>ERZ773196.731-NODE-731-length-20273-cov-5.906766_pt1 | contig 20273 bp, 20 predicted proteins | sample MGYA00581009_ERZ773196 | MGnify/ENA primary metagenome ERZ773196 (study PRJEB29015, sample SAMEA2738162) | human oral metagenome | biome: human oral; feature: human-associated habitat; material: saliva | place: China | collected 2243 ... | reverse complement strand
AATGCTGCATTTATTACATATATGTAATAAATGCAGCATTGTAATCGGTGAGGAGTCATGAAAGCATCCTGGGGTATGCACTTCAGCAGGGCAGAATTCTTGGGTTATGCTTCTATCGACCTCGGCGTGCAGGTGGGGCAACCGGGCCTAAAGTAGACAATGCTCGTTTCAGAAAACACAAAAGGAAAGTCCTGCGGATCTCTTCTACACAGCAGAAGCACTTTCCGTAGGCGATGCACGCAACGGCTAAGTCTACCTCGCTGACCGCAGTATCGACCTCAAAATGTCTGTCCCTAAAGAAATGGGCGGTGCGGGTGATGGTGCAAATCCCGAACAGCTCTTCGCACTTGGCTACGCTGCATGCTTCCACTCGGCGTTGAAACTAGTCGCGGGTAAAGCTAAGGCAGACACCACCGACTCCGCCGTGGGCGCTTACGTTTCTATCGGCTCCAACGATCAGGGCGGGTTCCAGCTCACCGTCGTGCTTGAGGTGTCCCTGCCGAACGTTTCACCCGAGCAGGCTCAGGAACTTGCGGATGCGGAACACAGGCGTGTCCCTACTCCAATGCAACTCGCGGCAACATTGACGTGCAGGTTAAGATCGTCGACGACTAAAGACATTGCCCCTCAATGGGCAGAATCGCCGCAAAAGGCTCTTTCATCCATATGAAAGAGCCTTTCTTTCGCGGAAAATGAGCGGAGCGGGCAGCGGGCTAAAGCCGGGACGAAGCATAGTCGGCGTACTCCTGCACACGCTTGCGCGCATCCTTGGTCAGGGCCTTATTCTCCCTCAGGATGCGCCCGGCATTTTCCGCCATAAACTCTAAATACTGCTTATCGCGGGTTTTGCGCCAGGCCGTGCGCGCCGCATCCAGCTGCGCAAAATCGCGGGAAATCTGCCGCTGCATGGTGTAACGCACCCACATGAGCACCAGCACCACTCCCAGCGGAATCAAGCACAACCAACTATTCCACAGAGCGTAAATACCTATAGCCAACGCGGCGAGCGCCAGTTGAATCGGGGCAATAGAAACAATATCGCTTCTACGCTCGCGCTGATTCTTCACCAAAGACTCACGGGCGGCCTGCCGAAAAGTATCGCCAAAGCTCTCGGAATTGCGTCCCTTATTCGTTGAAGACATTCGCCATCTACCCCGTTTTAACAATCTATAGACGTTGTTTTCGCAAAAAGTTTCACGTGAAACGCAGAATCTACGCACCCAATGAAGCGTCGATAAATTCCCACGCATGATCCACCGAAACCTCGGTGCGCGCCTTCACATCATCCGGGGAATAGCTGAACGACGCCGCATGATCCGCCCACTCGTGCATGGGTACATCGTTCCAGGAATCCCCAATCGTGTAGGTTTCATACTCGACCGGTTTCAGATACTCCACAAGCCACGCCAGCCCGGTCGCCTTCGTGCACCGCGGGGGCACAATATCCAGAAAATCCTGATTCTTGTGACAATCCACTGAATCACCGAACTCCTCAAGAATCCAGCGGTAGGTGCGCTCGCGAGCATCATCTTCAGGAATCCATAGGGGCACACCCACATAATCTTGGGTATCAATCTCGGACTCTGCCAGCGGCAGGAACTCGGGCAGAATATTAGTCGAAGACCCCACATTATCCGCCAGACGATAGTCATGGGTTAAAGTCGTGGCAAAAAGCGCGACTCCCGGCTCTTCTTTGAACCGTTCATAGCAGGTGCGCACCACCGACACCGGCAGAGTTTGCGCGTGCAGGATGTTGTACTCGGCATCGGTCACAACCGCACCGGTGTACAGCACGTTGTAATCGAAGGTTACGCCGGTCTTATCGAGGGCAAGTTTCGTGGCGAAAATACTTTTCCCCGTCGCACACACCGCAAGATTCCCGGCCTGCTGCCAGCGGTGAATAGCCTGTACATTCGCGGGATCGATGGTCCGGTCAAAAAGCAGAGTTCCATCCAAATCGAATGCCATCAGTTTTTTCATGGGATTCCTCAGGTCTGTGCGGTGGCTAAAAATCACGGGATGCGCGCCCGGTACCAGTCTACCGGAGCGCGCATCCCGCAGGGTTATCAAACGGTCACCTAGATCTAGGAGGGAAGTGACAGGAACCCGAGGTAGGAACCTGCAATACCCACGGCAAAGAGACCGAAAATAATCCAGATAGCGTTAACCCTCTTGCGCAGAAGCCACATGCACAGGAAGCACAGGGCCAGTGCGTAAAAATTCTGCATTATTTACGATCAAGAGAATTTTTATTGCACGGAGGTGATGATTTTAAATTCTAAGAACCCCACATCTCTTGGGCGAGGCGGTCAATATGAATCGTCAAATATGTGAGCTCATCCTGGCGTAACGGCTGATTGAGCTGCATCTCTAATAGGAGAAGAACCTTTTGTGCGCATGCGAAGGCTTGGGGCGCATCCGCCCGAAGTGCCGCCAAAACACCGGGCTGAGTAATATGCCGTTGTTGTTTATTGTTCTCTCGATCGGCACGTACGAAGAGATAACGCAGATGGGTAATAAACCGCGCCGCCGACATGGAATTTGTGTCTATCGGCTTACCATACGTTGCTCCGATAACATCAAAAACCTGCGCAAAAACCTCAGTCATGCGGAAAGCCCGCGACATATCGGCCGTCGCAAACTGGGCATTGACGAGATGTAACGCCAAAGGAATCGCTTCCTGCGGATCTAGGGTGAGATGCAAACGCTCATGTACCAGATCAAGTGCCCGGCGCCCGAACTCAACTTCACGCGGATACAGCAGCGTTACCTCTGGTGCGAGAGGATAATCAACCTGCAGTCCTTCGCGAGCGCGCGCAACAGCATAGTGCAGGTGGTCCGCGAAAGGAATGATGAAGGAGTTCGCGATTTTAATATCGGGGGTATTGCGAACCTTCGTTTCAAGTTCGGAGGCAATAGCAAGAATCTCCGGGGGAATCTCGGAGAGCGACCAACTGAGCCGTTCGGCGGAAATATCGTGCTCGGGAATGAACGTCTGCTCGACCTTACTCGGATCGACCAGATCGCCCTTGCGTTTACCAAAGGCAAGTCCGCGCCCGATAACTACCGCCTCTTGCCCGTAGGAATCACGGGTGAGGGCGACATTATTGTTATAGATGCGGCTGATGCGCATGCATCCCTCCTTCCGTGTGGGCGGTATCGAATGCTTTCTCAAGATTTTACAGCCCCCTCGTGCTATTTACCGTGAGAAAGCGAATCTATGCGCTCTAGGCTTGCCGCCTTTTACCTCGATAAACATAAAATACGATGCAGCCTTTCTAAAATATGAAGGATATATTCTGCATTTTATGGAGAGATACCGATAGAATGAATAAGTCGGTGCTATAAACACCGTGCAATAATCACTGTTGAAAGAGACTTCTATGTATAACCCTCGTCGTCTAGCGATGCCGCTTTCCGCCGCTCTTATTGCGGTGCTCGCCCTGAGCGCCTGCTCCTCCTCGGTGAGCAGTGTGGCACCTTCGTCTTCCGCCGCCAGCTCGTCGAGCGCGAGCGCGTCTGCCTCGGAAACCGCATCACCTAGTGCCTCAGCTTCCAGCAGCACCAGCGCCTCGGCTTCGGCAAGTTCGAGCGCTACCTCAAAAGCCCTGACCGATGATAATAAGGCCGGTAAGCCGCGGCCGACATCATCGTATAGTTCTGTTTCCAGCGGTGCTACCATCCATGAGGATGGCTCCTGGGACTACACCAGTAGTTTGGGAACGATGCATGTCCAAAAAGATGGTACTTGGACTTGGGAAAGCAATAATGGTGATAAGGCTAATCTGAATGCTGACGGCACCTGGGAAAAATATGAAGCGGCCCGAGATGAACGCGTTCACGTAAACCCCGATGGCAGCTGGATTCGAGTACGCGAGAGCGGTGATACGGATCTGATTAAAGGGGCCCAGGGCATGGAGGTTAAAGCCGATGGGTCGTGGCGCAGTGTGGACTCGCACTCTACCCTCTACGGAACTGCCGACGGCAAGGTCTACCAAGAGAAACCAGGCCAAGAGAAGCGTGAGGTTGGGAAGGAACTTACTCCTTCCGTAGTTCCAGTTCCACCTACCCTGTATGCTCCTGGCGGCGTAGGCGGCAACAGCGTTGTTCCTCTCAAACCGCGTACCCCGCTTAAAGCAGGGGAGAAGGCTCAGTAACCTCGAACCTCTCTCGGTAGTACGGTGGCGCATCCAGATTTTACGGCTGGATGCGCCACCCTTTTTGTGTCTAAAACGCCCTTCTATCTGGAGCTTTGCTGGAAGAAATATGGGAACGTACTCTATATTCGCTGAGTGTTGGAAGAAAACGTGGGGTGTTAGCGGCATCGGGTCTGTCCAAGAACCATAGACTGAAACTAAAGGTATTTTTAAACACCGCATAGACTACATAGCCGTAAGGAAACTTCCGATGAAGAATGATAATCACACTCGCGTATTTAGTCCCCTATCTGCCGGATGTATTCTCATGCTGGCACTCAGTGCTTGCTCGACCTCTGTACAAGGAATCGGTTCGGAAGATTCTACTCATGGCGGTTCCGGCGCATCCTCTTCAGCTTCTGCAACGTCGCATGAGAAACAGATCGTGGGGCTTACTGACGATAATAAGGCCGGTACATCGCGCCCACGCTCTGATCAGAAGCCTTTGGATTCAACGAAGAATGTAAAGCTCAAGGACGACGGTTCATGGACTGTCGAAGAAGACAATAATGGACGCACGGAATCGGTTTCGGTTAACGCCGATGGCACATTCCAGGTGAAGAATAAAAATTCGGAAGATTCTACGGAAGAATTTACCCTCAACGCCGATGGGTCCTGGGAGAAAATCGAAAAAAGTTCTTCCAGCGAACAAAAAACTCACGTTAATGCTGACGGCACGTGGACCATTGAGAAAAAATATGGGAGTGAGGGTTCCCCAGAAAAAGTTGAGATGCGTTCCGACGGCAGCTGGGAATCTACCGAAAGGGCGAACGCGGTTATAACGGGAAAACCCGACGGTACGGCAATCAAAAAGAACACGAAGTTGGGGGAGGAGAAACCTCTTACCCCGCTAGAGTGGAAGATGGTCACGACCCCGAAAGACCATGATGAAGGCTCGATCGCCGATACCTATAACCTTGATAAGATCGTCCCTGAAAACGGTGTTATTCCGCTCAAGCCTCGTAAGTCTCTGCCCTTGGGAATACCCGTTAAAGAGGCTGTTCCTGGAACCGATGAGTATAAGCATGCTACCGCTGAACTTGAAGGCATACTCCTGACAGATGAGAACAAAGCGGGCAAGCCCCGTCCACGTTCAGAGAGGAAAATCGATGATGATGCTATCGTCAGCCCGAATGGGGCATGGACTTGGCAGAGTAAAGGTTCAGCCATACGTGTTTCTGAAGACGGTACGTGGGATCAGAAGGACTCCGCAGAAACTGGCCGTGAAGGAAGTTCGCAGTTGTTCGCGGATGGTTCTTGGGAATCTAAAATGAAAATGGGCGATGGAGAAAACTTTGTTCACGTGAACCCCGACGGCAGTTGGACTTCAAAGGATTCCTTCCGAACGGTAGAGGTAAAAGCGGACGGGACGTGGCGCACCCAAACTGAATACGACACCAAGTACAGTACCTCAGACGGTAAAGTCTTTCGGGAGAGTTCGGGTCGGAAGACCGAGCTCCCTTCGGGAGAACATGAAGTAAGCCATATTCAAGTTCCCCATGAACCGCGCCTCTCCTATTTAGAGGACGGCCCCGGCGGCGGAGGCGTTATTCCACTGAAACCGCGTAAGCCTCTTCAACCTGGTCAGCAAGCCGTGTCTTAAGGAAACTTCCGATGAAAAACACTAAGTTCACCCGCATCGTCGTTCCTCTTTCCACCGGATGCGCCCTCATGCTCGCGCTCAGCGCCTGTATGACTGTGGAACGAGCTAAGCCGAGTAAATCTGAGGGATCTTCCCCTGTCTCCTCTATATCTTCCTCTGCATCATCTTCTGCCCCACCCGAGTCTTCTTCCGCTTCCCCCACGACGAACCCAACAGAGGAGAAACAGAAGAATGAAGAACAGAGTCATGAGAAACAGATTGTGGGGCTTACTGACGATAATAAGGCTGGTAAACCCCGCCCGCGCGCTGAACAGAAGTCTCAGAGCTCGTTAGGAAAGAATGTAAAACTCAAGGACGACGGTTCGTGGACTGTTGAAGAAGGCAGCGGCCAGGATAAATTATCAGTTGTAGTTAATGTCGATGGTACATTCCATGTGAAGCGTGGAACGGGGTCTGACATATATCACGAAATGACGATTAACGCAGATGGATCTTGGGAGAGGGTTGAAAAAGTTTCTTCTTCACAGACAAAAACTCGCGTTAATGCTGACGGTACGTGGAGTGTCGAGCGTAAGAGCGATTCGTCTTCCCCAGACAATGTTGAGGCACATGCTGATGGCACGTGGAAGTCTAGCGGATACTCGAATAATAAGGTCATCACGGGAAACCCTGACGGTACAGCCGTGGAAAAGAATACAGAAACCGGGGAGGAAAAATCTATCACACGTGGGGCGCAGAGTGGGGTTACAACTCCTAGGGAATACATGAATAGTATGTACGATATGGGGTTATATATTCCTCAAAATGGTGTTATTCCCCTGAAACCGCGTACGGCTCTGCCTTTGGGAATGCCTGTTAAAGAGGCTGTTCCTGGAACCGATGAGTATAAGCATGCTACCGCCGAACTTGAGGGCATACTCCTGACGGATGAGAATAAAGCGGGCAAGCCCCGACCACGTTCAGAAAAAGACCCCTTCTTCGGTATGGCTAAGGTCAATCCGGATGGTTCGTGGAGCTGGGAATCGCGCGATGGTGACACGACAATACATGTTGCAGCAGACGGCACGTGGACGCAGAAAGATTCTGATAACTCCGGTAATTATGATAAAACTACTGTGTTGTATGCTGACGGCTCATGGGAAATCAAAAATAATACACGCAGCGCCGGGGAAGATATTATTCACGTAAACCCTGACGGAAGTTGGCAGAGAAAAGACCGGGACCGAACAGAAGAAGTAAAATCTGATGGCACGTGGCGCACTCAGAACACCTATGAAACCGTATACAGCACCCCGGACGGCAAAGTATATCGGGAATCGTCATCACGTAAGAGCGAGGTATCTTCGGTAGATAAAGAACGGTATATTTACGTTCCTCCTCAACCAGATTTACTGATTGGTGGAGGTGATGGTCCCGGCGGGGGAGGGGTCATTCCGCTGACCCCGCGTCAGCCTCTGCAGCCCGGTCAGCAGGCTGTGTCATAACGGAAATTATTTGTGAAGAAGGTAGAGGGTGGCGCATCCAGATTTTATGGCTGGATGCGCCACCCTTTTGCACACATCATCAAGGGCTCGGAGTTAAATAATATTTGCCTGAAGGTTAAATAATGATTCTATTCCCTTCCAAAAATTCCCCGGAATGTAGGGGTAAAAATGTGTATTGGGTTAAATAATGGTTTGCGGGTTGTTAAATAATGAGCGCTAGAAGGTGTTCGTAGAAGGGTACCTACGTTTGGTTCCTATGACCGGCAGAAGCGTGTCTTCGGTGGCGAAGATCTGAGGCGGGGTATATTTGATCCTGTAACTTCCCTCATAGTCACCGATAAGGACTTTTAATGCGTAGACTTTCTGTATTTTCTTTGGGCACTGCTCTGGTTTTTGCCCTGGGTGCGTGTTCATCAGGAACCGCATCTTCATCCAATAATTCCTCGCCCCAAGGCTCGCATGCTGCGGCATCAGGTTCCGGCTCGAACGCATCGTCTGCTGGGCAGCAGATTGAAGTATCTGAACTCTTGGAGCACCCGGAAAAGGCGCGGGGCCTTGATTTTATGCGGGACGTTAAGTTTCCAATCACCTGCCCGAGCCACGAATCCGGTAAAAACCCAGACCTTGAAGAACTCAAGAAAAAGGGTATCAGCGAGAAAGAGATAGCGCTGACTGACGATAACAAAGCAGGTAAGCCCCGCCCCAGATCCACCGAATCTGTGGACAGCAAAGATAAGAAATGGACCACTATCAACGAATCCGATGGGTCATGGATCTACGATAAGCGCGGCGATGAACATGGGGAAGTCAAAGCTGATGGAACCTGGACCATGAAAACAAAGAGCCACAGCGCAGAACTGCATGCTGACGGTTCCTGGCAGGAAATCACCGAAGCTAATTATGGGTATGGAACCCGACAGGAAACGTACGTTAACTCGGACGGCACCTATCGGTATATTAAAGACCGGGAAGTAAAAGTTATGACCTGCTCTAACGGCTCATGGATTGAAATATTTCCCCAAGAGATACGGGTGGGAGACCGGGATAAAGAAATACTCACCGAGATCACTGATCGAGGAGAGATTCGGGATGAAGACTTCTCGGATGCCCAAACAGCCACGCCATCCCGCGTTAACGGATATGGCTCTCCCGGCGGCGGCGGTGTTGTGCCGCTTCAGGCTCGTACAGTAGTCCCAAGCGGTATTCGCCTCTAAATAATTCCTCATAATGTGGGTGACGTGGACTAATGCGCGTCACCCACTTTTTGTGAACATCCTTGTACTGGCGGGTTAGGAATACTGTGTGCAGGCTGTGTGCGGGGCATGTATATTTTATGTTCTGCTCGAAAAGTAGCCACTAAACCTACACAGGCGTTTAAATACCGCTACCCTTAACACTATGAGCAGCAAAGCAACCGAAATCGCTAAAAACCTGCCGACCCTTGAACATCCGGACGGCAGCCCTATTCGTGCCCTAGTGGTCGATGATGAGGAGATGCTCAAAGAACTCGTCAGTATGGGCCTGAAGATGATCGGGTGGGAGGTGCAGTCGGCTGGTGATGGACCCACAGCCTTAGCTATTGCCCGCGATTGGCGCCCCGATGTGCTGGTGCTTGATATTATGATGCCCGGTTTCGACGGTCTGGAACTGTTGGACCGCATCCGGAAGTTTTACCCCGAAGTGCCTTGCCTCTTCTTGACCGCGAAAGATTCGGTGGATAACCGCATCGAAGGGCTTGCCGCTGGTGCCGATGACTATGTGACCAAGCCGTTTTCGATGGAAGAGGTTATGATTCGCCTGCACCGACTGGTGCAGCGTTCGGGTGTTGCCGCTATTGACGATGCCGAACTCGTTGTGGGGGATTTGGTGCTCAACCAAGATACCCGTGAAGTTACCCGTGGTGGTGAACCTATCGCTCTTACGGCAACCCAATTCGACCTGCTGCGTTATTTGATGGAAAATGCGAAGCGCGTGGTCTCTAAAAGCCAGATTTTGGATAATGTCTGGAATTACGATTTTGGTGGTCAGGCGAATATTGTGGAACTTTATATTTCGTATCTGCGGAAGAAAATTGATGTGGGTCGTGAGCCTATGATCCACACGGTACGTGGTGCTGGCTATGTAATTCGACCGGCGGTTTAAACCCCTGATTGTGTAAAGCGCCTAGTCAAGGTGTATATATTCTTATATTCCGATTTAGTAATATATCCTGGAAGGGGTGAAGTCTGTGACCATTGTGGAAGCTCCCAGTGTTCCTGAGACACAGCCCCCACAGGGTAGTCGAAAAAAACGGGATAAAACCGCTATACGCCCAATGCCGCATCTGCGCAGGCGGCTTATTCTTATTCTCGTTTCGGCTCTAGGAATCGCCTGTTTTATTACCAGTGTTTCAACCTATGCCACACTGCAGAACTCTCTGCGGGCGCAAATTGGCAGTACCCTCAAAGAAACTGCGAATCGCGCCGCCAACCCCAATAATTCTCCCAGCGGTCACGGTTTTGAATGCCTCGATAAATCTAATCCGAAAAACCCTCTCTATACGCCGGGTCAGGGTGCCGGAACCATTAATCTTTGCGTCGATCGACAGGGCGAGTACAAATTTTCGGGGTATTTGAGTGCCGACGGCAGCATCAAGGAGCTCAGTGACAAAGACCGAGCGACTCTGAATGCTCTTCGAGGCACTGCAAATCAAGATAGCCAGCTTACCGAAGTGAACCTTGACGTTGGTAAATACATGGTGAAGGTTTCTTCGCCCGGGCCTTCTTCGGATGCGCTTATCACCGGTGTGCCGCTAGGGGCAATGTATCAGACCCTCACCATGCTCTCTATCACCATGGGTATTGGATCGGTTGCCGTGATGATCGGTACCGGGTTTTTGGGTTCGTTCGTAATTCGCAGAACGATGAAGCCCCTAGAGCGTGTCTCCGGTGTGGCGACCGAGGTGGCGCGCCTCAATCTGGAATCTGACACTATCGCTCCCGAAGTGCGTGTGACCCCCAAAGATGCGAATCCCCGCACCGAAGTGGGGTCTGTAGGGTATGCGCTCAATCAACTTCTTGACAACGTGAGTTCGGCTCTTGACGTGCGTGAACGTACCGAAAAGCAGATACGTGCCTTCATCGCGGATGCATCCCACGAGCTGCGCACACCGCTGGCCGCCATTAAGGGCTACTCCGATATGCTGCGGTGGACGGAACCTCTCGCCGACGGTGGTCAGTCCTCGCTTGCACGCATCGATTCGCAGACTGAACGAATGTCGCGTCTCGTGGAAGATCTGCTGTTGCTGGCGCGCTTGGACGAAGGGCGTGAACCGAAGTTTGAGAACATCGACCTAACCGAGCTGCTTGTCGAGAGCGTTTCGGATATGCAGGCGGCGGCGCGCGACCATATTTGGCGCATGGATGTGCCGGATGAACCGGTTGAGATGATCGCGGACCGCTCGCAGATTCAGCAGGTTATTTTGAATCTGCTCTCTAATGCGCGCAAACATACGGACGAGGGTACGACCGTTATTGCCGGGCTGCGGGTATCTGCGGATCGGCGTGAGGCGCTTATGACCATTGTGGATAACGGTCCCGGAATTGACCCAGAGTTTGCGCCCAAGATTTTTGACCGATTCGCGCGGGCAGACAAGGCGCGTTCGGGCTCTGACGGGACGACCGGCCTCGGGTTGGCAATCGTGCAGGCGATCGTGCAGGCACACGGCGGGCTGATTTCTGTGCGAAGCCGTCCCGGACGAACCGAATTTTCGGTACGTCTTCCGCTTATGCGGCAGGGGGTTTCGGTCTCATAGACCGCTTGGCTCGGGGATTTCTGGCGAGCAGAGACTTTTTAAACAATATGCACTGAGTGCAGAAATATGGTTGAGCTCACACAAAAAATAGTTGCACTTGGTGCAATATTGCACTTAGTGTAATAACTGTGTGTATTGCCCAAAAGATTGTAGATAAACGCTCCGCGCGTAAAGCCGAGAACCGCATCGCCATTATGGATGCGGCAGAAAAACTCGTGCTCGCAGGCGGTCTTAAGGCGCTCACGGCGGATGCGCTCGCCAAAGAATCCGGTGTATCCAGGCGTACCATCTTCAACCATTTTTCCTCGGTTGAAGCCGCCGTCGTTGAACGCCTGAACGATTACCTACGCCGTATTTTTGAGGTTATCCCCGACTTCTGCATCCCCAGAGGAGCGCATCCCGAGCGGGATATGCTCAACGGCGTGCGTGCAGCATTCACCACCGAACGCCTTGCCGAGCACGTAGAACCCCACGCTCGGCTGCTGTTCGCCCTTCACGACTACGCTCTCGATAATAAGTTCAATGAGTACAGCTCAACCTCCTATTTGAACTCCATTGAGATGGTCATTGACAAGCTGTGGCAGGAGCGGCAGGACATACCGCGGATGCGCATCGCAATCTTTGGGAACCTCATCGCCTCTGCCATCTGCGAGGGAATCGCGACCTCCTTCTATGACGCCGAAGGCAACCCGCAGCCGCCCGAAAATGCCGAAAAAATGCGGGAAAACATAGAACACTGCCTCGACTATGTCGAAGAGCTAATCGACGGCAAATACGCATAGGCGCGGTAAATACGCACACCATACTCAACCGATACAGAGACATTTGAGGAGAACCATAGTGGCTAAGTGGCTATATTCCATAGGTAGCTTTGCCGCACGCAGGGCGTGGGCGGTTATTGCTATCTGGGTGCTTGTTATTGCCGGTGTTGCCGGTAGCTATAGCGCATTCCACGGACAGCTGAAGACCACCTTCACGATGCCCGGAACCGAAACCCAGCGTCTTAGCGACGAGCTTGCTCAGCGATTCCCTGATGCTAACCGCGGTAACGGGCAGATTGTTGTAAAGACGGATAACGGTTCCGCAATCACCGAAGAACAGAAACAGGCTTTCATAACCACGCTGAATAGCCTCAAGGATGAGAATTCAGCCGTTGATGCCGTCAGCGATCCTTTTGCTACCGAACAGCAGATAGCCGACGGTAAAAAACAGCTCGAAGAAAGCAAACCTCAGCTCGACGCCGCACCGCAGCGCATCGAGGACGGTAAGAAACAGCTTGAAGAAGCCGGTAAACAGCTTAAAGACGGTAAAGAGCAGCTGGATGCTGCACAAAAACAACTTGACGAAGCCCGCGAACAAGCCAAAGCGGCTGGCGCTTTAGAGTCTATGCGCGAACAGCTCGGCTCCCAACAGGGACAGTTGGATGGGCAACGCGCCAAGTTGGAAGAGTCTCAGAAAGAATATGACGCTAAGTCTGCTGAACTTGCCGACGCTGAGAAGAAACTCCCCGAACAGCAGTCGGAATACGCCCGCAAATCTGCGCTTTTGGAGCTGACAAGCGACTACCGAACGGTTTCTGAAGATAATTCGACCGCAATCGCCGGGGTTTTCTTCAAGACAAAGAGTGCAGAAACCCCTCAGGCTGATAAAGAAAAGCTCATGGAACACTTCAAGAGTGCTGATCTGAAGGGTTTGAAGGTCTATTTTGACCAGAATATCGCCGAATCTCCCAATGTGGGTATGGGTATTGGTGAGGTTATCGGTATTGTGGTGGCACTCATTACGCTTATCGTTATGCTCGGCACTCTTATTGCCGCCGGGCTGCCCATCATCATGGCGCTTGTGGGCGTGGCGATAGGTATTCTGGGAACCCTGTCGTTCTCATCCCTCGTCGATATGAGCTCAACCACCTATATGCTGGGCATGATGCTTGGTCTTGCGGTGGGCATCGACTATTCACTGTTCATTCTCAACAGGCACCGGTCTAACCTGATGGACGGCATGCCGCTGCGGAAATCTATCGCGGTCGCTAACGGCACCAGTGGGAACGCGGTTCTCTTCGCCGGAACAACCGTGATTATCGCCCTGCTTGCCCTGAACGTGACAGGTATTCCCTTCCTGGGATACATGGGCGATGCGGCGGCACTGTGCGTCTTCGTGGCCGTGTTGATTTCGGTAACCCTGACCCCCGCTATGCTCTCGCTGATCGGCCGCAGGGTCATGTCGAAGAAAACGTGGGCATCTATCGATACTCCCGAGAAGATCGCCGCGCATCACGCCGAGCAGGAAAAGCGTGAGGCTACCCCGCACGGTTGGCTGCGCATCGTGCTCGCTAAACCTGTGGTTACCATTCTGCTCTGTGTGGCGGCACTGGGTGCTATCGCTATTCCCATGGGTCAGATGCGCATGGGTCTTCCCTCGGCAGAAAGCTCGCAGGTGGAAAGCACCGAGTACCAGGCCTACCAGATTGTTAAAGACAAGTTTGGTGAAGGCATGAGCGGTCCTGTGGTTGCAGTGGCACACACCCCTGCAGGCATGAGCGATGCGCAGGCCGAGCAGGCACAGCTCGATATCGCCCATGCGGTTGAGGCGAAAGACCCCGACAACGTAAAAACCGTAGTTCCCATCGGACAAACTGATGATCACACCCTGCAGATTTTCCAGGTGATCCCCAAACATGGGCCTAGCTCGGTTGAAACCGTGAACCTGGTTGAGAAGCTGCGGCAGGTTGATGTTAACGTGCAGGGTACCGATGTGCGCCTGGGCGTGACCGGTCTGACCGGCGGCAACATCGACGTCTCCAATACGCTGGCGCAGAAACTGCCGCTGTATTTGGCGGTCGTCATGGGTCTGTCATTTATCGTGCTGATTCTGGTGTTCCGTTCAATTCTGGTACCGCTGGTTGCTTCAATCGGGTTCCTCTTCTCAATTCTGGCCAGCTTCGGTGCCGTGGTTGCGGTCTACCAGATGGGCTTCATGGGTACCATCTTCGGGGTGCACGATCCCGGTCCGATCCTGGCGTTCCTGCCCACCCTGATGATTGGTATCCTCTTCGGCCTGGCGATGGACTATCAGGTGTTCCTGGTCTCTGGCATGCGCGAGGCATATGTGCACGGTAAGGATGCGAAAACCGCCGTCGTCGCCGGGTACAACCATGCGGTGCGTGTGGTGGTTGCCGCGATGATCATCATGATCTCGGTATTCGGCGGGTTCATCTTCGCCGAATCCGCAATGATTCGCCCCATCGGCTTCGGCCTGGCCTTCGGCGTGCTGGTTGATGCTTTCGTGGTTCGCATGACTATCACCCCCGCGGTTTTGACCCTGCTGGGCGATAAAGCATGGTGGATGCCGAAGTGGCTCGATAAGCTCGTTCCGAATATGGACGTGGAAGGCGCGACCCTTCTGGAAGAGCTGAACCACAAAGACTCGGATAAATCCGACGATTCTGAGGAGAAAGAAACCGAAGCACAGGAATCTGAAGCAGCACAGGAGTCCGCGGCGAAAAAAGTAGCCGAGGTCGAGATTCCCTGGGCGAAGAAGAAAACTGAATAAGCGCTGATACCGCATACCGCGCGAGCAGGTCGTATTGTGCCGAGCAGGTAGGAAAATCCTACCTTGTCGGAGCAAAAAAGACCTGCTCGCGCCTTTTAGGTTATGAGCGGCAGGCTACACAAAACACGCTTATTAACGTCTTGGTACCTCCGTGGTCTAAGGTGAAAGTAGGGGATCGCCGCGAGAACACGAGTTCTCACCCCGAGCGCATCGAAGGGGCGCACCGTACGATGGCAGAAAGACGAACGCTCGCCGCATACTTGAACCGCATACCCGCGCCGCTGCTGGTTTTCTTAGGAGGAGGCATAGGCGCCTTCTGCCGCATCCACACACCCGGTGGCGTGCTTGCTGCGAACCTGATCGGATCCTTCACCCTGGGGCTTCTGACCGCGCTGTGGGCATCGCGCGCCCGTATGCACGGCGAGGATGCTGTACGCCCGTTCCGCTTCCTGTTCGGCGCCGGAATGATGGGCGGGTACACCACCTACTCGTCCATCGCGGCGGTGACAGCGCAGGCGGTATTCATTCATTACACGGTGCACGGGTGGTACGTTCTGCTCAGCCTTGCCGTGCTCTTTATCGGCGGTCTAGCGGCCGCAGCATCAGGTCTTTTTACGGGCGGAAAAATCGCCGCCCGCTGTGAGGCCCGCCGTGCCAGTGCTCAAGAGGACTCATCATGTTCTCACTAACGGTCTTTCTGCTCGGCGGTTTAGGGGCAATGACCCGGTATTTTCTCGACGTCAAAATGTCGCCCCGGCTGCGCACCGAGCGCTCTATTATCAGCCCCGTATTCGTGATTAACCTGGTGGGGTCATTCCTCTACGGGCTGCTGATTATGCCGGTCGCTAACCCGAATGCGCTCGATATTCACTACGGCGCCTCCGGATCCGTCATTTTCTGGTGTACCGCCATCACCACCGGTCTGCTCGGTGGGTTCACCACCTTCTCCACCGCGATGGTCGAAGCGCTGACGGCACGCCGCGAAGGCAAACGAGCCAAATTCCTGATGCTCTGGCTCGTGCAGGTTATCGGGGCGGTTCTCGCGGCGCTCGCGGGCACGCTCTGCTTCGTCCTGCTGCTGGGGGACGACGTAGCCCCCATCATCCCTATCGATATTTTCTTCTAACCCGGCTAGGATAGGGTCTTCGGGGTGCATCCATGTGGGGTGCAGCACAAGTGAGGGGCGCATTCGGCAGCGTGTGAAGCTCCGGTTCTTGGTTGTTGCCCCAATAGCTTTACACTGGTGGTAGGCGAGTTTTTACCACTCACGGCTTGCCTATGACGCTGTACATTATTGACGAGGAATGTGGATGAGGAAACTACTATCGGAGCAGATGGGGACGGTTAGTCTTGAAATCATCTGCGCTACCCTCGCTCTTTTTGCCCTTGGTTTTCTTCTGATGAGAACGCGCGCTCGCCGCGCGGGATCGTCGCTGACAACCCGGCACTATATCATCACTGGCATATTTTCACTGTTCTTGGCGGTGGTTCTGGTGCTGACCCTCACCCCCATCGGGGTGGGTGATGGAAAATGCCACTCAGAGCTATACTATCCACGCCTCTATGCTGGCTGGAGCTGGATTCAAGCATTCCAGATGCTGCAAACCCCGGGAACCGGCGGCGCAACCTCGCGGGCATTCGCCCAACTCTTCTTTAACATCGGCCTGTTTATTCCTATAGGGCTGTTTACCGCCGGATGCCTGCGCTGGGGTCTGCGTGCCTCAGCCTTGGCGGGTTTCGGGCTGTCTCTCTTCATCGAACTGAGCCAGCTGAGCGGCAACTGGGGCTTGGTGCCCTGCGCATACCGCACTTTCGACGTGGACGATATTATCAACAACACCGTCGGCGCCTTGATCGGTGCGCTCCTTGTGCTTGTGTGGCGTCGGATCCGCCGTCGGATGCGCTACCGCCACCTGCCGGATCATATCGGGTAAGGGTAAATCGAGAATCTGGGAGCGAAAAGTTGCAGTCGCTGAGGGACGTTATTCCGAGCGTGCGAGGCACCTAATAACGTTCCGAAGCTGACGAGTCAGAAGGAACACGTTCCCGCTGCAACTTTTCGCCCTCGAACTTAACCTGAGCCTACTGCTGATAGGTTCGCTTCTCGATAATCGGGATGGAACCGGTAGCGGTGTAGGTCGCCGCAGCCCTCGCCGCCGTCGCCTGGGTGTCTTCGCCCTGCGGAATCACCTCGGCGCTGGGTGCGCGGTACAGGTGGCTATTTGCCCAATACGCGAACCCTAAAAGCGCGATGGCGCATGCCGACGAGATGACAACCCAGAGAGTGAACTCACTCTCGTAATAGAGTTTGAAGAACGCTCCTCCCATAAAACCGCCCACAAGCGGGGCAAAGACGGGAACCCACGAATAGAACCAGCGTGAGGTTCCTTTATTGTGAATGGGCAGCAGAGCGTGCATAATGCGCGGCCCCAGATCGCGCGCCGGGTTCAGGGCGTACCCGGTCTGCCCGCCTAGCCCGACCACGAGCACAGCCACCATGAAGCCGAAGGCGAGGGGTTTGAGCACATCGTTGAGGTTCAGGGAGAGTTCCACGCCGCCGGTGGTAATCGTGGGCTTGAAGTTCACGCCGGTGTACAGCGCCGAGAAGACGAGCATGAACGTGCCAATAATTTCAGAGAGCGCGTTCGTGAAGTAGTTGTGAATGGCGGGAACTGTGGAGAATACGCCGAGCTTAATTTTCTGATCGGCGGTGGCCTTCCAATGCGGCAGGTAGTTCAGGTACACCAGCCCCGCGCCAGCCATGGCTCCAAGAAGCTGGGCGATCACATACCCGGGGACTTTAGCCCAATCAAATTCGCCAAAAGCCGCCAACCCTACAGAGACCGCGGGGTTCAGGTGCCCGCCGGAATACGGGTGTGAGGCGTAGACGCCGAAGGCTACGGCAAAACCCCAGCCGAAGGCGATAGTGAAGAAGTTATCGCCGTGCCCTTTGGAGCGTCGCAGCTCGACGGTGGCGATGGCGCCGCATCCGATAGCGCACATGATGAGTGTACCTAAGAATTCGGCGAGGTAGGGGCTGATGGTGTGCACGGAACCCTCCGCTTGTGTTTATGTTGGAATATTTGGTTTTATATGTGTTTCTATAAGACGTGATGAAGCTTGAAATAGCAATACTTTGGGATAAAGTAACCCAAAGACATAAGCGGTATTCGTGGGTTTGTGTGGAAAAGTGGGGCGTACATCACGTGTGACAGTTCAGGGTTTGGAGGCTCATTATGCGTGTTTAAGCGGCACGGATGTTGATGCGGATATGCTTGCCGATGCGGTGCTGGCTATAAGGGGTGGCTTAACCCGAGCATCAGGGGAAACTTGCTTGAGGGTGCCCGGGGCAGTTCATTACGGTGGCGTTGAAGGAGTATATGCAGATTGGAGTATTTACCATGAGTCAGCGACTTCCGGCAGAAGAACTACAGGGTATTCCCGGCGGTACTCTCATCACCGAAACCCCCGAAGAAGGACGGCAGTTGGCGATGCTCATCGCACGGCACACCATCCACCAGATTCAGCCTAACCCGGATGCTCTCAAAGCGGGGCGCCCGGAATACGCGGTAGACCCGGACTCGCTGACGGCTGCGGCACAGGTGGTAGCCATCGAGTTCCAGACCATCGCAGCGGCCAACAACTACTGGCGCTAACCCTGACCTGGATTTACCCGATAAAAAGTACCTTTATGTGAATAAAGCGGGTTTTTAACGCTTTATTCACATAAAGGTACTTTTTATGCGGGATGCTAGAGAATAGAAAATAAGGATGCACGGCACATGGGACCCTCTTCCATATTCGCGTCCTGACTAGCTATAAAAATCAGGAGAAACAGGTGAGCGCCACATATACCGCACGTCGGATCGTCTGGTCGAGCAAATCCCTAATACCCATGGCGCTCGCCATGATTGCCGCCGGATTTGATTTCTATGTGCCGGTCAGCGCGTTCTTCCTGGAAAGCCGTGGGTTATCGCTCACCGATATTTTCATGCTGGAAAGTGTTTTGGTCGCTAGTATTTTGGTGGCTGAAATTCCTGCCGGGGTTATTGGCGACCGTTTCGACCGCCGGAGACTCGTAGGTGCCGGTTTTGTGTTCAACGCGATTGCTGAGATTCTTTTTGCCACTGGCACAAATTTCTCCATTTATGCTCTTTCATTTGTGATGAGTGGGCTGAGTATTGCCATGCTTACGGGGGTGCAAGACGCCTATATTTATGATTCCCTTGGCGATGATGCTGATGCGAAAGCGGTTGGCGCGTGGGGGCATCTTAGCGCCCTGATGCTCACCGCGGGGGTAACAGGTTCCGTGGTGGGTTCTGCGTTGGGGTCCGTCGATATTTCACTGCCCGCTCTGTTATCGGCGACAATGGCCGTAGTTGCGGCAGTTTGTGTGGCCTTTTTGCCGCAGCAGAACCCGAAAACTCACGATAAACACCCTGAAACTTCGTGGATTTCGCTAAAAATAGGTGTGAAACTACTTTTTACCTCACCGCTTCTGCTATACGTTGCGGTAGGTTCGAGCGCATCCTTTGCACTTTTCAACGCGGTGTACACACTGAACCAGCCGCTTTTTGCCGCACAAGATGTTCCTATTGCAACATGGGGCGTGATCGCTGGTGCCGGTCAGCTCCTAGCGGCAGGGTATAACTATGCGGCAGGGCGTATCGAGAAGCGGGTGGGGCGCAAAACCGCGCTTCTGCTGGCCATGGGGTATGGTGCCGCGGGCTTCTGCCTGATGGCGGTGCCGCATGTCCTTGCCGTGGTATCGGGGTTCTTACTCGTGGTGGTGGGTATTCACGCGCGCGGGCCGATCACCTCTGCTGTAACCAATAAACTGATTCCTGCACATCGCCGCGCCACAGTGCTGAACGTGGCAAGCTCTGTCGGGAGCCTCGTGGGTATTGTGGTGAACCCGCTCGTAGGTCTGGGTGCGGAAGCGAGCACGCGCCTCACCGTGCTGGCGATCGGCGGGGTGTTGCTGGCACTAACCCTCACCTGGATTCCAATTGCTAACCGTTATTTGGAAGCAGATGAGGATGCTGACATGTCGGAAGCCCACGTTTCGTAGGCTATTGCGCATGCGGCGAAATAACCCGCGAAATGCACAATAACTCGCCGGATACATAATTCCTCGTCTATATCTGGGTCGGGCTTAATCCAATAGAAGCTCTACCCTACAAAAGCACCCAGCTGCGGAATAAACTTCTTCATCTGAGCCACAATATACCGTGCATCTTCCAGAGCTTCTTCGGCTTCATCCGAAGATACGGGTTCATAATCTACATCTGGGTATTCGACTTCATGCCGAGTGCGGCGCAGGCGGGAAAAAATTTTGCTCACCATATCGTGCGGACCGCGCTGGGCACGCAATGCGTCTCCTACGACCACATGTCCTCCACGAGTTGTAGGGCGTAACCCCTGCACTGCAAGCGCTGCGGTCAAAGCCAATCGGGATGCATCATAGAGCAGGGTGTATGCGCCTTCCGGATCAGTCTCAACGAGCATGTGTGCCGTCGCAAGGTGTTTATCTGCACGGTTTATCAAAGCTTTGGCATGTTCGGGGTTTACCTCAACATGCTCTAGCTCTCCTCTGCCCAGAAGCTCAGTAACTTTCTCACGCCCAGTTGTCCACGAGTTTTTCA
>ERZ773196.730-NODE-730-length-20284-cov-2.505561_pt1 | contig 20284 bp, 15 predicted proteins | sample MGYA00581009_ERZ773196 | MGnify/ENA primary metagenome ERZ773196 (study PRJEB29015, sample SAMEA2738162) | human oral metagenome | biome: human oral; feature: human-associated habitat; material: saliva | place: China | collected 2243 ... | reverse complement strand
CTCAAACCCGTCAAAATCATCATTACAGAAGGCCTTTGATATCTCTCTTGCCCTGTCAGGACGGAAGTTGAAGAAGATGATGCTGTCATCATTTTTGATAGTAGCAACAGGTGCGCCGTCTCTCTCAATTACAGTAGGTACAACGAATTCATCGGTTACATCACCGCCGTAAGAGCTTTCTATGGCAGCCACAGGGTCTGTGGCTGTATTACCTTCACCGTATACCATAGCCTTATATGCAAGCTCCACTCTGTCCCAACGGTTATCCCTGTCCATAGCATAGTAGCGTCCCATTACGGTAGCCACCTTGCCTACGCCAAGCTCATTCATCTTAGCTACAGCATCTGCCACGAAGTCACGGCCGCTCTTAGGAGGTGTGTCCCTTCCGTCCAGGAAGCAGTGGAGATAAACCTTATCCAGGCCTTCCTTTTTAGCAAGCTCCAAAAGTCCATACATATGTGTAATGTGGCTGTGTACTCCACCATCAGAGAGGAGGCCCATCAGATGAAGTGCACTGTTTTTCTCCTTACAGTTTTTAACTGCTGAGAGAAGTGCCTCATTCTTAAAGAAATCACCGTCCTCTATCTCCTTTGTGATTCTGGTAAGCTCCTGATATATGATTCTTCCTGCACCCATATTCATGTGTCCTACCTCAGAGTTACCCATCTGTCCGTCAGGAAGGCCTACAGCCAGGCCGCTTGCATATCCCTTCTTCCAAGGATAAGTCTTCATAATCATATCGAGATTAGGCTTCTTTGCCTGTGCTATTGCATTATAGTCTTCTCTTTCGTTAATTCCAAATCCATCCATTATTAAAAGTACTACCGGTCTTTTAGCCATTATTTTGCTCCTTTCAAGCATAAAACAAACATACCCCTTAGGGTTTTTAACTTGTGCGTTATTATACTATAAAATTATTTAAAACTCAAATGCAAAACAAAAATTATCCACATAGGTATACTGGGTAAGCTATGAAAAAAGGCTTTCTGCAAGGATACCGACTCCTTTCTTTATCCTATCCTCACTTATATTCCCATAGCCTATCAATATGTAAGCCTCACTGCTTTCAGGGCTTTCCCCTATCCTGTGCTTTGAGAGCCCTACAAGCTTTATCCCACTTTTTTCTGCTCTGCTTACAACTTCTTCTTCGGACATTTCAAGCTTAAATTTAACCATAAGGTGCATACCCGCATTGCCGCCCATTATCTTTACCTTGTCGCCAAAGACTTTGAGTGAGGAAATCAGCTTATCATGTCTTGACTTATATATCTTTCTGGCTTTGTTGATATGCCTTTCATAATGCCCTCCAAGGATAAATTCCGTAAGCACCGCCTGGTCAATCCTAGGCACCGTGCAGGCTAGGAAGGCAAGCTTTTTCCTATACACCTTAAGGAGTCCGTCAGGAAGCACCATGAAGCCTATCCTTATGGCAGGGGCGATGGTCCTTGAAAATGTACCCAGATAAACCACCTTATTTCCCGAGTCTATCGCCTTCATAGGAGGTATCGGAAGCCCCTTATATCTAAACTCACTGTCGTGGTCATCCTCTATTATATACCTGTCATCCTCTCCTGCTGCCCAGCTTAGGATTTCTTTTCTCCTCTTTATAGGCATTACCACTCCTGTAGGAAACTGGTGTGAGGGAGTTAGATACACTGCCTTTGCCTCAGAGAGATTAAGCTCGTCTACTCTAAGACCATTCTCATCAAGGTTTATGGGCTGAACCTTCCCGTTTAATGATGAAAATATCCTATAAGCCTGCATATAGGTCGGATTCTCCATTGCTATTATGCTTTTTTCATCTATTAAATGCTCTAAAAGCTGCAAGAGATATCCCGTTCCTGCGCCTATTATCATATTTTCAGGCTTTATGATAAGCCCTCTGTATCCAAAAAGATACTTAGCTATTGCTACTCTTAGCTCCAAGTCCCCCTGTCTCTCACCAAGGTTAAAGAGTTCCTCTCCCTTGTCACGCATACACTGTCTATAGAGTCTGTCCCACATCCTGTAAGGGAAGCTCTCCTTGCACAGTGAAAAAGGTGAGAAGTCATATTCATACTCTGGTTCAGGATTGACACTCTCATTTTTTATATCGGTAAATTCCTCTTTTTTTTCACTGTTTATCCTGTCTATTTTATTGACATAATAGCCACTTTGTGGGCGGACTTCCACATATCCTTCCGCATAGAGCTGTCCATAGGCTAGGCCCACCGTACTTCTGCTAATCTGAAGGTTGGCGGCAAGCCCCCTCTCTGATGGAAGCTTATCTCCCTCAGTCAGTTCACCATCAGTTATAAGCCCTCTAATCTTTAGGTAGAGCTGCTCATAAAGTGGCATTTTGTGTCTGGATTTAAGTTCAACTGTAAGCATATCTTCTCCCATTACTCCTGTTCTATATTTGTATTATCCTAAGCAACCACATATTCACCTACTATCCACGAAGCAGCAACCACGAGAAAGCAAGTCTTCTCGTATCACCCGGCCTTTGCGGACAAGGCAGGAAGCTGGAACATTTTTTTATAACTAATCATAAGATAAATCAGTATTATAATCAAGATAATCTAATGACTAATCATTTATTTTGTAAGTCTTAGAGTATAAAAACATTTTATTTATATGCATGCATAGGACTAGCATAGAAATTCAGCCCTCTTGCGCTAACGCTCTATTCTGTAGTAAAATATAAGTTCAGGGATTTTCATTCTCTGATAGCCAAAACATGAGAAAACGACTGGTTTCTCATAAAAATAGGAGGACAATATGGTATTATCCTGCAATAACATATCAAAGGAATTTGTCACCGGACCTGTGCTTAAAGAGGTCAGTTTTCATATAAATGAGCATGAAAAGGCTGCAATAGTCGGCATTAACGGAGCGGGCAAATCTACCCTCTTAAAAATAATCATGGGAGAAATGTCTGCCGATAACGGAGATATATTTATTTCAAAGGGTGCTACAGTAGGCTACCTTGCACAGCATCAGGAGATAAATACCTCTCTTACCATATTTGACGTGCTTCTTGAAGTAAAAAAAGATATCCTAGAGCTTTCCGATAAGATGAGGGCTCTTGAAATGAAGATGAAACAGGCAGAAGGAGAAGCTCTTGACGCCGTATATGAGGATTATTCAAGGGTTACCCATGAGTTTGAGCTTAAGAACGGTTATGCATATAAGAGTGAAATCACAGGCATACTAAAGGGACTTGGCTTTGAAGAGGAGGATTTTTCGCGCAAGGTAAATACTCTCTCGGGAGGGCAGAAAACCAGGGTATATCTGGCTAGGCTCTTACTTTCAAAGCCCGACCTCATCCTGCTGGACGAGCCTACCAACCACCTTGACATGAAGGCTATAGGCTGGCTTGAGACCTATCTTAAGAACTTTAACGGAGCTGTTTTGATAGTTGCCCACGACAGATATTTCCTTGACGGGGTTGCCTCTAAGATAATCGAGCTAAACAATGGCAGGGCCACTACCTTTATGGGAAATTATTCGGATTATGCTACTAAGAAAAAGGCTCTAAGAGAAGCTGAACTAAAGGCTTATCTTAATCAGCAAAAGGAAATATCCCATCAGGAGGCGGTCATAGAAAAGCTTCGCTCCTTTAACCGTGAGAAGTCTATAAAAAGGGCTGAAAGCCGCGAGAAGATGCTTGATAAAATCGAAAGAATCGATAAGCCTCTTGAGCTTGATGCCTCAATGAGCATAAGTCTAAAGCCTCATAAGGAGAGTGGAAAGGATGTGCTAACTGTAGAGAATTTAAGTAAGTCCTTTGAGGAAACCCTTTTTGAGAATCTGAATTTTGAAATAAAAAAAGGTGAAAGAGTTGCTATAATTGGCGGTAACGGTACTGGAAAGACAACTCTCCTTAAGATAATAAACGGAATCACTCCTTGCGATACAGGTAAGATAACCCTTGGCGCAAATGTTGAGATAGGCTATTATGACCAGGAACATCAGGTACTTCACTATGACAAATCCCTGTTTGATGAAATATCTGATGACTATCCTTATTTGACCAATACCGAAATAAGAAATGTACTTGCAAGCTTCCTCTTTACCAAGGATGATGTATTTAAGCTTGTAGGCTCGCTTTCAGGTGGGGAAAAGGGACGTGTATCCCTTGCCAAGCTTATGCTTTCAGAGGCCAACTTCCTCCTCCTTGACGAGCCTACCAACCACCTCGACATCACTTCCAAGGAGATTCTTGAGGATGCGCTTAACAACTACGAGGGAACTGTTCTCTTTGTAAGCCACGACAGGTACTTTATCAATAAAACTGCCACCCGTATCCTTGATTTAACAGGAAAAAGGCTCATCAATTACATAGGAAATTATGACTATTACCTTGAGAAAAAGGAAACTCTTGAGGCCGCCCTTTTAGATGAACTTCCTAAGGAAGACCAGCCTTTGGCTGCCTCTGCGAACAAGCAGAGCTGGCAGACTAAAAAAGAGGAGCAGAAGGAGCTTAGGAAAATACAAAATGAACTAAAGAGGATTGAAGATGAGGTCGCAAAGCTTGAGGAGGCTAACGCAAGGCTTGAAGAAGAGCTTGCCAATCCTGAGATTGCCGCAAATGTAGGGAAACTTATGGAACTTCACAAGCAAAAAGAGGCGAATGATGAGCGTATAAATGCTCTTCTTGAGCGTTGGGAGGAATTATCCGAAAATGTCTGATATTATAGTGGATACTCTTAGGATAGACGGAGGGATTATACTTGTGATAAACCCTCCTTTAGCTTACGATGAGAATATAACTCTAAGGTTTACAAACAAAATTTCAAGGGAAGATAAAACTTCATTTCTGTTTCCCGCCCTTTACGGAAAGTTTGACTGCAAAGAGGGAGAAATTGTATCAGATGAGGTCTATGCCCTATATGATGGTTTGAAGAAGGATGTAAGTTATGAGAACATCTTTGTCTTTGAAGTCTTGAATTCCCAAGCATTTATAGATGTAGAAAAGAATATGAGGAGCATTAACTCCCTTATAAAGCAGGTAGAAGAGGTAATCAAGGCTCAAAATGAGATAAAATCCACCAGTTTAACGGATGAATTTGAATCCTTGATGCAAAGTCCTTTTTATAATGATTTTCTTAACGAATTTGACTTTACTGCCTCTGAAATCCTTATATTAAAGGGGTTATTTAAGTATGCTTTTCTAACAGGTATATCTGTTGGTGAGCTAATACAGGAAATTAAGGAGAATATAGGGGAAGGTACTAACAAAAAACAGCTCAGAAAGGAGTTTATCAATGTGCTCAGGCAAAGACTGGCTTAGTAAGCCATTTTCACATATATACGTGGAAGATAAAATAAAGAATCACCCTGTAGCAGAGGACATTCTTTCTCACTTTAAGAGCAGCACCATCATTGATATAAGGCATTACAAGGATGTCTTTACCCCTTCAGGACAGAATCTCCTCTTAGCAAAGAATTCTCCCTCCCTTATCCTTGCAAAGAAAGAGGGCAGGCTAATCTATGAGGGTGCTCCTGTTTGTGAAGATTTTGGCAATGAGCATTTCTACTACACCTCTCTTATAATGAACTGCTACTATGACTGTGAATACTGCTATCTCCAGGGAATGTACCCTTCAGCCAACATCGTAATCTTTGTAAATATTAATGAAGTTTTTAACGAACTTGAGAGCTTACTAAAGGAACATCCTGTGTATATCTGCATTTCATACGATACCGACCTCCTTGCCCTAGAGGGCTTTACAGGCTTTGTAAAAGAGTTTATAAAGTTTACTGCCTGCCATGAGAATCTGACTGTGGAGTGCCGTACAAAGAGCGCCAATATAGGAATCATAAAGAAATATATGGATGAAGGACTTGATGTGCCTGCTAACTTAATCTTCGCCTGGACCTTATCCCCTGCTTTGATTGCTGCTAAATACGAGCATAAAACTCCTGATTTTACAAGCAGGCTTAAGGCTGTAAAAGAGGCTTCCACGCTTGGACTAAGTCTTAGGCTCTGCTTTGATCCTGTACTTAAAGTCCCTGATTACGAGGACTTATACGGTGATATGCTTGAGAGGGTATTTAGAGAGATTGCTCCTCATTGCCTGCGCGATATAAGCATAGGCGGCTTTAGGACTTCAAAGGACTTTCTCTCAAAAATGCGAAAGAGGCGTGAAAACTCTGCCATACTAAGCTATCCCTATGTGCTTGAAGACGGAGTTTATTCTTATGGAAGTGAAGAAAATAAAAAGCTGACCGGTTTTCTCATAGACCAATCAGCCAGATACATTGATAAATCAAAGATTTTTACTTGGGAATAGGCATCACTTTATAACCACCGTATGGATGGTTCTATTCCCTTTTTTATCTACGGCGTAGAAGGTATATACGCCCTTTTTTAGTTTCAGTGATTTCTCATTCTTTTTATTAAGCCTTAGCTTGGTTCCCTTCTTACTCTTGGTAAAGTATGAATCTCCTTTTTTGCCCCTAGCGTATCTGACCAGAGATACATCCTTATCCTTATCACTTATCTTTACAAGAACCTTGCCGTCTTTTGTAAGAGAGAGGAAGATGACGGGAGCCTTTCCCTTTGAAGTCTTCTTAAGCTCCTCCGCCTTCTTAGCTTCATCGTTCTTCTTAGCTTCCTCAGACTTCCTTAGTTCTTCAGTCTTCTTAGCTTCTTCAAGCTTTCTTGCCTCCTCAGCCTTTTTAGCCTCTTCAATCTCTCTTGCTTCTTCCGCCTTCTTCTCTTCTACCCTTTTATTCTCAGTCATAAAAGACTGGTAATTGCTCAGTGCATAGGCGTAGGCCCCGTCTGCATTTAACATGCCTCCTGTAGATACCTTGCCCTCAAGCTCAGGAAGTATCTTAACTCCACTTAGTATTGACTGCCTTACCTGACTTAGGGTAATACCCGGAAAGTCAGAGTAAAGAAGCGCCGCAGTTCCCACTACATAAGGGGCAGCCATTGACGTACCTGTCATATATGCATAAGGTGAGGACATCTTCCCAGATGCATAGCCGGCATTAAAGCTTGCTGTATCTATTGTACTAAGTATCCTTGCTCCCGGTGCCGCAAGGTCTACATGGTTGTTGCTCTAATGTGAAGATTACCATCTGCCTGAAGATTGGCAACTGTTATGATGTTCTTATACCTGTAGGATGCAGGATATATAGGTCTCGTGTCTATGTTATAGCCTATTCCTGTATTTTCATCTCCGTTACCTGCTGCTACCACAAAGAGCATATCAGAGTCTTTTATGGCTTCCTCAAGGTATCTGTCAGGCTTATCCGTACCAAAGCTGAAGTTACATATCGTAGCTCCCATGCTCTCTGCATACTTTATGGCATCAATTATACCCGAGGTAGAGCCTGACTCGTCATCGCCACCAAGCGCCTTAAGTACCATGATTTTCACCGTACTGCCACCAGCTATTCCTGCTACTCCCTTAGTGTTGTTATTGGCAACTATGGTTCCTGCTATATGGGTTCCGTGTGCATCATCCTTGCCATTGTAGATGACATTGTTATCATCATAAAAATTCCAGCCGTTTACATCGTCCACATAGCCGTTATTATCGTCATCTATGCCATTGCCCGGTATCTCTCCTTTATTTACCCAGAGCACGTTTTGCAGATCTTCATGGCGGTAATCTACTCCCGTATCGATGATAGCAACTATGGTTTCACGCCTTCCACCGCTGTACTTTGCACGAGCCTCTGGAAGGCTTATGTCTATACCGCTTACAGCCTTAACGCTTGTAACAGGCTGCTTAGTAAGCTTGCCTCCAACCTGCTCGTTGTATTTAAAATCGCCTCTATTCTCCATTCCCCACTGGTAAATGAAGTATTTATCACTAAAACTAACCTTGTCGTCAAATGCCTTGTATACTACTTCTGTAGTACCTGCATAGGCAATACCCTTATCTAATCCTGCAAAGCTCATTGTAGAGAGCCCTATGCCTAATATTGCGGTTATTACTGCCTTTTTAAGTCTCATTTATATCTCCTTCTTCAAATATCCATACAGATTTCTTTCATTTTACTATATCATAACCCAAAAATAAGTCATATATTTGTTTTTATCGGATGTTTTTAAGTCAGAATAAAGTCAAAGTTAAAAAAAGTTGATATCCTAACAAAAAAAATGTACAATGGTAAGTGCAATCAATATTGAGAAACGAGATACAGAATGAATTCACAAAATAAAAGACAAACTGATAATTTCCTCATTCAGGGAAGCATACTGGCCGCAACCTCGATACTTGTCCGCATCATAGGTCTGGTATACAGGGTTCCGATGGCAAGGATACTTGGAAATGAAGGAATAGGTTATTACGGCTATGCCTTTGAAATATATAACTTTTGCTTCATCATTTCCTCATACGGCATGCCTATGGCTGTGTCAAAGCTGGTATCCGAAAGAACTGCTAAGAAAGAATACACCAACTCACTTAAGCTCCTTCTTGGCGCTTTGATAGTTGCCCTAACCTCAGGCGGTATATTATCTGCCGGAGTTTACTTTGGGGCAGGCTTTATATCTACCCATATGTTTGCCAATCCGGCTATCCAGATACCTCTAAGGGCACTGGCTCCAACTGTGTTGGTTTCTGCTGTTCTAGGCGTGGTAAGAGGATTTTTCCAAGGCAAGGGAACTATGGTTCCAACTGCAATATCCCAGCTTTTTGAGCAGGTGGTAAATGGCATCATAAGTGTATGGGCAGCATTTGCATTTGCAAAAGCCCACTCTGCCTCTATGAATATAGCAGCGTATGGGGCAGCAGGCGGTGTGACCGGTACCTTTGCAGGTGCATTTGCAGGGCTTATGTTCATCTCCTTCCTTCTCTTTGTCAATATGCCTATACTAAAGAGGCAGAGAAAAAGAGACCAGGGTGAGCCGGAGGCCATGCCTTATCTCATAAAAGTAATACTTGCAACCTCTGTGCCTGTTATGCTTAGCCAGATACTTGTAAGAAGCAACGGCCTTATTTCAATGACCTTGTTTAATAACATCCTCAATCACAAGGGGGTTGCAAAAGAGACCTACACCGCACTTTACGGCATATATGAGGGTAAATTCCTTCTTCTTTGCAACATAGTAATGGGAATCACCAGTGCCATTACAACTGCTTCTATCCCTTCCTTGGTTAGGGGTAATGTGCTTAGCACCAAAAAGGAAGTAGGCAAAAAAGTAAGAATGGCACTTAAGTTCAACTTAATCATCGCAATTCCTGCAACCATCGGTCTTGCCATACTTGGAGGTCCTATTATAAGGTTACTTTTTGGAGATACAGATCCTGTCATAGGAAAAGTAATGACAGTCGGTGCTGCGACAATTGCGCTTTACACTGTATCCATCCTATTCTGTACTATAATTCAGAGTATATACAGTATGATGATACCTGTGATTATCAACCTAATCGCAATGCTTGTTGTCATCGTATTTACTTATATCCTGCTTATGTACACGAGTCTAAATATATTTGCACTTGTTCTTGGCGGTATGCTTATGCCTGCGATAGTTATCGTGCTTTGCACGCTTGTTATAAGATTGCAGCTTAGAATAAGGATTGAATTATTTAGAACCTTTGTCATCCCTACTATTGCCTCAGGAATAATGGGAGTAGTTGTATACTTTATCTATAACATAGTGCTTAAGTTTACAGGAAGATACTACCTGGGGCTCCTCTTATCCCTGCCTATTGGCATGTTTACTTTCTTTGTATTTGAGATACTATTAAAGGGAGTAAATAAAAAAGAACTGCATAATTTCCCTAAGGGACATTCAATCATAAGACTGGCCGAGAAGTTACGCTTGATGAGATAAAATAGTTTTGGCGGTTCTCATATTTAACATATTCATACCGCCACCTAAAGATTTCTCGTGGAATTTTATTGGATAAGATATTTTGAGAAATTAGATTGCAATAAGATACCACCCGGGACGTCCTCATAAGAATCCTGTTTTCAGGCTCCTTTAGTAGTGAGTGCGCCGGGTGGTTTTTATTTCATTTATTAAATAATGCGCTTTCCAAAAGCATTTGACAACCTTTGATACAGGATTGCTACAGATGCACTTTTCACACTGTATCATTATAATTTGTTATTCGATAGCTTATTTACTTCTTTAACCCTTGCAAGAATGTGATTACATCATTTAGAGTTCCTGCTCTCATTTCAATGATTTTACTTAGCTCTTCGTCAGGCTCTGAGAGGTCCGGAACCATAATTACATCTACTCCCGCACCGTGTGCAGAGCGGACTCCGTTTGGAGAGTCCTCTAGTGCCAGACAGTCCTCAGGCTTCTCTTCTATCTGTGAACAGGCATAGAGGTATATATCAGGATCAGGCTTTCCTTTCTTTACCATGTCAGCACAGATTATCTTGTCAAAGCGTTCTAAAAGCCCTACTTCTTTTAGGTATTTTCTTGCTCTGCCCTCTGGAGTTGCAGTTACTAGAGCCCTCTTTATACCATTTTCTTTTAGATATGCCAGTATTTCATCTACGTAAGGCTTCTTCTCTATTCCGTGCTTTGCTAGCTCGTAATCCATGATTTCTTTGCGTCTGTCCCTTACCTTGTCATAATCAAAGGTTGGGCCAAAGAAGCCCTGCATGATAGGCTCTGCGTATTCTTTGTTGCAGCTTCTAAGATAAAGCTGTTCCTTCTCTGTCATGTTAAAGCCCAGTTCTCTTGCTGCCTGTATCCAAGCCTTCTGATAATGCTTTTCGGTGTCTATAATAAGCCCGTCCATATCAAATAAAACCGCTTTATACATAATGTCTCCTTTAAATACTGTGCGATTAACTCTAAAATTATAAAAAGAGCCGGCACAAAACTGTGACAGCTCCGTAAAATTATACTCTCTTAAGATATTCGCCTGTTCTTGTATCAATCTGGATTCTGTCACCCTGATTTACAAAAAGAGGTACATAGACTGTAGCTCCGGTCTCAACCACTGCAGGCTTTGTAGCACCTGTAGCTGTATCACCCTTAAAGCCCGGTTCAGTATCAGTAATCTCAAGCTCTACAAACATAGGTGGCTCAATTGAGAATACCACACCATTGTGTGAGAGCATTGATACTGTCTCATTCTCCTTAACAAACTTAAGTGCGTCACCAACCTGCTCAGAGGTAAGAGCGAACTGCTCATAGGTTTCATTGTCCATGAAGTTGTACATATCTCCGTCAGCGTACATATACTGCATGTTCTTTCTGTCTATTCTTGCCTGAGGGAATTTCTCAGTAGGGCGGAATGTAGTCTCTTTAACACCACCATTCTTTATATCTCTAAGTTTGGTACGAACAAAAGCTGCACCTTTTCCCGGTTTAACATGCTGAAACTCAATAATCTGGAAAACACTGTTGTCAATCTCGACTGTAAGGCCATTCCTGAAATCGCCTGCTGAAATCATTAAAAATTCCTCCTTAAAAGCTTATCATAAATTAAAGTTCCTAAATCTTTGGACACCGTCTCTTTATTTTACTACAATTTTTCGTTTATTTCAAGATGCTATTTTTGCTTAGTATTGGAGAAATCATTTAGAAATTCTTACGAATTCTTAAAAAAATATATTGCCCCTTTAATATTTATACCATTTGCTGTATAATATTAAACGAGACAAAGGTATACTTTATTTAATGTCGTTAACTATTTTCATAAGGGGAGAAGAACAATGAAAATCATCAGCATGAAATGTCCTCAGTGTCAGGGAAATCTCGATATCAAGGAAGATCAGATGGGGAAATTCACTACCTGTCCTTATTGTGGCACCAAGTTCTTACTTGAAGAGGAGAAACCTAATATCAACCAGACTTTCAATATCAAAGAGCTTCATATAGGTGACACCGGAAGGAGTTCTGATTATAACAGGAAAACAGCTTCAAGTGCCGCTGCGCCTCTAGCAGTCATTTTCTGTATAATTGGTGCAGTTTTCATCATCTTTGTTCCACAGATTCTAAGAAGTACATCAAACTATGATGTATATAGTGATAATGGCTCGACAGCAGAGTCGGAAGAAACAGCTGCTTCGCCTTTTGTCACATATAGGACAAAGCCTGAAAGCAAGGCAGTGATAGACTTTGTCGAAGCAGCATTTAAAAAGCCTCTTTCCGATATTAAAAAGGCTGATTATGAATCCATTAAATACCTAAAGGTAGATAGAGAGGCTGTTCCGATTAATTCAGAAAAAAATGACAGCACTCCTTGGATATTTACATATGCAAAGAACACCGCTAACTACGGTGCTCCGGATAAGCCTGTTAAGCTAAAAATTGCAGGCACTAAAAACATAACAGAAGAAGATTTTCAGGTATTTACAGAGCTTGAGTCTTTGGATTTTAGCAATGAGGGCGATATAGTGCCTGCAGGTGAGAGCTATAATACTACGGACTTTAAAAACCTTAAAAAGCTTCACTATTATACAGGTACTTCTTCCGAATACTTAACACATATGCCTGCCTTAAACGTAAGCAACATCTATGGTCTCGGCACGACGAGCTTGTACGACATAGAAAAGAGTATATCCGCATTAAAGACTTATAAGAACCTTAAAATGCTTAACTTTACAAGTCTAAAAAAGGGAGATACTATAAAGGATTTGTCCTTCCTTTCTTCATTTCCTAATGTTGAGATACTTTCTCTTGACTTTGCAGAAAAAGACACCTGGGATTTGGCGGGTATTACCTCACTTACAAAGCTTAAGTCCCTTTCAATTAACGGTTATGATACAATCTTTGAACATTTCAACGTACTTAGCGGTATACCACAGATTGAAAGCTTAACTTTTAAGAATGTAAAAGACTTAAAGACACTTGATTTTGTTAAAAATATGCCATACCTAAAGAGTATTAGTATAGACAGTTGCCCTGTTATTAAGCTTAATGGCTTAAAGAACTGTATATCACTTACTTCGCTTACGCTTGATAGCTGTGGAGATTTGACTGATGTAAGCGCTCTTGCTACATTAAAGAGCCTTAAGAAGCTAAGTATATCCGGTATATGGAATTATAATATAACTTTTCCTAATCTTAGCAAGCTCACCGCTCTTAGCGATGTAGATATAAGAGCTAGGGATTTAAGTATAATATCGGGTATGTCATCAATAAAGAGGCTTGAGATAGAAGACATTGGTAACGAATCTTACTCTTTTAAACCTGTTGCAGGTATGAATAACCTTGAAGAGCTTACTCTCTATGACTGGTTGATTAAGCCTGATATGGCACAGTATCTTTCAAAGCTTCCTAAGCTTAGAACGATTAATTTTGGATACGGAAGCATTGCCCACTATGGAGATTATACAGATGTATTCTCACTGCCTCAGGTAACAAAAATAGTTAGTTTCTCTCCGAAGTCAGATGGTTCAGGCATTAACTACATTATACTTTCTGTGAAGAGCCTAAGGGATAATAAAGTTCTTAAGGAGCTTGATCTGTCAGGAACTGAGATTTATAACAATGATGTAGACAAGGGAGGCACTGATAAGTTTGGTGTATATGCCAATAAGTTTCTCTCTCATTTCCCTAATCTTAGGAAGCTTAACCTGGCAAATACCTATATAGAAAATCTTGACTTTGTAGATAAGATGCCTTTACTTGAGGAGCTTAATATTTCAGGAAATTATGTGACTGATGTGTCTAAGCTATTAAAACTTAAGAAGCTTAAGAAACTGACCTGCGATACGGATATGATTAAGAATCTTGATTTGCTGCCTAAGAGTGTGAAGGTAAACCAGTAGTATCATTATGATACACGGACTGCTTCGTGCTTCGCACTCCCGCAGTCCTACAACAATACGCACGCTCTGCTCATTTTCCTTCGGAAAATGTCGGCGCGTGCGTATTGTTGGCGAATAGAGAAGAAAACAGTATCCGCTCGCAAGCGAGCTTGCAGCGGATACTGTTTCTTCTCTATTCCTGTATCATTACATCATTCCCATGCCTGGGGCACCCATTCCTGCAGGTGCTGCTGGAGCAGCTTCTTTGATATCTGCCACAAGGCTTTCTGTAGTAAGAAGTGTAGAAGCTACGCTGGTAGCGTTCTGAAGTGCACTTCTTGTTACCTTTACAGGGTCAAGGATACCAGCCTTTACAAGGTCTACATAGTCTTCTTTAAGTGCATCAAAACCAAATCCTGCCTTGCCTTCTTTTACCTTGCTGATGATAACTGCTCCTTCAAGTCCTGCATTGGCAGCTATCTTAAACAGTGGAGCCTCAAGTGCCTTAAGAACTACCTTAGCACCTGTCTTCTCATCTCCTTCAAGTGAAGCAGCAAGCTTCTCTACATCCTTTGAAGCGTGGATATAAGCTGAACCACCACCTGCAATTATTCCTTCTTCTATAGCCGCCTTGGTAGCTGCAAGAGCATCTTCCATACGGAGCTTATTTTCCTTCATTTCAGCCTCTGTAGCAGCACCTACACGGATAACTGCAACACCGCCTGCAAGCTTAGCGAGTCTTTCCTGAAGCTTCTCTCTGTCAAAATCAGAGGTTGTTTCTTCAATCTGGCTTCTTATCTGAGCAACTCTTGACTTAATAGCCTCTGAATCGCCCTCGCCATCAACTATAATTGTATTTTCCTTCTGAACCTTTACGCTCTTAGCACGTCCAAGCTGTTCAAGTGTAGCATCCTTAAGCTCAAGACCTACCTCGCTTGAAATTACCTGTCCGCCTGTAAGTATAGCGATGTCCTGAAGCATTTCTTTTCTTCTGTCGCCATATCCCGGAGCCTTAACTGCAACTACATTGAAGGTACCACGAAGCTTGTTGATTACAAGTGTTGTAAGAGCCTCACCTTCAACATCCTCAGCGATTATAAGGAGTCTTGCTCCCTGCTGTACAATCTGCTCAAGAAGTGGAAGTATATCCTGAATGTTGCTTAGCTTCTTATCTGTGATAAGGATGTATGGATTGTCAAGAACAGCTTCCATCTTATCCATATCTGTGCACATATAAGCTGATACATAGCCTCTGTCAAACTGCATACCTTCTACAAGGTCAAGCTCAGTCTTCATAGTCTTGCTCTCTTCAACAGTGATAACACCGTCCTTGCTTACCTTTTCCATAGCGTCTGCAACAAGTGTTCCTACTTCATCATCTCCTGCTGAAATAGCAGCTATTCTCTGTACGTGATCCTTTCCCTTTACAGGTGAGCTCATCTTTGAAATAGCCTTTACTGCACACTCTGTAGCCTTCTTCATACCTTTTCTGAGGATGATAGGGTTAGCTCCTGCTGCAAGGTTCTTCATACCTTCATTTATCATAGCCTGAGCGAGAACTGTAGCTGTAGTTGTACCATCACCTGCTACGTCGTTGGTCTTGGTTGCGGCTTCCTTTACAAGCTGTGCTCCCATGTTCTCAAACTCATCAGGAAGCTCTATCTCTTTTGCAATTGTAACACCGTCATTGGTAATAAGTGGAGCGCCATAGCTCTTGTCAAGAACTACGTTTCTTCCCTTAGGTCCTAAAGTTACGCTAACTGTATCTGCGAGCTGATTAACGCCAGCTTCAAGGGCTTTTCTAGCCTCTGTACCAAATTTAATCTCTTTTGCCATTTTCTTTCTCCTTACATATATATTAAATATTCGTAATCAGATTATTCTAATTATTCAACAACTGCAAGAATGTCTGACTGCTTAACTATGATATACTCTTCATTCTCAAGCTTTACATTGGTTCCTGCATATTTAGAATAAATAACTTTCTGTCCTTTTTTAACCTGCATACTTACTTCTTTTCCGTCTATTACTCCGCCAGGGCCTACAGCAACAACTTCAGCCTGCTGTGGCTTCTCCTGAGCCTGATCAGGTAATATAATACCTGACTTTGTGGTCTCTTCTGCCGCTATCTGCTTTAATACAACTCTGTCGCCTAATGGTACTAATTTCATCTTAGTTCCTCCTTTATATTAAATCATTAAGAATTCATATTATTAGCACTCTTTCTATGTGAGTGCTAAACCATAATCATATAATAACCTCTTTTAGATATTTTTGCAAGTAGTTTTTTAAATTATCACAAAATTGTCACAATTAAAACATCTACAGCACAGAAACCGCCTCTTCCACCGTCTTTCTTACTGTATGTCTCTCGGAAGGCTTAGCCTCTGTGGCAGGATAGCCTACAGGGAAGATGGCTATCAGCTCATATCCCTTCATCTCAGGAAATTCCTCCTTAAGTAAAGGTGCATCAAAATGTCCTACCCAGGTAGTCCCCAGTCCCAGCTCAGTTATCTCAAGCATCATATGCGTAGCTACTATGGTGGCATCTACCTCGGCAAAGTTGTGGTTATCAAACTTCCTTACCCAGGCCTCATCCTCTTTGGCACCAACTACGAAGAAAAGCCCGCTCCAAACTGATATCTGTTTGCCTTTGCAAGCTTTTCCTTAGCCTCAGTGCTTTCTATAAGCCAAATCTTATAGGGCTGTGCATTGGTTGCAGTTGGAGCAAGTATGCCGGCTTCAATGATTTTATCAAGCTTCTCCTTTTCAACCTTCTTATCACTTAGCTGTCTACAGGAATATCTCTCCCTTGCTAGCTTTAGAAAATCCATAGTTACCTCCTAATATAATCACTACAATTCTTATTTTAAACAGGCCCCAAAAGCATCAAATCAATTGGGGCTTGGCTGTACGAGAATTTATTTTTTAACAGACTTATACTTAAGAGAATACTTATTGCCTATAGGGCTGTTGCCAGAAATTCCATATATCCTAACCCATACATTCTGGCCTCTTTTAGCCTTAAATGTATAGCTTTTGTCACTCATGGTAACCTTGGATACAGCTTTCTTTGACTTATTATTTACAAAAACCTCTACCTTATAAGCATTTTTAACATTGTCGCCTGTATCTATGCTTAGCTTGTATCTGCCGGTCTTTGCTGCCTTAAAGGTGAAGAAGTCTTCATCAGAGCTGTTTAAAATATTGGCATACTTAGTTCCGCTAAGTTTATTTGCCTTTTTGAAGCTTCCGTTATTCTCGACTTCCCATTTACCACTCTTAACGGTATTTACCTTCAGCTTGTATTCAACCTCTACCGGTGCAAAGGTACTTACGGCAAGCTTAGGATGGATTCTTATGTATATTTTCTGCCCCTTGGCTAGAGGAAGCTCAGGAAGTGTTACGTCCTTTGCGATGCCTGCCTCCTTATATACAAGGCTTTTATTTTTATCATATATTTCCAGATTCCATCCACCTAATATCTTACTTGGGACAAAATCAAGTATTTCAAATGAAACATTGGTATAGCCACTCTCAGGTATCTGGTATACAAAGTAGTCCTCATCATCTTTGTTTAAGAGACTTCCCTTAACCGCACCACCGGTAGGTATCTCATTGGCATCAATGTATTTATTATTATTTTCTATTTCGTACTCACTATCTGCATAAGTGTGGAAGTTTAAGTTATATTCCACTCCTTTAGGCATAAACATAGAAGATTTGATGCCGCTTTCAACAGAAATGTACACGGTTTTCCCCTTGGCAAAGGCAAAATTTGCACTGGTAAACTGTGCTTTTATTCCTGCTACCTGGTATAGCTCTTCCTTATTTTCATCGTATACCTTGAGGGTCCAGCCGTTATTTACCTCATCCTTTTTGGCCGCATCAAAGTTCAAGGTTATGTTCTGATATCCCTTTTCGTCAATAACCGCCTTATACATATTGACCTGATCCTTGTCCTCTATGCTTCTTACCACATTGAGATTAGGTGTAATATCTTCTGAGGTGGTTTCTGCCTTTACTAAGCCGAATACTCCGAGAGAAGCCGCTAAAAATGCGCCTCCAAAGGCAAGTCCCATTATCTTTTTTTTCATAAATACCTCCAATCAAGCACGAACAATTAAACAACATTTAACTCTTTAATTATACCTTTTTCGTGAAAATATTCAACACTTTGATAGAATATTAAGAATTTTGACATAAGTGTCAAAGCCTTGGAAAAAAGAAACAGCAGAGCAATCTCAATTGATTTTCTTTCGTGATTATTCTGCTGCCAACATTCTAGTACTTTATAAAGCAATTGCAATGTCACAATTGATTTAATTTCTATTCGATATTTTAGATATTATACTATCATTCATCAACTCATAGGAATTCCATCCTCCTTGCTTTGGTATGTTGATATCTGAATACGTAAATAATTCTCTGATTTTCTTCATAATCCCATCAGAAGTCATATTCGTAATCTCTTGAATTATATTTTCTGTTACACATACCATTTGGTGAGCTGCTTTATTTCTAATTTTCTGTTCTACTTCTTTCAACTTTTCGGATATCTCAAAAGCCTTCACCATCTGCTTATCAGTTTTAGTAATATTCTTCATAATGATATAAAGATGATAGTAAGATACCGGTTTTTTTCTATAATGTGTCTTCCAATCATCCTTAGAAATTAGTTTACTTAACTCTTCATTAACATCAATATCTTTCCACCTAAATGCTCCATTTACAGTTTCAGTATAATCTTTTAAATCATACCTAAAACAATTCTTAAGTACATTATTAAAAAGTTCCACTAATAAAGGAGTAATTGCTCTTAGAAAATCTGCATATTCTCCTCTTTTTCGCTTTATATCAAGGGCTAAAGCATATTCTACAACTTTGCGCTGTTCCGTTTTTTTAACCGGCAAAAAGTCACACTCATTATATTCTGATTGTAAATTTTTAACTTCAATCTCATTTAATTGAAGCCTGGCTTTCGCATATCTCAGTAGATGAATATAGGAATCCGTGCCTTTTGGTGACAATTCTTCTGCTATTAATAAGGCTGCAGTATAATCATAAGCCAAAATATGTTTCTTAATTATTTCTTCCATTTTTATAGTAGTCAGACTCGGACAAGCTACAACTCTACATCTGTTATCAAAATTATCTTTATCATTGTCTTCACAGTATTCCCATAACAAATCAATACTACAATCTCCCTGCTTATGAGTGTTGCTTTTCCCTTCCGGAGTTACAACTTGTATAAGTTCACAGTTCTCATAGCCTAACATAGTTTGAAGAACGGCTAATCCGCTCTTCATTTGCGGGGTCCCAGAAGAAATATTTATCAGAAGTTTATCTTCCGATGTCAAATTCTTAGAGTAACCGTCAAGTATTTTCTTAAAGTCCTCATAGAAAAAATCAAATTCATTCACTTTAGTCAAATCAGGCCTTTCAATTATCTCAATTTCAGTATGCGTCGAGTTTAGTTTATCCAATTCCCTAATACAATACCTGAACCTATCATCCTTATCTTGAAGTTCAAGCATTTCCTTAGACATATATAATACAATCTTATCAGGCTTATAAACTCTGGCAATATGTAGCATAGAGCCATCTTTGTAATTATTCTTTGAAATCGGATCAGTTGTTCCAATTGGTGAAAATAATATCTTCATGTATTCCATCCCCCTAAGTTATAAGTTATTGCTACTCAAACATCGTTACATTATGTAGTTTACCATAATTTAATATAAACATCTACTTTTTCTCTTATTTTCTACAATAACAAATTTAGTTCATATTATATGAACTAATTATGCTCAATTTCAAGTAAATAATCCATAAAAGTGAACCAAATGAATTTTAGTTTTCCCACCTTTTACAGTAGTAGTTAAAACTGTATAATGACATCAACAAGTTAACAATCCACTTAAGGAGGTACTTATGAAGAACAGAATTATTGTTATTGTCGGTCTTGCTCTTGCGGAAATCATCCGCGCTGCTGTTGATGAGTACACTAAAGAGGGTTAATCCCTCTTTGTGGCTCTAATCTACTACTTTCTTAACTATTAAATTGACAAGTAACCATTAACCAATCAAATAGGAGGTAACAATGGATAAACTAATTACAATTGCTGGTCGTGTTCTTGTTTCGCTTGCTCTTTCTGCTGTCGTCAAGGTCATTAGAGGGCATTAAGCTCTCAGTGCCTATTTTCTGTTAATTTAGTCATTCACTTTTAAGGAGGTGATCATTATGGAAGCCATACTTACTATCGCCTGTCGTGCCATCGTTTCTGCTGCTGTATCTGCTCTTGTTGAGGCTATTGAGGAGAGTTAATCTCCTCGAGCCTTGCAATTGTGTTTTTTGTTAATTTGTAATCTGATAACTTTTAATGCAAAGGAGATACTTATGAATACTAATATTGTTTCCGTCCTTGGTCTTACCTCTATTGAGGTTATCCATGCTGTTTTTGGCGAGGATGTTGTGGATACTTAATCCACCCCTCCCATAAGTTCTTGTCTTATAATATTATCATTTTTCAGTATGCCAGCTATGTCAATAATAATAACTTTACTAAGACTTCCCACACCAATACGGTGTGTTGAACCTTGAAAATTCAAT
>ERZ773196.727-NODE-727-length-20323-cov-4.744721_pt1 | contig 20323 bp, 20 predicted proteins | sample MGYA00581009_ERZ773196 | MGnify/ENA primary metagenome ERZ773196 (study PRJEB29015, sample SAMEA2738162) | human oral metagenome | biome: human oral; feature: human-associated habitat; material: saliva | place: China | collected 2243 ... | reverse complement strand
GGATTCTTTTGTTCCCTGTTAGCCGTTCCTTTCATTATCATTTCCTATAATTACTTGTGTCGTAGGAACGACACCCCTTCAGCCTTTTGGCACGGGTTAACGCGGTTTTCCATAGTTCGTTACCGAACTAGGCCACAATTTGTTCATGGATGTAAATGTATCCCTCTTCGTGAGCTTTTAGCCACTCAGGATTTAGAACATGACGCATGAGTTTTTTCATGGTCATTTCATTAATGAGGGCTGACTTGGTTGAAATCACTTGCGAATCTTTGTTGGCATTCTCATTATAAGAGCCAAAACGTAGTCCTTCTGCTTCATTTTGAAGTTCAGCGAAGGCGTTAGCGTGTTCGCGTTGGGTTTGCCAGTAACGTTTGTAAGACGTGTAGACGTCTTTGTCAGCCTTTTTAAGCGCACCCATAACAATACGGTGAAGGTCACTTGTGGCAACGGTGTCTCGGTATTTTGGTGTGTCCAACCAGTGAGCGACATCTGAAAGAATTTGACTTTCTTGGTCTTTGGTTAGGTGTTTACCGATAGCTGTTGCTGCTTTTTGACACGCTTCTAGAATACGATTGGTGTCAAAGGCAGATACAAGACCTAGTTTAGAAACGACTTTGAGTTTTGTGAGGTCGCTTGATTTTAAGGCTTGTTTCTTTCGATGATAGTCTTCGTAAGATTTAGCAACGTCAGGGTTGACGCTACGGGTTGCTTCAATGGCGAGCCAGTGAAGATCTTGTGGAAGCAAAATCGTTTGAGCGTTAACGTATTGATAGACCTTCTTTTCGATTTGTTTGAGGTCGTCTTGTGATAAGGTGACATGGATGTCACGAGCAGCGCTACGAACAGCAGTGAGTAATTTTGCCATTGAAAATGGTTCGATATGACCATCTTTTTTGACAACGTCGATATTTGTTAGCATGGCTAACTCCTTTTCTATCGTGGAATACGGGTTGTTCGCACGAGTGTAATTTAGGGGTTAGCGACAGTAAAAAAGCCAAACATGCAGTCCCAAGTTTCTTTTGTGTGTAACGTGATGTGCTATGTTGGCGGTATATTTGACTCTTTAAGCGTCGCTATAATCATGGACGTCTCTCGACGTTCATAGATTTATTATAGCATATTGTGATCGTCTTGACTAGTCTTTGGTTTGTTTTAGAAGTGTTTTTTTAATAGATGCCAAGTGTTCTTTTGAAACGTGTGTGCCATAATCATTTTCTTGAAGGAAAAGCTCCAGTTTAATGTCTAGAGGCATTTCAGCCTTTCCATTTGGCCCATGATAGACGATATGTTTAAAGACCATGGGGACGTCATATAAAATCTGAATATTTTTATCACTTAGTTGGTCATAATAGAGGTCATAAATAGGGAAGTCACCATGGACATAGTCAATGATAGCATTAAGACGTTGTTTACCGTCTAGGACTTCGTAATCAGGTTGTTCTGTTTTAAAAGGGCGTTTGATAAAGGTTGGCTCAATCTTTGCTTGACCAGTAACGAGGGCTTCCAGAAAGGCTTGTTTTTGTTCTTTTGTCCAGACGAGGTCCCGTTGATAGACGGGATCAAAATCGTAACTACCGTCGGTATATTCGTGTAAGAAACTACCTAGACAGGATGTTACGTGATTGATTGTTAGATTTTCAAGATAAGCTTTTTCTTTTTTCTTAAAGAGTGGTTGATTGGTTGGTCTTTTGTCTTTTCTAATTTGTTGGATAAGTGTTGGACTGTCAATTGGTGGACGGTAATCGTCAAAAATAACAAGGGTTTCTTTTGGTGTAATGATGAATTCTGAGATAGTCTTTTGGTCTTTACAATCATCTAAGAAAACGGTATCGCCAATAGTGAAGTTATCAATGGTTTTTTGGTAGTCTAAGACGTCAAAACACGTGTCATAGAGAAAATCTCTGAAACGGTAATAGTTAGCGCGTGTGCTCTCGAATTTGGTTTTGTTGGTTTCGATCCATTTAGTCACTTTGTGGATGGTATGGGGACGTAAGGGGTTAAAGACGTCTAGGATTTTATCAAACTGTTTTTGTTGGGTTTTGTTAAGGGTACTTTTGTAGTTTTCAATGTGTTGGGTTAGTTTCATAGAGTGTTTCCTTTTAATGCATGGTATAAAAAATGGACATTGCGAGTAGATGAAGTAGTGCAATGAAGATAATAATAAAGACTAAACCGCCAATGAAAACTGGTTTGGAGATTTTATTTTTTATGTTTTTTGTTTGTTCAATGAGCATTCCTAATCCTAGTGTTTCGCAAAAGGCAAGCGTTAGTAAGTAGATTGCTATGTGGTTTGAAATGTACGTTAAAAATGACATGAGGTGTTTCCTTTTTTGTAAAATGAGGTGATGATTACCAATCTTGGTTAAATTATGCTATACTATAGGTAGCTTAATAGAAGAAAGGATTTCATTATTTTATGCAAGTTACTGCACAAACTATCAATGAACAATTCGCATCGCTTAAGGCGACACTTGAAGCCTCTAATCAAAGTCTTGAAGAATCAGGGAAAACGCTTGAGGATGTAACTGCAAAAAATGCTATCGCACGTCAACAAGTGGCAGCTTACGCTATGGTACAGCAAGCGCCAGTTCAACAAGTACCCGTACAACAACCTGTTCAGCAAGCGCCAGTACAACCTGTGCAACAACCGATTCAGCAAGCATCAGTACAGCCTGTGCAACAACCTGTTCAACAAGCGCCAGTACAACCTGTTCAACAACCAGTTCAACCAGTTCAACAACCTGTTCAACAAGTACCAGTTCAAGAGCCTGTACAACAAGAACCTGTTCAAGAACCAGTTGTTCAAGAACCAGTTGGTGAAGAAGAAAAAGAGACGCAAGATTATGATAAGGCGTTTGCTAATGCTATTAAAAGTATCGAGGGTCTTGATCTAGCAACTTTGATGAACGCTGATGGTGGCCAAGGCTTGTCGCTTTAAATTTATTTGAGAAAAGGTTTTTTACCTTTTCTTTTTTTGTTATAATGGATTTTGAAAGGATGTGATTTCTATTAAAAAGTATTTATTGTTGAGTAGTTGTCTTTTGGCCTTTGCTCCTGTGTTTGCGCATGCCGATGAGGTGTCTATGATTGTCCCTGGTTATTCTTATCCAAGTAAGGGGTCGACTTATTGGGATACCTTGCAAAAATCGTCAGATGTGGTTGCTTATGCGATTTTGAATCATAATAATGGTGAATTTACGAGTCCTGATGCCAATTACACGCGCTTGTTTAAAGAGAATACCCAAAAGGGATTGAAGAATATTGCTTACGTGCATTTGTCTTATGGGGAACGCTCTGTTGATGATGTGTTGAAAGATGTGGATCATTATTTGGCATTTTATGGCCGTGAGAATATTAAAGGTATTTTCTTAGATGAAACAGAAACATGGACGCAAAAGGGACGTGATCAGTTGCATAGTGTTTATCAAAAACTCAAAGCTAAAGATAAAGACCTTGTGATTGTTGCTAATCGAGGCACAAGCGTTGCCGATAGTTCGTATCAGGATGCGGATATCTTCTGTACTTATGAAGGGTCTGCTAAGGATTATTTGACCAATTATCGTAAGGATGTGTCAACATGGGAATCGGATGCCTCAAAAGCGAAGAAGGCTATGCATATTATCTATGAAACGAATCCTAATGATTATGGAAAACTGTTAGCTAAGGCTAAAGAACGTCATGTACCGTATGTGTTTATTACGTCAGATGGGTCTTTGTCTTATCATAAAACGACGGATTATTTTGATGAATTGCCTACGCAGTTTAATCAATTAGCAAGTCTTTATCGGTCAAGTAATAAGCCTGCAGAGAAACCTGTAGAGAAATCTGTAGAGAAACCTGTAGAGAAACCTGTAGAGAAGCCTATAGAGAAACCTGCAGAGAAACCTGCAGAGAAACCTAATGGTGCGTTGTCGTTCTTTTCAAAGATGACGGTTAAATCTAGTCAGGCTAAGGAAAAGGTTCGCGAAGAACGTGCTAAAGAAAAGGCTCGTCTCAAAGAAGAACATGCTAAAGAAAAAGCTCGTTTGAAAGAAGAACAGGCTAAAGAAAAAGCTCGTCTTAGAGAAGAACGTGCTAAAGAAAAAGCGCGTCTCAAAGCAGAACAGGCTAAAGAAAAAGTTCGTCTTAAAGCAGAACAGGCTAAAGCTCGTGAGCGTGCTCGTCAAAAATAAAAAAGGCTATTTCAGCCTTTTTTTTAATCGTTAAAGAAGGTCTCAAGGTCTTCTGTTGGTGTTTTTGGTTTTTCGGTGACATCAAAGGTGAGGTCTAGATTATATCTGACGTCTTTGATTTTTTTGTTTGTAAATAAGAACCCTTGAGAGTGGTTGGTATAGGTTGTTTTAAAGACTTTGACGGTTGTGAGTGTCAAAGTTGCGTTTTCAAGGTCGATCTTTTTAGGATTATTCAGATGGATGTTTTTTTCAAAAAGAATCATATCCTCAGAAAGTTCAGCGTTTTGGAAAAATTGGTTAGCACGGCATTTGGTAGGACTGTCTGTTTTTGCCAGGATGTTGAGTCGTGCCGTTATCGTAGAATCTTTTGAAAAACTGTTTTTGATTAGTTGGTAATCATCAATAGACAAGTGACCTTGTGGTTTTAGGTTTAATGTTTCTGTAAGGTAGAAATTATTATAAGGATAGACTTTAATTTTTAATTGATCTTTGAGCGTTTGTTCTTTTGGTGAAATGACGATTTTTTGAGTGCTTGCTTCTGTTGGTTTGACGCTTGCCATGATGGTGAGATCATTGATGAAGAAGATACCTGTTATTAAAAGGCTGATGATGGCTATGAGTTTGTATTTTGAGTTCCATTTTTTCCAAAAAGTAAAGATAAGATAGATAATAATTAGAAATGCTGCAAGTTCAAGTAAAGTTGTGGCAAAAAGTGAAAACATGAAGTTGTCCTTTCTAAAAAGCCTAAGAGGATTCTTAGGCTTTTTTGTTATGAATGTAGTGGATGTTTCCTTGAGGGGTGAACCAACCACGGTAGTTTCCGATACCACGGGGGTCAGCTTGATAACCGCTACCACCGTAATTGGCTTCAAGGATTTGAATTTGGCCATTGTCAGGGTTGACGTCTTTGACATAGGCAATGTGACCGAATTCACCTTCTGTAAAGCAGATGAGGCTTCCGATTTCTGGGGTTGTGTCTACAACGAAACCTTCACTGGCTGCTGATGCGGCCCACATGCCACCATTTCCCCAATGGTCGCCTGCCCAAGGGGCTAGGACTTTAACGCCCCATGTACATTGTAACTGTGGGTAACTGTTGGTTTCTTGGTTGGTGTATTGTGGGTTTTTAAGACCCTCGATGCGAGCTTTTTCAGCGTCTTCGGCTTGTTTTTTAGCATCGTCAGCTTCTTTAGTTTTTTTAGCTTCGAGGGTTGCTTTTTCAGATTGGGTACTGAGTTTTTGAGCTAGTAAGGCATGTTTTTCATCATCTGTTTTAGCGAGGGTGATTTGCGCGTCAATTTTACCAAGTTGGGCACTGACTTGTACGAGACGATTGTCGGTTTGTTCGTCAGCGTGAACCTGTGAAACGGCAAAAACACAGGGGGCGAGGGCTAAGAGGGCGAGTGTTTTTTTTGAAGTCATAAAAGTCCTTTCAATTAGTACCAGTTGTGTGCGAGCCAGAAGTTGTAGGCAGCTTCGATGCTACCGTAGCGATTACCTTCTGTCATATAGGAGTACATCCATTTGAGTTGGGTTTTTGGATTGGTCATGTAATCGTCACCATAAGGGGCCATTTTACCAGCTGGTAGGGCTTGTCCTAGACCATAGGCGCCTGATGAGGCGTTTTGGTTAGTTGGGTTCCAACCTGATTCATGGTCGATGATGAAGCTCCACATGTTCTTTTGTTCTTGGGTCAAATGGTATTCGTTACACAATTGGTCAAAAGCTTCTTGAACACTTGGGATAGATGCTAGCGAGGCGGTTTTTGGAGCGTTGCTTGCTTTAGTTTCTTGTTTGGTTTGCTCTTCTTTGGCCTTTTGGTCGTCTTTGGCTTTTTGTTCAGCTTCTTTGGCTTTTTGTTCAGCGTCTGCTTTGGCTTTTTCTTGGCTTGTGATAATTTCTTTTGATAGGGTATCTAGTTTGGCACGCACATTAAGGCGTTGGGCTTTGAGATCTAGTTGCGTATCAACATTCTTCTTAGCACCTGTCATCACGGTTTTGACGTGTTCTTTGGCGCTTTCTTGTTTGATTTTATGGGTCAATTGTTGTAATTGCACTTCGTTAGATTGTTTTTGGTTTTCAAGACTTTCAGCGTGAGCATGATGTCCTAAAAGGGCTGTTGAGATAAAGAGTCCTGCGAGGATAACTTTTTTCACGGGGATAGTGTCCTTTCTTTAAAATGTTTTTGATAGTGTTATTATATCAAAAATCACCCATAGCTTCTATTCAAAACTATGGGCGTTATGGTATTTTCATATTTGTCACAAAGTTGTTACATTAGTTACTTGCTGCGTCGCCTGTTGTCATTCCACCTGTTGTTGAATTATCATAAGGGTAGCTTTCTGTTTGAGACGAACTGCTTTCTGTTCGTGACGGCATACTTGATGAATAAGTTGAACTACTTGAGCTACTTGTTCGTGAGCTTGACGAGGATGAACTTGATGATGAGCTTGAGCTTTCAGGAAGTTTCATATAAGTTGCAGCGATAGTGACACTTAGTGGGGTTCCGTATTTGATGTATTGATCATCATGAACGGTTGTTCCGTCACTAAGGGTGAGTTTTGTGACTTTTGAGTTAGGTTGTAAGACGTAACCTTGACGAGTGTCTGCGTTTACGACAGATAAACTAAGACTTCGTGCATCTTCTAGGGTTTTGATGCTTGAGGCTGGGTAAAATTGTGATTTGGTTAGACTTTCAAAAGCTGCCTTGTATTTAAGCCAGGCTTGTTTGTCTTGGTAACGACGGTTAGAATCGAGCAGTTTTTGATATTTGTCAGATTCCAAGAGCTCTTTAAACTTTTTAACAGGTTTAAAGCGGGTCAAATCATTTTTATCCATAGCCTTGATCATGAGTTTGGTGTCTGATGCGTCAACGGAAGTCTTAATGGTCAAGGTGTTATTGGTGAAGGTTCCTAAGACTTGAATGGTTTCATCAAGAAATTTATTCAAGGCTGTGTAATCGTCACCAATGCTTGATAATTGTTTCTTGTAACTGTTATCAATGCTTGAGCCGTATTTGCTTGATTGACCAATGAGATTGTTCAAGGTTTGACTGTTTGGATTGCTGTAAGCTGATTCGATAAAGTTTTGGGTATCGGTCAACCAATGAAGGTAGGCGAATTTGTCTTTAAGGTCTGTTGAGGTGAGACCCTTGGTGAGACGTTTTTCGTCTTTAAGATAGTCTTTAATGGTTGTTTTGTCACTTGCAGACAAGCCTTCTTTCTTTTGTAGGCTTGTGATAAAGTCACTTAATTCCACAATTTCTTTGGCACGGTTGATGTCGTTTCTAGAAATGTGATTGGATACCAATTCAGGTGGGAGTTTGTCATAACTTTTGGTTAAGACAGTGGATTCCCAATGTTTTGTTTTTTGGTATTTGTAAACAACGGTTGATGAGACACCTCCTACGACAAGTGCTCCGATGGTGATCAAAAGGAGACTGCTTTTGGTAAAGCGTTTGTCGTTTCGGCGTTGTTTTTCAAGTTTTTTTTGAATGCGTTGGCCTGTAATGGACATAGCGGTTTCCTTTCTTTAATTTGGCAATTTGTCGTAAAGATTCTTGTCAAGGATGGATTTGTCAAGGTCAAAATTATCCTTGTAGAGTTTGTAGATGTCGTTGTGTTTCAGACTATCTTTCCAATCTTTAGGAACGGATTCGCTGTTTTTAGCGCCTGTAATGCCATTTAAGACATTATAATTTCCTGAAATGTCTGGAACAAGGGCTACGGTATCGGTTTGGTCAATGTCTTTACTGTCTGTGATCATGTAGGTTGCGTTTAAGCCACTACCACCTGTTGAGCGAACATTCCCTGGCATGGTCCAATTACTTGGGGCTGTTTTATTGAGGTATTTCATAATATCACGGCCAAGCATTTGGTGTCCTTTAAAGTCGTCAGCCACTTGTGGTGAGCTATTTGGTTGGTCATAACCTGTCCAAATAGAAAGATTATAGCCACCGTTGGTAATGGCATTAAACCAAGCGTCTGAACCCCCAAGACCGTATTTTGGATAGGCACCAGAAGATGGGTCAAGGGCGACAGAACCTGTTTTTGCCGCATAGCCTTCCCAACCTGCGATTTCTGCAGATGGCGCTGTAGCACCTGCTTGTGGAACGCCGCGAAGCATTTGTGTTAAGACAAAGGCTGTTGAGGCGTTCATGGCTTGATGGGTTTTGGCAGGGATGGTTTTGGTTGTTCCGTCAATAAAGGTGATGCTATCAATGAAACGTGGTTCGGTGTAGACACCACCGTTATTAATGGCTCCAAAGGCAGCTGCTGTTTGAAGGGTTGAAACGTCAAGACCGATGGCGTCAACGGATGAATAGGTATCTTTAACGTCAAGACCCACACCTGAAAGGAAGGTTTTCATACGGTTAGAACCAAGAATACCGTCTGCGATACGAGCAACAGGGGTATTAAGAGACATTCTAAGCGCGTAGGTTGCGGTGACGTTACCGTACGTGTAGCCACCGTAGTTGTTCATGACAACACTTGTTCCTGGATAGGTATAAGGTGCTGATGAGAAGGAACTACCTGAGCTGTATTGATTTCCAAAGTATTGGAAAAGTGGCCCATAAGCGGTAAAGGGTTTTAGAGATGACCCTGACGAACGCCCTGTTTGTGTGGCGTGGTTGAGTTCGTCTTGGGTGTTACGCCCTCCGACCATACCAACAACGATGCCGTTATTATCAGTAACCGTTAACCCAATTTGTTCATCACCGTCAAGGTAATAAGCAGGGTTTTGACTGAGTTCTGTAATGTGGTCAAAGGTTTCTCGGTTGAGGAAGGTTTTGACTTTTAGTGTTGCTTTTTTAGTATCGTAGCCTTGGTCAGAAAGATCAGCTAAAACAGCGTCTGTATAAACCTTGTACTTCAAGTTTTGTTGACGTTGGTCTTCAGATTCACGAAAACGTGGTTGAAGATTGTCTGTTAGTTTATAGGCTTTGGCTTCTTTGTATTCTTTGTCAGAGATGAGGCCTTTTTCTTTGAAAACGCCAAGGACTGTGTTTTTACGTTTTTCAGCCTTTTCAGGGTTGGCATAAAGGTTGTAATCCGATGGGGCTTGTCCAAGACCAACGAGGTAGGCTTGTTCAGCGATATTTTGGGTGGTGCGTTCCTTGTATTGGTCAGGTGTTTTTCCAAAATAGGTCATCATGATCGCAGCAAGACCTTTGTCACCTTCAGCGTATTCAATGTTGTTGAAGTAAAGGGCCATGATTTCTTTTTTGTTGTAATTGTTTTCCAATTGTTTGGCTAAAAAGAGCTCTTGGAATTTACGTGTCGTGACATCGACGCCAATACCGCCATTGAAATAGACGTTTTTAATCAATTGTTGGTTGAGACCTGAGAGTCCACGGGCTTCATGATAAGGAAGGAAGGGTAGTTTACTTTGTACTTTTTCGTATAAAGCCCCTGCAAACATACGAATAACGTTCCACCATTTGAAGCCTTTAGCTGTCCAGAAAGAATTATCTTCGACAGCCACAACGCCTTTGTTGATTAAGGTTGGAATGTTGTTATAATCAATGGCTTTGATGCGTTGGGAGGAATCTTTCCAAATGACATTGCCGTCTTTGTCTTGGATTTCTGACGTGTCATAGACTTTTAATTGTTGGGCGTTGACTTTTGGAAGATGATTGAGTTTTGAGTTAACATAGAGCGCACTACCACCCATTCCTAGAAAAGTGACGGAAAGAAGCGTTAGTCCTGTCCATTTGACCCAACGTTTTTGTTTTTGACGTTTTTGGTCTTGCAGGAGGCGCTTTGTTTTGCGATTAGGAGTTGTCATAGGTTTGAAAAATCCTTTTTAATATGCATGGGATATGAGTATCCAGAATTAATAACCGTTATAGGCAAAGGTTCCCCATTTTTTGAGCAATTGATGGATAGAACCATTGAACCTACGGTCAAGTTGATTAGTGATGAGGGCTTGATGGGATTCGTGAGTATCAAAACCTGCGTAGCCGTCAGCTAATTGTCCAAAGCCTGGCCCTTCAAGTGTGTAGAGAACCCAAAAGGCTTGTGGGGTTGTTAGAGTGTCGATAAGGTTATCAAGACCTGTTTGAACATGATAACTGCCACCATTCATACCACCTGGAATCGCATGAATAAGGTTATAGACTTGATTAGCGTTACCACCGCCATCCATAATTAGAAGACCGTCTGAGCCGAAACGTGGATCCTCGTGGGTGACAGGCGTCGTGTTTTGAGCAGGCACTGCTTGAGGGGTTTCTTGAGCTTTTGGTGCTTCTTCTTTTGGTGTTTCTTTAGTTTTATTTTCTTGGTCAATACGTGCTTGTTCTTCAGCTTGTTTACGCTCGTTATCGGCCAATCGTTTTTGATTGGTTTCGTCTTCAGAACGTTTATTGATTTCTTCCGCTTTACGGGCATGCGTTTCCGTACGCTTGATGCGTTCAGCTTTAGAAATGATTGATTTGGTCAATCCTTGGTCATTTGCGTGGGCAAGACTGGTTCCTGTGGCGGTGATACTGGCAAGACTGGTTGCAAGAATAATCGCTTTTTTGGTTGTTGTTGCCATGACTTTTCCTTTCTAATCAATTTGTTTTAGTATATCAAATCGATTAGAAAAAGTCTAATAAAAAATAAGCTAGCAAAACTGCTAACTTATTTATTGTTTTCGACAAATTGAACCAAACTTTCATAAGTAGCCTTGTGGCTTGGTTCTGCAGGCGTTACTTTACCGTTTTTCTTGACACCTGTGGTATAAGGTTTGGTTGTTGTGATAAGGTGTTTGTTTTTGTCTGTTTGTACAATGAACATTCCTTTATACTTGAGGTGCTTTTTGATGTCTTTGACGAGTTTGGTGTTTTCGTCAATGTTAACGGTTTTGACTTGTGTCTTGTGGGTGTTGTTGTAAAGGTTAACGGCATCTTTTCTAGCAGGTTCTGCTTTTTGACAGAATTTGCATTTTGGGGAATAGGTGACGTAAACAACATTTGGTTTCATTTTGGTTACTTTTGAACTAACGGTTGAGTTGTTTGGTAAGACGCTTGTACCCAGACAGATAGCAACAAGGGCTAGCATAAAAGGGATGTATCTGTGACGAAGTCGTTCTTCGTAATCAAGGCTATTACGGCCATGTTTGAGGTCGTAGTTTTGAAGAATAAGGGTAATGCCAAGAATAATAAAAACAATACCAAGGCTGTTGGTTATGGCATAAATGTAAGGGAGCCATTTGTCAATGTCGTAATTCCCTGTGCCTGGAATCCCTGAGAGAAGACTAAAGATGAGCCCACTTCCAAGGATGATCCAAGGTTTGATAGTGCTTTTAGCAAGATTTGCGATGCGTTTGATAAACATGTGGTTTTCCTTTCTGACTGACTTTCTTTTAGTTTAGCACATTTTCAGAAGAAAAACTATCAAAATCTGTAGCATGACTAAAGGTCATCTTTTTATCTGCTAACTTCTCAATGGTTTCTAAGGTTTCTTTAGGAATGGCTTTTGTTTCAATGGCGTGTTTTAAGATATAGGGATCTTGGTTGACAAAGAGTTCACTTTTATTGGTTTCATTATACATTTTTGCCATTTCGGTAAGGAATTGACCTATGTATAAGGTTTTAAAGGGTTCTTGGTCGTCTTCTTTAAAGAGCCAGTGATCTAGTAAACGTGTGAAGATAGCAACATAGTCAGCGGTTTCAAGTCCTGGGTCAAAGTCTAAGAGACAGCGTTCGATTTCAGAGATCGCAAAGGTGACGCTATCGGCACTTGATTTGGTTTGAGGGGTGATGACTTTGACAGGAAAATTAATCATGTTTCCTGTTTGGTTTTTGAACAATTTGTAAAGACCGTCGGAATAAGGGTTTTCAGGGGTTGTAACAAGAAGCCCTAATTCATTTTCGGTGTCAAAGGTTAAGGTGTGGCAAAAACCATAGGCTTTAGCAACGCTAACCAATTCTTTTTCTTCTTTACTTAATTGTTCATAAGGCTTTTTGGTATAGGTCATTCGTCCCCTCCGAAAAGTTCATCAAGCATTTTTTTGTAGATGCTTAGGCTAAAGCGTGGCGTTTTTGGGTCTTCAGCTTTGATGGCTACGTATTTAGGATGCGCGTGAATGGTATCATAGTTGATTGGCCAAAAATGGTCTCGAATAAAAATTTTATACCAGTTGTGGCTACGCATGCAAGACACTCGGTAGGTTGTACCATCGACAGTAAATTTAATGGCAGCGCCACGACGTTGGTCAAGTCCTTGTTCAATGGTTGAGGCATAATCTTTTTCAAGCATGTAATCCGTAAGCTTGCGATTCCATTGCGCTAATTGTTCGGTATTGTTTTGACTAAGTTGTTTTTTAATAGACAAACTCACTTTTTGTCACCTGCCTCTTTAAAACGATTATCAATCAATTTTTGTAATTTGATAAGTTCATTTTCGCTAATGGTTCCTTGTTCAAGGGTTTGTTTGAGAAGAAAGGGTTCGCTGTTGATGAATTCTTTTTCAGGGGCATTTCCCATGTAGAATTGGTTCATGGTTTGGAGGAAGCGAGGCATGTAAAGTTGTTTGAAATAGTCAAGACGTGGGTCAAAGGTTAATTCGCCTTCTTTCTTTTGTAGGCTTGAGCCAAAGAAGGTTTCGGCAAGACCATTGACAATGGATTGGTCAATGACACGAAGCATGATTTCCATGATGTCAAAGGGTTGTAAGTAGGGGTCAAGCTTTTCAATGGTTTTGACCAATTTTTCAACAGACGCGTCAATGATGGGTTGGCGAGATAAAGTGTTTGGAGACAAGACTTCTTGAAGGAATTCTGACGCTTCTTCGGTTTCAGGATGGGTTTTATCTTCAGCTTGAAGAGGAACAACCATTTGGTTTTTGATTTTGACGTTACCGAGTTCTTGGCGAATAAGAAGATAAACACCGTTATTAAAATGGCGGTCACCGTCTTTTTGAGCGATAACTAGTCCTCTAAGGCTACCGTTTTCGTTGTAAACAAAGGTGAAGTCATGTTTGTATCCAATCATTTGGGTCATTTGAATGAGGGACAATTGAATGTCTGTCATTTCTGTCAACTGACGTTCGATTTTGTAGGTTGCCTTAATCTTTTCAAGATAGGCTTTTGCAGTGTCATTTAAGAGCATGAAAAAATCCTTTCTGGGAACAATAATGTTGTCTTTATTATAATATAGTTACTCTCTTTAGGCAACCAAAAAAACGGCAAGACGCGTTAGCGTCTTCCGCCTAACAAAAGCTCGTTTTCCAAAGGAAAACGAGCCAGCGTCTTATGCAAGTTGTTCTTCTTGTTGGCGTTCTTCGAAACGACGTCGACGTTCTTCTCTCTCCCTACGAGCGTTTTCTTTGTCGATTTGTTCTTGCTCAATAGCACGGTCTTTCATTTCCTTAGTGACCTTGATACTTTCTAGAATAACAGGTTCTTGAAGGAATTTAAAATGGGTGTTTTTAGCAGTTGTCGCACGTGCCTTTGTTGAGTAAATAAAGGCTTGATTGCGATCTTTTGACATGTAATCTTCAGGGTTGTTTAAATGACGATTACGTGTAATGTAGGAAGGTTGCGGTTCGTTTGTACGTAGAATAAATACAAGTGGCATAATGAGTTTCTTTCTTTCTATTAGGAATTAGCGCATGAGGTGTTCGGCACGCGCCTTGGCTTTATCAAGTTCTGCTTGTCCGCCTGCCATGATATCTTCTTGGGTAAGGCTTTCAGGACTCGATGGGTTGTCAATGCGACGATTATTGTAGTGTTCCAATGTCGCTTGCATAATGTTTCGAACAAGCCCCCCGTTACCACCATTGGTACGTCGTCCATTGGCGTCAGGAATGTTAAGATTAAATTCTGTAATAGCCTTAAAGAGACGAGGGAGCATGGGTTTCAAGTCTTTAGGAACTTCTTTATGGTAGGAGCGTAACATGAGTTCAAAAATGTCAGCCATTTCTTGAGGGGTGTAATCTTCAAATTGAATCCATTGGAATCGACGAGAGATACCGATGTTACTTGCCATGAGGTCTTGCATTTCTTTATCATACCCTGCCAAAATGATAACAGTGTCTGAACGGTTGTTTTCAGCAAAGGCAATGAGTTGGGCAAGAGCTGTGGCTTGGAAATCGGAGGCACCGTCATTGCTACTAGGTTGAAGACTGTAGGCTTCGTCAATAAAGATAACGCCACCTTTTCCTTTTTGAAGAGCTGTTCGTGTCAATTCTGCTGTTTGACCTTTGTATCCTGCAACCAGGTCGGCTTCACCATAAGATTTGAATTTGTTCTCAGGAACTGCACCAATTTCATACAAGGCTTGGGCAAGGATATTGGCGACAATGGTTTTACCAACCCCAGGATTTCCTGCGAAAATCATGTGGTATGAAAAGTCGTTGTTGCTGTCTAGCGCGCCTTGGTTTTGATTGATCTTGATGGTGTTTAGAATGGTTTTGATACGTTCTTTAACGCTATTCATTCCAATCAGTTCATTTAGGCGTTCCATGGCTGTTTTGTACTGATGGTTAGAATTGATTTCGGTGTTGACACGCGAGACGCTTGTTTTTTGAACGTCATAGAAATTGCTATCAGTGACATTTTTAAAGGAAACACTTCCTGTTCGAAGTTCGTGAGTGAGTCCTTGATTAGTCGGATGACTGTTTTGAATAATGACTTGACCGTCTTCAACAACAAAGCCAACAGGACGTTTAAGGTCAGGAAGATCTTCAATGGTATAGTTATCAATGGAGCCGTTACCATTGAGGTATAACTGGTAAGCGAAAGTTGTTTGATTGTTTAAGAGACCGATACGTTCTTCTTTTTTCCAATTAAGTTTTGGTGTTTCGGTATCGATACTAAGAAGGGGGTTGGTTAGGGTGAAGTTTCCAATGATGTTATTGTAACGGTCAAAGGTACAGGTATCGCTATCAAAGGTATTAAAGAAACGGGCATGACTGAAGCGGGTGTTTCTTGCCGTTACGCTTCCAAAGAAGCGAGACGCATCTTTTCCTTTGTCTAGACAAATAGCATCACCATAATAAGATTTGATATGGCTATCGGTTAAGATAACATGGACGTTTTCATCACTGTGGACGTTCATGAGGGAGACGTTATTACAAAGGGCTTCAGCGTGTCCTTTTTCGGATTTAAACCAGACAAGAGGCATAAAGTCTCTGACAGGGCCTTTGACTGTTAACGTAACGTTTGTTAAATTAGCGTTTTCTGTAAAGACTAAGGCGTTAGCCTTTGATTCGCTGACGACATTGAGATCATTAATGGTGGCGTTGGTGTCAAAGCGCATACCGACATGACCGTTGTCAACGGTTAAAGTGTTTCCATTACCGTTAATGATGACGTCATGTGTGACAATGACGCTTTCATTGATATTTTTGTGAAGTTCAATGATGTCGTCATGATTGACTTTTGAAAGAGCGTCTGCAAGGGTCTTGCATCGTCTGATTGGATTGATTCCTCCAACATGATAGGTTTTCATAGGCAAGCGTCCTTTTTAATTTGGATAAATGTAAGTGACGGTTCCTTGAATACCGATTGGATTGAACCAGCCACGGTAGTTAGCAATACTTTGGTTTCCTGCGTAATTGGCTTCAACAACTTGAATCATACCGTCTTCACGAACATCTGTGACATAGGCAACGTGGCAACCTGACCATGAGATAATGGCACCAACTTTTGGCGTGGTTCCTGTTTTAAAGCCTGCTGCAGCGGCTGAGGCTGGCCATTGGTCAGCATTTCCCCAGAAGCTACCTGCCCAAGGGGCAACGACTTTAACGCCCCAGGTACATTGTCCAACAGGGTATGAGCTTGCGCCTGCATAGTCATAAGTGAGTCCAGGGATAGTTCCTGCTTGTGGACGTTCTGAAGATGTTGTATTTTCCGAAGAGGTGTTTGTTTTTTCAGTTGTTTTTGGTTTTTCAGCGTCTTCTTTTGCTTTTTGAGCTTCGGCTTTAGCCTGGGCGTCTGCTTCTGCTTTAGCTTTGGCTTCAAGTGCTGCACGCTTTTCACGGTTAGCAATTTGAGCTTTAAGTGTTTCTTTTTGTGACATGACTTGAAGACGTTCCGCTTTTAAGCTTGCGGTTTCAATGACGCTATTGTCGTCTTTTTGTACCAAGGATTGCAAGGTTGTTTGAAGATGATTTTTAGCCGTTTTTTCTTTGATTTTGGCTGTCAATTGGTCTTCTTTAGATGCTATTGATGCGAGATTGTCATCTAGTTGGTCAGCACTTACACTTGGTGCTAAGATAGCGCTTAGAGTCAAGGCTCCTGCGGTACTTAAAAGTGTTTTTGAATGTTTCACGTAAGAATTACCTCTCTTTGCTGTTTGTTAATGGTTTCATTATAACAAAAAGAAAGGCATTTTTCAAATTTAGGAATTACCATAGACGTTAATTTGGTCGTTTATCCAATCGACTTGGTCTTGGGTAAAGTGAACAATGGCTGAGGTTTTTTTGTATTGGGGGACAAAAGGCTCCATGTAAACGTACATGGATAAGACCCCTACAATGTCACCATGTTCATCTTTAGCCCCACTTCCTGACATGCCTTTAAAGGTCTGGCTGTTGATAACCATGACGTTTTGATTGTTAAGAAGGGTCCATTCAGGTTTTCCGATAGACTTATAAGCAGTGCCTTTTTTACTTTTTGGGAAGTTTTCAAAAGGGTAGCCTGTATAGGCGATAAGTTTTGGATCAGGGTTATAGGCAATTGGACTGACCTTAGCGTCTAGTTGGGTGGCGTCAAAGGTTTCAGGAAGAATAATGAGGGCTAGGTCATTCTTAGCTACGGAGGAAAACCCATAGGGTTTGTTTGGGACTTGGTCGTAATAGTGAACATGAATGTCAACGAGATTCGCGTTTGCGGAATATTTATGGGCTTTTGGATTGTCTAGTTTGTCATTGTCAATGGATTGGTTCCAATTGGTTCTAATTGTCCATTCCATGGTTTTATCTGATTTGGCGGTGACGTCTTTAACGACGTGAGCAGCTGTTAAAATGATATTTTTAGCGACAAAGGTTCCTGTACCGTAAATGGTTTTGTCGTGGCCATCAATGGTTGCGTTACGACCAATAAGAACACTAGAGGGGTCTGGGGGTGTTTTCTCAATGCTATTGACCTGGCCTGAGGGTAGCCAATAAATTTTTCCAAAGTGGGAAAAGATAAGCATTAAGGTGATGACAATTGTGGTAGAACTAAAGATTGTCCAAAAAATAAGGTGTTTGATAAATTGACGAATTTCTTTTTTGATAAGATCCACTTCCTTTCTAGGCTATTAAAAAATGTAGGTGTTTAACCTACATTTAATCCCGTATGTCGGTCTTCTTCTTCATGTAAACAGGCATCTCTAAAGGCGGCATAGGAACCAATGAGATGGAGTTTTGTTTTGGCGCGTGTAACAGCGGTGTAAAGAAGATTACGGGTAACAAAGCGTGTGTTTCTTAGAAGGGGAATGAGGACTTCGTCATATTCAGAGCCTTGGGATTTATGAATAGTAATAGCATAACCCAAGGTGAAGTTTTGAAATTCATCTGACTTAACGGTAATGTTGTGATCTAATTGGTCGGATGACAATTCAATTGCTGTTAGATTATCGTCTTCATAAGTAAGGTCACAAACGGTCAATACACTACCGTTTCTGAGGTCTTGATGAAAACTATTACTTTTACAAATAACAGGGTCGCCAATGGCAAATTGGTCAGCATCAGGATGCAAGCGTTGTTGGATATAATGATTCAAATAAGGTGCTGTGTCAACGGTGTGTCCAAGACCCTTATTAACGTAAGGTGTTAAGACATTAGGCATGACATTTTTATTATCAGCAAGATAATTTAAAATGGTTAAGACATAATTATCATCAGCAGGGACAAAATTAATGTCATCAATGGTCGCAAAAGCGTCTTGAGAAGGGAAGAGTCCTTCTTGAATGGTTTCTGCCAGAATAGGAATATTTGAGCCATCTTTTTGACGCATGACACGAGATAGGGTGATAACATTCTGAGAATGGTTAAGCAGGTCTTTAAAGACTTGGCCGTTAGCAATAGATGGCAATTGGTTAACGTCTCCGACCATAATGAGTTTGACGTTATGGAAATTACAGAAACGAGCAATGAGACCACCTGTCAAAATATCTAACATAGAAGCTTCATCGACAATAAGCATTTTTGGTTTTTGACTAGCTGTTGTCATGATAAGGTTATCGAGGAAGCCTTCATTGTTTCGGAAATAGTCTAGAGGGTGACCTGCAGGAAGACCAAAATAAGAGTGAATGGTCTTTGTAGGAAGATTGGTCGCCTCTGAGAGACGATTAGCTGCTTTTCCCGTTGGGGCTAAGAGAACAATATCATTGTCTCTATAGCCATGGTAGGCTTTGTTAGCTTTGATGATAGCATTAGTGACAAAACTCTTTCCTGTTCCAGGGCCACCTGTGAGGTACATGGCGTCTGTTAGAAGCGATAATTTAATCGCGTCTTCTTGTTCTTTGGTGTAGTCAACGCCGTCTGAAAGAATATTATCAAGAGACACGGTTGTTGTGATCTCTTTTTCCTTATCTTTAAGTTCAAGAAGGCTTTTTTCGAGATGATGGAAGAAGGTCGGTTGTAAACCAAAGTCTTTTTTAAGCACATAAGAGGTACTTAAAATAGCGTCTTCAAAACTGTCCATGTCTTGAACGTCTAGTTGACTGAGTTGTAATAAAGCAGGTGTGATGTCATTTGGAACGTAGGTGTCGTTACTGTTTCGCAAATAGGTGACAACGGTTCGTAGGCAAATGGCTTCGTCACGTTTGGTGTAGTCAACATTGGTACATTTTTTAGCAATGGTATCACAAAAGTCAAGGTCTGCTTTTTCATCAATGTAGAGAATCCATGGATTATCTTTGAGATCGTCTTTGAGATTGGCTCCGTAATGTTTAAGGAGACGAATGGCTGTTTTTTTATCAGGAATAAGGTTTTGAAGCTCTTCTGCCCAAATGTTTAATTGAATGTAATTGTTATTGTTTCGGGCCAAGGTCAATTGGCGTGACAGGGCTTCGTCAAATGGCAAGGGATCTTCAAAGAATAGAGTGTGTAAGACACGTAAAGGGTCTTTGTCTTTGATGTAGTCGCTAAGCATGGTCTCTTGATCTTTAGAGAGATAATCGACAAATAAATGGGCGATGTCTTGATTGTCTTTAAGGGTTAAAAAGGAATTAAGACTGTAGGCATAAGCGCCACTGTCGAAAATTTTCTTTTCCAGATAGCCAACAAAAACATAATAATCACCAGAGGTTAGTTTTTGTTCAGTTGTATGGGTGACAAAGAAATCATGACGTTTGAAATAGTTATCGACTTCTGAAAAGAAGTTGGGGTAATAGATGGCTTGACTGATTTTTTCACGTTTCCAGTTGCTGTCATAGGCGTTTTTGTTGTAATCAAAACGTCCACTGACGACAAGGGGATAGCGTTCAAGCATTTCTGCCATAAGTGTATGACCTCCTTTCTACTTATAATTTGGGTGTTTCTAAATGGGTCATTTGTAGTTGTAAGGATGTGTTTCCTTGCCAACGGTTAAGCACAAGGTCGCCTGTAACAAGAAGGGGTTCTTTGGCTTGACGAATGGTTGTGGCTAACTCTTCGTTAAAGGTGATAGCGTTAAGTGGGTCTTTTTTGATTTTAACGGTTTTCCAAAAGTCCAAGCGCTGGTCTGTTGGTTGAATAAGGATTGAGGCTTTAAGAACAGGATTAAAATCTTTTCCAAACGGTTTAAAGGTTTCAATTTCAGATAAGAAACTCAAGATATCGTCATAGGTTTTTTGGGTGAGTTTTTCCCAAATGTAATAGTTATCTTGTTGTCCTTTTTCTAAGATGATATGGAAACCTTTATCTTTTTGAGCCAGTGGGTACTCTTTTAAGAGTTCATGGTAGCTCTTGTTCCAAGCTTCAATAAACCAAGGAAAGTGTTCGGTTTTAATACTAAACCCTGCCGCGCCTGTGTGTCCACCGCCTTCTAGACCGTAGGTTGGGTAATGGGTCTGAATGTATTCAATCATTTTATCAAGGCCCATGGTACGTGAACGGGCTGACGCGGAAATACGTTCGTCGTCAGGTAGACCGTCTTTATAAAGGCCAATAGGTTTTGACGTGTCTTGTGTCGTGAAGACGACACTTGGTTCTTCAGAGTGGTCGAGTAAACGTGGGGCGACAAGCCCCGCAACA
>ERZ773196.725-NODE-725-length-20367-cov-2.875591_pt1 | contig 20367 bp, 9 predicted proteins | sample MGYA00581009_ERZ773196 | MGnify/ENA primary metagenome ERZ773196 (study PRJEB29015, sample SAMEA2738162) | human oral metagenome | biome: human oral; feature: human-associated habitat; material: saliva | place: China | collected 2243 ... | reverse complement strand
TACGCTTTCGCTTGTCAACCCTGGGCTATCAAAGGTACAACGCTTACAGCGTTGCGACTTCTATAAATACCAAGTTCTTATCTATTGCATGGGAATAATGCTATTGGTTTTATACTTTTCCTCATCAACCACTAATAAAATATGGTGTAGAATAGTGCAAATTACGTGATAAACAGCATTAAATGGCACTGCGAAATGACGCTTTTCATGCATTAAACAGCGTCATTTTACGTAACAATTAGCGCCATTTCATCGCATGTTTCGCGTCATATTACAGAGTGAAATGGCCTATATCACATGATGAATCTACACTAAGCGTGTTATATAGTAGCACAAAACGACTTGCAACCACATTATCTGTTGCACTTATCTCCACTTGAATCATGTCTTATTCTGTGCGAACACAAGTAATTTTTTCGTTTTTGTTGCCAAACTTTCTTTCTGAAAGCATGTAATGTTTCAACATAATTGCTTATCTTTGCAGCGTTAAATCAAAACATAATTTAAATATGGACGATTATCACGCGGAAACATTTCGTTTGAAGGCGTGAGGTTTAGCATGATGCTAATCCCCACACCTTATTAATCAATGGAGGTTAGCAAGAATGAGAAACTATTGGAACATAGAGAAGAATCTAAATGCCATTAAAGAGTGGCAACCCAATTGTTGGATACAAGTTACATGCCCAACAGACGAAGATCAGGAATATCTTCAAGACACATTTCATATCCCCGACTACTTTCTTTCAGACATTAGCGATACCGATGAGCGTGCACGCTATGAATATGATGACGGCTGGATGCTCATCATTCTACGTATTCCATACGTAAAAGAGGTACGTTCGCGCACACCATATACCACAGTTCCGCTCGGTATTATCCACAAACGAGACGTTACAATCACGGTATGTTACTACGAAACGAATATGATGATAGACTTTGTTAGCTATCAACAGAAGCGACATGAAGGCTTTACTGACTTCGTAGATATGACGTTTAGATTGTTCCTTTCAAGTGCAGTTTGGTATTTGAAACGACTCAAACAAATCAGTAACCTCATTGAAAAGGCGAAACATAATCTTGATCAAGATGTGAACAATGAGAGTCTTATTGGGCTGAGCCGACTACAAGATTCGCTGACATATTTTATCACTTCAATACGTGGAAACGAGAACTTGTTGCAGAAACTAAAGTTCAAATTGCAGGTGGATGAACTCGATGCAGACCTTATTGAGGACGTAGGCATTGAGATGACTCAGGCACGTGAGACAACAAACATCTACTCAGACATTCTCAAATCGACGATGGATACCTATTCAAGTATCATCAACAACAACATGAATACCGTCATGCGAACCCTGACTTCGGTAAGTATCATCATGATGTTCCCCACACTTATCTCAAGTCTTTTCGGCATGAACCTCGTCAATGGCATGGAAACGAGCACGTATGGATTTACGATTGCAATCGTTCTTTCAGTCGTTGTATCAGGCGCTTCGTGGTGGATTTTGAGACGTAAACGTTTGTTATAGCGTGTAAAAAGAAAAAAACAATGATTTAATTAGGATTTTCCAGTTTTTTTATTTAAGTTTGCATGATGTTAGTTATTGCATCATGCAATGGAAAACTCAAATCATAAACTAAATCAGTTAAATGATGGACTCTCAAGAAAACACCCTAAAAGAGGGAACAATAAGTGAAGAACAGCAAGTTAAAGAAACATCTGTTCCTGTTGAAAACACAGCAACTACGCTCGCAAGTTCAAAGAATTATAAGAGCAAAGCAGAAATTATTGAACGACTGAAAGAAATAGTTGGCAATGACGAAAACCCCACAAAGGAGGAACTCGACCATCTAAAGACATCGTTCTATAAGTTGCATATTGCAGAGCGAGAGGCCCAACAGAAGGCTTATCTCGAGGCAGGTGGCGACCCGGATAAATATATTTTGGTCCCTGATGAAGCAGAAGATGTGTTCAAAGCAGAAATGGGAGTCATCAAAGAACGACGTGCAAAACTCTTCCTACAGCAAGAAGCTGAGAAACAAGAAAACTTGGAAAAGAAGCTCAATATCATTGAACGAATCAAGAATATGGCTTCCTCTCCCGAAGAAGCAAATAAAAATTATAATGAATTCAAAGAGCTTCAACAGCAATGGAAGGATATAAAGAATGTACCAGCAGACAAGGCTAACGAGCTATGGCGTAACTATCAACTCTATGTTGAGCAATATTATGATCAGCTAAACCTTAATCGTGAGGCAAGAGAATACGACTTTAAAAAGAATCTCGGCATAAAGAATCATCTGTGTGAGGCGGCAGAAAAGCTCGCCGAAGAACCCGATGTAATCAGTGCTTTCCATCAATTGCAGGAACTACATCAGCAATTTCGTGAGGTAGGTCCAGTCGCAAAGGAACTCAGAGACGAAGTATGGACACGATTTAAAGCGGCTTCTACGGTCATCAATAAACGTCATCAACAACACTTTGACGAGCTACGCGCCAAGGAAGAAGATAACCTTGTGAAGAAGACTGCACTCTGTGAGAAAGTTGAAGACATCGTAAAAGATGAGCATAAAGGTGCGAACGAGTGGGAAAAACTGACGAAAGAAATCATTGATATCCAAGCAGAATGGAAGAAGATTGGCTTCGCTCCGCAGAAGATGAACGTCAAAATATTCGAGCGTTTCCGTGCTGCATGCGACGATTTCTTCTCAAAGAAGGCTGCATTCTTTAAGGAAATGAAACAGCGTTACAATGAGAATATTGCTAAAAAGCAGTCACTCATTGAGAAGGCTGAAGCCTTAATGGAGAGTACCGACTGGAAAGTGACAACCGACAAGATGATTGCTTTGCAGAAAGAATGGAAGACAATAGGAGCTGTTCCAAAGAAAGTTGGTGACGAACTATGGAGTAAATTCCTCGAGGCTTGCAACAAATTCTTTGAAGCACGCAATGCTGCTAACGCAGGAACTCGTAATGAAGAGCGCACCAATCTTGACAAGAAGAAAGCCATTATCAGCCAACTCAAAGAATTGGTAGAGGGTAGTGTCGATGACTTACAAGAGAAAGTGAAAGGATTAGTCGATGAATATGCAAAGATAGGTCACGTCCCTTACAAAGAGAAAGATAAGCTCTATAAACAATATCACGAGGTTCTTGACAAACTTTATGATGACCTTCATGTCACAACAGCAAAGAGAAAATTAGATAATTTCAAGAGCAACTTGAAGAATGTAGTAAAGCGTGGCGAGGATGCTCTTGACAATGAACGAGGTCGTTTAATGAGACGTTACGAAGGATTAAAGCAGGAAATCAACACCTATGAGAATAATCTTGGTTTCTTAAATGCAAGTAGCAAAAAGGGAAATAGCCTCATAGACGAGATGAATCGCAAGGTACAGAGACTGAAAGATGACATGGAATTAATCAAGCAAAAGATTAAAACTATCGACTCAGAAAACAAGAATGATTTCATATAATAAAGAGATGCATCTAAATGGATGTGTCTCTTTTTTTTAGTTCAATTCCAACCTAAATTGGTTATAATCGGATAAAGCCAACATAGACTTTGATTCGCTTAAACAGCAACTCCATGAGACTTATGCAAAGAGATGCCAATACCATTAGGATGAAAGGGGAAAACATAAGGCCAAAAAAAATTGATTGTCTCACGACAACCAATCTTCTTAACCTTAAATCTAATACCATGAAAAACACATTGCAAAGATATATGTAAGTTTCATTAATTCCAAATAAAACTACAACAATCTTCTATTCTTTAATACTTTTTAATTAAATATACAAGTTCTAAGGACTTTTTAAAAGAGAAATGAGTCTTTTCTTCACCTTATATATATAGCTCACTGGATTTTCTTTTGCAGATGTTTCATGGGATGTGAGCCCCACTCTCCATCGTCAACATAATGAAAACCCAAACGATGATAGAGACGCTCTGCATCTGGATTACCTTTGTCAACTAACAAACCAACAGGCAATCCGAGTGCCTCAGCCTTTTTACATGTAGCATTCAGCAATGCTGTTGCAATGCCTTTACCCTGGTAACGGGCGTCAACAGCGAGGCTATCTACATAGAGTTCTCCAGCTTGAGTCTCGTCATTCATACCAGAATAATCAATGCCAAAGCTATTTAAAGCCTCATCTATGAAGGCTTGACGTAAGGCTTTTAACCGACCGCCCTCGTAGCTAACACAACACCCAATGACTTGATTATCATCCAAAGCAACAAGCGTATGAAGAAAAGAATATTGTGAATCATTACGCAGAACAAGTCGTGTCATCAGCTGATGAAAGTCATTTAGTGTATGGTTTGGACCTGCAAAATAGCGACAACAATCGTGATTCATGGCCAACATAATTAAACTTGCGATGTCAGAAGCCTGATGTGGCTGTGCATTTGCTATGATTATTTTTTCTTTTTCCATTGTTATAAAGAGGTTTAACGAGTCAAAGAGAACTTTACACTCAATCCAAAATCGCGTGTAGATGTAGGATAACTATTACTGCTTAACAGCGGAGTATTGTTCTGAAAGTCATAGAAGAAGCTCATTGTAAGCATGCGTGAGAGTGTATAATCAGCTGTAAAGCACAGCCGAAGTGCTGAGTTTCCACTGCTGGCGTTGCTTGTTTGTGAAGCAATATCACGCGTAAGGGAAGCTTGTCTGCGGAAACTGAAATCAAGATTAAGATTCAAATCATGATTCACTCCATTGCGCTGAGGAGTGGAAATAGGCTGTTGTGTGTCAGTGTTTGCCCCCTTCTTATGATTTTTTGCTTTCCGTTTGGTTTGTAAACCGAATAGTTTGAAGTCATTGATACGATATCCTAAGCCCACAACCCAATCTCTACTGACTGCCTCATTCAATTGAATGCTCGTCATACTAAGGTTCAAACTACGAATTGTTCGATACTCCAATTTGGCTGTCATGCCACTATTGAAGGTCATATCTATGCCCAATAATGGAGAAAAAGCCTCGTTAACGCTGACTGTAGAGACATTGAACATTGAATTAGGAATTGGATTTCCCGAGGTTGCATCAATGATAAAGCCGAGTCCATTCATGTATTCCTGATAGCTACTAAATGAGAAATACGAGCCAACAGTATAGATACTGCGATAAGAATGATTGATATTGAAACTGCGAAAGACTTCTCGGAACCATGGCAATTGAACCAATCCACTATAACGTATATTCCAATTTGGAAGCAGTTTTGACAATGAAGGGAAGATAGAAAGGCCTTTACCTTTCATGCTTGTATAGGCAGAAAGGAAGGCAGGAACCATCACATCAGCGTTATATTTGGATATCGTTCCGTTGGAAGGATTAAAAGTTTGTCCTGCAAAAGGAGTTCCTACAGGATATCGACTGCCATAATATTGCGCCTCAACACGCTGGCGAAAGTCATCAAGAAGACTGCAGAACTTATCAAAACTCTTACTATGATAACCGCTATTTGCATTACCTATGCCTTCAAAAGCACCTCCTATAGATATCGTTGTCATAGCAAACGTACCACTTTGCATCGTGGGATGGCCTGCATACATATACTGAATGCTGCGTGCTTTGGTAGAAACGCGTGTTGCATTTAAGTCGATCGTAAAATCACGGAAAGGCACAATAGTAGCCCGAAGCTGTAAATCCTCAGTAGAAGTAGTGTTAGCTGGGGTCGCGATAGAATCGTTAATGAGTAGCCAATTGCGACTAAGTGCTTTATCAACATACGCATCTCCGATGACACCAAAAGCGAAATCAAGTCCTGGAGAAAGTAAACCACTGCCACGAGTCTGTCCAAAAGCTTTCCCAATATTAGGCATAAAACCAGGCAAGGTCATAGCATATTGATTACGATAGCTAACACTTAGGTTTCTCACCATCATCAATACGCGAGCCAAACTCTGTGCCGTTCGATACCAGTCCAGGCTTTCTAAAGGTGGTTTTACATTCACTGTAACCTTCACTTTCAGTGCAGAGTCAACATGGTTTGTTATGCGTAACCTATCGTTATCAACCTTCTTAAACCTCAATTTGAAAGAATGTCCATCCTCAGTTCGTGCATTCACCACGATTCTTCGGCTATGCTTAGCATGTGAGATGACAATTGTCGTATCAGGTTTCAACGTGATTTCTTGTTCAAAACTGCCTTTATTCTTCGGCAAATCAAGTTGAGTTTGATGCGGTAATTGCTTCTTTTTACCACCAGAACTCTGTCGATTATAAATCGGTCTTCGGTTGAATCGTTCATTCGTTTGCTTCAAGAAAGGAATGTGATTGTATAATCTCTCTAAGTTAAATGAACCATTCACATTAAGGTTTCGATTACTTGTAACCGTATTTCCAAGGCTTATATGGTTCTCATTCTCCGTTCCTCGCACCCATGTATAGCTGGCATTATATTGCGCATCGGTACTAATCCAATCAAAAACAGGAATTAAATTCAACGGAAGTTGATAGGAAAGAGTGAACGATTGCTGATAATCTAACGGCGTCCCAAGTCGTTTTATGCTCGTCCAAACGCTATCTCGCCACGCATGATAACGGTCGGCATAGAGTGATTTGTTTATAGGCGTGTAGGGTTCTTCTATTCTTGACCGCGTGGCGCTTTGGAAATTCATGTGTATATTGCGTGTCAAATCCCAACGAAGTGAGAAATCTCGGTTCCAAAGAAACTGCTCATTGAATGTCAACGGCAACCGATTGTTCTCCAGACTCTCCATATCTCGCTCCTGAAACTCATAGTAATTGCGCATTAATTCACTGTTGAATCCTACACTCTGTGGTAACCAATTGAGTCCAAATCTCTTTAAGATGTCCCACCACTTTGACCTACTTTTAATACCTTTAAAAGGCTCCCAAGTCTTGTAATTTGGGCTCCAATTATAGTTCATTGCACCCCTCCAATTATCTTCTTTCTCGTAAACGGTTGTCTCACCACTTGTGAAACTATGTGAATGACTGTAGGAGAATGAGAAGTTAGCAGGGTCATAAGGCATGGGAGAATTCTTCGTTTGAATTCCTATTCTCACATTAGACAAAGAAAGGTTTGTATTGATTCGTTTCGTAACAGCAATCGATTCTATACTGTCTCGCTCTGCTTTTGAGGCTGATTCTAAAGCATCTTTCAACGACAAATCTGTATCTAAAGGATTATATTTCGGTTTACTTGTTTCATGACTTACTGAGTAATAGAGAGGTGCTGAGACTTTAATCTTGTCGGGAAAAAACTTACCTAATTCCAAGCTTGTAGTCACACTATAACTTGAAATGCTTTCTTGTGTCCTGTCAGCAACCTTACTTTCCAAGCCCCCAAAGCCTTCACTGACATATCGTCCCTGTACATTTAGCGTGCCCAAATCAGACAACTGAACATTTAAATTGCCATTTGCAGCCCACCCACCTTTATTATTATACTCCTTCAGACGCAGCTCATTAACCCATACTTCGCCACTCTTTACATCAGAAGAAAGGTTTCTTACTCCGATAATCATTGTCTTTATTTCCCCCAAAGAAGGGTTACCCATGATGGTAACCAAGTTTGCTGGGTGGGCATTATCATATGCCGTGAAGGCCTGAACAAAGCTTGCATGTCCCTCAGCCTTAGCCTTATTGCGTTGCAATTTCACGTTGGTCAATAACGCCAAAGGTATGTCTATCATATTCTCTTGAGGCCAAACCGTAGCACGATCTGACGGAGAATTAAGTTTATATCTGCCTGCAGGAGTAAGCTTTAATGGTACTTGATACTCATAGAAGTTATTCTTATAGTCAGATCCCAAGCGTATAAACACGGCCAATTGATTGTCATTTAACTGTGTGTTATTTTGCTCAAAGGCATTCGCATGAACGTACATTTGCAAACGTTTATACTGCCTTAAGTCGACCGTTGCATTCTTATAGACAGCCTTACTCTCACCATGTGACAAGTTATTTACAATGAAATCAAGGGCCTGTTCGTTGCTTTCTACCAACTGAGGTTGTGTGGGATCTTGTCCCCGATTGATGCCCGGTGGGAGGATATAATTAACGGGTGACTTATCACCATTCTCCTCTAAACTCACAGAACTGACTGCAAGTGTCCCCGAACCTGTATGATTATCTAACGCATTTTCATAGATTCTCCAATCTCCTCTCACGAGATCTAAGCTCCCAAAACGTAACACAATGGGATGCTTAAAGCCTGTAAGGAACATACGCATAAAGCGAATACTCGTGAAATCGGAAATCGAACCCACTCGTCGTTCATATTCTTTCAGAGGAATACGGAATTGATACCACGTAACCGTTTCAGTCTGTCCATTTCGCAATGGCACGCTTGCATCGCGCTTATCTACAATGAAATTATTCCCTACTACCATATCATTTGGACGCAAGGAAACATGATATTGGTAATACTTTTCATATTCATTTAGCGTATAATCCTGATTGATATCCTCCACATCCGGTGTCGTCTTATACGATGTATCATATCGTTCTTGGCTGGATTCACTATCGGGAGAGTTACCTTGTGGATTATTAATATACTTGTAACGCCGCAGGATGTCGGCCTTCATTCGGTCGTAATCAGAACCTCGAAAATAATGATAGTCGTCATTAGCTGGGTCATTATAGATTGAATCCCACACCGAAGCACTCACATGTCCCTGTATAGATGAGAGGAAGTTTTGATAGGAAGTATAATGCCGTTCCTCTTCATTATTGAGACCATTCAAGCCTACATCCTGCATCGCTCGAGCCCCTTTGGTCGTTGCAAAGGCATAAGTTACCACATTGGATGTAGGGATTTTACCCCACTGAGTAGTAACATAACTATGCGAACCATCTACTGGCATACCGCTCTCATAGAACTTTCTTCCATCATGAAGCACATCTTCTGAGACTTCACCTAAATTCAAATAGAAGTCTCCTCCATAATCGTTTGCGTTGGGTTTTCGGTTAGAATAGATGAATGGATCAAGCAACCAGAACTCCACATACTCTATATTTGCCTGTTCAAAATCATTCGTATCAAGCTTTCGCATGAGTCCACCCCAGTGACGTTCTGGGTTGGGAAGCGTTCCATCTTGACGCAAATTAGGGTTAAAATTATAAGGACCTCGCTCGTTGGGATAATAGGATATATTAAACACATTCAATGTAGATGAGGAACCATTATAATTATTTATGTCACGTTTTGGATAGAGTTCACGCGTAGAAACCTCACGAACATAGTGATTAGAAAGCTGTGCTAAGTCTCCTTTTATATGTGCAGGCGTCAGCGAACTACTACGTCGTGTGAACAAAGGATCTATCGTATACCAAGCTAATTGCGAGCGATTGAAGCCGCTTGTCAACGTAGTTTTATCTGCACTTTCAGGGAACATTGAGGGCACACTTGATAGACTCCATGACGTCGGAGAGGCGATATCAATCTTATTTGTCGTGCTTTCAAAGTCATCAAGATACGAGGCATTGTCTTGTGTTCCGCTATTCTTTCCTGCCACAAGTTGTGCAAATTCACCCGTGAAATTAATCTGAGAAGGTTGTGTAAGATGTAGAAACGGCAACTTATTCAACATGTCAGTAAGCCATTGACTCTCCTTTTTCCAATTAATGTTCAAGCCCCACAATGTGTTGTTCAGAGGCTCACTGCCCATCGAAACCTTATTTGTCATGGCCTGTTCCGACAGATGTTGCAACGTACCGCTTAGCTGAAGACTGCGTGAAATGTCGTATTCCCAGTTCACACCAAACATTGTTTTGCGTTGCATTCCATAATCATTGTTACTCTCAAGTGACACATTTACGGGCGTGCCTGCATCGAGAATACTCTGGTTAAGGATAGTAACTTCACCGGCACTATAGTCCACACTATAGTCTGATCCCTCTGTTAATCTCATGCCACCAGCCGTTACTACGACCGAACCTTGAGGGATATTATAAGCTCCAAGCGCAATAACATTAGCCGAAGAACCACGAAATTGTCCCACAAGTTCATACTTATCTTTCTCTGCTATCTGCTTTGCTATGGTGCGAGTATTATCATATAATTCGCTAAACACATATTTCTTTGCCTTGGCAACTGGCACACCTTTGCTCACAAGTCGCCTGTAAAGGTCGTCTCCAAAGGGTTCAGGCTCGGGGAGAAACACGCGTCCATTGCTCACCGTATACCCCTTTACATAATCAAAATAGCCATTACTATAAGGACGATTATTATTATCTAACCGGTCAGCACCAAGGAGTTTAACGATTGATTGCTGCTTAACTTGCGGCTCAGGGATATAGTTTAAGTAGACTCCTGTGGTATCACTTTGGTACTTGATATCAAGTCTAAACCGCTCCTTCTCAACCGTATCTCCAAGTCGATAGACATTCTTCATCATCAAGTTCCAGTTGCCTTGCGACGGAACATTATTCGTATTCTTCAATGATTTGACGAACAACGCCTCGTCAACATTCGTTCTATCGGCCGCAAACTCACCCACTTGATAGGTCTGTCCACCATAAGTATACTCGAAGGCTACAGCCACAACTTGGTCTGTACTGATACCCGTATTGAGACTGATAAAGCCTAAAGCCTTGTTCACGGTATACTCAGAAGGGGTCAACAAGCGTGCACTCTCAAGCTTCTCATAGTCATTTCCGCCCGTCAACCCTGCCCCATCAAGCACCGACGAGGTTTGATTGATATCACGTGCGGCATTAAATGACCCCGTCATTGCAGTGTATTCGGTGTTCGCATTGTTGCTCGGAACCGTCATTCCTAACGTCGACCAATGGTGTGTATTGCTTATATTGGCATGCTCACCCAAGTCTGTTAGTGCCACAATATTACGCGTATTTGCTGTTGAACCCGACTTATTCGTCACCCAAACCTCCACGCGTCCGATGTTAATTCCTGTCTTTACATTCGGTAAAGACTGCATGCCCTCAGCATAATGCTCACGAAAATATTTCGCAAGAAAATAGTGGCGATTCTCTTCATAGTCCGCCGCGCTGAACTCAAATGGAGTCAACTGCACCCCACCCCGACTTGAAACGCTCTTTGAGGCGCTTTTCTTCTGCGAAGCAACCAACTGCATTTTGAGTCTGCCAAACTGCAAATCGGTGCGCAAACCAAACAGCGATGTGGCACCACGGATAAGTGATGAGTTCGAAGGAAACGAAATATTACCTGCCTCAACGAGTTTAACAATCTCGTCTTCCTTGCCTTCATACTTCAACTTTAGATTCTGGGCATCGAAGTCAAAGGTTGCATCGGTGTTGTAATTCAAGTTCATATTGACCTTGTCTCCCACCTTTCCATTGACATTTAGATTAAGTTTCTCATCGAAATTCATCGTGGTTGTATGCCGCCGATTGATAGTCAATGCGGGGTTATCTATGTTTTTCATCGTTGCACCAAACTTCAGTTCGGCTGTTCCTTGCGTGCGAATCCGCACACCACCAGGCCCAAAAATCTTCTCCGCTGGGCCTAAATCGAAATGCATATCGCTGAAATCAAACTTATCTTTCCCTTTCTGTTGAAATATCTCTGCATTTTTTTTACGGAAAAAAGCATGTTGTTGTTGACGCCCACTCCAGTCTAAATATTCATTAGGAAGCATTATTACAGGTGCCGAAAGATAGGTTCCACCCAACCGACGACCTATAAAATAGGCATTTAACGAATCATTATACGAAATTTGATTGCGCAAATCCTGAGGTGTTTGCAAATCAAGCGCACTGCTATCAAGGTCGGTCCACGTGATGGGTTGCGTGCGTTGAACGCGCCAAAGCGGCTTTTTCACACGCTTTGTTGAATCGGTCTGCATCTCACGGCGGTCTTTTTGTGGCGCCACTGCCTGCTGTTGACCACGATTTTCGCGTTGAAAGAAAGGCACACTAACCCCATAACTGACAGCAAAAGCCATCAGCAAGCCTAATAACAGATATGCTTTCTTGTTACTCAACGAAAGAAGTTTGTGCTATTTTAATAGTTTAAGGGCCTCTTTAACCACTTGTTCTACGGGGAGATTTGCCTGCTTTTGCAAGATAGAAACGACCACTTTTGCAATGGGAGCTGGCGAGAAACCAAGCATGGTTAAAGCCGCAACAGCCTCTTCTTTCACGGCATTATTCAACGTGCTTTCAGCCTTTTCACCGCCCACATGCAGTTCATTTGCAATACCACTTGCCATGATTTTATCGCGCAAATCAACAATGATTCGTTGTGCCGTTTTAAGCCCAATGCCCTTCACTGTCTTTATCATTCGCTCATCACCATTGGCAATTGCGTTGCAAAGTTCAGTCGGATTCATCGACGAAAGCATCATACGTGCGGTATTAGCACCCACACCCGATACCGTAATCAGCAAGCGATAGAGTTCTCGTTCCTGCTTATTCACAAAGCCAAACAACGTGAAACTATCGTCTCTTCCGCCTGTAGTCAGCGCCTCATGTACGTAGAGTTTCACCTCCTTTTTGCCTTGAATGCCACTATAAGTAGTTAGTGAGATGTTGAGTGCATAGCCCACTCCAGCCGCTTCAACGACTGCCAACGCCGGTGTAAGTTCGGCAAGTTGTCCCTTAATATATTCTATCATTGCGTTTAATTTTCCTGTATTTATATTCTAAAAACGCGTACGCGCGCGTTATATTGTATTGAAAACATAATCTCATCAGACTGAGAAGTCAACACCAATGGTCTGCATTACCACGATAACAAGCTATAGGAAACGCTACGTCGGTCCTCAAAACAGCTTATTGTTTCAACCCATAAACTTAAAAAAGTGCTCTCCTTTTTGTGGCAAATAATGTAAATATAAAAGATTATTTTTAACACTTTAGAAGTACTTCTATTAGGCATGAGTAAGATGAATTATTTCCGCTTTTCTACAAAAAACAAAGAAAGGCAACACCACTTGAGGTTCATCGTGAAGTAAAATGCCTGAAATCACACCCACAAACGCGTCAAATTAGTCCACAAAATGAATGAAATTAAGTCATAATTCAAGTCATTTCGCTGCACTTTTTTACATGATTTTTGCACGTTATTAAATGCACTTTCCGTAATGATTTGAAGGTCAAAAGAATACAACACAGCAGAAAATGACAGGAAATCCACATGCAACCATCTCATGCTTTGAATTTAATGGTTATTTTATCTCTATCGTAAAGATAAATGATTGAAATTAACATTTCATACGCAGTGGTTGAAATAATAACATAAGCAGATTCTTTCTATCTAAGAATAAACGTCGGCTTATCAGCCAACAACAATACAAATGAGGTAGAAAATCACTCAAAACTGAACACTAAAAATAATAATGCACAAGACGAAAAAACTTGATTCATCATGGGCTATTCATCAAAACACACACTCATTTCAAGCTGTTTTATTGTTAATTTACACTAAAAGATTTCACGAATAATAACATCTTTCTAAACTTTTTCTATCTTTACAACGCAAAACTTTCCCCATCATGGGTTTCATTCTGTGACAAAGCGATATGCAAAGTCGCTGAACACGATTCACAAAGTCCGAAAGATGATGAACAAAACGATATGATACCATATCCAGAAAACAATCTAAACCAATAAAAATATATATGACTAACCTAAGCAAGAAATTAAAGTTTGCGTTACTTTCACTATTTGTTTTGCCCACCATGGCACAGGTAGAACAAGTTAAAAACCCTTATGGCTATCTCTATTGCCACATGAGTCGTAAAGGAGAATGGACGGCTTTTGCGCTCAGTAGAGATGGACTGAACTGGCATGACCTTAATAATGGTAACGAGGTTTATAACACAAAACAACTTTCTCAGATAGAAGGTGGCGCGCGAGATGCCTATATTGCACGTGCAGCAGACGGCAAAGGATTCGTTATGGTAACTACAGACATGTGCCAACAAAAGAGTCATCAATGGTCGAACTATGGCATAAACCTCCTTCGTTCTAATGATCTTATCCACTGGGATGGCGTCACTTTTGACTTCAGAAAGGGTCAAAGCATCTTCTCAGATAAGTCATCTCCCGATGTATATAAAGACTATTCAGCCATTCATCGCGTGTGGGCTCCCCAGGTGATTTGGGACAAATCATATCGTTGGCCCAATGGAAATAAAGGCGGATATTTTATTTATTACTCATTGCTTAATGGCAAAGAAGACAAATACGACCGTGTTTTCTACTCATATGCAGACCGAACTTTCACCCACATCACTAAGCCAAGAGTGCTCTTTGACTGGGGATATGCAACCATAGATGCCGACATTGTGTGGGTGGATGCAGACAAAAGTTGGCACATGATGATAAAGAAAGAAGGTGGAAAACGAGGCATCTTTACGACCAAATCAAAAGAACTGACGGGACCATGGCCTGCTCCCAACGAGACAGACTATGTGAGTTTTGAAGGCAACAAGCAATGCGAAGGCGCGTCGGCCTTTAGGATTTGGGGTGAGAAAGGCTGGAGAGTAGGTTATGTTGAGTACTCTTCTTGGCCAACGAAATACCGCATTTGTCAAGCCGATGAAAGGCTACAGAATTTCCATTCTCCCACAGATATCAAAGGTGTTGCAGACCCTCAACATGGTTCTTTCCTTGCACTTACGAAGAAAGAATACCTGAATTTAGAGAACTATTGGAACAAACAAGATGATAAAAAAAAATAATTAACGGCGAAGACTCCATGAACACATTTACCAAGAAAAATCGAAAATGGATGGCTGTTGCGGCATTTCTCATGCTCGCTCACCACGGATTGGCGGCTAACGAGATTGTTGAAACGCCACAAGTAAAAGGAAAAATAACCGTCAACAAGGCACAAGACTATGTTATTACCGATAAAATCCCATTTACAAATGAGGGTTCTGTTGACATAGAAAACACTGAACATGCCGCAGTTATCATTCGAGAAATTAAGCCATCACGCGTACTTAAGGACTGGCTTTCACATATAACCATAAAAGGAAGTGCGGCATCTGATGGGCAAAACTGCCAGGTAAAGATGTATGGAAGAGGCTCAATCATCTTACCTTATGACAAGGATATACGTCCTCTAACGTGTTATTCGGGTCGGAATTTCAACGGTAAATCATGCAATGATTACACTGAAGGACACAACGGAGAAGGCTTTATGAAGTCGCTAACGGAAGGCACTTTGAACAACAAAATCATGTCATTCAAGCTGAAAAGAGGCTACATGGTGACGTTCGCTTTGGGTGAAGAAGGTTGGGGATATAGCCGTTGTTTCATTGCCGATAAAGAAGATTTGGAAATGAATCTGCCTGAAAATATGGCTTCAAAGGTTTCTTCTTATCGACTCTTTAAGTGGCAAGATGCGAAGAAAGCCAATGCAGCCAGCACGGAATATAAATATCTTGACTTAGTAAACGCTACCTCAGGATTTGGTTGGAACGAGGGACATAACTTGCTTCCTGACATGGAATGTGTTCCCAATCATATCTATGAAGGCTATCCCAGCGTATCAACGATTGGCAAAGTGAACTGGGCTTGCCACAGCAAGAACAACAATGAACCCGGTAATCCGTCTGATGATCATCCACAAGATGTAGCAACTGTACTCGCAAACTGGCAGGAAGTGATGCGCACGGGATTGCGCCTTTGCTCTGAATCTTCACATGATGGTTCAATGAATCATTTGCAAGCCTTCCTTGATTCGATTGATGCCAGAGGGTGGAGATGCGATATTATTGACCTACATTGTTATTGGAATCAAGGCCAATTCAATAATCTCACGAACATAAGCAACCGATATGGCAAGCGACCTATATGGATTTCGGAATGGGTTTGGGGTGCATGGTGGAGCGGACAAGGCATATTTAACCTTGTCAAAGATGCCAATGATTTCTCTCAGCGGGCTCAAAAGGCACTCTATGATGGTACGCGTCCCATCCTGGAAAAGCTGAATTCGAATCCTATTGTGGAGCGATACTACTATTGGGATAGCGAGAAACGCACGAGTCTTTGGTCGAGAAATGAAGCCGATACATTGTCAATGTTAGGTAAATACTATGCAAACATGGACGAACCCCTGGCATTTAATCGCAAGAATGAATACATTCCAAAGGTGGTTTACCATTCTGCTACAGACTTTAACGCCTCACTTTTAAATGAAACTAATGAGATAAAACTGACTTGGAACGACCCAAATGGCGACATGGTAGATTCAGTTGTCGTGCTGTGTCAACGTCCGGGAGAAAAAGAATATCGTCATATCGCTAATATTTCTCTGCGTGATGCAAATTCAGTTTATGGCAGTTCGTATTCTTATATAGATGAAGCGCCTAACGGAACAAACAAATATCGCATTGCAATTTACCCTGTTGGGAAGAGTGAACCATGTCTAAATGAGCCTCAAACGATACTTATTGTTTCAAAGAAAGCCATTTGGAAAGATGTTACATCCAACTATGTTGTGAATGCAGACTTTGATGATGAGCAGGAATTTTCAGTCAGTTTGCCAACTGGAACGGATAAACATCAAGCCATAAATGGCTGGAAAACCACAAACAATAGTAACCTTGGGTGCAGTGGAGTGTTTGGAATTGCAAGCGGACAAGAGTTAAACAAAAAGCAAGTTCCATTGACTAATGCCGACAACACCAATGTAGGTGGGGCCTTAGGCATTAGTCAAGGTTGGAACACGCCAACCTGTTATACGCAAAAAATCAAGCTTCCGGCAGGCACATATCGCTTTTCTTATGCCGTATTTAATGCAGGAAATACGACCGAAATAAGTAATCTTTGCGGCTATAAAATAGGTTCTCATGCCTTTGTTTATAGTGATTACACTTCGTTAGAAGCAGGGAAATGGAACGTGATTAACTTTATTCCAGTTACCCTAATGAAAGAAACAACCGTAACTTTATCCTTAGGTTTCATTGCAGGAAACACCACCTCAACAAACAATCCCTATTATTTCTACGATTATTTTAAAGTGGAACAAGCAGATCTTAGCAAGGTAGATGATGCAGGATATGAGGCAGTTTACAGTGATGTTACAGAGAAATTCATGCATAATCCGGGTTTCGATATTGAGCAAGATTTCCAAAACCATGACGTCAGCAATGGTGCTTCAAATCATCATAAGGCTACAAACTGGACAACAGATAACCATGCTGATTATGGTTCGAGTGCTGTTTTTAGCTTTAAAAACCCTAAAAAGCTCAATAAAATAGCATCCCCTGACAACAACACATACGGCGAAACATCAGGCGGTTGCTTAGGAATTGTTCAGGGATGGGGGGCAGAAGCCTGCTACAAACAGAGCATCCAACTACCTAAAGGGACTTATCGCATAAGCTATTCTGTATACAATGCAGCTAACGATGAGACTGAAATTACAAGCCGATGTGGCTATAAAATACAAGATAATCCCTTTGTTTATGACACTCAAAATCGGTTTAACGTGGGGACATGGACAGAGAGATTACTCCCCGAATTCACGATTAACGAGTCCACTCCTATCACGATTTCATTAGGTTATAAGGCTGCAAGCACAACATCAGATAAGCATCCTTACCTCTTCTTTGACTATGTAATGATAGAGCAAATTGGGGATAAAGAAACCCTTGGTCTACATAAAATAAGATACAATTCCTCACAAAAAGGCATGGGTACTGCCACAATCTATAGCACCGAGGGGGTTAAACGTCCTACCCTGCAGCGTGGATTGAATATCATAAAATATGCAGATGGAAGTACACAAAAGGTCATACGTAAATAACATAACATATTAACAACACACCTAATAACAACTATTACAATCATGATTAAAAAGAAACTATTACAAAATTCGCCATGGGCTATGGCTTATACGATAGCCGTATTGGGGCTAACAGGAGTGCCATCACCTGCTTCAGCGAGACTAAAGACAGAAATAGTAGAACAAGTTGGGAACATACAAGGCACTGTTTTGGACTCTAATGGCGACCCAATTGTGGGGGCAACGATAAGAGTTGCTGGTACAAAAATAGCCACAGTATCTGATCTCGATGGTAATTTTACCCTCCAAACAAATAAGGGGGTAAAGCTTGAAGTGTCATATATTGGCTATCAAAAACAAATAGTTACAGCAACTGAACACATTGTAGTTAGACTCAAAGATGACGCTCGTGTACTATCAGATGTAGTCGTTGTAGGCTATGGAACTATGCGGAAAAAGGACCTCACTGGTGCGGTTGTGCAAATTGATCCAAGTAAAATTGCAGACCAAAATCCAAATAGTGTACAAGATATTCTGCGTGGAACTCCTGGCTTACAAGTAGGGATTAGCACCACAGCTAAAGGCGGAGGATCACTCCAACTGCGTGGACAAAATTCATTATATACCCAAGGTTCGCATAACTCTCCACTCATTGTGCTTGATGGAATGCAATTTAATGGAGAACTTTCTGAAATTAATCCTGACGACATTGCACAAGTAGATGTATTGAAAGATGCCTCATCTGCTGCCGTTTATGGAGCCAAAGCAGCCAATGGTGTTGTTATTATTACTACGAAAAAAGGTAAAATAGGTAAACCTATTATTAATGTTTCAGCAAACATGGCAGCCAATACGCGCGCACAATATAGGCAGATGTTTAATGCGGATGAATACATGAAATACCGAGAAGACTGGTTTAAGGCCCAAACTTATGGATATCGTCAGGATGGAACTTGGGGTTACTATAGCAGTGCAAGCCGCGTACCAGAAGGCTATTATGACAATTATGACAATCTGAAAAAATACGGAATAACGCAAGAACAGTGGGCGACAATGGGGGCAAAGACACTCCAAAGCAATGAAAGTTTACGTTCTCTATATGCAAGAAGAATGGGATTTGATGCTGATGCAGCCCTTGTTATGCAGAATTATCTTGATAACAAAACCTACAATTGGGACAAAGCAGTATTTAGGACAGGGCTAAACCAGGATTACAACGCAAGCATTTCGGGCGCATCTGAAAGGGTAAACTATTACTTAAGCTTTGGATATTTACGCAATGAAGGTGCAGTTCAGGGTGACAATTATCATGCTTATCGTTCTAATCTGAAACTCAATGCCAACATAACTGATTGGTTAAAAATGGGAATCAATGTGAACTTCCAAGATCGTTCAGATGAATCAAGCCCTGTTCCCTTTGGTTTTAATCTGTCATATAATGGTGTTGCAGACAACTATTGGGATGCAAACCAACTTCGTCAGTCACCCTTCTCACAACGATTTGATACTGAAGGTAAAGAAATCCAATATCCTACGAATGGGAATCCGACTAATGGAGGCTACAATTATCACTTTGATCAGCAATATATTAATCTTGAAAAAGGGTATACAACGCTTAATGTAATCTACAATGCAGCTGTAAAACTTCCATTTGGGATTACTTATTCTTTTAACATTGCACCTCGTTTACAATGGTTCTACAATCGTTATTTCATGTCAGCAGAGCTTCCTAATAGCACAGCAGCTACGAGAGGAGCAGATCGCGAGATGGCAAAAACTTTCGATTGGAACTTAAATAATACGCTGACATGGGATTATACGTTTAATCATAACCATCATTTTACAGTGACACTTGTACAAGAAGCCGAGAAAAACCAGTCTTGGAATGATCGTATAATGGCTCGCAACATTACACCATCTGATGTTTTAGGGTTCCATTATATCACTGGAGCGAATAAAACACAAAGCTCATTCTCTGCTTCAGATCGTGCTATTTCAGCCGCAGCTTACTTAGGACGTATATTCTATGGTTATAAAGATCGTTATCTATTTACAAGCACTTTCCGTCGTGATGGCTATTCAGCTTTCGGCATGAATAACCCTTGGGCGAACTTCTGGTCCATAGGGGGAAGTTGGGTTTTCACTGAAGAACATTTCATAAAACAGCCATGGTTAGACTATGGAAAATTACGCGTTAGCTATGGAACAAACGGTAATCGTTCTTTGAATGATACCTATATTGCCTATTCAAACCTTTCAAATGGTGGCTTATATGCCTATTATAATCAAGGACGTTCAAGTCAAACCACACTCCAAGCACTGAGTATCGACAGACTGGGTAACCCTAACTTACAATGGGAAAAGACTACATCTTGGAATATTGGACTTGACTTTTCCGTACTAAATCAACGTATTTCAGGAAGCTTTGAATGGTATACCAAACGCACACATGACATGATTATGACACAACGTTTGCCTAACTTTACAGGCTTTAATGGTATAACAACCAATCTCGGAGAGGTCACAAATTCTGGTATTGAGATTACTATCAATTCTCAAAATATAAGAACTAAGGACTTCAGTTGGACCACATCATTAGGTTTTTCGTATAATAAAAATCGGATAAAACACCTTTATTACGAATTTGATAAAAACGGAAA
>ERZ773196.723-NODE-723-length-20411-cov-7.160788_pt1 | contig 20411 bp, 17 predicted proteins | sample MGYA00581009_ERZ773196 | MGnify/ENA primary metagenome ERZ773196 (study PRJEB29015, sample SAMEA2738162) | human oral metagenome | biome: human oral; feature: human-associated habitat; material: saliva | place: China | collected 2243 ... | reverse complement strand
CCGCCGCAGTGCTCTGCGAGATTGGCACCCTGCGCACCTTGCCTGAGCATGAGCTGCTGACCGGTATGGGTGAGGTCGTCAAGTGCGGCTTCATCGCAGACCCCGAAATTCTCGACCTGATTGAGGCGAACCCGAACGCCGTACGTGACTCGCAGTCCGCCGTGATGCGTGAACTCATTGAACGCAGCGTGCGCGTGAAGGCGGATGTCGTCTCCGAGGACCTGCGCGAATCCGGCCGCCGCGAAATCCTGAACTACGGTCACACCCTCGCCCACGCCATTGAGCGCAACGAACGCTACCAGTGGCGTCACGGCGCGGCAGTGTCCGTCGGCATGGTCTACGCCGCCGAACTGGCGCTGGCAACCGGCCACGCCGACGAAGAACTCGTGGCACGCACCCGCCGCATCCTCGAATCCCTGGGCCTGCCCACCTCCTACAAGGCAGACGCATGGCCCCAGCTACTCGAAGCAATGCGCCGCGACAAGAAGGCACGCGGCAACCTGCTGCGCTTCATCATTCTTGACGGTCTGGCTCGCCCGCGCGTCTACGAAGTGCCGGACGACTCGATCCTGTACATGACCTACCAGGAAATTACCGAGTAGGTGATGAGTCCCGTACATTCACCGGACGCACCCGGCACGTACCTGCCAGCACATGACAGTCAGTACGCGCCAGCCAGCAGGGTGCCGCAGAATCTGTGGCGCCCCTGCTAGGCAAATTCGTGCGCATCCTGTAGAATGTACGGGACATATTTTTGCTCATTGAAAACTTAGCGCCGCGCCGGGTACCACTACGGCGTGAGCGTCGATGACACGAAGGAGAGCCCCATGGCATCCACTACCGATATTAAGAACGGCGCCGTCCTGAAGATTGACGGCAACCTCTGGTCCGTCGTAGAGTTCCAGCACGTTAAGCCCGGTAAGGGCGGCGCATTCGTCCGCACCAAGCTGCGCAACGTTACCTCCGGCAAGGTCGTCGACCGCACCTTCAACGCTGGCGCTAAGATCGAAACCGCAACCGTTGACCGCTCCGACTACCAGTACCTGTACCAGGACGGCGACGACTACGTCTTCATGGACATGAAGACCTACGACCAGATCAACGTTCCCGCAACCGTTGTCGGCGACGCAGCAAACTACATGCTCGAGTCCCAGACCGCAACCATCGCAATGCACGAGGGTAACCCCCTGTACATCGAGCTGCCCGCATCCGTGGTCCTCGAAATCACCTACACCGAGCCCGGCCTGCAGGGTGACCGCTCCACCGGCGGCACCAAGCCCGCAACCGTTGAGACCGGCTACGAGATCCAGGTTCCCCTGTTCCTGGAGACCGGCACCAAGGTCAAGGTTGACACCCGCACCGGTGAGTACCTCGGTCGCGTGAACGACTAATGAATTCGCGTACGAAAGCCCGATTGCGCGCCCTCGAAGTGCTCTTCGAGGCGGATCAGCGCAACGAAGATTATATTGAGGTACTCCGCCGCCGCCGACTGTACACGGTAGCACAGATTTCTGCATACTCTGAGGAAATCATTCGTGGCGTCCGCGACCACGACGAAGAAATCCGCGAGTTTGTGGAGACTTACGCCCGTGACTGGTCCTTCGAGCGTATGCCCGCCGTGGACCGTGCCGTGCTGCGTATTGGCACTTGGGAGCTTCTGTACAATGACGAAGTTCCGGATGCTGTCGCAATTTCTGAGGCTGTCGGTCTGGCGCGTGTGCTGTCCACGAATGACTCTCCGAAGTTCGTGAACGGTCTGCTGGATAAGCTCCGTCAGGTGAAGCCGACCCTGCTCGCGTAAGACGTCCCGCCACGGCATGCCCGCCAGCCCATAGCTGGTTGGTTTGCCGCTGTTGAGGATGCGCCCGCAGGGGAGCGTACGTGAAACCCCCGCCGTGCTGTAGTTCGCTACAGGACGGCGGGGGTTTTCTGTGTCTAGGTCGCGTTTGGTTGGTGCAGTTCTGCGTTGGGTTCCGTATTTGGCGCGGATGCGCTTGCAGGGTTCGGCGTGCGCTCGCTGGGTTCGGTGGTACCGGCTGAGATACGTCGGGAGGTGCACCGGAGCCCGTGGGTAGGGGTAACGTTCGAGGCTTCACCGGACAACGCGGGCGGGGGAGTGCCCCCTCTGCGGCGCTGAGCGCCTTGAGGACGGAGCCCCCGCCCTGCGTGCCCGGTATGCGCCTCGTGCAGTATCAGCTACTTGCTTTGAGCGGATGCGGTCGCCTCGCTCGTAGCGTCTGCTTCGTCTCCGCAACCGTTATGAAGGGTCTCAGACTTGATAACAACAAACGCATTATCTTCAGAACGGCGAACAACAAAGACCCGTCGCGTTAGCTGCGGGTCCTTAAATTTCTTACCCTCAGCAGAGCGAACGTTGCTCCAGTCTTCACAGAACGTGATGGTTGCGCCGGTGTTGTATGAGACAGAACCATCGTCGTTCATGGTTCCATAGGTGACTGGATCGATGTTATTGAAGGCAATTTCGCCCTTGATAGGACCGTGGTTTTCTTCTGTGAACTTTTGAATATTCTCCACTTCCTCCTTTGTGTCTTCCAGGAAGTTTTTATGCACGTATCGGAGCAGCTCTTCATCGCTCGTGTGCTCCAGGTTCCCATGCATCCATGCATTCCAAATGAGTCGGTACTGTTCCAACGCATCGTATGCAGCCTTGAGGGTCGCATCTGCTGCTTCCTTCGACGGGTTATCCAAGTCAACGTTCGCACGAATCAGCACGGGCTCATAACCCGTCGGAGTGGGTGAAGGAGTAGCAGTGGGAGTTGCGGAAGCTTCAGCGGTCGCGGAAGTGGAAGCACTCGATTCTGCATTGACCTGCGCGCCACCGGAACAAGCGGACAGAGTGAGCATCATTGCCGCAGAAAGCGCGGCAATAGAACTACGGTTAAACATCATTGTTGGTTCTTTTCTGGTGTGTGGTTGTGTAAACCGCAGAATTATCCCTACAGCAACGTGTGGAATTCAGCGGAATGTTATCGGTTGATGCCATTACCCTAACATATATCCACGGAGCACACACCCCGGTTTATTCTTTGTCCATTTTGTCGATACCCTGCTCGTTGTGGTGCAGGCTAGGGGCTCGGTACGCGCCTCATCTTGGTAGCCGTCTCACCGTGAGCGGTCTCTCCCCGAACCTGAACGTAGCCTGTGAACTGTGGTACCCTACTAGAAGCACAAAACCTTTAAATCCGTCCCGTGAGGCGGGGAAGGAGACGGCTATGCCTGGGTCAACTGTACCCACATCCGGCGCGAATCAGGGGCGAAACGTAACCGCAGCCCCCCATTCGGCAACCCCTCAAGATGCCTCCGAGGACGCGACCACCGTCGGCCGCACCATCCTCAGCGAGGACGAAATCCGCCGCGCCCTCACCCGCATCGCCTACGAAATCATCGAAACCAACAAAGGCGTAGAAAACCTCGTACTCATCGGCATCCGCTCCCGCGGCGTGCCCCTCGCCGTACGACTCGCCGCACGCATCCAAGCCATCGAGCCGAACTTCACCGCAGAAACACGACTCGGCGCCCTGGACATCACCGCCTACCGCGACGACCAGCCCGTCTCGCCCAACGGCACCACCTCCCCAGATACCGCAGGGGCGAGCATCATGCCCAGCATCGGCATTGAAGGTAAAACCGTAGTCCTCGTTGACGACGTCCTCTACTCCGGCCGCACCGTACGCGCCGCCCTCGACGCACTCAACGCCCACGGACGACCCGCCCTCGTACGCCTGGCAGTCCTCGTAGACCGCGGACACCGGCAACTACCCATCCGCGCCGACCACGTGGGTAAAAACCTGCCCACCAGCGCCAGCGAAACCGTGCGCGTCGTACTGACTGAAACCGACAACGCAACAGACCGAGTTGACATTATCCAGCTGGGAGGGCTCTCATGAAGCATCTGCTCGACACCCGCGAACTAACCCGCGAAGAAGCCATCGAAATCCTTGACGTCGCCGACTACATGGCGCAGGTCAAAGCCGAAAACCGCACCCTGAACGTGCTCAACGGCAAGACCGTCGTCAACCTCTTCTTCGAGGACTCCACCCGTACCCGCCTCTCCTTCGAAGCCGCAGAGAAGCGCCTCGGTGCAGCCGTCACCAACTTCTCCGCCTCCGGCTCCTCCCTGTCTAAGGGCGAGTCGCTCAAGGACACCGCGCAGACCCTCAAGGCGATTGCCGCGGATGCGTTCGTGATCCGCCACTCGGCATCCGGCGCACCGCAGCACCTCGCCGAAGCAGGCTGGACCGACATCCCCGTACTCAACGCGGGCGACGGCACCCACGCACACCCCACCCAGGCACTGCTTGACGCCGTATCCCTGCGCCAGTACAAGGCAGAACGCGACGGCCTCGACAGCCCCCGCGGCACCGACCTGTCCGGCATGCGTGTGCTGATCGTTGGCGACATCCTGCACTCGCGCGTGGCACGCTCCAACCTCTGGCTGCTGAGCACCCTCGGCGCGCAGGTCGTCTTCGTTGCACCGCCGACCCTGCTGCCGCTGAACACCGCCTCCTGGGTTGAAGAAGCCGGCCTGGAAATCTTCCACGACTTCGACGAAGCCATCGCCACTAACCCCGACGCCGTCATGCTGCTGCGCATCCAGAAGGAACGCATGAACGCCGCGTACTTCCCCTCCGCAGAGGAGTACACCGACCTGTGGGGCCTGACCGCCGAACGCTTCGCAACCCTGCAGGCGCAGCCGCAGCCGGTCGCAATCCTGCACCCGGGCCCCATGAACCGCGGCCTGGAAATCTGCGCCGAAGCCGCCGACGCCACCAACTCCTGGGTCCTGCGCCAGGTCAGCAACGGCGTGGCGCTGCGCATGGCGGTGCTCTACCTGCTTCTGACCGACGGCTCCAGCGCCAAGCTCTACGCCGGCGACGAATCCTAAACGACCTTCCTAACGAGAGGAACCAACACCATGAGCAAGTACCTGATCAAGGGCGCAAGCCTCTACGGCGAAAAGGTCGCCGACATCCTCATCGAGGACGGCGTGATTAGCCGCATCGCAGAGAACATTGACGCCGCAGACGCACAGATCGTCGAGGCGGCAGGCCAGGTGGCGCTGCCCGGCCTGGTCGACATCCACACCCACCTGCGCCAGCCCGGCTACGAAGCATCCGAAACCGTCGAGACCGGCACCCGCGCAGCAGCCCTGGGCGGCTACACCGCAGTGTTCGCCATGGCAAACTCCATGCCCGTGGCAGACACCGCCGCAGTGGTTGAGCAGGTTGACCGCCTCGGCAAGGAATCCGCATGGTGCCGCGTGCAGCCCATCGGCGCAGTGACCGTGGGTCTGAAGGGCGAGCGCCTCTCCGACATCGGCGGCATGGCGAACTCCACCGCGAACGTGCGCGTGTTCTCTGACGACGGCATGTGCGTGTACGACCCCGCCGTGATGCGCCGCGCCCTCGAATACGTCAAGACCTTCGACGGCGTCATTGCGCAGCACGCGCAGGAGCCGCGCCTGACCGAAGGCGCCCAGATGAACGAAGGTAAGGTGTCCGCTGACCTGGGTCTGGCCGGTTGGCCCGCCGTCGCCGAAGAGGCAATCATCGCCCGCGACGTGCTGCTGGCTGAGCACCTGGACTCCAAGCTGCACATCTGCCACCTGTCCACCAAGGGCTCCATTGAGGTTGTGCGTTGGGCTAAGTCCCGCGGCGTGAAGGTGACCGCGGAGGCAACCCCGCACCACCTGCTGCTCACCGACGAGACCGCCCGCACCTACGACCCGGTCTTCAAGGTGAACCCGCCGCTGCGCACCGAAGAGGACGTCATGGCGTTGCGTCAGGCAGTTGCTGACGGCATCATCGACGTGATTGGTACCGACCACGCACCGCACCCGGCAGAGACCAAGGAATGCGAGTGGGCGTGCGCTGCGAACGGCATGACCGGCCTGGAGCAGGCACTGTCCATCATCCAGATGACCCTGGTTGACACCGGCATGATTACCTGGCGCGATGTGGCACGCATCCTCTCTGAGGAGCCCGCGAAGATTGGTCGCCTGGACCACGAGCAGGGCCGCCCGCTTGCCGAAGGCGAACCGGCAAACATTGTGCTGGTCGACCCGAAGGCAACCCGCGTAATCAAGCCGGAGGAGCAGGCAACCAAGGGTAAGAACAACCCCTACCGCGACATGGAGGTGCCCGGCTCGATCCGTGCAACCTTCTACGCTGGCCACCCGACCGTGTTGAACGGTGAGCTGGCAACCCCGCGCCGCTAACCTGCGAGGCGAACGTACGTGGTGACCGCGCCTGGCGGTGGTAGGTTCACGCCTGCCACCGCCTTGTGGGGAGCACCGCCTCCAACCCCACCAACCCAGACCCATCAGCCCAGACCCGCCAGCCCAAATCCGAGGCCCCGACCTGAGGCCCCAACCGAAAGAGAGAACCTTCGTGGGAAAGTTCCTGACCGCCGTCATCTGCATCGCCCTGGTTGCCCTGTGCATCTACGGCATGTGGCACGGATGGCGCTCGCGCCTGGCACGCCAGGCGAACATGTTCGGCTCCCTCAAGGAAGTTCCCGAACGCTACGAGGGCATGACCGCTGACGCCGCTTTCGAGGGCGAGTACGTCAGCACCACGATTTTCGGTAACTGGCTGGACCGCGTGGGTTTTGATTCGCTCGGTTTCAAGAGCAAGTCCACCCTGCTGATTTACCCGGACAGCATCATCTTCACCCGTGACGGCGCGAAGGACCTGTGGATTCCGGCGAAGAAGCTCGCCGTCGTCACTACTGATCGCGGTATGGCGGGCAAGGTTGTGGAGAAGAACGGCCTGGTTGTGATTGGTTGGACCCTGGACGGTCACCGCGTGCAGACCGGCTTCCGCACCCGCTACGCCGAGGATAAGCAGGCGGTACTGCAGGAGTTGCGCCGCATCGCCCCGAACGCGGTGGATGCGCCCGAGAAGTGGGCGGCAGAACCGGAAGCCTAAACCCCGGATAAACCGCGAAACCCATAGATTTTGCCTGACGGCAGGCGAACACCCCGCCGAAGGCACCATAGACTACCCCGGAACCTGCACGGTAGAGGCCGTACAGGAAGCGGGGGAGAACACCAGAGAAAAGGAAGAAGAGCATGACTGACATGACACGATCCGGCGCCCTGCGTACGGACCGCGCGCTGCTCGTCCTGGAGGACGGCACCGTCTACCGCGGCTATGGCTACGGCGCAACCGGCGCGTCCCTGGGCGAGGCGGTTTTCTCGACCGGTATGACCGGCTACCAGGAAACCCTGACCGACCCCTCCTACGCGGGTCAGATTGTGGTTCAGACCGCTCCCCATATTGGCAACACCGGCGTGAACACCACCGACGCTGAGTCCCGCAAGATTTGGGTTGCAGGCTACGTGGTTCGCGACGCCGCACGCGTGGCATCCAACTGGCGTTCTGAGCGCACTCTCGACGAAGAGCTCATCGAGCAGGGCATCGTCGGTATTCAGGGCATTGACACTCGCGCCCTGACCCGCCGCCTGCGTTCGAGCGGTTCGATGCGTGCGGGCGTGTTCTCCGGTGAGCACGCCGAGCGCCCCGAAGCTGAACTGCTGGAGGAGGTGCGCGCCTCCGAGCCGATGGCTGGCCGTAAGCTCGCTGACTCCGTTTCGGTTGACACCGCCTACACCGTTGAGCCGCACCAGTTCAACTGGTTCGCACCCCCGGTTGCAACCATCGTCGCCCTGGACCTGGGCATTAAGTCGATGACCCCGCAGCGTTTCGCTGAGCGTGGCGTGCGCGTGCACGTGCTGCCCGCAAACGCAACCCTCGAGGACATCTACTCCTACAACCCCGACGGCGTGTTCTTCTCCAACGGCCCCGGTGACCCGGCAACCGCTGACGAGCAGGTTGAGCTGCTGCAGGGCGTGCTGCGTAAGGGTACCCCGTTCTTCGGCATCTGCTTCGGTAACCAGCTGCTCGGCCGCGCCCTGGGCTTCGGCACCTACAAGCTGCCCTTCGGCCACCGCGGCATCAACCAGCCGGTCATGGATAAGACCACCGGCAAGGTTGAAATCACCGCGCAGAACCACGGCTTCGCTGTGGACGCGCCGATTGGCGACTACGTGACCGCACCGAACGCCGAGTTCGGTCAGGTCATGGTCTCCCACGTGGGTCTGAACGACAACGTGGTTGAGGGCCTGACCTGTAAGGACATCCCCGCGTTCTCCGTGCAGTACCACCCCGAAGCTGCTGCGGGCCCGCACGATTCCGCCTACCTCTTTGACCGTTTCATCGACCTGATGGTCGCAACCAAGACTGCAAAGGAAGCATAAATGCCTCGTCGTACTGACCTTAATAGCGTCCTCGTCATCGGTTCCGGCCCCATCGTCATCGGTCAGGCAGCGGAATTCGACTACTCCGGCACTCAGGCGCTGCGCGTGCTGAAGGAGGAGGGCGTGCGCGTCATCCTCGTAAACTCGAACCCGGCAACCATCATGACCGACCCCGAGTTCGCGGACGCCACCTACATTGAACCCATCACCCCCGAGGTGATTGAGAAGATTATCGAGAAGGAAAAGCCGGACGCGATCCTGCCGACCCTGGGTGGTCAGACCGCGCTGAACGCGGCTATCTCCCTGGATGAGCGCGGCGTGCTCGCCAAGTACAATGTTGAGCTGATCGGCGCGAACATTGAGGCGATTAACCTCGGTGAGGACCGTGAAGCATTCAAGGGCGTGGTGGAGCGCGCCGGCGGTGAGTCTGCACGCTCGGTGATTGTTCACTCCATGCCGGAGGCGCTGGAAGCCGCTAAGGAGCTGGGCTACCCGATGGTGGTCCGCCCCTCCTTCACCATGGGTGGTCTCGGCTCGGGTATGGCGTACAACGAGGAAGACCTCTACCGCATTGCCGGTGCCGGTATTCAGTACTCGCCGACCAGCGAGGTCCTGCTGGAGGAGTCCATCCTCGGCTGGAAGGAATACGAGCTGGAGATGATGCGTGACACCAACGACAACGTCGTGGTGGTCTGCTCCATCGAAAACTTCGACCCCGTGGGCGTGCACACCGGTGACTCCATCACCGTGGCACCCGCACTGACCCTGACCGACCGTGAGTTCCAGAAGCTGCGCGACATCGCGATCAACGTGATTCGTGAGGTTGGCGTGGACACCGGTGGTTGTAACATCCAGTTCGCGATTGACCCGAAGACCGGCCGCATCATCGTCATTGAGATGAACCCGCGCGTGTCTCGTTCTTCGGCGCTCGCGTCGAAGGCTACCGGCTTCCCGATTGCGAAGATTGCGACCAAGCTGTCCCTGGGTTACACCCTGGATGAGATTCCGAACGATATCACCCAGAAGACCCCGGCGTCCTTCGAACCGACCCTCGACTACGTGGTCGTGAAGGTTCCGCGCTTCGCGTTTGAGAAGTTCCCGGCTGCTGATCCGACCCTGACCACCACCATGAAGAGTGTTGGCGAGGCTATGGCTCTGGGCCGTAACTTCACTGAGGCTCTGCAGAAGGCGATGCGTTCGCTGGAGCAGAAGGGTGCGTCCTTCTCGTTCAAGCCGCTGTCTCTGTCTGAGGCTGAGCTGGCTGAGCTGATTGAGAAGACGAAGGTTCCGACCACTCAGCGTATTTACCAGGTTCAGCAGGCTCTGCTGGCTGGTGCTACCGTGGAGCAGCTGCATGAGGCGACCAAGATTGACCCGTGGTTCCTGGATCAGCTGGTGCTGCTGAATGAGGTTGCCGGCGTGGTTCACGCTAAGCGCGACCACCTGGATCCGGAGACCTTGAAGCTGGCCAAGCGCCACGGCTTCTCGGACGCTCAGATTGCTGAGATTATCGGCTCTTCTGAGGATGTTGTGCGCGGTGTTCGCCACGCTCTGGGTATCCGCCCGGTCTTCAAGACCGTGGACACCTGCGCCGCCGAGTTCGAGGCGTTCACCCCGTACCACTACTCCTCCTACGACCTGGAGGATGAGGTTGCGCACCACGAGAAGCCCTCGATTATGATTCTGGGTTCGGGCCCGAACCGTATCGGTCAGGGTATCGAGTTCGACTACTCCTGTGTGCACGCTTCGCTGGTGCTGCGTTCGCTCGGTTACGAGACCGTCATGGTCAACTGCAACCCTGAGACTGTTTCGACTGACTACGATATTTCGACTCGCCTGTACTTTGAGCCGCTCACCCTTGAGGATGTGCTTGAGATTGTTGAGTCGGAGCGTCGTACCGGCGGTCTGATGGGTGTGTTCGTTCAGCTGGGCGGTCAGACTCCGCTGAAGCTGGCTCGTGCCCTGAAGGATGCGGGCGTGCCGATTCTGGGCACCACCCCGGAGGCTATTGACCTGGCTGAGGACCGCGGCGAGTTCTCCCGCGTGCTGGAGGAGGGCGGCCTGATTTCGCCCAAGAACGGTACCGCGTTCACTTTCGAGGGTGCTAAGCGCATCGCTGACGAGATTGGTTACCCGGTTCTGGTTCGTCCTTCGTACGTGCTGGGCGGCCGTGGCATGGAGATCGTCTACGATGAGGCGAACCTGGCACGCTACCTGGAGAACGCTACCGAGGTTTCGCCTTCGCAGCCTGCTCTGATTGATAAGTTCCTTGAGGACGCTATCGAGATTGACGTTGACGCCCTGTTCGACGGCGAGGAGCTGTACCTGGGCGGCGTCATGGAGCACATTGAGGAAGCCGGTATTCACTCGGGTGACTCCTCCTGTACTCTGCCTCCGATTACTCTCGGCCCGGACATCATCGCGAAGGTGAAGGACGCTACCGAGAAGATTGCTCGCGGCACCGGTGTGCGCGGCCTGATTAACATTCAGTTCGCGTACGTGTCTGAGAACCTGTACGTGATTGAGGCGAACCCGCGTGCGTCTCGTACTGTTCCGTTCGTGTCGAAGGCTACCGGCGTGCAGATGGCTAAGGCTGCTGTGCTGATCGGTCTGGGTAAGAGCATTGCTGAGCTGAAGGCTGAGGGCTACCTGCCGCAGAACATGGATGGCGCATCCCTGCCTGAGGAGACCGCGATTGCGGTGAAGGCTGCGGTTCTGCCGTTCGCTCGTTTCCGCACCCCCGAGGGTGTTGTGGTGGATTCGCTGCTGAGCCCGGAGATGCGTTCGACCGGTGAGGTCATGGGTCTGGATAAGCACTATGACACCGCGTTCGCGAAGGCTCAGGCTGGTGCTGGTTCGCCGCTGCCGACCTCCGGTAAGGTGTTCATTTCGGTGGCTAACCACGATAAGCGTAACGTCATTATTTACGCGAAGATGCTGGAGTCGCTGGGCTTTGAGATCGTTTCGACCGGTGGTACCGCTGAGATTCTGCGCCGTAACGGCCTGAACTCGGTGCTGGTGGCTTCTAAGTTCGCTGAGGCGAATGGCGACCACTCGATTGTGGACATGGTCCGCAACGGTGACATTGATCTGATTCTGAACACCCCTGCCGGTGGTGCTGCTCGTAGCGATGGTTACGAGATTCGTGCCGCTGCGGTTTCGGTGGGCTGCCCGGTCATGACCACCATTTCTGAGTTCGCTGCGGCTGTTCAGGCGATTAATGCTCTGCGTGAGCACAGCTGGGACATCATGAGCCTGCAGGAGCACGGCGTTCAGCTGGCTGCCGCTGTGGATGCTCGTTCCGAGGGTGGCGAGGCGTAATGTCCGCTGCTTTTGGTGATCGTCTGGCGAAGGCGATGGCGGAGCGCGGCCCGCTGTGTGTGGGTATTGACCCGCATCCGAACCTGCTGGAGCAGTGGGGTCTTGAGGATTCCGCTGCCGGCCTGGCTGCTTTTACTGAGGCAGTCTATGAGGGTTGCGCCCCGTTTGCGGCGGCGTTGAAGCCTCAGGTGGCGCTGTTTGAGCGTCACGGTTCGGCTGGTCTTGCTGTGCTGGAGGCGCTGTTTGCCCGCGCTGCCGCTGATGGTGTGCTGATTGTTGCTGATGCTAAGCGCGGCGATATTGGTTCGACCATGAAGGCGTACGCGGATGCGTGGCTCGGCTCCTCCTCGCCGCTGGGTACCGATTCGGTGACTTTGAGCCCATACCTGGGTTTTGAGTCGCTGCGTCCGGCGCTGGATTTGGCGAATGAGAATGACCGCGGCACTTTCGTGCTGGCGCTGACTTCGAACCCCGAGGGTAAGAGCGTGCAGCACGTGGGCGCGTCGGAGCCCGGTCATTCCGGCGAGTCTGGTCATTCCGGCGAGTCTGGGGGCGCTGTGGCTAAGCGTATTATCGCTGCGGCTACCGCTGAGAATGCTTCCCGCCAGTGGGAGCAGATGGGCCCGTGCGGCCTGGTGGTTGGCGCGACCGTTGGTCAGGCGCTGGTTGATTTGGGTATTGACCTGAGCGTGTTCAACGGCCCGATCCTGTCGCCGGGTTATGGTGCGCAGGGCGCTTCGGCGGCTGATCTGTACCGCGTGTTTGCTGGCGTTGAGTCGCAGGTGCTGGTGAATTCCAGCCGTGGCGTGCTGGCTGCTGGCCCGTCGGTTGAGGGTTTGGCGAAGGCTGCGCAGGCGGCTCGTGATGACCTGTTGGCGGCTCGCGGCGCATAGTTCGCGTGTTGCGTGAGGGGCGTGTGCTCCGGGTGGATTCTGCTGAGAGTCTGCTCGGGGTGCGCGCCCCTTTTTTGCGTGTATTGCGGGGGGCTGAGGTGCTTAGCGTGGTGCGAGTTTGCTCACCTCTGTAGTGGGGGAGTGCGCCTGCTCTATGAGATGCGTGCATGGCTCCACTTTTGATAGGGCGAATACTCCGCTATGCTATAGAGGTACTCCCTGATATTTACGTGCTGACGTGCGTAGACGCATTGTTGGTGTGAGGGTGAGTGCCGCGGGTAGAACGGGGGTTCTCGTGCTATCCGTGTTACATTAGTTGATAAGTAAAATTCTATAACTCGCAGAAATGGGGGACCCAACCATGCCGCTGACTCCGCTAACTGAAGATGCGCGCGCCTCCGCCCGCGAGAAGGCAGTACTTGCCCGAGCACACCGCCAGGAAATTAAGCGTGCACTGAGTGATCGTGAACTTTCCGTGCGTCAGGTGCTCGACATGGTCGATTCCGACCCTGCACTGGCTAAAATGCCGGTGGGGCAGATGCTGCGCGCACTTCCGGGCATTGGTGCCGTTCGAGCTGAACGCATCATTGAAGAACTTCATATTGCACCGACTCGCCGCCTTGGCGGCCTGGGTGTACACCAGCGTCGCAAGATGGTGGAGTACTTCAACCGTAATTCGCGGTATTTGAACCGTGCACGTCGCAGGACTAATACTCTGCCTCCTGAATCTTCTCAGCCCTAATACCTCGTGCCTTCAGCCGATGAAGGCGCAGTAAGGAAGCTATGTCTCAGCCGACTCTCACCGTACTGGCTGGCCCCACTGCTGTTGGCAAGGGTACGGTGTGCCAGTACATTCGTGAGAACTACCCGAACGTGTGGTTCTCTGTTTCCGCTACTACTCGTGATCCTCGCCCCGGTGAGGTTGACGGTACTCACTACTATTTCGTTTCGATGGAAGAGTTTGACCAGATGATTGCTGACGGTCAGATGCTTGAGTACGCTGTGGTGCACGGTAAGAACAAGTACGGTACTCCGCGCGCTAAGGTCCAGGAGGCCCTGGACGCTGGCCGCCCGGTGATTCTTGAGATTGACCTGCAGGGTGCTCGCCAGATTCGCGAGACCATGCCTGATGCTCGCCTGATTTTCTTGGCTCCTCCGAGCTGGGATGAGCTGGTGTCGCGTCTGGTGGGTCGAGGCACCGAGAGTGAGCAGGAGCAGGCTCGTCGCCTTGAAACCGCGAAGATTGAGCTGGCTGCTGAGAAGGAATTTGACGTCACGGTCGTCAACGACTCTGTTGAGCGTGCAGCGAAGGAGATTGCTGAGCTGATTGGCGCCGCCTAATCTGCATGCTTTGCGTTTGCGGTGGGACTAGAGTTTCTTCCGACCTGTAGTTCTGCCGTGAGGCGTTGAAGGGTGGGGGTTTCGAAGAGTTTTCTTCGGAGCCCCCACCTTTTTGACTGTGCCACCACCTTTTTGTCCGGGCTGACATCTTTTGTCTGGGCTGGTACGTGCGTTTTAGCCGTTGAGAGGGTAGAATGGTTCTTTAGTTTTGACCGTGCCCTCAGTGTGCCCGGTTTGCGCCATAGCGCGAACGGTGTGCGGGGGCGTTCGGTACGTACATTCCATCAAGCTATTTGGAGTTTTTAGTGGCAAACGAAAACAAGGAACACGAGGACTACAACTTCGTTGACGGTGTCGCTCCCGAGGGCATCGTGAGCCCCAGCGCTGACGCGCTGATTGAGAAGGCGGAGTCCAAGTACGGCCTGGTGATTTTCGGTGCCCGCCGTGCACGCCAGATTAACGCGTACTACGCTAACCTGCAGGACAATACTGCTGCGCACGTTGGCCCGCTGGTTGACGCTGAGTCGAACGAGAAGTCCCTGTCGGTGGCAATGCGTGAAATCATTGCTGACCGTGTTGTGGCGGAGCACCGCCCGGACGCAAAGTTCGACGAGGACGGCTACCCGATTCCCGAGGATCTGTCCGCTGTGATTGATTTCAGCGCGGCTGAGTTCTCCGGCGCTATCGAGGAGGAGTACATCCCCGCAGGTAGCGAAGAGGTTATTGCTATCGAAGAGGTTATCCTCGACGAGTCCGCTGAGTAATCTGCTTCTACAAGGATTCTTTGACGTACCATGCGCATTATCGTTGGTATTGGAGGGGGCATTGCTGCGTATAAGGCGGCGATGCTCCTTCGTCTTTTTGCGAAGAATGGCGACGAGGTAATCGCCATGCCCACCCCGAACGCGACGAAGTTCGTGGGTGTTCCCACCCTGGAGGCGCTGAGCGGCAACCCCGTCTCAACGGACGTGTTTGACCGTGTGCCGGAGGTGAACCACGTGCGTCAGGCTGAACAGACTGACGCTGTGGTGATTGCCCCGGCGACCGCTGATTTGCTGGCTCGTTTGGCGGCTGGTCGTGCGGATGATCTGCTGTCCTCCACGGTGTTGACGACGCACGCCCCGGTGATTTTGGCGCCCGCGATGCATACCCAGATGTGGGAGCATCCGGCGACTCAGGCGAATGTGCAAACTCTGCGTTCGTGGGGTTATCACGTGATTGAGCCCGCGATTGGGCGTTTGACGGGCCCGGATTCTGGCCCGGGTCGCATGCCTGAGCCGGAGGATATTTTCGCGGTGGCGCTGGATGTGATTGCGCGCTTCCCGAAGGGTCAGGTGCACCCGGTGTACACGCCCGGTTACGCGCCGACCGAGCCCCTGTACACGGGTACGGAGCAGGAGCGCATGGCGGCGGCGCGTGCGGCGACGCTGACTTCGGCGCTGCTGGGGCAGGTTGATGCAGGCCAGGGTGAACCCAGCCAGGCAACTGGCGCATCCGAATCGCTGCGTGGTCCTCTGGCCGGCCGCCTCGTGGTCATTACCGCTGGCGGCACCCGTGAGGCGCTGGACCCGGTACGCTTCCTCGGCAACCGGTCGACCGGCAAGCAGGGCGTGGCGCTCGCGGAGGCGGCACGCGACCTGGGCGCGACCGTACACCTGATTGGTGCGAACCTTGAGGTTCCCGCGCCGGAGGGTGTGCAGGTAACCCGCGTGGTCAGCGCCCTGGAGCTGCGTGAGGCGACCCTTGAGGCGAGCGCGGCGGCGGATGTGCTAATCATGTCTGCGGCGGTGGCTGATTTTAGGCCCGCCGAATTTGCCGAGTTCAAGATTAAGAAGAGCGCCGACTCTGAGGACGCGCCGGTGATTCAGCTGGTGCGCAACCCGGATATTCTGCGTGAGGTGGTTGTGCGCCGCCAGCAGGCTCGCGAGGCGGGGGAGAGTACCCTCGGCCCGAAGCTCATTGTTGGTTTTGCGGCGGAGACCGGTTCGGCGGAGAAGACTCCGTTGGAGCTGGGTCGTGAGAAGCTGCAGCGTAAGGGTACGGACTTCTTGGCGGTCAATACGGTGGGTGTGAATCGTGGTTTCGGCACGGACGATAACACGATTACGCTGCTGTCGACTCTGAATGATGAGGCGCCGGTGTTCTCCGGTTCGAAGAAGGAGCTGTCGGTGCGTCTGTTGGAGCATGTGGCGGCTTTCCTGCCGGAGCTTTCTGCCTAAGGCAACCTGGCGCATCCGCGTATGGTTGCGGAGCGTTCATAGTTCGAAACGTTCGTAGCGTGGAGTCCGTGCGGTACTTCCTGTGGGAGGTATCGTGCGGGCTTTGCTGTACCCTCCGTAGCTCTGCCGCCCGCCTCCTTTTCTTGAAGCCCGTATAGAGCATTATGCGCAAGCACTTGTGATGAGGGTTTCTTTCTTCTGGGGTTCGCTCGGGGGAGCATCTCATATTTCTGTCATACTGGTGAAATTTCTGACCGTACCCCTGAACCGTCAGATAAAGGTCTTGTATCATGACATAGAGAGTATTTCGCGTCGAAGGGGAAGAAGCACCATGCCCGAGAATCAGAGCAAGCCCGCCACGGTAGAGTCCGCCCAGAGTGAGGAGCGCCCTCAGATTCTGGTGATCACCGGTATTTCCGGTGCAGGCCGCAGTACTGTCGCAAATGTACTGGAGGATGAGGGCTGGTACGTTATCGATAACATCCCGCCGCAGATGCTCGGTTCCCTGGCTGAACTGGTGACCCGCGACGGTGCGCGAGTTCCGAAGGTGGCGCTCGGTATTGACGTTCGCGCCCGCGCCCTGTTCTCCGATCTTCCCGCTGCGATTGAGACTCTGCGCAAGTCCGATATTGACTTCTCCATGCTCTTCCTTGACGCCAAGGACGAGACCATTATTGCCCGCTACGAGGCTCAGCGCCGCCCGCACCCGCTGCAGGGTGAGGGCCGCGTCCTCGACGGCATCCGCGCTGAACGCACTCTCTTCGAAGGTCTGCGCCTCGCTTCTGACCGCACCATTGACACCACCGGCATGAACGTTCACGAGCTGGCTCGTACCGTGCGTGAAATGTTCGCTGAGGGTGCGGACAAGAAGCTGAACCTGACCGTGATGAGCTTCGGCTTCAAGTACGGTGCGCCTTCGGACGCTAACTACATGGCTGATATGCGTTTCATCCCGAACCCGCACTGGGTTCCGGAGCTGCGCCCCCTGACCGGTCAGGACGCCCCGGTGCGCGACTACGTGCTGGAGCACGCGGGCACCGAGGAGTTCATCAGCAACTACCTTGCGGCTCTTCGCCCCGTGCTTGAGGGCTACCGCCGTGAGGGCAAGTACTACGCCACCATCGCTATTGGCTGCACCGGTGGTAAGCATCGTTCCGTGGCTGTGACGGAGGAACTGGCTCGTCGTCTCTCTGCTTTCGGTGAGCTGAACGTGAATGTTCAGCACCGTGACAAGGGCCGCGAGTAAGTTTTTCCCGGCGCGTCCCAACCACCGCGTCGTGATTCATTAGCCGCCGTCCGGCCCCGCACCCGTGGGGCCGGCATACCATTCCTTCCGGGTATGTGAGGTATTACTATGTCCACCCATTCGACCAGTTATGACACTCAGGGTATTCCGCGCCTGCCGGCTCTGCCGACTCAGGCTCTGCGCCTGTTGAAGACCACGCACCGTTCGCCGAAGGTCACGGCGATGGGCGGCGGCCACGGGCTGTACGGTTCCCTGTCTGCGCTTCGCCACGTCACGCCCGATTTGACGGCTGTTGTGACGGTTGCTGACGATGGCGGCTCGTCGGGTCGTTTGCGTGAGGAGATGGGTATTCTCCCTCCCGGGGACTTGCGTATGGCGCTTTCTGCGCTGTGTGATGACACCGATTGGGGTCGCACGTGGCGTGATGTGATGCAGCATCGTTTTAGCGCGCCCGAAGGTTACGAGGGTGAGTTCCCGCTGGACTACCATGCTCTCGGTAACCTGCTGATTGCTACCCTCTGGCAGCTGCTCGATGACCCGGTTGCCGGTCTGGACTGGGCGGGTGCCCTGCTGAATGCGCGCGGCCGCGTGCTGCCGATGGCGCTGGATCCGATGGTCATTTACGGCACCGTGCTGCGTGAGCATAACGGTGGCGGTATTGAGCGTGTGAAGGTGGTCGGCCAGGTGAACCTCTCGAAGGAGGAGCGGGTTCACGATATTGGTCTATCTCCCGCAAATGCGCGTCCTTGCCCGGAGGCGCTCTCCGCTATTGAGGAATCCGATTGGATTGTTTTGGGCCCGGGTTCGTGGCGTACGTCGGTTCTGCCGCATCTGCTGCTGGACGCTCAGCGTGAGGCGATTATCCGCACGGAGGCGCGCCGCTGCGTGGTTATGAACCTCTCCGACGATAAGGAGACGGTCGGCTTCACCCCGGCAACGCACCTGGATTTGTTGCGCCAGTACGCCCCGAAGCTTCACCTGGACGCGGTGATTGCTGACGCTGACATGCAGGCTGATCACCGTTCCGAACTGGAGCGTGAGGCTTCTGCGATGGGTGCGAAGGTTGTGTGGGCGCATCTGCGTTCGAGCTCCCAGCCAAATGTGCACGACCCGCTGAAGCTTGCGGCTGCGTATAACGAAGCGTTTGAGCTGAGCTCTTAGATTGACTGGCTTGGATTTACGGCTCAGGCGTGCTGCTTGAGCTGGCTGTTTTGTGCGCCCTTTTCCTGATTTTTAGACTTAAACACTACGCCCAGAAGGACCTTTCATGGCATTAACCACGCTCGTCAAGGACGAACTCGCCAACTACGAGGCAACGAAAGTCTCTGCTCGTAAGGCAGAAATCTCTACGATTCTGCGTTTTACCGGAGGCCTGCACATTGTCTCGGGGCGAATCGTGGTGGAGTCTGAGGTCGACCACGAGGCAACCGCCCACCGCATGCGCCGCACCATTGCGGAGATTTACGGTCACGACTCTGAGCTGACCAGCGTCAGCGGTGGTGGCCTGCGTCGAGGCGGTCGCTACATTGTGCGTGTGGATCACGGCGGTGAGGCGCTGGCTCGCCAGACCGGCCTGCTGGATTTGCGTGGCCGCCCGGTGCGTGGCCTGCCGCCGGCTGTGGTGAACGGCTCCCTGCAGGACGCCGAGGCGGTTATGCGCGGTGCGTTCTTGGCGCACGGTTCGCTGACTGAGCCGGGTCGTTCCTCCTCCCTGGAGATTACCTGCCCCGGTCCGGAGGCGGCACTCGCGCTGGTGGGTGCGGCTCGTCGCCTGGACATTATTGCGAAGGCACGCGAGGTGCGCGGCACCGACCGTGTGGTGGTGCGTGACGGTGAGACCATTTCGCAGCTGCTGGAGCGTATGGGCGCGACTAGCACCCTGACCACGTGGCGTGAGGCGCGCACCCGCAAGGAGGTTCGTGCGACCGCGAACCGTCTGGCGAATTTTGATGATGCAAACCTGCGCCGTAGCGCTCAGGCGGCTGTTGCGGCGAGCGCTCGCGTGGAGCGTGCCCTACAGATTCTGGGGCATGAGGCGCCGGATCATCTGCGTTACGCCGGTGAGTTGCGTGTGCTGCATAAGCATGCGTCGTTGGATGAGCTGGGTCGTCTGGCTGATCCGCCGATGACGAAGGACGCGATTGCGGGTCGTATTCGTCGCCTGCTGGTGATGGCTGATAAGCGTGCTTCGGAGCTGGGCGTTCCGGGTACTGAGCTTCCGCGCGAGGACTAAGCGAAGGCTAGATTTTGGTCTTACGCGGTGCGGGAAGCTCGTGCGGCTGAGGTGTTTGTGACGGTTTTGTGACAAACCGCAACCCGCTGTTTTTGAACAAAAACCGCATATTTTTCAAAAAATGAGCCTGTGGATGGCTCCTTTCGCGCCGAGTGAGGGGAGTTATCCACAGGTTCTTTGCGTGCGCTCGTGCGTTCACGCGCGTGAGCCTAGGGTAGGGGTATGACGAGCATGACCCCCAACCCCGACCAGAATGCTGTACAGGGCACTGTGCAGGACAGCGCACCCCAGCAGGGTAGTACAGCCCAGCAGGGCGGCGCGCAGCGTAGCGCCCGCTCCCTGATGAACAGCCTCTACCGTAGCCCGCGCGCCCGCAAGAACGGCGCGCCGGACGCCGAGGACACCGTGCCGCTGGCTATTGCCGCTGAGGTAACGCCGGCGGAGGCGCCTGCCGAAGAAACACCTGCCAGCCAGCATGTATCTACCACTCAGCCAGCGCCATCCCACCCGGAGTCGAATGGCTGGGCTGACTGGGATCAACAGCCCGATTGGAACGAGGTGGACGACTGGGCGGAGTGGGAGCAGGCCGATCAGCCCGGCACCACCCGCAGTGCCCGTTGGGGCTTGTCGCCGCGCGTGCTGCTTCTGGTGGCGGTGTTGGCGTTGGTTGCTGTGGTGTGGGGTGTGACCCAGTTTTCGGCGGCGCCGCGTGCCGAGCAGATTGCCTCCCCGAGTGCTTCCGCCGAGTCGGTGCAGGCGGTGGGCGCCCAGCAGAGCCCCGGAACTCAGCCTGGCACTCAACCCGGTACCCAGTCCACCGCCCAGCCGGGCGCGAGTGAATCTGCGCAGGGTGGCGCCTCCGGTGAGGCTACCGTGC
>ERZ773196.715-NODE-715-length-20519-cov-53.703577_pt1 | contig 20519 bp, 21 predicted proteins | sample MGYA00581009_ERZ773196 | MGnify/ENA primary metagenome ERZ773196 (study PRJEB29015, sample SAMEA2738162) | human oral metagenome | biome: human oral; feature: human-associated habitat; material: saliva | place: China | collected 2243 ... | reverse complement strand
TCTTGAAAAGCAAAAAATCATAAGAATAATTGATTTCGTGTATTCATTCCTAAAAATTGTAATCACTGCCTTATCTGGATTTTTCCAGACGGGGTAGTGATTCTTTTTTATAGTTGTTGCGAAAAGGCTAAAGAGATGGCTATAATAGCCTTTTGAAAATATTATAATAAGATATGAATAGAGCTTAATTGAGCTAATGCCCCTATTAGTTTAATTAAGTAGATTTTCAAATGAATCTAGCTTATAATAAATATATAAGACAATGAAAGCGCTTAACATTGTGAAAATTACTTTATCTATTTATTGATTTCTAGACTAGCCATCTAGGATAAGTAGGTGAAAAACCGACAATATTTGTCAACAATTCCCTTTGGGGATAAGAATTTTACATGAGGTTATTCATATGAAAAAAACACCTAATCGTTGGTTAATTTTGGCAGCAGCCATTTTAACGAATCTCTCTCTAGGTGCTGGTTACGCCTGGTCAGTCTTTCAAAAGGCACTGCTAGAAACCAATGCTAGTCAAGGATGGGTTCAAGCCCAAACTTCTTTGGCCTTTAGTATTTCTTTTGCAATGGTACCTGTTGGTATGATTATTTTTGGTCCTAAAGTCGATTCAGTAGGACCTAAGAAATTTGTATTCCTAGGTGGTATTCTCTTCGGTGCTGGTATGTTCGCTACTGGATTTGCTACCACTCTTCCAGTCCTTTACCTCACTTACGGGGTTGTCCTAGGACTTGGTATCGGTGCTGCTTATGGAGCATCTACTTCAGTTGCTACTAAGTGGTTCCCAGATAAAAAAGGTCTAGCTGGTGGTTTGACAGCAGCAGGTTTCGGGTTGGGTCCCCTTATTATCGGTCCAGTTGCCAAATCTTTGATTGCTTCTATGGGTGTTTACTCAACATTCAAAGTATTAGGTATCATTCTTCTAATTGTTATTTGCACTTCTTCATTGGTTATGGAGAAAGCTCCTGTGGCTGCACCGGCAGCTGGAGCATCTCAACCAGAAGGTAAAACTTACAAAGAAATGCTTCGTGACGGAAATTACTGGCTTCTATGGTTGATTTACGTTCTTGGTGCTACTGGTGGAATGATGATCATCGGTACTGCAGCATCAATTTCTGACCAGTATCAACTTGTAGGAGAAGCTACACTCTTCGTTATGTTAGTATCTATCGCTAATACATTTGGACGTATCTTCTGGGGTTCAGTATCTGATAAGATCGGTCGCTACCCTACAGTTATCGCTATGTTTGGAGCAATTGCTGTTGGATTATTGCTTACAGCCTTGTTCAAAGGCCCAGGAAGCATCTTGGCTATCCTTGGAGTTATGATGGTTGCCTTGTCATTCGGTGGATTCCTAGGTTCATTCCCAGGTATCACTGCTGAAAACTGGGGAGTAACTTATGTAGGAACAAACTACGGTTGGATGTTTACTGCATACGGTGTGGCTGCGATTGCTGGTCCACAGCTTGGTGCACGAATTGCCCAAGCCAACCAAGGAGACTACACAATGGCCTTCTTCATCGTTATCGGTATGGCTATCGTTGGTATTCTTCTCCAACTCTTCTACATGTCTAAAGCTAAAAAAGCATAAACATTAATCCTTGGAATTTTCCAAGGATTTTTTTATGATTTTGAATTAGATGTAGGATTGCAAATCAAAACTAGCTCCTGCCAGAGGAGGTTAATTTTCAGTCAAATAAATTGCAATCGCTTTTCTTTATCGGTATACTAGTATAGTTAGATGAAAAATTCTGAAAATTTAAGAATAGAAAAGAGAACAAATCTTATGGCAAAAGATATTCGTGTCTTACTTTACTACCTCTATACTCCAATTGAGAATGCGAAACAATTCGCTGCAGATCATTTGGCCTTCTGTAAATCTATCGGTCTAAAAGGTCGTATCCTTGTGGCTGATGAGGGTATTAACGGAACAGTTTCAGGTGACTACGAAACAACACAAAAATATATGGACTATGTTCACAGTCTCCCAGGAATGGAGAATTTATGGTTCAAGATTGATGAAGAAAACGAGCAAGCCTTCAAGAAGATGTTTGTTCGCTACAAAAAAGAAATTGTTCACCTTGGTCTTGAAGACAATGACTTTGACAATGACATTAATCCATTAGAAACAACTGGTGCTTACCTATCTCCAAAAGAGTTCAAGGAAGCTTTACTTGATGAAGATACCGTTGTCTTAGATACACGTAATGACTATGAATATGATTTAGGTCATTTCCGAGGAGCAATTCGTCCAGAAATCCGTAACTTCCGCGAGTTACCACAGTGGGTTCGTGATAATAAGGAAAAATTCATGGATAAACGTGTCGTGGTTTACTGTACAGGTGGAGTACGTTGTGAAAAATTCTCTGGTTGGATGGTTCGTGAGGGTTATAAAGATGTTGGTCAATTGCACGGAGGTATTGCAACATACGGTAAAGACCCAGAAGTTCAAGGTGAGCTTTGGGATGGTAAAATGTATGTCTTTGATGAGCGTATTGCAGTCGATGTCAATCATGTCAATCCAACCATCGTCGGAAAAGATTGGTTTGATGGCACACCGTGCGAACGCTATGTCAACTGTGGAAATCCATTCTGTAACCGTCGTATCTTGACATCTGAAGAGAATGAAGACAAGTACCTCCGCGGGTGCTCACACGAGTGTCGTGTTCATCCACGCAATCGCTATGTTTTAGAGCATGAATTGACGCAAGACCAAGTCATTGAGCGTTTAGCAGTGATTGGTGAGAACCTAGATCATTCTGAAGTTATATAAAAGTATCAACAGTCCTTGGAAAAGGGCTGTTTTTCTATGCTTTTTACCCAAAAATCTAAAATTTGTTTCTGCATCTTTCAGGAAAATAGTGTATACTATATGTAAACGATTTCAAAGGAGCCCATGTATGGTGAAAGCATTTTTTATTCCAAATAAACAAAGTGTCCTAGGACAACAGGAGATTTTAACAGCAAAATCAATCTTAGCCCTTGTAGATGGCTTGGAATCTCATAGTTATGATGCTGTCTATCTCCGTCAACCTCTTAATCGCCTCGAGTATATCGAGTGTGGAATCGTGGGTAGATCTCAGTTCCTCTTTAAAGTTCGCTACCTAGACTCTCAAAAAGGCTATCAAGTAATCATCCCTGACTTGATTACAAGAGCTGATTGGGAGATTGTAGAAGCTCTCTTGCAAGCCTTATCAAGTAAGGTCGGTGAAGTAGTTGAAGGATTGGCAGACTTTGATTTGGAAAATTATTTCCACGATACTGTCAAAAACTATTTGGCGGATAAGGGTGCTCGTTTGGGCTTCTGCCAAGGAATTCTATCACCTGTTTACTTTGACAAGAAGGATTTAGAAAGCTTCTTAAAAGAAGATGGTTTGGCACGTTTTGAAGCATTAGTCAAAAAGGTTCAAGGGTCGGATGCATATCCTGCCAGCGCCAAATTCTATCCAGATAGCGAGGGTAAGGTTCATGGTATCTACCACCTGGCTCAGGGAGTGAAAACAATCTTGCCGAAAGAACCAGTGATTCCAGCGCCTTATGTTGAACAGTTGGTAGGAAAAGAGCTTGTCTGGGAAATTGATCTAGTAAAAATTTCTGGAGATGGCTCAAAACCAGAAGACTATGAAGCGGTAGCTAGACTGGATTATCAAACCTTCTTGGGGGCTTTGCCAGAAGAACTCTATCAGAATCTAGATGCCAATCAAGTAGAAGTAGGACCTGTTTCAGGAGAGGCATTTGAAACACTGGCAAATGTAGAATAAAGGAATTCTAAGGGAAGATGTATTGAATGTTTTTCTTTTGGTTAAATTGAACTGGGACTTTGAAAAACATAGAAAACACAGAGGAAATTTGACAAAGAAGGAAAAAATGTCTAAAATATAGGAAAACATAAAGAGGAGATCATTATGTCAAACTTTACAGATTCATTCTTGTCAGCAAATACTGCTAACTTTCCGTCAGAGCAACTTCCATCACTTCGTGAACGCTTGAGCCAACTAGACGATTCACAAGCAAACCAAGTGATTGCTGCTACAGATGTTAAAAACCCTACAACAGCGTTGATTCTTTCAATCTTCCTAGGTGCATTAGGGGTTGACCGTTTCTACATTGGTCATACTGGTCTAGGAATTGGTAAGCTCTTGGCTACATTGCTATTGCCTATCATTACACTCGGATTCTCACTTTTCTTTACATGGATTTGGGTTGTTGTTGACTGGTTCCTTATCATGAACGCTACAAAAGCAGCAAACTTTGAAGCTATCAACACAGCACTTGCTACAATGACAGCTACTCCAGAAACTGTAGAAGTCATTGCAGAACCAGCAGAAGTTGTTGAAGAACAAGTAGAAACTACTGAAGAATAAGTAAATATATCTTTTGCATATAAGAATCCTGTCAAAGATTGACAGGATTTTTTGTTTACAGAAGCCAAAGAATAAATGTGACACGAGTGAAAGGAAGTATGATAGAGGCAGTAAAAACCGGCCGAAACAGGCGGTAAACCTAGAGAAAATTTGACAAAAGGGGAAAAAATCTCTAGAATAGAAGAAAACATAAAGAGGAGATTATTATGTCAAACTTTACAGATTCATTCTTGTCAGCAAATACTGCAAACTTTCCATCAGAGCAACTTCCATCGCTTCGTGAACGCTTGAGCCAACTAGATGACTCACAAGCCAACCAAGTGATCGCTGCTGCAAACGTTAAAAACCCTACAACAGCTTTGATTCTTTCTATCTTCTTAGGTGGATTTGGGGTTGACCGTTTCTATATTGGTAATACTGGCCTAGGAATTGGTAAGCTATTGACTACTGTGTTATTGGCTGTTATTACACTCGGGCTCTCACTTTCGGTTACATGGATTTGGGTTGTTGTCGATTGGTTCCTTATCATCAATGCGACTAAGAAAGCAAACTTGGTGGCTATCAATAACGCCCTTGCTACAATGACAGTACCTTCAGCTAGTTCAGAAGCAAACGAAGGATAAGTAGATTAACGTTTAAAGATAAGTAGTGTTATAAAACACGGGAAAGCATCCCGCTCACTACTTATCTTTTTTTGACAGTAAATAAAGCAAATGATTAAAGAAACTAGATTATTAGTATACTTGACAAGTATTGTATTTAATGCAGAAATAATGCGATACGGAAGTGTAGTTTTTGATGATAAAGTTGTAAAAAAACTTTCCTCAATCGACGAGAATGCTTCGTGGGTAAATGGCTTACAAGCCGTTGCTTATGAAGTGAAAGGCGAGGATACTATCTACATGGTTGTCAGAGGGGCTGATGTAGGGATTGGGAAAAAACTCTTTCGTAAGACGGGAGCTGATGCTCGTTTCATCCCCAAGGTGAATGACGAAGATAGTTTCAAAACCATTTTTCAAGACTGGATTTATAGCTCGACTCTAGGTAGTATGGGTTTGGTCCACTTGTATCAGTATGATAGTCTTCAAACTTTTTACCATTCTTTGAGAAAGAAATATCCCCATAAACGCTTTGTGGTTTCAGGTGTCTCTTTGGGAGGATTGCTGGCTCAACGCTTATATATCTTTGAGGGTGGGATAGAGAGATGTCTAACATTTTCTGCGACCTCACCTTGGTGGACTTTTAATCGGCGCAGTCAAGAAATTTTGAAAGAGTCTCATTTTTTAAAGAGTGATGACAATTTGATAAACTTCTATTCCAATCACGATCCCTTCCGCTTTTTACCTTTATTTAAAAGACATCTGGGTCAACAAAAGAATGTGCTTTTACAACCTTTCCAATCTCGCTCAAACTTTTTTGCAACCGTGATTGAAAGAATGTACTGGGCCCATATCCCCAATTATTATACCTACACAGATACAGGAAAAGTAAGGCAGAAGGAAGATCGTTCAAAAATACAGAAATGGAATAACTGGTTAAACAGCAAAGCAAGTTATTCAAAATTAGTGAACATTGCAGTTTTAGTGATGAGTGTCTTATTAGCGCTTGTACTAGCCTTTGTTGTCCCAATTTTGAATACTTACGAAGTCCTTTCTCCAATATATACTCTAGAGGCATCATTTGGAATATTCTTTTCACTGGTTAGTGCTTTCTTGTTTTTCTGCTTTTTTATTCCAACCTTAGTGGTAAAAACCAACTGGAAGTATCTGATGTTTCTGTTGAATTTGGCAATGTTATGGTTTGCTCCATTTTGGGCATTGCTACTTGCGTTAAGTATTATATTTGAGTCCATTTCGAATAAGGATGAGAACAGCAATAAAAAGATAGGGAGAGTAGAATGAGGAACATCATTGATTATGCTCAGGGATTGAAACCCTACTCATTTGACCAAGTATTTTTTAAAGATTTAGATGTCCTTGCATTGACAGAGGTAGCCTATTTACCTTTTGAGCAGATAATTACTGAAGGCGAAATAACATTAGAAAAATTAGCGCAGTATTATACGACGCTTAATGGTGAAAAAGGAGAAATTTTATCGGTTATCACCACTCCTAGGATTGAGCTCTTAGGCATTCTAGGTAGTAGCGAGCGATATGGGGCTATTGAAGCTTTTGATTTTATTAATAAAATCGATTCAAATATTGAGCGTCAATTTTCAGCCATAACCTATCGTCTAGGAGAAGAAAAATATTTGGTTGTTTTTCGAGGTACAGATGAGAATCTAATTGGCTGGAAAGAAGACTTCCATATGACCTTTATGCATGAGGTTCCAGCTCAACAGTCTGCCCATCAATACTTAGAAAAGCGGATGACGGAGTATCCAGGAGAGTATATTGTGTCGGGGCATTCTAAGGGAGGAAATCTTGCGATTTATGCCAGCTCAAAATTGGATGAAGAAAAACAAAAGGCTGTTACAGGGATTTATGCATTTGATGCTCCGGGCCTTCATGAGTCCCTTTTGGAATCAGAAGGATTTCTCCGAATAAAAGATAGAATCGCCTCCTACATTCCTCAAGATTCGATGGTGAGCGTCTTATTGGAGCCACCAGTGAATGCGAGAGTTGTCAAGAGTAACGCTATTTTGCTTCTTCAACACGATACATTCTCTTGGGAAGTGGGTCAAATAGACTTTGTCCAAGTTGAAAATCAATCTCAGCTGAGTATCCATGCCGATAAGGTCATTACGAGTTGGTTAGAAAACATGACTAATGATGAAAAGCAAGAGTTTTCAGATGTTATCTTTGATGTCTTTTTGGAATCAGGCATCAACAAATTTGCAGACATAACTGTTGATACTCCGAAGAAGATTATCAACATTGTTAATAATATGACTCGTCTAACATCTGAACAAAAGAAGATGACCATACAAGTTTTCTTCAAACTATTCAATGCTCAATTTGATGTTTTTAAGAGTTATCTTCCAAAGCCCATTCAGAAGGTCGAAGGTAAAGTGGAACATTTTGCCAAAAGTGCATTTTCAAATATCACAGGAGTTTTCAAAAGGTCTAAACGAAAAGGTAAATAGATTTTCTCGAAACTACAAGATGAGAAATAGTGGTTCGTTAGACATATAAAATCCCAGCTATTCCTAAATAGCTGGGATTTTTTTATAAGAAGACAAGAATTCGAAGATAGTCGAAAACAAGTGCCATTTCTGCTAGGAAAAAGATAAATAGGACACCTCCGTTGACCAAGAAAGCCAAGAGAAGGCGATAGAAGGAATCAGTTTGACTATCCTTGCTAGGTCTTGAAATGATATAGAGGTTACCAAGTAGTACCATGCCCATACTAATGAGGCAGAGAAAAGCCGCAAAGCGTAGACCGTTAAAGAAGGCAAAGAAGCTAGCAATACCTGTCAAGAGAATTGGGATAGCCAAGAGTCTGCTATGTGCTTGAAAGGCTCTTTCTAATGTCCAATCACTGTCTTGGTCGACAAAGCGTTTGACTACAAATCCACCCATGAGGATAGAGAAGAAGAACAAACTTGTCGCTACCAGGATGGAGAAGATAGAAAAGAGATTTAGTGAAGGGAAATGCTGGAGAGCTTTAGAGTCGATGGCTGCCATATGGCCGTAGTAGGCTTGCTTGGCGTGATAAACTGTAAAGAGGAAACTCGTGGCAGAAAAGATAGTTAGGAGCGCAAAGGCAGTGTAACTGTGTTTTTTATCTGTATCAAACCTTGCTGTTGGCTCTTTAAGAGCACCTTGTAACCAGATCCAAAAATCAGCCAATTCTTCTTTGAAGATTGCCGTTTTTGTAGGGACAGGATCTGGAACAAATGGACTTTCCAAAGATTTGCTAGGCTGAGGTACTTCCTTAACTGGTTTTTCTGCTTGGTCTGTCTTTGTTGCCAGTTCTTCTTGTTCTTCAGTCTCTACAGGTTCTTCTGACTTGTCTGTCTTTGCAACGATTTCTTCGTGTTCGTCACTCTCTACTTTCTCTAGGTCAGCTTCTTGTTCTTCAGGATTGGCTTGAAGGCTTTCTTCAACCACTGGCAACTCTTCTTTTTCTTTTAACTCTTCTTGGGGAATGACTGGGTCAGATGGGTTATCTTTTTTCTCATTGTTGGCTGTCTTCTCGAAATCAGCACTTTCGAACCATTCTTGAGTCATGATGAGACCTCCTTTTTATTTCTTGTTTGAGTAGTAATGATTAACTATTATTAATGACCTCTCGAATTGGGTGAGCGATCCGGTTCGTCTGGAATGTTTATATCTTGACCTGCCTTTGCGACGAGGAGATCTTGCGTATCTTTTTTCTCTACTTTGTAAGGATTTGAGAATTCTTCGTCATTATTTACATGATTCCCTTGGACATGATTCACTCCTTCTCGAGTTCGATGATAGATAGCCCCGTATTCTGATGAGAGATTGAGATTGATTCGTTCAAGCTCTTTTCGCGACAACATGAGTATGATGTCATTTTCTGCCTCGAATTCTACCTTACCGTGCACTTGGATATCGTCTACAGAGATATGTTCATGTTCTGCTTGGATACGGCTACCTGTTAGACTTGTTCCAAATACATTGACAATTCCAGTTGTGGTCAGTTGGCTATTTTTTATCTCGCTATTAGTGATACGAAGAAGATAGCCATTTGACTGGATCTTGGCATTGCTGACTTTTACATCGGCAATCGAAAGGACACCGTGGTCGACCTGGGCGGTTAGATCTTTTAATTCTCTTCCTTTTGGCAATGATAGAACGACCTCATCATTGCGGCTAGAGACTCCGCTTACGATAAAGAGGATACCCTGGATACTAGAACCAACAGAAGGACGTGTAGTTGACTTGGTGTCAGAAATCTCAAGAGTTTTTTCTTTGATAGAATGCTGGAGGTTTTCTTTTTCAGAGATGGTCGGGTGATACTGAAGGTGAATCTTGTCATCGCTAGATTCTCTAATGACTAACGAATGTTCTGTCAGTGACATGTTAAGATTTTCAATATCTTGATCAAAAACGAGCTCTTCCATTCGGCTCTCAAAGACTGGTTTTTGTGACATTGCAAGGAGGCTTCTGACACCATCGGTTTGGATGCCGATGATCATCATGGTAAAACCGATGATACTAGTAACAACACCAAAGATAAGAAATCCTTTTGTTAATTTACGCATGACTTTCACCTCTCTTTCCTCTATTAAGAATCCACTGAATGAGTCGAAGGATTAGTATTCCAAAGAAACGGGTCACATAGGAAGTTGCTAGCAAAACTAGGGACGAAGCTCCGATTGCCAGTAAACCTCCACCAAAAATCAGCATAAAGGCAGATGTAGATTCAGCCAGAACGTAGAAGCTTTCAAATAGGAGGACAGCTCCGAGCACCATTCCAGCTGCCGATACAGCAAAGAAGGTTAAAAGTATACTAATCGCAGCGATAAAAATCCCGATGATAACCATGAGGAGACCAATTGCTACAGGGATGCCGATAGGAGCCGCAAGAAGTGCTAGGATAGCGATTTGTATCACTTGACGGTTATTATTACTTGAATTTTCTTCGTTGATTTTTTTATCGAGAAGTGTTGTCAAAATATCATGGGCAGCCTCTTTTGGACTACCGAGACTAGCTATGAGTTCTTCCTCACCTTCTGGACCAGCATCATCAAAGAGTTCTTTGAAGTAGTCCATGGCTTCGATACGATCAGCTTGAGGAAGCTTCATCAGATAGGCTTCAAGCTGATTCAAATATTCAGTTCTTGTCATGGCGAATGCTCCCTTCTATAATGCCGTTGATAGTGTCAGTGTAGAGTGTCCATTCTTCTCGAAGGACAAACAGTTGCTCCTCGCCAATTTTTGTCAAGGAGTAGTACTTGCGCATCCGACCTTGATATTCGCGAGAGTATGTAGTCAGATAGCGATTAGTATCCAGTTTTTTCAGGATGGGGTAGAGAGTAGATTCCTTAATTTTGGCAATGAGTTTAATGGTTTGGCTAATTTCATAACCGTAGGAATCCCCTTGTTCTAGAATGGCCAAGATGAGAAATTCAATCAAGGCCGATGATGTTGGAAAATACATGGGGCACCTCCTTTTTTAGTATGTAAAAATTTTATATATAATTATTTTACACATACATCATACATCTAAATGGAAACGCTGTCAAGTAATATGTATAAAAATTTTACATATAAAAAATCTTCCAGCAAAAACTAGAAGATTAGAGGATTTTATCCGCTCGATCCACCATAAAGAGGGAAGTTGTCATGATGATATCAATAACTAGAAGAGCTAATATTGCTGGAACCCAAGAATGGAACATGTCAAAACTGTAACCAAAGAGAGTTGGTCCAAAGGCTGCTAGAATGTAGCCACCGGTCTGGGCAAGTCCAGACAGTTGAGCTGTCTTTTCGGGAGAGCTGGTTTTGATAGAGAAACAAACCATGAGATAGGGGAAAAGAGCGCTACAGGCAGTACCAATCAAGAGTTGCGCCACCAGCCAGTATAAGAAACTGTTGCTTGGGTATAAAAGCATGGCGATTCCTAACATACCAGCCAGAGAGATGACTGTCAACATGATTTGACGGTGACGATTAGACAGACGCGTCGTTAAACTTGGAATGGTCATCGAGAAGGGAATGCTAATTAGTGAGAAGATTGAAGCCAGTAGGCCAGCTTCTGTATGAGATAGTCCGGCACTGATTGTCATGGTTGGTAACCAGGTCATGCAGGTATAGAAGAGTAAAGACTGAAGCCCGCCAAATACAATAATAGCCCAAACCTGCTTGTTTTTTAAGATATTCTCTTTCTTTTGTTTTTTCTCATGTCCTTCTAAGAAATGATTGTGACCATGGTTAGGGAACCAGATAAATAAAGTTAGTAGACAGACCAAGGATAAGCAGAGAATCAAGCCTTTCCAGGATGTTGCCTGAGTAATGGGGACCGAAAGATAGGAAGCAAGAGCAGTGGCAATCCCCATAGTCGTCACATAAATCGTTGTCAGGAAGCTAATCTTTTGTGGGTAGTTTGCCTGAATGACACTAGGAAGAAGCACGTTGAAAATAGCGATACTTGCTCCGATGAGTAAGGTTCCCAGATAGAGCAGAGGGAGATTGAAGATACGAATCACTGAACCGACGGTCAAGACGATAAGACTATAGGTGAAAAGATGTTCGAGTCCAATCTTTTGAGCCAAGCGGCTAGCAAAAGAGGAGAAGAGGGCGAACATCAAGAGAGGAAGACTCGTCAAAATACCAAGCGAGCTGACCTCAACTCCTAAACCTTGGGCGATATCTCCTAAAATAGTTGGTAAGGCAGTAAAAGGAGATCTTAAGACTGCCCCAATTAAGATGATTCCTAGAATAAAAAAGAGTGATCGTTTTTTCATGTGAACCTCAACAAACTGATTTTGATAACAGCTTATTTTAAGGCTTTTTCTTATAGATGTCAAGATAGAGTGAGGAAATCCACTACTTAGAGAATTGAAATCATTGAAAAAAGAAAGATAGATAGATTTACTAGTTTTTTTCTGCAATTCAAATAAAAATAGGAAAGTCTGGGAATTTGTGATAAAATAGTGAAAGAAAATATTTAGGAGACTATAAGTGATTCAACAAATCGATAATTTAATCGTCTCTATTGTGATTAGTGCTTATAATGAAGAGAAGTACTTACCAGGCTTAATTGAAGATTTAAAAAGACAGACATACAGTAAAGAAAATATTGAAATTCTATTTATTAATGCAATGTCTACTGATAAGACAACCGATATTATTCAGAGATTCATCTCTGAGGATACTGAATTTAGGTCAATTAGATTGTATGATAACCCTAAAAAGAATCAAGCAAGTGGTTTTAATTTAGGGATTAAGAACTCTAATGGAGACGTTGTTTTGAAGATTGATGCGCATTCCAAAGTCACAGAGGATTTTGTGAAGAATAATGTTGAACTCATCAATCAAGGGGAATATGTCTGTGGGGGGCCTAGACCAACGCTTGTTGAAGATGAGGGTAAATGGTCAGAAGCTTTACATATTGTTGAAGAAAATATGTTTGGAAGCAGCATCGCAGATTATCGAAACAGCTCTCAAGACAGATATGTTTCTTCTATTTTTCATGGTATGTACCGTCGAGGAGTTTTTGAGCAAGCTGGTTTAGTCGATGAACAACTCGGAAGAACGGAAGATAATGAGCTTCATTATCGTATCAGAAAACACGGATATAAGATAAGATTTAGTCCCAATGTTTTATCTTATCAATATATTCGCCCAACATTTAAAAAGATGCTCCACCAAAAGTATTCAAATGGTCTATGGATTGGATTGACAACTCATGTTAAACCAAGATGCCTATCAATCTTTCATTATGTTCCCTTTGCTTTTGTGTTAAGCATTTTTGTAGGTGCTATGTTACTACCTTTTTCACCATTGTTTTTAGTGCTTCTTTTTGCAGTATATAGCCTACTTGTAACATCTTTGACGATACTTGCTTTATTGAAACATAAAAACGAAGTATTATTGTTAATGCCTGCTATGTTATTTTCAATCCATTTTGCCTATGGGATAGGAACATTGGTTGGGTTAATCAAAGGTTTCAAATGGAAAAAAAGTTACAGCTACGACATTCAATATTTAAGTTGAGAATACTCTCATACCAAAAATTTCTCTGTGTAGGAGGATACCATTCACATGAATAAAAAAATGACAGATTATGTAATTGATCTGGTTGAAGTATTAAATAAACAACAGAAACAAATTTTTTGGGGATTTTTTGATATTGCCAGTATGGTCTTATCAATTATTGTTTCCTATATTCTATTTTATGGATTAATCAATCCAGCCCCAGTAGACTATGTCATTTACACAGGTCTAACCTTCCTTTTCTACCAACTGATGATTGGATTCTGGGGTCTTAATGCTAGTATTAGTCGATACAGCAAGATTACAGATTTCATGAAGATTTTCTTCGGAGTAACCATCAGTAGTATTTTATCTTATATTATTTGCTATGCTTTCTTACCACTCTTTTCTGTCCGCTTTATCGTACTCTTTATCCTATTAACAACCTTCTTGATTCTACTTCCTCGTATCACTTGGCAGTTGATTTACTCAAGACGTAAAAAGGGAAATGGCGAAGGAGAACACCGTCGTACCTTCTTGATTGGTGCGGGTGATGGTGGCGCGCTCTTTATGGACAGTTACCAACATCCTACCAGTGACCTCGAATTGGTCGGAATTCTGGATAATGATGAAAAGAAAAAAGGCCAAAAGCTTGGGAAAATCCCAGTTTTGGGTTCTTATGATGATCTACCAGAATTGGCAAAACGCTACAGAGTTGAAAAAGTGATCGTTGCGATTCCGTCTCTAGATCCATCTGAGTATGAACGCATCCTGCAAATGTGTAACCATATCGGCTTGAAATGCTATAAGATGCCTATGATTGAGTCAGTTGTGCAAGGTATTCAGCCTCCAATTGGTGGTTTCCAGAAGATTGATATCACAGACCTTTTGGGACGTAAAGAGATTCAGCTCGATGAATCACGCCTGGGTTCTGAAATCACTTGTAAAACCATCTTGGTAACTGGTGCCGGAGGTTCAATTGGTTCAGAAATTTGCCGTCAAGTCAGTCGTTTCAATCCTGAACGTGTCATTCTGCTCGGTCATGGAGAAAACTCTATTTATCTGATTTACCATGAATTGATTCGCAAGTTCCAGGAAATTGATTTTGTTCCTGTCATTGCCGATATTCAAGATTACGATCGTTTGCTTCAAGTTTTCGAGCAGTACGAACCAGCTATTGTTTACCATGCAGCAGCCCATAAGCATGTTCCAATGATGGAGCGAAATCCAAAAGAAGCCTTTAAGAACAACATTCTTGGAACTTATAATGTTGCTAGAGCGGTTGACGCTGCTCGAGTTCCAAAAATGGTCATGATTTCTACAGATAAGGCCGTTAATCCACCAAACGTAATGGGAGCAACTAAACGTGTGGCTGAGTTGATTGTTACAGGCTTTAACCAACGTAGCCAATCAACCTACTGTGCGGTTCGTTTCGGTAATGTACTTGGTAGTCGTGGTAGTGTGATTCCTGTCTTTGAACGTCAGATTGCTGAAGGCGGACCTGTAACGGTGACAGACTTCCGCATGACTCGTTACTTCATGACCATTCCAGAAGCTAGTCGTTTGGTAATTCATGCAGGAGCTTATGCAAGAGACGGCGAAGTCTTTATCCTTGATATGGGCAAACCAGTACGCATTTACGATTTGGCTAAGAAAATGGTTTTACTCAGTGGCCATACTGAAAATGAAATTCCAATCGTAGAAGTAGGAATTCGCCCAGGTGAAAAACTATATGAAGAATTGCTTGTATCAACTGAATTAGTGGACAATCAAGTAATGGACAAAATCTTTGTTGGTAAAGTAAATGTAATGCCTCTTGAAATGATCAATCAGAAGATTGAAGAGTTCCGTACTATGCAGGGTTCTGAGTTGAAGAGAGCTATTATCAGCTTTGCTAACGAAACAACTCATGTTGACTGAAACAGATAAGATATTATCCGCGACTTCTGTTTATGAGAAAGAGCGGGTAGTATCTTTTTTATACGTCTAGAACAAGCTCTTTTGACTTATGCGTTGGCTTGTCAGCTATCAACACTTATGATAAAATATAGTCATCAAAGTAAATAGGAGTATTTTATGATTGACGCAATTAAAAATTTCTTTAAGGGTTATGTAGATTTCTCTGGACGTTCAACACGTCCTGATTACTGGTGGATTGGGTTGGTAAACATTATCCTTGCTATTCCTTTCTACATAGTCTACGGTAGTGCAATAGCAAATCCAGATAGCGAAGCTGCTATTATGACTTTGGGTCTTTTCATATTTATTTATTTCATTTTTGGTCTGGCACTTTTCTTGCCTCAACTTGCATTGACAGTTCGTCGTCTGCGTGATGCTGGTTTCCATTGGGCACTCATTTTCGTTGCATTTGTTCCATTTGTTGGAAGTATCGCTCTTTTGGTGCTTCTAGCTATGCCATCAAAGGACTAACGATAAGTTCAACTTTCTGAAGAATGCTACAAGAACGAAGAAGTTTCAATCTTGACTCGGGTTTCTTGAGTCTTGTTGGACAATTTACCAATACTCCCAAGTCTCTAGTTGAATTTGGGAGTGTTCTATAATTGTAGGCTTGAGTATCTGTTAGTAAAATAAAAATTGGGAGAATCATATGATTAACGCATATAAGAATTTTTTTAAGAATTATGCAGAGTTCACTGGACGCTCAACGCGTCCAGATTACTGGTGGGTTTGGCTAGGAAACTTTATCCTTTCGATTCCTTTCTGGATTATCTATTTCTACACTGTATTTCTTAGTACCGTGATGGATTCAGTGAGCGATTCAGCCAGCGAAGCTACTTTCATGTTTTTTGGTTTAGTTGCCATTATTTATGCAGTTTTCTACCTAGCAATCTTGGTGCCAACAATAGCTTTGTCAGTTCGCCGTTTGCGTGATGCTGGATTCCACTGGGCCTTTATCTTCCTTCGCTTCGCCCCTATGGGAGGGATTGCCCTTATGATCTTACATGCTATGCCAACAAAAGAGACTAAGGTAGTAAACTATAGTGAACCTCAAGCAGTTAATGTTGAAGAAGTCATCGAGGTGACACCATTTGAAGATTCTGACAAGAACTAAAAGATTTTAGTTTTACATTTGTATCTTGTTTGAACTTCTTGTATTTTGTTACCAACAAGTTAAAAAGCACTCCAATTTAATTGGAGTGCTTTTCTTTAGATCTTCTATTGTAGTTGAACTAAAATATCTGTTGGTTGATGAGCAACCCAGTCAGGTTGATAGGTCATGAGTTCTTTATCATCGCCAAATCCCCAAGTAACCGCCAGTTTTCGAATGCCTGTTTCTTGGGCACCAATCATATCAAACTTAGTGTCTCCGATAATAACCACTGTTTCTGGGTCTAGATTATGAGTTGTCAATGCTTGACGGATAACATCTGCCTTGTGCAGCGCTTGAGAGCTAGAACCATAGATGCCATCAAAGAAACGGTCAATTCCAAAATGGCTAGTCATATCAACTGCGGTTGGTGTGTTCTTCGTCGTAGTGATATAGAGTGGGTATTGTTTAGCTAGCTCAGTGAGTAACTCCTTGATTTGTGGGAAAAGCTGAGCTTCGTAAACTCCCTTTTCCTTATAGTAGGAACGATAAAGCTGGATAGCTGTTTCAACTTGATCTACTGGGAGGCAACTAGCAAAACTTGTTTCCAATGGTGGCCCCATAAAGCCACGGATGGTTTTTGCATCTGGACTAGGGACTCCCAGTTGTTCGAAAGTATAGGTGAACCCATTGTGAATACCGATTGAGCTATCTACAAGGGTTCCATCTAAATCAAAAAAGATGACTGATAGAGATGACATTGATTCTCCTAGTAATTTGAAATTATTCACCGAAGATTTCTTTTTGAAGGCGACGACCTGTCGGTGTGGCAGCAAGGCCTCCCTCGGCAGTTTCACGAAAGGCAGTTGGGAGACTAGAGCCCACTTGGTACATGGCATCGATCACTTCATCAACTGGGATTTTTGATTCGATACCAGCTAAAGCCATATCAGCTGCGATGAAGGCAAAGCTGGCTCCCATAGCATTTCGCTTAACACAAGGAACTTCAACCAAACCTGCAACGGGATCACAGATGAGACCGAGCATATTTTTGATAACGAAGGCGATGGCTTGGCTCGCTTGGTAAGGAGTTCCACCTGCAGCTAGGGTAAGGGCGGCTGCACTCATGGCTGAAGCTGAACCAACTTCGGCTTGACAACCACCTTCGGCACCTGAGATAGAAGCATTGTTCGCAATGACGAGACCAAAAGCACCCGCAGCAAATAAGAAGTCTAGTTGTTGTTCATGAGTTAGACCCAACTTTTGAATAGCAGCTGTGAGGACTGCGGGAAGACAACCGGCACTACCAGCAGTAGGAGTTGCACAGACCAATCCCATCTTGGCATTGTGTTCGTTAACGGCGATAGCGTTACGGGCTGCAGATAGGACAGTGAAGTCTGATAGTGTTTTTCCTTTTTTGATGTAGTGATCGAGTTTGGCTGCATCTCCACCAGTTAAACCACTACGAGATTTCTTTTCGCTGAGACCGAGTTCAACAGAAGCCTTCATGACTTCAAGATTACGTTCCATGAGTAGAAGAACTTCTTCACGTTCACGCCCAGTTAGTTCAAACTCAGTCGAAATCATGAGTTCAGCAACATTTCCTTGAAAGTCTAAGTCGGCTTGTTCGACTAATTCTTTGATAGAGTAAAACATATTTTCTCCTATTGAAAGAAATTGACATTATGCAAATGAGGAATTTTACGAATTTCTTCGATAGATTCTTCACAGTTGCGGCTATCAACTTCGATAATCATAATGGCTTTCTCACCAGCTTTTTCTCGAGTTACATTCATTTGAGCGATGTTAATATTAAAGCGCGATAAGGCCTCTGTCACATGAGCGATCATACCAGGGACATCCTGATGAACGATGATAATGGTAGGGGTGTTCATGTTGAGAGATACGGCAAAGCCATTTAGTTCTGTCACCTGGATGTTACCACCACCGATTGAGATTCCTGTTACACTGATAGTCTTACGATCGTTCTTCACAGTGATTTTCGTGGTGTTTGGGTGGGGAGCATTACTATCTTTTTGGATGGTCCATACGATTTTGATACCATGTTTGTGGGCAATTTCCAGACTGTTAGGAATTTCAGGGTCATCTGTATCCATTCCTAAGATTCCAGCGACGAGGGCAAGATCGGTCCCATGTCCGCGATAGGTTTTGGCAAAAGAATTGAAAAGTTGGAACTCGACTTCAGTAGGAGTGTCGTCAAAGATTGATGAAACGATTTTTCCGATACGAACAGCTCCTGCTGTATGACTACTAGATGGACCAATCATAACTGGACCAATGATATCAAAGACAGATTGAAAACGAAGTGATTGCATCTGTTTCCCCTTAAAAAGATTCTTACTTCTATTATATCAAAGATTAGTTTCAAGTGCTTAATTCCGTTCTGAAATCTCAAAAAATGCCAAAAAGCCTTTAATAACGAGGATTTTGTAACAAAAAAGGCTATTTCTAGGTAAATAAATCACAGTTCTGTAACATTTCTACACAAAATCGTTAACAAATAGTAATAATAGAAGGGTATCATGGTAGTATAAGAAAGAAGGAGAAACTTTTTTAAATGAAATCAAACATTAAAACTAAATTTGCGGGATTAGCAGTAGTACTTGCTTTCCTAGCACCATCATTAACTTTTGCACAAGAATCAAAAACTTACACAGTCAAAGCTGGAGATACTCTCTCAGAAATTGCTGAAACTCACAACACAACAGTTGAAAAATTGGCTAAATTGAACAACATTAAAAACATTCACCTCATCTATGTTGACCAAGTATTGGTTATCGACGGTGAAGCTCCAGCTGCTTCAACTACAACAGAAGCTCCTGTAGCAGAAGTCAAAGAAACTCCGGCAGTTTCTGAGACTGTTGTAGAAGAAACTACATATGAGCCTACTTACAAACCTGCAACGCCTGCAGTGCCTGTAGTTGAAGAAAGCTATTCAGCTCCAGCTTCAACTGTAAGTGGTTCAGAAGCAGAAGCTAAAGAATGGATCGCTCAAAAAGAATCAGGCGGTAGCTATACAGCTACAAACGGACGTTACATCGGACGTTACCAATTGACAGATTCATACTTGAACGGTGACTATTCAGCAGAAAACCAAGAACGTGTAGCTGACGCTTATGTAGCAGGACGCTATGGTTCATGGACTGAAGCTAAGAACTTCTGGCTTAACAACGGTTGGTACTAAAAAAATAAAAAAAGAGCCTTGAATGGCTCTTTTTGTGTACCTTTTAATGAGAGACAATTTTTAAGTAATAGTGACGGAAGATTTGTTCAGGTTGATGATTTTACAGAATTTTTCCACCCGAATTAGTAAGTTAAACTGTCTGAATCGCGAATTTTAGTTTAATTATTATGTCTATTAGCCTCTGTCTGAGAACCGGAAGAATTAGAAGATTGATCTCGTGTATCAACGCCATGGTTCCCTTCGCTGCCAGCACTATCAGATGAATATTGCTCAGCTGCAGGTGTTTGAGAATTATTTATGCTTTCATATGATTCAGTGTAGGTTGGACTGTAGTTGCTATCTTCTGAATTGTAGGATTCTACTACCTGAGTCTTACTAGCTGTTTCTGTTTCGTTTTGGTTAGATTTTTGTTCTTCTTTTTTAGTCAAGAATTCAACTTGTTTTTGGAATTTAGAGATCAGTTCTTGAATTGGTTTTATTTTTTCTTCAATGGAAGTTTGCTCGTTAGCAGAGTTGATCTTTTTAATGATTTCTAGTATTTTTTGTAAAGAAGTGATGCCTGTTTCAAGTGTTTGTTTATCTTGAAACTGGCTATCAGAGTCCTTTATATCTAATTTTAAAGCTTTTTCAGTATAATGCTTTGTGACTTTATCAGCAGTAGAAGTGAGAAAGTCTGTTAGTGTCTTTTTACCCGCATCAGTGGTTGGTTTCAATTCCTGAATCTTTTTCCAATCATCTATTATGCTTTCAGAATCGATATTGAAGTCTTTAATAGCATTTTTTACTTGTTCAACATCTTGTTGATTTTTTTGTTGTTTGATGAGAGCAATGCTCCCTCTCTCTGCTTGAACATGTTCTTGATGAATGACTAAAGCTGTTAAAAGTCCAAAACCTGCAATAATTATAATAGCAAAAATGGTATTTTTTGATTTTAGTATATCTTTGTAGTTGTTCACAATAGTTCTACGCACGTGGATAAAGGTATATGTATGGAATCATGTGCGCATTCCTCCTCATTACAGTATATCATTTTTAGTTGATTTTAAAAATAAATTTTTAAAGTGAATAGAGGTTTAGGCATGAATTACTTTTTTGAGTTCTTAATTTTATGTATTTACAGAAGAGATTGCTAGATTTGTCTCCATCTTCCTTGTCATCTTTTTTAAAGCATGCTATAATGAATCTTGCTCAAGCGACCTTCAATCGTTGAAGCACACACGACCTTCAATCGTGAATAAACGAATAGATGGGAGACTTACCATGAGTGATAACTCTAAAACACGTGT
>ERZ773196.710-NODE-710-length-20632-cov-24.970209_pt1 | contig 20632 bp, 18 predicted proteins | sample MGYA00581009_ERZ773196 | MGnify/ENA primary metagenome ERZ773196 (study PRJEB29015, sample SAMEA2738162) | human oral metagenome | biome: human oral; feature: human-associated habitat; material: saliva | place: China | collected 2243 ... | reverse complement strand
TTGAAAGTGGTGCTTACTCGATTGCAGGAGTCTATCCAAATAGTTCGAACTATGCTAAGACAAAAGAAAAATACCAGGACAATATCGTCTATAGCTTACAAGACAAGACATCTTGGTATTTTAGCTTTAACGTCAACCGTAAAACCTATAATCATACCGCTAAAACAACGGACGAACAAAAGAAATCAGCTCAAACAGCTATCTTAAATAAAAATTTCCGTCAAGCTATCAACTTTGGTATTGATCGAACAGCCTACTCTGCTCAATCTAACGGTGAAGAAGCAGCGAGCAAAACCCTTCGTAATACTCTGGTTCCTCCAACATTTGTCCAGGTGGGAGATAAGACCTTTGGAGAAGTAACAGCTTCTAAGCTTGTGAACTACGGAACTGAGTGGTCCGGTATCAATTTGGCAGATGCTCAAGATGCATACTTTAACAAGGAAAAGGCCCAAGCAAAATTTGCGGAAGCTAAAAAGGAATTAGAAGCCCAAGGCGTGACTTTCCCAATCCATTTGGATGTCCCTGTTGATCAGACGAATAAAAATGCGGTTTCTGGTATGAACTCGGTTAAACAAACCCTTGAAACAGTACTAGGTTCTGACAATATCGTCATTGATGTTCAACAGCTTTCAACAGATGACTTTGGAAATGTTGCTTTCCTAGCACCAAATCCAGCAGCTCGTGACTACGACCTAAACTTTGATGGTTGGGTTGGTGATTACCAGGATCCATCAACTTATCTAGACCCCTTCAATGCTGAAACTGGTTTCTATCTCAAAATTTTTGGTCTTGATGCCAAGGAAGACCAAGAACTCATTAAGAGTTTGGGGCTCGATATCTATACGAAACTTCTAAAAGAAGCAGATGCTGAGAACGAAGATGTTGCTAAGCGTTATGAAAAATACGCTGAAGCTCAAGCTTGGATGATTGACAATTCTCTAGTCATGTCTGCTATGTCAAATGGTGGTACAGCCTCTGTAACCAAAGTAACTCCGTTTACACGTGCCTACTCCCTAGTGGGAATCAAGGGTGACGGAAATAATTATAAGTACATGAGATTACAAAAAGACCCTGTTACCAAGAAACAATTTGACGAAGCTAAGGCTAAGTGGGAAGCAGAAAGTAAAAAAGCTATCGAAAAGAGCCAAAAAGAGTTTGAAAACCACGTAAAATAAAAAAAGAAAGACAAGCTGGCACTATAAATTGCCCTTGTCTTTTTAATTTGTCATTGAAAAATGAAGTTAGTATAATTTTAAAGCAAATAAAGAACACAGAAGTGAATGAAAACGCTGAGAATGACGGGAATAAATGGAATTTCTTTCATAAATGTGATATAATAATCCTAATTATTAACGTATAGGGGATTAACATGAATAGACGTTCAAAGAGAACTCGTTCTGGCAACATGAAACGAAATATTAACATAGTCTTATTAACCATTTATCTACTGTTGGGTGGTTTTTTGCTGTTCTTGATTTTTAGACACAACATTTTAGCCTTTAGATACCTGAATATTATTTCTGCAGTTCTCGTTTTATTAGCTGCTTTAGTAGGACTACTGCTGATTGTTTATAAAAAAGCTGAGAAGTTTACGGTCTTCTTTTTGACGCTTGCCATCTTAGTTAGTTCAGTTTCTCTCTATGCTTTGCAACAGTTTGTCGGTTTTACCAATCATATCAATTCGACGTCAAATTACTCAGAGTATTCGATTAGTGTGGTCGTTTTGAAAGATAGTGAGATCAATAATGTGACTCAACTGGATACGGTTACGGGGCCAACAGAGACAGACAATGACAATATTCAAAAGTTGTTAGCAGATATTAAGACCAGCCAAAGTAAGGACTTGACAGTTGAGAAAGCGACTTCTTACCTAGCAGCTTATAAGAGTCTGCTTTCTGGTGAAACGAAAGCAATCGTCTTAAATAGTGTCTTTGAAAATATTATTGAAGCAGAGTATCCTGACTATGCTTCTAAAATCAAGAAAATATACACTAAAAATTTGATTAAAGAAGTTGCTGCGCCTAAGGTATCGAAGAATAAAGCTTTCAATATTTATGTGAGTGGTATTGATACCTACGGTCCAATCAGCTCAGTTTCGCGTTCAGATGTAAATATTTTGATGACGGTGAACCGTGATACCAAAAAAATCCTTCTCACTACAACTCCTCGTGATTCCTATGTTCCGATTGCGGATGGAGGAAACAATCAAAAGGACAAATTGACCCATGCAGGGATTTATGGAGTAGACTCGTCGATTCATACCCTGGAAAACCTATATGGTGTGGATATCAATTACTACGTCCGTTTGAACTTCACTTCTTTCTTGAAGTTGATTGACCTTTTAGGTGGCGTAGATGTTTATAATGACCAAGATTTCACATCTTTACACGGGAAGTTCCATTTCCCAGTTGGGAATGTCCACTTAGATTCTGAGCAGGCTCTGGGATTTGTTCGTGAGCGCTACTCTCTAGCAGATGGAGATCGTGACCGTGGACGAAACCAACAAAAGGTTATTGTAGCTGTGATTCAGAAATTAACATCAACTGAAGCTTTGAAGAACTATGACAATATTATTCAAGGATTACAAGATTCTCTTCAAACCAATATGCCTTTGGAAACCATGATGGATCTAGTCAATACTCAGTTAGAGAGTGGAGGAAATTACAAAGTCAACTCTCAAGACTTGAAGGGAACTGGTCGTATGGACCTTCCTTCTTATGCCATGCCAGATAGTAACCTCTACATGATGGAAATCGACGATAGTAGTTTGGCTGCTGCGAAAGCTGCTATCAATGATGTGATGGAGGGGAAGTAGCATGATAGATATCCATTCGCACATCGTTTTCGATGTGGATGATGGTCCAAAGTCAATAGAGGAAAGTAAAAAACTTCTTAGAGAGGCCTATAGTCAAGGAGTGAGAACAATCGTTTCAACTTCGCATAGACGAAAAGGGATGTTCGAAACTCCTGAAGAAAAAATCGCAACTAACTTTTTGAAGGTGCGAGAAATGGCTAAGGAAGTTGCTGATGACCTGATTATTGCCTATGGGGCTGAAATCTACTATACTCCGGATGTCGTTGAGAAGTTGGAAAAGAAATTAATCCCCACGCTCAACGATAGTCGCTATGCTTTGATTGAATTTAGCATGAATACAGCCTATCGGGATATACATAAGGGGCTGAGTAATATTCTAATGTTAGGCATTACACCCGTCATTGCCCACATTGAACGTTACGATGCTTTAGAAAACAATGAAAAGCGCGTGCGAGAGCTGATTGATATGGGATGTTATACTCAAATTAATAGTTCTCATGTTTTGAAACCAAAACTCTTCGGAGAAACCTATAAATTTATGAAAAAGAGAGCCCAGTATTTCTTGGAACGAGATCTGGTTCACGTGATAGCAAGTGATATGCACAACTTGGATCACAGACCTCCTCATATGGAGGAAGCCTATGATATCATTGCCAAAAAATACAGTGAAGATAAGGCTAAGGAACTTTTTAAGGATAATCCCCGAAAAATAATAATGGATCAATTGATTTAGGAGAAAAAATGAAAGAACAAAATATGATGGAAATCGATGTATTTCACTTACTTAAAATCCTTTGGAAGCGAAAATTGTTAATTGCTTTGGTAGCATTCGTGACAGGGATAGTAGCATTTGCCTACAGTAGTTTTATTGTGAAGCCGGAGTTTACGAGTACGACCCGAATTTATGTGGTCAATCGTAATCAGGGAGATAAGCCTGGCTTGACTAACCAAGATTTGCAAGCAGGATCTTACTTGGTAAAAGACTATCGCGAAATCATTCTCTCGCAAGACGTTTTAGAGAAGGTTGCGACTGATTTGAAACTAGAACTCCCTCCAAAAGGTCTAGCTAGTAAAATCAAGGTAACAGTTCCAGTGGATACGCGTATTGTATCGATTTCTGTTACAGACCGTGCACCTGAGGAAGCTAGCCGTATCGCCAACTCTTTGAGAGAGGTTGCGGCTCAAAAGATCATCAGCGTCACTCGCGTTTCGGATGTGACAACACTTGAAGAAGCACGCCCTGCAACATCGCCATCTTCACCAAATATTCGTCGCAATACCATGGTTGGATTCCTTGCGGGGGCGGTTGTGATGGTTGTCGCAGTTCTCCTAGTTGAGCTCTTAGATACACGAGTGAAACGTCCAGAAGATATTGAGGACGTGATGCAAATTGCACTATTGGGAGTAGTTCCAAATTTGGATAAATTGAAATAGGAGAGAAAAATGCCAACGTTAGAAATTGCACAAAAAAAATTAGATTTGGCAAGAAAAGCAGAAGAATACTACAATGCCCTTCGCACCAATATTCAATTGAGTGGGAATAACTTGAAAGTGATTTCCATTACCTCTGTCAAACCAGGAGAAGGAAAATCAACAACTTCTACCAATATTGCTTGGGCTTTCGCGCGTGCGGGCTATAAGACGCTGTTGATTGATGCGGATATCCGTAATTCTGTCATGTCAGGTGTTTTTAAATCACGCGAGAAGATTACTGGACTAACAGAGTTCTTATCTGGGACGACAGACCTATCACAAGGCCTATGTGATACCAATGTTGAAAACTTGTTTGTTATTCAAGCGGGTTCTATATCACCCAACCCAACAGCCTTGCTACAAAGTGAAAATTTTGCAACCATGCTTGATACCTTGCGTAAGTACTTTGATTACATCATTGTGGATACAGCGCCAATCGGAGTTGTCATCGATGCAGCTATCGTCACTCAAAAATGTGATGCTTCTGTTTTGGTAACTGCTACTGGTGAAACAAATCGTCGTGATGTCCAAAAAGCTAAAGAACAACTCGAACAAACAGGAAAACCATTCTTAGGAATTGTGCTTAATAAACTCAATACTTCAGTTGAAAAATATGGCTCCTATGGAGCATATGGAAACTATGGGAATTATGGCAAAAAATAATAAATAGTTTAGGGAAGATATTATGGAAGAAAAGGGATTGAAGATTACTTTGGCGGCAATCCAGAGTTTTCTTGTCATTTTATTAGCTTATTTACTTAGTTTTGTTAAGGAAACAGAGATTGTAAATACTTCTGTTATTATCTTGTTCATTCTTCATTTTTTTATTTTTTATATCAGTGATTATGGGCATGATTTTTTTAAAAGGGGTTATTTAGCAGAGTTTATCAACACGACAAAGTATATCGTGTTCTTTGCTTTAGCTATCAGTATTTCGAATTTTTTCTTAGAAGATCGTTTTAGTATCTCTAGACGAGGAATGATTTATTTTTTGACAATACACTCTATTCTGTTGTATTTGTTGAATCTATGCATTAAACGCTATAGAAAAAGCATCTTTCCAAATCTCAAGGGGAGTAAGAAGATATTCTTGATAACAGCGACCTCTAGGGTTGAAAAAGTCATCGATAGGTTGATAGAGTCGGGAGAAATTTTTTGGAATTTGGTGGCGGTCAGTGTTTTAGACCAGCCTGATTTTCAGCATCAATCCTTAACAGTTGTACCTGCTGAGAACATCTTAGACTTTGCTACTCATGAAGTTGTTGATGAGGTCTTTATCAATCTACCAAGTGAAGAGTACGACATCGGGGAGTTTATCTCACTTTTTGAGACAATGGGAATTGACGTGACAGTTAATCTCAATGCTTTTAACGATAATTTAGGTAGTGATAAAAAAATTCGTGAAATGGCAGGTTTGAATGTCGTAACTTTTTCAACAAAATTTTATAAGACGAGTCATGTGGTCGCTAAACGGATCATTGATATTGTCGGTTCGATTGTTGGATTAATTATTTGTGGTTTGGTGAGCATTGTTTTGGTTCCAATGATTCGACAAGATGGTGGGCCAGCGATTTTTTCTCAAACGCGTATTGGAAAAAATGGTCGACATTTCACTTTCTATAAATTTAGATCCATGTGCGTGAATGCTGAGCAGAGGAAACAAGAACTTTTGGCTCAAAATACCATGCAAGGTGGTATGTTTAAGGTTGATGATGATCCTCGTATCACACCAATTGGTCGCTTTATTCGTAAGACCAGCCTAGATGAGTTGCCACAGTTTTGGAATGTTCTCATGGGAGATATGAGTCTGGTTGGGACCCGTCCCCCAACAGTGGATGAGTATGAAAAATATACACCTGAGCAAAAACGTCGATTGAGTTTTAAACCTGGGATAACAGGCTTGTGGCAAGTCAGCGGGCGAAGTGAGATCAAGGATTTCAATGAAGTTGTCAAATTAGATGTGGCCTATATTGATGATTGGACTATTTGGAAAGATATTGAAATATTGTTAAAGACCGTTAAAGTTGTATTTATGAGAGATGGGGCAAAGTAATTTCTGCCCTTCAGTCCTGTTAGGAGAGAGATGAAAAAGTCAGTTTATATCATTGGTTCAAAGGGGATTCCTGCCAAGTATGGAGGATTTGAAACCTTTGTTGAAAAATTAACCGAATATCAAAAAGACAGCAACATACAATACTATGTTGCTTGTATGCGTGAAAATTCAGCCAAGTCTGGTATTACGGAAGACCAGTTTGAGCACAATGGAGCCATTTGCTTCAACATCGATGTACCCAATATCGGACCGGCCCGCGCCATCGCTTACGATATTGCAGCAGTCAATAAGGCTATTGAATTGGCTAAGGAAAACAAGGACGAGGCTCCCATTTTTTACATTCTAGCTTGTCGCATCGGTCCTTTTATTTCTGGACTTAAGAAAAAAATTCGTGCGATCGGTGGCTCTTTGCTGGTAAATCCTGATGGCCATGAATGGCTGCGAGCAAAGTGGAGCCTGCCAGTTCGTAAGTACTGGAAATTTTCAGAGCAGCTCATGGTCAAACATGCAGATTTACTGGTCTGTGACAGTAAAAATATCGAACAATATATCCAAGAGGATTATAAGCAGTATCAACCAAAGACCACCTATATTTCCTATGGGACAGATACAGCCCCTTCAATCCTGAAGGCAGAAGATACCAAAGTTCGGAACTGGTATCAGGAAAAAGGAGTTAGCGAAAATGGCTATTATCTAGTAGTGGGACGATTCGTTCCTGAAAACAACTACGAAGCCATGATTCGTGAATTTATAAAGTCCAAGTCCAAAAAGGACTTTGTTCTCATCACAAATGTGGAGCAGAATAAATTTTACGACCAGTTGTTACGGGATACTGGTCTTGACAAAGATCCTAGGGTCAAATTTGTCGGTACTGTCTATGACCAAGAGTTGCTCAAGTACATCCGTGAAAATGCCTTTGCCTATTTCCATGGGCATGAGGTTGGAGGAACCAACCCTTCTCTACTGGAAGCTTTAGCATCCACAAAACTAAATTTGTTGCTAGATGTTGGCTTTAACCGTGAGGTTGGTGAAGACGGGGCCATTTATTGGAAAAAAGATGAGTTGGCTCGTGTCATTGAGGAAGTAGAAGGATTTGATCAGGTAGCAATAACTGACTTGGATTTCAAGTCAAGTCAAAGAATCCTCTCGGCTTTCACATGGGAAAAGATTGTGTCAGATTATGAAGAAGTGTTTAAAGGATAGGGAATGAAACGGATTTTATACTTGCATGCTGGTGCAGAAATGTATGGAGCAGATAAGGTTTTATTGGAATTGATCAAAGGATTGGATTCCAAAGAATTTGAAGCTCATGTCATCTTGCCAAATGACGGTGTTTTAGTCGAGGCCTTGCGCCAAGTTGGGGCTCAGGTCAGTGTGTTGGATTATCCGATTTTACGAAGGAAGTATTTTAATCCTAAAGGCATTGCCGACTATATTCGCTCTTATAATTTCTATGCTAAGCAAATCGCTCTCTATGCTCGAGAACACAGTATAGATATGGTTCACAATAATACAGCGGCTGTTTTGGAGGGCATCTATTTGAAACGCAAGCTCAAGCTGCCTTTGATTTGGCATGTTCATGAGATTATCGTCAAACCCAAAGCTATTTCTGACTTTATCAATATGCTCATGGGACGATATGCAGACAAGATTGTGACGGTGTCCCAAGCGGTCGCTAATCATATCAAGCAATCTCCCTTTATCAAAGATAGCCAAGTGGAAGTGATTTATAACGGTGTCGATAATGCTGTCTATTATCCAATGGATGCGTCTTCTATTCGTGAAAAATTTGACATTGCGCAAGATGCACTTGTGATTGGCATGATTGGTCGGGTCAATGCTATCAAAGGACAAAATGATTTCATAGAAGCAGTCGAGCCACTTTTGGAAAAGAATGAGCAAGCGGTGGCTTTCCTAGCTGGAGGTGTTTTTCCTGGTGAAGAATGGCGCTTAGAAGAACTAGATAAGAGAATAGCTTCTTCATCTGTTGTGTCACAAATTCATCGTATTGATTACTACGATAAGACTTCTGAACTTTATAATATGTTTGATATCTTTGTCTTACCAAGTATAAAACCTGATTCCCTACCTACAGTAGTCCTAGAAGCCATGGCTTGTTCAAAACCAGTTGTTGGTTATAACAATGGGGGAATAGCTGAAATGGTAGTAGATAACAAAAGTGGTTGCTTAGTCAAACCAAATCGTCCTCAAGAACTTTCTAATGCCATTTCTCTCTTACTAGATAGTTCTGAAAAAAGAGAAAAATTTGGGCGAGTAGGATATCAGAGACAAAAAGAGCTGTTTTCTTTGGAGAGTTACATTAAGAACTTCTCGGAGCTGTATAAAACAGATAGGAAAGATTAGTTATGAATAAAATAGATTTTGTTGTTACTTGGGTTGATGGGAATGATCCTGTGTGGCAAGAAAAAAAATCAAGCTATGATGGCTCGGTTAATACTTCTAAACAGAGTATGAATTCAGTCAAGGCTTACCGAGAATGGGGGACCTTTAAATATTGGTTTAGAGGAGTTGAAAAATTTGCTCCTTGGGTTAATAAGGTCTACCTCGTGACCGACCAGCAAAAGCCAAGCTGGTTAGATATAAATAGTGAAAAATTGGTGTTGGTAGATCATACAGAGATTATCTGTAATGACTACCTGCCAGTTTTTTCTGCCAATCCTATCGAAAGTAACATCCATCGAATCCCTGGTCTCTCAGAGCATTTTGTTTTTTTTAATGACGATATGTATTTGACAGCTCCAGTCGAGCCGACAGATTTTTTCTCAGAGGATGGTTTACCCAAATATAATACGGCTCTTTCACCGATTATTCCTGAGCGATATGGAACGGGGAATTTTCAGATAAATGACATGGAGATTGTCACTAGCTATTTCAGTCGAAATGAAATTTTGAAGAATGGCCAATTCTTTGATCCAAAGCAGGGATTAAAAAGTATCGTTAAGTCGCTACTATACAGAAATAGTCAGTTTATCTGTGGTTTCTGGGAGAGTCATCTGCCCTATCCTCTACTAAGATCAACGATGAACTTGGTATGGGAAAAGGAAAAAGCTGTCTTGGAAAGAACCTCGGCTAGTCGCTTTAGAAATCCTTCTGATACCAATGTTTGGCTCTTTAAGTATTGGCAGATTGCCAGTGGTAAATACGCTATCGGAAATCCTAAGTTGGGAGGACTCTTTTCTTTGGATAATGCCGGACCAGATTTTTGGAAGATACTAAATTCTGGCAAATACCAAATTATGTGTATCAATGATGGATTTAACATTCAAGACGAGGAGCAGGTGATGACAGACTTTATCAAGGCTATGGATCAACTGCTTCCAGATAGAAGTTCATTTGAGATTTAAACTGTAAAACTAAGTAAGAGAAAGAAAAGAAAACATGATTTCGGTAATTGTGCCTGTTTATAATGTGGAGGACTACCTTCATTATGCCATGGAGAGTTTGGAACATCAGACTTACAAGTATATGGAAGTCCTCTTGATTGATGACGGTTCGAGTGATGGCTCAGGACACTTGTGTGACCAGTATGCCCAGCAATATGATTGGGTGACTAGCTACCATAAGGTCAACGGTGGCTTGTCTGATGCTCGGAACTATGGGGTCTTGAAAGCCAAGGGTGACTGGATTACTTTCCTAGATCCAGACGACTATCTGGAACCCTGCGCCTTGGAACTGCTAGCAGAGCTACAAAGTCGTACCCAAGCAGATATGGTGAGTGGCAAAGTAGAGCCAACAGCTCACTATCATCGTTTTCAAAATTTTCACTTGGATCAGCTTGATTTAGACCAAGTTAAGGTCTATGATAAGGCAAAGGCTCTGACTGAGATGCTTTATGGAGACCTTGTGACGGTCTCTGCTTGTGGGAAACTCTATCGGAAAGAACTTCTTGAGAAAGCTCCCTTCCCCAAAGGGCGCATCTACGAAGACCTCTATGTTATCAGTGAGCATCTCAACCAAGCCCAATCCGTGGCCTTGTATCATCTTCCGATTTACCATTATTACCATAGACCTGGTAGCATTACTGCCTCGGCTTTCACGCCAAAACAATACGAGTTTTACGAAGCAATTGATCATTTAAAAGAGGTTGTGAATGCAACCTATCCTGAGAGTTCAGAACTCCAAGAAGCTATCATTTCACGCTTCTTTATAGGAAGTCTTCTGATTTTTACGATGATTCAGGATGGAAATCCAGCAGAGTTTAAGCGTCTTCAGGAGAAGACGAGACCCTATTTGCCTCTTGTCTTGAAGAATGCTAGAGTTAGCAAGAAACGTAGGATCCTCTATGTTTTAATTACTAAGTATCCGCGGTTCTATTATCAATTTAAAAAGTTAAAAAAATCCTAAGTAAGAGTTAGGGATGAAAGAAGAAAAGGAAAAAGAAAATGTTAAAGTTAGAACGTGATAAATTGCTAATTGCAGCAGTTTTAATAGTGGTTGTCTCCATAGATATGATCAATACGTCTATGTTAGCTCCTGTTTTACCTAATATTCCTAATGTAGTTCCTTTTTTTGCGGTCCTGTTACTTGCTATGCGATTTGCTTATATTCATCACTACTCTATAAGCTATCTCATCTTTGCACCAATTCTTCTTTTTGCTGGGGGCATGGTTTACTATAAGACTGGGAACATTAATGCATTGATGTATATGTTTCTGCTTGTCTTTCTTTACAAGGCTGAGATGGAAAGTGTACTTAAAATATACTCTGTTGTAGCCTTGTTTTTTATTGTATTGATAGTGTTCTTGGCCGTGATTGGTGCTATTCCAAACTTGCAATTTGTCCAATCACGATCTGCGGGAGTCGTTGTTCGAAATTCATTTGGCTTTATTTATCCAACTGATTTTGCTTCTCACTGTTTTTATCTATATACAGCTATATCGTATATCTTTAGAAAGAAATTCATTATTTTACGGACTGCCTTAGGATTTGGTCTGGCTTATTTCATTATTCGATATTGCGATGCGAGGCTTAATGCCGCTTCTATTACTGTAATGGCGCTCATTTTTCTATACTTTTATTTCCGAAATGATAAACAGCGACGGCTTTTTGCTTTACTTCCTTTATCGGCTGGTATAGCGTCTTCAGTAATGATTTATCTCTCTTCTAAATTTACCTGGTCTCATCCAATGTATGTGGCTCTAAACAATTTTTTTAGTATGAGATTACACCTAGGACATGAGGCACTAAAAAAATATGCAGTGCAGTGGTTTGGGATTCGGGGCATATCATTTGTCGGTTATGGGGGGCGTACAGAATCCGTTTTGAGCTACGACTATGTAGACTCTTCCTACGTTCAGATGCTCTTTACCTATGGGATGATTCCAGTTCTCTTATTGGTCGTGTTATACATAGTTAGGTCTTGGTCACTTTATCGCAAAAAGAATTATTTGCTATTGACGGCCTTATCCTTAATAGCAGTCAACTGTATGTTTGAGGCCTTCTGGGTTCGCCCGTCTTATAATATTTTTATGTTTACTCTATTTGCAACCTTGCCAGTTATTGAATTTGAATCGAAGAAATCTACAACGAGGAACTCCTTGTGAAAGTATTAAAAAATTATTTATATAATCTTTCTTATCAGCTGTTAGTAATCGTTTTACCAGTCATTACTACACCCTATATTACTCGGGTTTTCTCATCCAATGACTTAGGTTCCTATGGGTACTACAACTCAATAGTAACTTACTTTATACTCTTAGCGACACTTGGGGTGGCCAATTATGGGACAAAGGAAATTTCCGGCCATCGTAAGGAAGTCGAAAAGACCTTCTGGGGTATTTACAGTTTACAAGTCCTTTCAACCTGTTTAGCGGTTACGCTTTATATAGTTGTCTGCTTGCTTGTGCCGTCGATGAACAATCCAATTGCTTATATACTTGGCTTTAGTTTGCTGTCTCGTGGTTTTGATATTTCTTGGCTTTTTCAAGGGTTAGAAGATTTCAAAAAAATCACAGCTCGTAACACAATGGTCAAACTTCTAGGTGTTGTTTCGATATTCCTATTTGTTAAGAAACCATCCGACTTGTACTTGTATATCATCCTCTTGGTTTCCTATGATCTACTAGGTCAGTTGAGTATGTGGCTTCCTGCTCGGGAGCACATTCGCAAGCCGCATTTGGATATAGCCTATGCCAAAGAGCATATTAAACCAGTCATTCTCTTGTTTCTGCCACAGATTGCCATTTCACTCTACATCACGCTAGATCGCACCATGTTGGGTGCCTTGTCTTCGACCAAGGATGTCGGGATCTATGATCAAGCCTTGAAATTATTGAATATTTTGTTGACTTTGGTAACGTCGCTTGGTAGTGTTATGTTGCCTCGGGTCTCCAATCTCCTCTCATCAGGCAATCAAAAGGCGGTTAACAAGTTACATGAAATGTCTTTCTTAGTGTATAACTTGGTTATCTTCCCGATGATTGCGGGGATTTTGATTGTTAACAAAGATTTTGTTAATTTTTTCCTGGGGCAAGACTTCCAAGATGCTCGCTATGCGATTGCCATCATGGCCTTTAGAATGTTCTTTATTGGCTGGACCAATATCATGGGAATTCAAATCTTGATTCCTCACAATAAGAATCGTGAATTTATGCTATCAACAACTATTCCAGCTGTTTTTAGTGTGGGCTTGAATCTCCTCTTAATCCCGCCTCTGGGCTATATTGGAGCTTCAATTGTATCTGTTGCGACTGAAGGTTTGGTCTGGCTGATTCAACTCTACTTTACACGTTCGTATCTAAAAGAGGTCAAGATTCTACCATCCATGCTAAAAATACTTCTAGCAGCACTACTGATGTACGGCGCCCTGTATTCTGCACAAGCTTTCATGCACTTCTCGTCTGTTGTGAATGTCTTGATTTATGCTGCCCTTGGATTCCTAGTCTATGGTGGCTTGATTTTTCTCTTACGTGTCTTGGATTTTCAAGAACTAAAAAGTGTTTTAAAGAAATAAGGAGATTTTATGTACGATTATTTGATTGTCGGTGCTGGCTTGTCAGGTGCAATCTTTGCCTACGAAGCTAACAAACGTGGCAAGAAGGTGAAGGTGATTGATAAACGAGAACACATTGGTGGGAATATCTATTGCCAATCTGTTGAAGGAATCAATGTCCACAAGTATGGGGCTCACATCTTCCATACATCCAATAAAAAGATCTGGGATTATGTCAATCAGTTTGCGGAGTTTAACAATTACATCAATTCTCCTATTGCCAACTATCAAGGACATCTTTACAATCTGCCTTTTAACATGAATACTTTCTATGCTTTGTGGGGGACAAAGACACCCCAAGAAGTAAAGGACAAAATTGCTGAGCAGACGACGCACATGCAAGATGTTGAGCCAAAAAACTTAGAGGAACAAGCCATTAAGTTGATTGGTACGGATGTTTATGAAAAGCTAATCAAGGGCTACACCGAAAAGCAATGGGGGCGTTCTGCTACTGAACTACCACCCTTTATCATCAAGCGTTTACCTGTTCGATTGACCTATGATAACAATTATTTCAATGACCGTTACCAAGGAATTCCGATTGGTGGTTACAATGTCATCATCGAAAAGTTGTTGAAAGGAATCGAAGTGGAGCTCAATACAGATTTCTTTGCAGATCGTGAGAACATGGAGGCTTCAGCAACTAAGATCGTCTTCACGGGTATGATTGATCAGTTCTTTGACTATAAATTTGGTGAACTTGAGTATCGTAGTCTCCGTTTTGAGCATGAGATTCTGGACCAAGAAAATTATCAAGGAAATGCTGTAGTCAACTATACTGAGCGAGATATTCCTTATACGCGTATCATCGAACACAAACATTTTGAGTTTGGGACTCAGGACAAGACGGTTATTACTCGAGAATATCCAGCAGATTGGAAGAGAGGAGACGAACCTTACTATCCAATCAATGATGCCAAAAACAATGCTATTTATGAGCAGTATCTAGCAGAAGCTGAGAAAAATGGGCGCGTTATTTTCTGTGGGCGCTTGGCAGATTATAAATACTATGATATGCACGTGACTGTTGAACGTGCATTGGATGTGGTAGAAGAAGAACTAGGGAGTATCTAAGAACATCACAGATAAAGGGGAGAAAAGGTGAAATATTATCTGAAGGATTCATTTCTGCATAATGCACACGAAAAGAATGCAGGAAATAAGGCACGAAATGATGTGGAAGCTATTCTAATCTCAGAGGGTTATAAGGGGTTGGAACTCAAGGTTGAGAATTGGTATAAGATGAATTTCTTTAAAGCTCAGAAACACAAATATCGGGCGACAAAGTCTGTTTTTGATCAGTTGGGGGCTGGAGATGAATTGCTGATTCAGTTCCCGATTATCCACCATACATTTTTCATTTCACAACTCATCAAGCAGTCGCAAAAAAGAGGAGTTAAATTCTATCTTTTGATTCACGACATTGAAACCTTGCGCCATGCTGCAGGCTCTGAAGTGAAATTGAGACATAAATTGAGAAACTATTTCCAAGAGAAGAAAGCTTTAATGTCTGTGGATGGGATTATTGTTCATAATGACATCATGAAGAGCGTTTTAGCTAATCAAGGATTTCCAGCGGATAAAATGGTTAGCTTGGAGATTTTTGACTATCTGATTCCAAACTTTGCTGAAAAACCAAATCTCCAAAAAGACCAGCCTATTATCGTAGCTGGAAATTTGAACCCTGCAAAGTCAGGTTATCTTTATAACTTGCCAGAACAGCCAGCCTATAACTTGTACGGAGTGGGTTACGATGAAAGTCGTGCATTGAAAAACACTACCTACTTTGGTTCCTTTATGCCAGATGACCTCCCAGCTGCTCTTCAAGGTAGTTTTGGTTTGGTGTGGGATGGTGATAGTTCAGAAACTTGCCAAGGCTCTTACGGAAACTACCTACGCTTTAACAACTCGCACAAGGCTTCTCTTTATTTGGCGTCAGGTTTCCCACTAGTAGTGTGGAAGGAATCGGCTCTGTCCCACTTTGTACTGGACAAACAGTGTGGGATAGCAGTTGATTCTTTACATGACCTCCAAAAGGCACTAGATGATTTGACAGATCGAGATTACATGAAACTTTCGGCTAATGCCAGACAAGTAGGAGTAGCGCTTCGAAATGGTGATTATCTGAAATCGGCTATTTCTAAATTGAAGTAAGAATTTGAAGCTACTCATTAATCAGTTCGTTAGAAAGGTTACTTCATTATGAAAGGTATTATTCTTGCAGGTGGTTCGGGAACACGCCTTTACCCACTTACTCGGGCAGCGTCAAAACAGCTGATGCCGGTTTATGATAAACCCATGATTTACTATCCTTTGTCAACCTTGATGTTGGCTGGGATTAAGGACATTTTGATCATCTCAACACCACAGGATTTACCCCGTTTTAAGGACCTGCTCTTGGATGGCTCCGAATTTGGGATCAAGCTTTCCTATGCGGAACAGCCTAGTCCCGATGGACTTGCTCAGGCTTTTCTTATCGGTGAAGAATTTATCGGTGACGATAGTGTTGCATTGATTTTAGGCGATAATATCTATCATGGGCCTGGTTTGAGCAAAATGCTTCAAAAGGCAGCCAAGAAAGAGAAGGGTGCGACTGTTTTTGGCTACCAAGTGAAGGATCCAGAGCGTTTTGGTGTGGTCGAGTTTGATACAGACATGAATGCTATTTCCATAGAAGAAAAACCGGAGAATGCTCGCTCTAACTATGCAGTAACAGGTCTTTATTTCTATGATAATGATGTTGTAGAGATTGCCAAACAGATAAAACCAAGCGCTCGTGGCGAGTTGGAAATCACAGATGTCAACAATGCCTATTTGAAGCGTGGGGATTTGTCTGTTGAGGTTATGGGCCGTGGTTTTGCCTGGTTGGATACTGGGACGCATGAGAGCTTGTTAGAGGCTTCCCAATATATCGAAACGGTTCAACGAATGCAAAATGTTCAGGTTGCCAACCTGGAAGAAATTGCCTACCGAATGGGTTATATCAGCCGAGAAGATGTACTGGAATTGGCGCAATCTCTTAAGAAGAATGAATACGGACAATACCTGCTCCGTTTGATTGGAGAAATCTAGATGACAGATAATTTTTTCGGCAAAACACTTGCAGTGCACAAGATTGATGCCATTCCAGGTTTGTTAGAGTTTGACATTCCAGTTCATGGTGACAATCGTGGCTGGTTTAAGGAAAATTTTCAGAAAGAAAAGATGTTACCGCTTGGTTTTCCTGAAAGCTTCTTTGCTGAAGGAAAACTGCAAAACAACGTCAGCTTTTCTCGCAAAAATGTTCTCCGAGGACTCCATGCTGAACCTTGGGACAAGTATATCTCGGTTGCAGACGAAGGGAAAGTTCTGGGTTCTTGGGTTGACCTACGTGAAGGTGAAACTTTTGGAAATGTTTATCAGACCGAGATTGATGCAAGTAAGGGAATCTTTGTCCCTCGCGGCGTAGCCAATGGTTTCCAAGTCCTCTCGGGTACAGTTTCTTATAGCTATCTGGTCAATGACTACTGGGCACTTGAACTCAAGCCTAAATATGCTTTTGTCAACTATGCAGACCCAGCTTTGGGCATCCAGTGGGAAAATCTAGCAGAGGCAGAAGTTTCGGAAGCAGACAAGAACCATCCATTGCTTAAGGATGTCAAACCACTAAGAAAAGAAGATTTGTAAAAAAGTTAAGGAATAAAAATGACTGAATACAAAAATATCATCGTGACAGGTGGGGCTGGTTTTATCGGTTCTAACTTTGTTCATTATGTTTATAATAACTTTCTAGACGTCCATGTGACAGTACTGGACAAGCTGACTTATGCGGGGAATCGTGCCAATATTGAAGAAATTTTAGGCGACCGAGTTAAGTTGGTTGTTGGAGATATTGCTGATGCAGCCTTGGTCGATAAGCTGGCAGCTGAAGCGGATGCTATTGTTCACTATGCGGCTGAAAGTCACAATGACAACTCACTTAATGACCCGAGTCCCTTTATCCACACCAACTTCATTGGGACTTACACTCTTTTGGAAGCAGCTCGTAAATACGACCTTCGTTTTCACCATGTTTCAACTGACGAAGTCTATGGGGACCTGCCTCTACGTGAAGATTTGCCAGGTCATGGGGAAGGCCCAGGTGAGAAGTTTACAGCTGAAACCAAGTACAATCCAAGCTCGCCTTATTCATCAACTAAGGCAGCTTCAGACTTGATTGTCAAAGCTTGGGTACGCTCGTTTGGTGTCAAAGCGACTATTTCCAACTGTTCAAACAACTATGGTCCTTACCAGCATATCGAGAAGTTCATTCCGCGCCAAATCACCAATATTTTGAGTGGAATCAAGCCAAAACTCTACGGTGAAGGTAAAAACGTTCGTGACTGGATTCATACCAATGACCATTCTTCAGGTGTTTGGACGATTCTGACCAAAGGTCAAATTGGTGAAACTTACTTGATTGGAGCGGATGGTGAGAAGAATAATAAGGAAGTGCTGGAACTCATCCTCAAGGAGATGGGGCAACCAGCTGATGCTTATGATCATGTGACGGACCGAGCTGGTCACGACCTTCGCTATGCTATCGATGCTAGCAAACTTCGTGATGAACTAGGATGGAAACCCGAGTTTACCAACTTTGAAGCAGGCCTCAAAGAGACCATCAAGTGGTATACAGACAACCAAGACTGGTGGAAATCTGAAAAAGAAGCGGTAGAGGCTAACTATGCTAAAACGCAACAAGTGATTAAGTAAGAACTGAATCAGCAGTCAAGTGATTTATGATTCTCGTGGATTCTATATGTACTGAGTGACTTTAGTGAGTTAATATCAAGATAGTAGATATAAAATAATTGATGATAGTAGTATAACTTATATGAAAAAGACGAAAATACTTTTACGAAATTTGGAAAAAGAAAAGATGAGATCAATAGAGATAGCAATGAAGATGGCTATGGATAATTTTTACAGCAATGTAAGTTATCTTCTACAGGAATTAGAACTAAAAAACGAGATTTCATCTGGGCATGTAATTTTAAAAAGCAAAGATGATATTTTAGAAGAGATGGACAAACTTAAAAAAGATATTATTTATCTCTCTAAAGGTATCAATAAAAATTTAGTCATACCTATAATTATAAAGGCTTTGGATAAGATTTATTTTGATAATAATTGGGAACATTTGAAAGATAAGGGTGTTGCATTAAAAAATCTAGTTTCTATTCTGTGGGTAGAGGGGGATAAAAATATTTCAAGTAAGACCTACCAACTTGATCATTCTTTTGTTCTTTTATTAAGAAAGATAATTAAATATTCAAACTTGGTTCCTTATCAGTGGTTGTTGTCAGCTGAGACATCAGAGACATCAGAGTTGCCAATAGAACTTCGTGTATCTGAAACTGATGTAGAATTGGACACAACTTCTAGTAATTTTTTACAGAATAACTATATATTTCCAGATGTTATGTATGGTGATGGACAAAGGTCTACAGAAATAAATAATAATTTGTTTTTTGATGATCCTGAAAAATACATTGATTCTATAAATAAAATAGTAGATGGAGAAGAGCCTAAAGATATCGATTATTTAAAAGGAACTTATTTTGAATATTTCAAAGGGATTGATGATATTAGGTATACAAATTTTTGGTATGGTTTGAAAGTGAGATTGGATTTATTTACTAACTCCTTTATCCAACTACAAAATAATGGTGGAATTTTTTTCTTAAGAATGAGTGAATTTGAGAAAATTATTTCTCAGATCTCTATTGACTTAAATTTTAAAAACAATCTGATGTTAACTAGAGATTTTATAGATGCTGATTATTTAGGGAATCCAAATAAAATTGTCTCAAGACCTTTAATTCCATTATTTAATGAGAAATATTGTTTTGCATCATGTTATAATATGTTTGATTCTATTAATAGCTACATTGAATCGTTTATTTTTAAAATGAATACAACTAAAACATTATCTAAAGAAGAAAAAGATGAAGAATTATTTAAAAAGGTATACTCAGAACCATTTGAAAATGAGGTTATAAAACTGTTATCTGAGTCTGGATATAAGTCTGGTAAGGTTACTGAAAGCGGAGCTTGGCGAGTATACTGTGGAACAGAGGAAGTGGTTGAAGAAATTGCTAATGACACGTTTAGAAATCAAAATACGGGTGAAATTGATTGTTTAGCAATTGATGAATCTACAGAAATCATCTATGTTATTGAATGTAAGGTACTACAGTTTTCAACAGATTATTCTTCATATAGGAATAGAATAACTCGTATTAATAATTCATATAAAAGACAACTTCAGAGAAAAGTGGATTTTATTAAAAGTAAATATGAAGGCTATACTATTAAACCAGTTCTTTTGTTGGATAAAAGTTCTAGTTCTATAAGACAGTATGGCCATAACTCAGATAAATTAAGAATTTTAACTCTAAATTTGTTAAAAAAAGAATTGTAAGTAGATATTTGTATTAGAATTGATTCTCAAGGAAATGGGGCAACCAGCTGATGCTTATGACCACGTGACGGACCGAGCTGGTCACGATCTTCGCTATGCTATCGATGCTAGCAAACTCCGTGATGAACTAGGGTGGGAGCCAGAGTTTACCAACTTTGAAGCAGGTCTCAAAGAGACCATTAAATGGTACACAGACAACCAAGACTGGTGGAAATCTGAAAAAGAAGCAGTCGAGGCTAACTATGCCAAGACGCAACAAGTAATTAAGTAACCAGATACTAAAAAGCAAGAGAACTCAAAGTCTCTTGCTTTTTATGTATGTCGTAATCTTTCATTTTCTTACTTCTTGTTTATAAAATTCTTTAAGGGCATCTTGCCAGATTGGAATGACGAAACCTGTCGCCTTTGCTTTTGTCAAGCTCATAGTTGAGTTGAGAGGTCGTTTGGCCTTGGCAGGAAACTTGCTGGAGTCTACTGGTACTACTTCGACATCACTGTCCTTAAGAATCTCGACAGCGAAGTCATACCAAGTGGTATCTTCAGTGGAGTCATTTGATAAGTGGTAGTAGCCAAATTCTTTTTGATTTTCAGTCAAGTAGGTCATGAACTCAGCCAAGGTACGTGTCCAAGTTGGACGGCCGTGTTGGTCGTTGACTACTGTGAGCGTTTTATGGGTTTTGGCTAGATTTTGGATGGTAAAGACAAAGTTTTTTCCATAATTTCCAAAGACCCAAGCAGTGCGGATGATATAATGCTGTGACGTAAGGTTTTCAACAAGTTCCTCACCCATTCGCTTGGTACGCCCGTACTCTGTTTGCGGATCAGGTAGGTCATCGA
>ERZ773196.707-NODE-707-length-20666-cov-6.217699_pt1 | contig 20666 bp, 19 predicted proteins | sample MGYA00581009_ERZ773196 | MGnify/ENA primary metagenome ERZ773196 (study PRJEB29015, sample SAMEA2738162) | human oral metagenome | biome: human oral; feature: human-associated habitat; material: saliva | place: China | collected 2243 ... | reverse complement strand
TTACAAGTATCACGAGGCATGGCATCTTCTGAAATTTGCCAATGAAAAGGCAATGTTGGAAAAGGCCTATGCGCGCTATCAAGAGCGCAAGCGTAATCGCATGAACGAATCCAACTAGGACAGCGCACTTTTAATAGGAAGAAAGAGGTCGTAAAACGATGATTAAACTGGAACACAGTGCAGTCATGAATCTCGAAAATGCAATGCGTGGAGCGCGCAACCCGCTGAATTCTTGGGCGAGAGGCGATAGTTATTATGATGAAACGGGAAATTATGTCTTGGGGGAGAACGATCTGGGCCTGGCAAAGCGACTGCGTAAGGCCGGGAGCGACCACCGTAAGTACATGAGACAGATTTTTGTTTCGGTGGACATCACAGCGCCGCTTTACTGGTGGAAGGAGTACGATACCTATAAGGTCGCGACGGTCGCAAACTCAACCTCTACCATGCATAAGATTCACAGCAAACCGTTTACGCGCGCGGATTTTTCGCATGATCACATGAGTGAAGAGGCGCTTGCGGCACTGGACAGCATGATTGGTGTCTTGGAACAGCTGCGCCTTCGTTTTGTGGAAACCAAGGACAAGCAGGCTTGGTACTCTATGATTCAGCTGTTGCCGGAGAGTTACGAGCAACTCCGCACTTGCACGTTTAACTACGAGACTCTGGTACATATTTATTTTGCGCGTCGGGATCATAAGTTGGAGGAGTGGCACCGTTTCTGTGACTGGATACTTGAACTGCCCTATGCGAAAGAACTCATTTTGGGAGAGGAAGCATGATTTTGATTGCGGCGGTGGACAAATCCTGGGCCATCGGGAAAGGCGGAAAACTTCTGGTCAAAATTCCGCGCGATCAGCAACTGTTTCTTGAGGAGACGCTCGGGAAAACGGTCATCATGGGGCGAAAGACCTTTTTGGACTTGCCGGGGCAGCAGCCTCTTTACGGCAGGCGCAATCTGGTATTGAGTCGAGATCCCGATTTTTCGCCGAAGGGAGTCACTGTATGTCGCAGCATCGAAGAAGTACTGGAAAAGCTGAGCGGAATTCCGGGAGATGAGATTTTTGTGTGCGGCGGAGAGGGGGTTTACCGAGACTTCCTACCCTACGCGGATAAGGCAGAGTTGACGAAAATCGATTACCGCTATGATGGGGATCGCTTCTTTCCGAATCTTGATGAAGATCCGGACTGGAAGCTCACACAGGAGAGTGAGGAAGAGACTTATTTCGATCTTCCTTTTTCCTTTTGCCGCTATGAACGCGTGCGCGGCGGTGTGAGATGAGCTTTGCTTTTGTGATACGGCAATAGAACAAAGGAGAACCCTTATGTATAAGATCATAACGAAGAGAAAACTTGCGGAGCAGATTTGGTTTATGGATCTTGAGGCGCCGCGTGTCGCGCGGAAATGTCTGCCGGGTGAATTTTTAATTGTGAAAATCGATCGCTACGGCGAGCGTATCCCGTTGACGGTCTGCGATTATGACCGTGAGAAGGGAACCATCGCCATTGTATTCCAAGTTGTCGGTTCAAGCAGCGCGCGTATGGCGAAACTGGAAGTTGGAGATTGCTTTGAAGATGTTGTGGGACCTCTGGGACGTCCGTCGGAACTAACCCACAAGACGGCGGAAGAACTTCAAAAAATGAACATTCTCTTTGTCGCCGGCGGCGTCGGCACGGCACCGGTCTATCCGCAGGTCAAGTGGCTCAAGGAGCAGGGCGTCGTTGCGGATGTTGTGCAGGGAGCGAAGACCAAGGATTTGGTGATACTCGAAGAGGAGATGCGTGCCCTGGTCGGAGATCATCTCTACGTCACCACCGATGACGGTTCCTACGGTTTCCACGGTCTTGTAACCGCAAAGGTAGAAGAACTGGTGGAAAAAGAAGGTAAGCACTACGATCTTTGCGTTGCCATCGGCCCGATGATTATGATGAAGTTTGTCTCCTTACTCACCAAGAAGCTCGGAATTCCGACGATTGCCAGCATGAACCCCATCATGGTGGACGGAACCGGTATGTGCGGAGCATGTCGACTGATTGTCGGTGACGAGGTGAAGTTTGCCTGTGTGGACGGTCCCGAGTTCGACGCGCATCTCATTGATTTCGATCAGGCGATGAAGCGTGCAAGAATGTACGCGAGCGAAGAGGGGAGAGAGTATCTCAAGTTCAAGGAAGGAAAGACGCACCACGGTGGCTGCGGAAATTGCGGAGGTCAGCAGTAATGGACATGATGAAGAGAGTCCCGATTCGGGAGCAGGCACCGGAAGAGCGCGCACACAACTTTGAGGAAGTCTGTCTCGGCTACACAGAAGAAGAGGCGAGAGCAGAGGCATCGCGCTGTCTGAATTGTAAGAATCCGCGCTGTGTTGCCGGATGTCCCGTATCGATTGATATTCCGGGATTTTTACAGCAGGTAATCGCGGGGCAGGAAGCAAAAGCTGCCGGGATTATTGCGGAGAGCTCCGCACTTCCTGCGGTTTGCGGCCGTGTCTGCCCGCAGGAGACCCAGTGCGAGGGAGTCTGTATTCGCGGTATCAAAGGAGAGCCGGTTGCAATCGGCAAATTGGAGCGCTATGTGGCGGATTGGGCGCGGGAGCACAAACTGGAGCCGCAGAACACCTCCGAGAAAAACGGACAGCGCGTTGCTGTCATCGGGGCAGGTCCCGCAGGACTTACCTGTGCCGGAGAACTTGCCAAACTCGGCTACGAAGTCAAAATCTTTGAAGCGCTCCATGAACCGGGCGGCGTGCTGGTCTACGGTATTCCGGAGTTCCGTTTGCCGAAGGACACGGTTGTGGCCCACGAAGTAGAGAACGTAAAGAAACTCGGTGTTGAAATCGAAACCAATACCATAGTCGGCAAGTCGGTCTCTGTGGACGACCTTCTGGATCACGAGGGCTACGATGCGGTGTTTATCGGTTCCGGTGCGGGTCTGCCGATGTTCATGCACATTCCGGGCGAGACCGCGAGCGGCGTGTTTTCGGCCAATGAGTTCTTAACGCGCAACAACCTCATGAAGGCTTTCCGAGAGGATTACGACACGCCGATCTTTGCGGGTAAGCGTGCAATTGTGGTGGGCGGCGGAAATGTTGCGATGGATGCCGCGCGAACGGCGCTCCGCCTCGGCGCAGAGACACACATTGTTTACCGCCGTTCGGAGGCGGAGTTGCCCGCTCGTGTCGAAGAAGTGCACCATGCGAAGGAAGAGGGCGTTATCTTCGATTTGCTCACCAATCCGGTCGAAATACTGGAAGATGAGAACGGTTGGGTCAGAGCGGTTCGCGTGATTCATATGGAACTCGGAGAGCCGGATGCCTCCGGCAGAAGAAGACCGGTTGAGATTCCGGGCTCCGAGGAGGAAATTCCGGCAGACACTGTCATCATGGCTCTCGGTACCTCTCCGAATCCGCTGCTTGCTTCCACAACCAAAGGTCTTGATACCAATCGCCGGGGCTGCCTGATTGCGGATGAAAAGAGCGGACAGACAACGCGCGAAGGTGTTTTTGCGGGCGGCGATGCCGTAATCGGTGCCGCTACCGTTATTCTTGCGATGGGAGCGGGAAAGCAGGCGGCGCGCGGCATAGATGAATATCTCAAAGCAAAACGTGCGTGATTGTTTTCTGTTCGGATATAGTGTATAATAATCCCGGAACTTAACCCCGAGAAATCAGTGCATTTGCACGAGCGGAGGACAGAGGAGGAAAAGGTACATGAGTAAGCTTGATTTAAGCAAGTATGGCATTACCGGGACAACAGAAATCGTACACAATCCGTCGTATGAGTTGCTCTTTGAAGAGGAGACCAAGGCAGGTCTCGAGGGCTTCGAAAAGGGACAGGTGACCGAACTGGATGCCGTCAACGTGATGACGGGAATCTACACGGGACGCTCCCCGAAAGACAAGTTCATCGTCATGGACGAGAACTCCAAGGATACGGTCTGGTGGACCTCCGATGAGTATAAGAACGATAACCATCCGGCTTCCGAGGAGGCTTGGCACGCGGTTAAGGAACTCGCAAAGAAGGAGCTTTCCAATAAGCGCCTCTTTGTGGTCGATGCTTTCTGCGGCGCAAACAAGGACACCCGCATGGCGGTTCGCTTCATTGTCGAAGTGGCGTGGCAGGCACACTTTGTGACCAACATGTTCATTAAGCCGACTGCGGAAGAACTCGAGAACTTTGAGCCGGACTTCATTGTCTACAATGCGTCGAAGGCAAAGGTTGAGAACTACAAGGAGCTCGGACTCAATTCCGAGACCGCGGTTGTCTTCAACATCACGACCAAGGAGCAGGTTATCCTGAACACTTGGTACGGCGGCGAGATGAAGAAGGGTATGTTCTCGATGATGAACTACTACCTGCCGCTTCGCGGTATCGCTTCGATGCACTGCTCGGCAAATACCGATATGGACGGCAAGAACACCGCAGTGTTCTTTGGTCTCTCCGGTACCGGCAAGACCACGCTTTCCACGGATCCGAAGCGCCTTCTCATCGGAGATGATGAGCACGGTTGGGATGACTCCGGCGTGTTCAACTTTGAGGGAGGCTGCTACGCAAAGGTCATTAACCTCGACAAGGAATCCGAGCCGGATATCTACCGTGCAATTCGCCGCGACGCGCTTCTTGAGAACGTGACGGTCGATGCAAACGGCAAGATTGATTTTACCGACAAGAGCGTCACGGAGAATACCCGTGTCTCGTATCCGATCGATCACATCGAGAAGATTGTTAAACCGATTTCCCACGGTCCGGCTGCGGAGAATGTCATCTTCCTTTCGGCAGATGCATTCGGCGTATTGCCGCCGGTTTCCATTCTGACCCCGGAGCAGACCAAGTATTACTTCCTGTCCGGCTTTACGGCAAAGCTCGCAGGTACCGAGCGCGGCATTACCGAGCCGACCCCGACCTTCTCGGCTTGCTTCGGCCAGGCTTTCCTGGAGCTTCATCCGACCAAGTACGCGGAAGAACTCGTGAAGCGCATGGAGCAGAGCGGTGCGAAGGCTTATCTCGTGAACACCGGCTGGAACGGCAGCGGCAAGAGAATTTCGATTAAGGATACGAGAGGTATCATCGATGCCATCCTGAACGGTGATGTTCTGAAGGCACCGACGAAGAAGATTCCGTTCTTCGACTTTGAAGTTCCGACCGAACTGCCGGGTGTGGATCCGACCATTCTGGATCCGAGAGATACCTATGCGGACAGCGAGGAGTGGACCAAGAGAGCCAAGGATCTCGCAGATCGTTTCATCAAGAACTTTGCAAAGTATGAGGGCAACGATGCCGGCAAGGCACTTGTCGCAGCGGGCCCGAAGACCGAGGCATAAGACGTACTTGAACGAAAAAGGAACTGTGCAAGCGCACAGTTCCTTTTTGCGGTATTCAACTTGTATTCCGTTTTCGGATCCGCGCGGCGAACTCCCGGAATAAAAACATAAAATAATTATGTAAATAATAGGGGCGCACGCAGGCCGATCCGGCATAGGATGCGAAAGAGTTGAAAGAAGAATGTGTTAACATAATCCAAATATGAAAACTATATAGTTCCGAGCTAAATTGCGCATTCGGTGGACAGAATTGTTCTGCCATAATATGCTTCCTTTTGCATCCTATATAATAAGGAAGAAACAGGGATCAAGATTGCTGAATAAGAGACGAAAATTAAAATAAGGACCGAAAAAAGAAAGCTGTCATTTTTGTGACCTTTTGGGAAAACTGACAGAATTTTGGGAAGAGATGTATAATGCTGTGTTTTTTGCACAAAAGAAGAGCGGCAGAGAAAAGAGAGAACAACAAAACGCAATGCGGACGCTTGTTTGGGAAATTTGGGGCAAGTTGACTTTTTGAAGACGCGTTGCTATCATAACTTGCGTATAACGGAGGAGATGGAGATGAGAGTCGTTTTTTCGCTTTTGATGGACAACACACCCGGTGTTCTGAGTCGCATTGCCGGATTGTTTACGCGCAGAGGGTATAATATCGAGAGCATTACGGCCGGCGTCACCGCGGATCCGCGTTACACGAGAATGACGGTTGTCTCAAACGGCGATGACGATGTACTGGAGCAAATCGAAAAGCAGATTCGTAAGCTCGAGGATGTCAAAGATATCAAGCGCCTTCCGGAGGATAAGAGTGTTTACCGCGAGCTTATGATGGTAAAAATTCGGGCCAACGCCGATCAGAGAGAATCGGTGCATGCGGTGGTGCAGATTTTTCGCGCGAGCATAGTGGATGTGGCAAAGAGTTCTCTCACCATTATGCTGACCGGAGATCAAAAGAAACTGGATGCGTTGCTCGCTTTGCTGGAAGAGTATGAGATTTTGGAACTTGCGCGAACCGGTATCACAGGACTTGCGCGCGGCGCGGATGATATCAAATATCTGCCTTAAGTGAGGTTATCAGAACCGGATTCTTTCGCGGACTGAGAGTCGCAGAATTCGTTCTTTTTTGATAATGCGTTTGTTACTCAAAACGGATGGAACAGATGGAGGAGAGTAAAATGGCACTGAAGATTTATTATCAGGAAGATTGCGATGTTTCTGTTTTAAAGGGCCACAGAGTGGCAATCATCGGCTACGGCAGCCAGGGACATGCGCATGCACTGAACCTGAAGGATTCCGGAGTTGAAGTTTGCGTCGGTCTTTACGAGGGCTCCAAGTCGAGAGAGAAGGCTGAGAAACAGGGCATTACGGTTAAGACCAATACCGAGGCAGCGAAGTGGGCGGATATCATTATGATTCTGATCAACGATGAGCTGCAGGCGGATATGTACAAGAAGGATATTGAGCCGAATCTCGAAGAGGGCGACATGCTGATGTTTGCTCACGGCTTCAACATTCATTACGGCCTTATCACCCCGCCGAAGTTTGTCGATGTCACGATGATTGCGCCGAAGGCACCGGGCCACACGGTTCGCAGCGAGTTCCTTGAAGGCAAGGGCGTTCCGATGCTCGTTGCTGTTGAGCAGGATGCAAGCGGCAAGGCACTGGAGAAGGCACTTGCTTACGGTGCTGCAATCGGCGGCGCGAGAGCGGGTCTGCTTGAGACCACCTATCGCATTGAGACCGAGACCGATCTCTTCGGTGAGCAGGCGGTTCTCTGCGGCGGTGTTTGCGCACTGATGCAGACCGGATTTGAGACCCTGGTGGAAGCCGGCTACGATCCGAGAAATGCATACTTTGAGTGCATTCATGAGATGAAGCTCATTGTCGACCTCATTTATCAGTCCGGTTTCGAGGGCATGCGCTATTCGATTTCGAATACCGCTGAGTTCGGTGACTACATCACCGGACCGAAGATCATTACCGAGGAAACCAAGAAGGCAATGAAGAAGGTTCTTGCCGACATTCAGGACGGAACCTTTGCAAACCAGTTCTTGGTTGATATGAGCCCTGCCGGTCGTCAGGCACACTTCAAGGCGATGCGGAAGAAGGCTTCCGAGCATCTCTCTGAGTCTGTCGGTAAGGAGATCAGAAAGCTTTACAGCTGGAACAATGAAGACTCCAAGCTGATTAACAACTAAAGGCAAAGACAGAAAAAGAGCGATGGAAGAGTCTGGTCCAGCGCTCTTTTTATTCAAAAGCCTACATAAATATAGAGAAAGTTTACAATTTGTTTACAGTTTTGTCATTGTCATAGACGAACGGACGTATTTAAGGTATGCTCTTCTGCAGATATCTCAGCGTTGACGCAACAAGAGGTTCAGAGGTAAGGGCTATGAGAGACAAAGCGGATTTGATGATCAAATGCCTTGAGTTCTTGCAGAAGGATAGCTCCCGGAAGGGGATAGAGCGCATTCTGCGTACAGTGTCACGGTATTTCAATTTGCCGGCACTCGCACTGATTCTTGTACAGGGCGGGACAGAAGAGCGCATCAGCTACCGTGCGCCGTATCCCAAAAAGATTCGGTTTGCATTCCGATTGCCGCTGGAAAATCGGGGCAGAACCATGGGGGTTCTGTTGGTCGGGTGCAGCTCCTTCTTTCAGCATTTGTTCATTCGTAAGTTTTGCTGTTCCTTGGCATTATTGTTTGCCTTGGAACTCGGCAATCGGAAGCGCGAGCAGACCCTGCGCCGGGAAGCTCGTTTGGATTCCAATCTGGAGATACATAATCGGAACGCTTTGGAAGTCAAGAAGGCTGTGCTCAGGAAACGAAATGCACCGCGTTCCGTTGCTGCAATCTATCTGGATTTAAATGGCTTGAAGGAGATTAACGATCGCCACGGACATGAGGCGGGAGATCAAATGCTCCGACGGGCGGTGGACTTTTTCGCCGCCTTTTTCCCGCGCGAACATATATACCGCGCCGGCGGAGATGAGTTTGTGATTTTGGAATCCGGACTTCAGAAAGAAGAGTTCCGCGCACGTGCAAAAGAATTGCAGCAGGCGCTTTCGGCCAATACTACCCCTAAGGCGGCTATGGGGACTGCTTGGCGCGCGAGAGAGCGCTTTGTCGAAGAGGCCATCAAAGAGGCCGATCACAATATGTACCGGGACAAAAACAGCACACGGGGGCATGACCGCGTGACGCTTAGAAGACAGCTATAAATCACCGTAATAAAGGGGAGACGCATGGTATTTTCGAGCATCACTTTTTTGCTTTATTTTTTGCCGATTACTTTTTTGGTCTATTATCTTTTTGCGTTTTCTCGGCCGTTGCAGAACCTTTGGTTGGTGATTGCCAGCCTCTTGTTCTATGCCTGGGGTGAACCGATTTACGTATTCCTGATGCTGGCATCCATAAGCTTCAACTGGCTTTTCGGGCTTATGCTGATGTTGATCCGGAAAGACAATGTAAAGGTACGCCGACTGGTGTTAACCGCGGCCTGTGTCTTGAATCTCGGGATGCTCGGCGTTTTTAAGTACGCCGGTTTTGTGGTTGAGACCGTAAACGGCATCATGGAGCGTCCCTTCTTACCTTATCCCAATATTGTTTTGCCCATCGGTATTTCATTCTTTACCTTTCAGGCTCTGTCCTATGTCATTGATGTCTATATGGGCAGTGCGGAGCCGCAAAAAAATCTCCTCGATATCGCACTTTATGTTGCTTTCTTCCCGCAGCTCATTGCAGGTCCCATTGTCAAATATTCGGCAATCGCGGAACAGATCAAAAATCGACGCACGGATTTCACGATGTTGACGGAAGGCATCTGCCGCTTTTCGGAGGGTTTCTGCAAAAAGATACTGATTGCAAATAACCTCGCGGTCATTGCCGACACGGTATTTAACCTGACCAAGGGAGGCGATACCTCTATCCCGGTGCCCATGCTGCTTGCTTGGCTCGGTGCCGTGAGCTATATGTTCCAGCTCTATTACGACTTCAGTGCATATTCCGATATGGCGATCGGCCTCGGACTTATGTTCGGGTTCCGTTTCTCGGAAAATTTCCGTTATCCCTTTGTGAGTCGTTCCATCCGCGAATTCATGACGCGCTGGCACATCAGCTTGGCTTCTTGGTTCAGTCAATATGTCTACAAACCGCTCGGCGGAGCCAACACCAAAAAGAAAGATGTGATGATTCGCAACCTCTTTATAGTCTGGCTTTTAACCGGACTTTGGCACGGCGCGAACTGGACCTACATCTGGTGGGGACTTTACTTCTTTATCTTAATCGTATTTGAGATTGCGTTCCGGCTCGATGAGAGAGAGGGACATGAAGTGTTGCGCCATGTCTATGTGGTTGTCGCGACCGTATTTGCCATGGTGATATTCCGTTGCGAGACGGGAGAGCAGATGTCCCTCTTTTTTGCGGATCTCTTCGGGCTCGGCGGAAACGGTTTCTACAGTCCTGCGGTTGTCATGTTCCTAAAGGAGTACGGTATTCCGTTGATTGCAGCGGTGCTGTGCGCACTTCCGCTTCGAAACTATATCTTGGAAAAGACCGAAGACAGCGAGGGACATGAGATTTTCTACCGAAGTTGCGGTGCGATTTACGTCATCGGGCTCGGTGCTTGTATGGTGTTTTCCATCGCAATTCTCGCAAAGGGCGGTTACAATCCGTTCATTTACTTCAACTTCTAAGGAGCAGACGATAAGATGAAACGATATCAAGCAGTCTTTTCGGCGCTCTTTCTCACGGGCCTTTTTTCGCTCTCAGCGTTGAACCTATACCGGGAGAGAGCTGTACTCAAAGCAAAGTTTGATGACATTGCCCGTCCCAAGGCAGCTTCCGAATTGAAAAGCTACACGCGGCAGTTGGACGGTGTGCTCTCACAGACGTTGGTCGGCGGACACCGCTGGAATGAGCTTTACGGAACTGTATATCGCGCAATCGGAAAGAATGAGGAGAACTCGTTCAAGTATGTGCGCGACAAGGACTCCGTACTCTATGCGGGAAACTTCTATAACACCTCAAATCTCAGCGCCCCGGGAATTGCGGGACGTATGCGCCGCCTACAGGATAGCTTAAAGGACAAGGGGACCAAGCTCGTGGTCATTATGTATCCGACCAAGTATCGCGAGGATTGGTCTCGGGGCTACTACGGCATCCCCTACAATAACTTTAATGCCTACGGAGATGAGGTGCTTCGCTACTTAAGGCGCTATGATGTGGATTATATCGATGTGCGCGATGTGTTTCGCGAGGCCGATATGAAGGCGACGGAGATATTTTACCGCACGGACCACCACTGGACAGTGCCTTCCGCTTTTTATGCGACGGGCAAAATTGTGGATCATCTGAACCGGAAGTACGATGCGAACTTGGATCCGGACGGCTTTTACCGAGATCTCAACAACTATACAATCGAGACTTACGGGAATATCTACATGGGGTCGCAGGGAAGAGACGCGGGACAGCTCTATTCGGGCGAGTTGGATGATTACAGCTTTATCTTCCCCAAGTTTGACACGCAGTACCGCTACTACTGCCGTTATCGCGGTGGCAGAGAAGGCTCAGCGGAAGGCGATATGGAGCAAGCTCTCATTTCGCGCAAATATCTGAATAAGAAGGATCTCTATGATCGAGAGATGAACAACGGCTATATTCAGGGTGTCGTTCGTTTCGATCAGATTGACAATAAGTTGAACCCGGATGGGCCGTCGGCGCTCTTTATTCGAGATTCCTATTCTTCTCCGGTTGCCACCTTCCTTTCGCCGATGTTCTCGCGCATTGAGTTACTCTGGTCGCTGCACTATAACCCGAGCGGGAAAGGCAGTATTCAGGAAATGCTCGAATCCAAGCATTTCGACTATGTTTTTGTGGCACTCGCGTTGGATAACTTTACCAACGAGGGCACGCCTTTCTATATTGAAGATCCGAAGGCGGCCGAAACCGGAGATGAAGATGTAGTTGGGCAGGGTAAGGATCCCGCCGCACAGTGAGAGAGGAGGAGAGAAGCCGATGAGCATTGCGGCAGAAGTCAGCCGTGTGGAACGAAAGTTTGTCTTGCCGGTGAAAGTCGCCGAGGATCTCTACGGGCGGCTGCGACTGCTCTTGCCGGGCGATCCGTTCCAGGGGTATGCGCCTTATAACGTACGCTCGCTCTACTTTGACTCGTTTTATAACGAGGACTATGTCGATAAAATGGACGGACTTGAATATCGAAAGAAGATACGAATCCGCATCTATAGTCCGGACGACCAAAAGGCAAAACTCGAGCTTAAACAGAAGCAGGGCGAGAATCAGCACAAGCTTTCACTCAGCATCACGCGGGAGCAGGCTTATGAAATGATTGCCGGGAACTATGAGTGCCTGCTCCGTGAGGGCTCGGAACTCGCAGAGAATATCTACGGCATCATGGTAAAAGAGCAGTACCGTCCGGCTGCTTTGATTCAGTATCAGCGAAGAGCCTTCGCAGTGCCGGTCAACAGCATACGCATCACCTTTGACAGTCACATTGAGACTGCCGAGGGAAATTTCGATTTATTTTCAAAGAGCCCGGCACTGTTTTATCCGGCGGACAGTCAGAGTTTTGAAGTGCTGGAAGTGAAGTACAATCATTTTTTGCTTGGCTACATCAAGGATGCACTGCAGCTCGCCGACCTCACGGAGGAGAGTTATTCCAAGTATGTTGCGGGCAGACGTTACGGTTTGTTGCCGGTCATCGGCAGAATGTAAAGGGGGAGAATCATGAGAAACGCACTGTATCAGTATTTATCCGCGCAGTCGGGGACGCTGTCTACCGGCGAGATTCTGATGAGCTTTATCGCAGCCATCATCATTGCAGTGGTCATCTTTGTCAGCTATCAGTTTTCGCACGCAGGAACCGTTTACAGCGCTAAGTTCAACGTGTCTCTTGTTATGCTGACCATTGTGACGACTTTGGTTATGAGTGTTATCGGAAATAACGTCGCGCTGTCCCTCGGTATGGTCGGTGCGCTCTCTATCGTGCGTTTCCGTACCGCTATCAAAGATCCCAGAGATACGGCCTATATTTTCTGGTGCATTGCCGCGGGCATTTGCTGCGGTATCCAGGATTTTAAGATTGCCGGAATCGGTTCGGGTGTCATTTTCCTCGTTCTTTTGGTGCTTGGCAATGTACGCTCCAATGACCGCTATTTGTTGATTGTTCGCGGCAGCGGCAAGAGTGAGGAGGTCATGAAGACCATCAACGAGTACTATGAGCACAAGGCGCAGTTCCGCGTGGATAACTCCGAAAAGAACAGAACGGAACTCATCTATGAGATTTCCGGGAAACTTCGCGAGAAGTGCCTGCAGAAACATGAAGGCAGAGAAATCAAGGATGTGCTCTTCCGTTTGGAGGGGGTTGAGGCGGTACACCTCGTCTGCCAGAACGACGAGATTACGCGCTAATCGGGCGGTACAATGAGAATACCAACAAAGAAGACACTGGTAGCGGCAGGTATTGTCACGGCGGTGCTGGGCATTTTTGTCTTTGTCTTTTCCTATGCCAAAGCAGCGCTCTCCATGCACTATCGCAGCTACCAGCACGAGGTACATCAGAACGCGGACAGCAGCCTGGGACCCGACAGTATGCCGGGAGACGGGAGTGTGGATGTCGCGAGCTTTGAGACGCATCTTCCGATTGTTGTCCTCGATATGAACGGTGACGAACCCAAGGATATCTATCATATGGTCGGCACTGCGCAAAAACGCGAATATCGGGATCCGAATGTGACGGATCCTTGGATTCCCGTGACCTTTACCCTAGTCGACAATGCAAATGATCACAATAAGATTACAGATGCGCCTTCCTTTGTAAATCACGGTAAGATTAAGCTGCGCGGTGCGTCCTCTCGTTCCTTCCAGAAGAAACAGTACGGCATTAAGTTGTTGGACGATGACGGACAAGAGTTGGAGGCGCCTCTACTCGGCATGGATGCGGATGAAGACTGGGTACTCTCCAACAGTATTTTGGATGCGAGCCAGATTCGTAATTACACCGCATATAACCTCGCGGGACAGCTTATGCCGTTTACGCCGGAATGCCGTTTTGTGGAGATGTTCATCAAGGACGGTGAGAGCTATAATTATCGCGGCCTCTACCTTTTGACCGAGCCGGTCAAGCAGGGAAAGGGGCATGTCGATATTCAGGATTACAATCCGCGCGACAAGCGCCCGGCTGTCATTCTGGCGCGCGACCGTGCAGATGACACTAAGACAACGCTTTCGACTTGGGCGTCCGATCAACAGCTTACGTACGGTTGGTTTACGATTAAGTACCCGAAAGAGGAACTGCTCACACCGGAAGTCATTCAGAAGCTTGAAACGCAGCTCACGGAAATCGAAAAGACGCTCTACAGCGACAACTATCGTCAATTTTTGAGCTATCCGCATCTCATCAACCTGCCGAGTTTTATTGATTACTTCGTGATTAACGAGTATTTCATGAACTACGACTCGGGTGACAACTCAACCTATTACTATGAGGATCCCGCACATCAGCTCAGCATGGGGCCGTTGTGGGATTACGACAACTGTTGGGACAATTATAAGTTTGCGGCAGGCGGCGCGGAGTATATGGTCATGCCGGAGCGCCCCTGGTTTGAGCGCATGGTTCAGGACCCGGATTTTGATGCGAGAGTGGTGAGCCGTTACCGAGAACTGCGAAAGGGCATTTTCTCCGATCAAAACATCATGCAGTTTATCGACAATACGGTCGCGTATCTTGGCAACGCATCCAAGCGAGACCGCAGTCGATGGAGAGAAGTCTACTTGGAGAATCATCAGTTGGCATTGGTGGAAGAGGGACACGGCTATGTCATAGACCGGAATCGTGACACCTATGAGGAAGAACTGGTGCGCCTCAAGGATATGATTAAGGGGCACGGCAAATGGCTGGACCTCTACATGGATGACTATCTGAACGGCTTTATTAAGGAGCCGCTTGCGGAGCGCAGTCGAGAGACCTACGCAAACATTGCGCTTGCCTTCCTGTTAATCTTCATTGCGTCCGCCTACCTTCTGGGCAAGAGAGTGAAATAAACATGTACGAGAAACACGAATTCAAACTGATTACCGAGAAGATTCCGCTCTATACACCGCCGGATGAGACGAATATCAGCGAGAAGAAAAAACAACCGATGTATCTCGCCTGGATTGTGGGACTCATTATCGTAGTCTACGGCGCTTGGCGGATGTTTTTTACCCTGCCTTCCGTGTCACAGTACGGTTGGATTGCATTTGTCGGCGGTATTTTTCTGCTTCTTGCGGAGCTGTTCTCCTCGTATGAGGCGCTGACCCACTATCTTTCGCTCCGCAATGTGTATGAGCCGGAGATGCCGGTGGTGCCGCACGAGCTCTTTCCGGATGTCGATGTCTTTATCTCGACCCACAACGAGGAGACCGATATTCTGTTTAAAACGGCGAATGCTTGCGCGGCCATGGACTACCCGGACAAATCCAAGGTCCATGTGTTCCTCTGTGACGACACCGACAGACCTGAAGTGGCTGCGCTCGCCAAGGAACTTGGCGTGGGTTACTTCGGCCTCAGCAATAACAAGCATGCGAAGGCGGGTAATATCAACAATGCGTTGAGTCGCACAAGTTCGCCGCTCATCGCCACCTTTGATGCCGACATGATTCCGAAGAGCAACTTCTTAATGGAAGTGGTGCCGTATTTCTTTCTTCCCATTATGGAGAAGAAGGCCGACGGTACTTGGGTCGTGAAGCCGGAGGAAGAGCAAAAGAACTGCGGTAAAATCGGATTTATCCAGACGCCGCAGGTCTTTTACAATGCCGATTTGTTTCAATACAACCTCTATGCGGAGAAGCGTGTCCCGAATGAGCAGGACTATTTCTTCCGCGAGGTAAACCTCGGCAAGAACCGCACCAATGCGGTGCTCTATGCAGGTTCGAACACGATGATTTCCCGTGAGGCCCTCGAGGGCGTCGGCGGTATTGCGACCGGAACCATTACCGAGGACTTTGAGACCGGACTTCGCATCGAGGCCTTGAATTTTCGCTGCTATGCAGTGAAGAAGCCCCTCGCGCAGGGACTTGCGCCGATTACCATCGCCTCGCTGATTAAGCAGCGTGTGCGCTGGGGGCGCGGCTGCATTTATTCGCTGCGCAGAATCCACCTGTTGACCAACCCGGCCTTTTCTTTGAACCTGAAGCTGAGTTATTATGCCTGCCGCGTTTACTGGGAGAGCTTTTCCAGGCGTTTGGTCTATATTCTGTCGCCTGTGCTCTTTTTGCTGCTCGGCATTCCCTTGGTCGTGATGAACCTAAAGCAGCTGATTTTCATTTGGCTGCCATATTACATCTGCTACAGTTATCTGCTGAAGAAGGTCAGCTCGGAAATCCGAGATACACGCTGGAGCAATACGATTGATACGATTATGTTCCCGTATCTTCTGATTCCGATCTGGGCAGAGTTCTTCCATATCAATGAGAAGAAGTTTTCGGTTACGGCAAAGTCGAGATCTTGGAATGACAACAACGAGTTTTATCTTGCGATTCCGCATATTTGTCTCTTGGTGGTCTCGCTGGTCTCGTTGCTCTTTGCGGTACAACAGCTCATCATCAATCGTGCTTTCGGTCTGATCATCATCATTATGTGGATGCTCATTAACTCCTTCAGTCTCTTGATGGCAGTCTTCTTTATGCGCGGGCGCGTCAACGAGCGTGAGTTTGAGCGCTTCGACTGCGACCTTCCGTTGGAAGTGAGAGCCGAGGCAGAGAGTGAGGACTGCTTCAAGGCGCGTGTCGTCAATATTTCCGAGGGTGGTTTTGCCTTTGAGAGCAAGGAAGCGCTTCCGATTCCGACCGAACGTGGCACTGTGCTTCATTTCGTGATTGAAGACAGAAAGTACCGCGCCCATGTCAGCGGTAAGATTGTCGCGGTCAGCAAACCGAAGCGCGGCAAGGTCTGGACCTATCGGGTGCAGCGCATCGGTGATATGAGCACTGCGGAGAAACGGGAGTTTTTCCAGATTGTGTACGATCGCTTGAATCCGCTGCCCGAAACATTAGCGGAGGACACGAGTTATTTCGACGATATGCTTCGCGCGATGGAAGAGGGGAGCAAGGACAGAGAGCCGCAGCGCAGAACCATGCCGCGTTTCCGAGTCAGAAGTAAAGAGACCCTCGAAAACGGTGTTGTCGTCATGATTGAAGATCTGAACTTCAAATATGTCCGTGTGCGCTTGGTCAAGGGGGATGAGATTCCGAATCGTTTCGTGCTTTTCCGGGAGAGCGAATATCCGATTTCGTGTGAGAAGAGCGATATGCGCGAGGGGCTGTACAGCATCCTGAACAGTGAAGCTCTGCTCGAAAATCAGGCGTTTTTGGACAAACTAAAGGAATGGGGAAAGAAATGAGCACAGCAAACAAAAAATCATGGAAGGCCGGTATTGTTGTGCTCGCAGGGGTTCTGGCATCTGTCTTTGTCGGCGGTTGCTTTTACGCAAGGGCAGAGGAAGGTTGGAAGGGTGTCAGTGCCTACGGACAGCTCAGTGTTCGGGACGGAAAACTGTACAGTGCAAAGGTAAATAAAAATGTTCAGCTGCGCGGTATTTCGAGCCACGGACTCAGCTGGTATCCGGAGTTCACAAGCCGTGAAGCGCTTCATACGGTTAAACAGTGGGGCGCGAATTTGTTCCGTGCGGCTATGTACACGGATCAGGAGGGCGGCTATCTCTATGAACCGGATGCTGCGAAGGCAAGGCTCTATACGGCGGTGGACAATGCACTTGCGGAAGATATGTACGCGATTGCCGATTGGCACACGCTGTACGATAAAAACCCGCTTGACCATGTGAAAGAGGCAAAGGCATTTTTCGGTGAAGTATCTGCACACTATGGGAACAATCCCGGTGTGATTTATGAAATTTGCAACGAGCCGAACGGTGACACGAGCTGGGCGGATGTGAAACGCTATGCGGAGCAGGTGATTCCCGTCATCAGGAAAAATGCGCCGAATGCGATTATTTTATGCGGAACGCTGGATCATTCCGCGAATCTGGAAGGTCCGCTGAACGATCCGATTGCGGATCCGAATCTCATGTATAATCTTCACTTTTACGCGGATGTATCCAAAGAAAAACACTTTAATTCCGTTTATGAGGAGAAGTTGATTCGGGCAAAACTCCCCATCTTCGTGAGTGAGTGGGGAATCGAATACGGAAAGCTCGATGATGCGCATATCAAGAGTCCGAGAGACAGTCGCCTTTCTTTTCAGGAGGCCAAAGAATTTGCCGCTTTTATGAAGAAGAACGATATTTCCTGGACTTATTGGTCGCTTTCCAATAAGGCAGAGGCACACAGCATCGTATTGCCGAGCTCCAAGAAGAAGAGCGATTGGGAGAGCAAGGATTTGACACCTTCCGGTACTCTGGTACGCAGTCTGCTTTCGGAAAAGGAGAACTGAGTTGAAGAGCAAACACCTATTTTCTTTAGCTTCCGTGGCGATGTTTGTAGTTGTGATTGCCTTCGGGGTTCGAATTTACCGGGTGGGAGACAGTGCGCGCAAGGAGAAGGCGCATTGGAAGAAGTTGGATCGCATCCTCAGCGAAGCGAACTTCGAAGGGAGCTACCTGCTTGCAAAAGACGGTAAGATTCTCATCTCAAGCGGAAGGGGAGATCTTTCGTACGATAATAAGAAGGTTCCCGATGAGAAAAGCCGGAGTACCGATCCGGAGAACAATCCCAACAAAATCGGGCGCGAGTCGACCGTGGCCATTAACTCGTTGACAAAGCAGTTTACCGGTGTTGCGATTTATCAGCTTGCCAACGAGGGAAAACTCTCACTGGATGCCACCATCGGAACCTATCTCAGCGATTGTCCCTACGGTGATCGCATTACCTTGAAACAGCTGCTCGAGATGAAATCCGGGCTCCCGGATTATGCGGAGGAGCAAGCGCTGCGCGATAAATACGGCGACGCGATTTACAGCGGTATGGATCCGGCTTCGCTCCGTGCGGATGTCATGGCACTCACGCTCAAAGAAACGCCGGGAGAAAAGTTTGAGTATACCAATACAAACTACTTTTTGCTGGGCCTCATTATCGAGAAGGTGAGCGGCGAGAGTTACGAGAACTACATCACCGCACATTTGCTGAAACCGATCGGTATGCGCCACACGGGGTTTGACTGGAATCTCGCTGCGGTGCGGCCTTTCGACCCGAGTAAGCAGGGAGACGGCAGAGAATTCTCGCACGTCTTTACTTTTTCGGCCGGTGAGATGACCTCGACGGTTCTGGATCTCTATCAGTGGCAGAAATATCTCTACGGAGGCGGATTCCCCGGTATTGTGCCGCAGGAACTGTTTACGGACGGCGGCTACCACATGGGTCTCAATGAAAAGGACGGTGTGTTTCGCCATGCCGGTGCGACACATTTGTATCGGTCCAATATGCTCTACGACACGAAGACAGGAGATCAGGTCATTCTTCTCGGCAGAAGTCCGGAGAGCGATTTAAACGAGCTTACGACCGAATTGAAAGAATGGATTGATGAACTGGAGACAGCTCATTGAGTGGGTTTGTGATACAGATTTAAATTGAAAGGAGATTGGTAAGATGGAACGTGAAGAAGTGATTGAGAAGGTGATTGCGGTCATCCGCGATGTGATGGATGTAGCACAGGTTGAGATTGATGAGGACACCGAAATGCAGGAGGATCTCAGCATTGATTCACTGGATTTCTACAGCCTGCTCGGCGCACTGGAATCGAATTTCCACATCCGCATGCCGGAGAAGGAACTCGCAAACACCGAGACGGTCGGTGATGTTGCGGACGCTGTGATGCGCCGCATGGAGAAGTAAGTATGACCTTTGTCGGCGTATTAGAAGAGATCGTTGCTTGCTACCGGGAGAGAGAGGCGTTTATCTGCCGGGACACTGCGAGCGGCGACTTGAGCAGTGTCAGTTTTGAAGAATTTTGGACTTCTGTTTCCAGCGCCGCGACGTATTGGACGGAGAAGCGAAAGGCGCTTCCGCAGAATGAGCCGTTTCGCGTGGGTATCGCGGCGGATAATTCCTACCCGTATTTTGTCGAGTATCTCGGTGTCATTGCCGCGGGCGGCGTCTTTGTCCCGCTGAATCAGAGTTTCGGCGCGGAGCGTGTGCTGGAGTTTGCGGCGGAAATCGGAATTCCCTATATGCTGGCGGGGGCTGCGCAGCTTGCGGACAGCGAGTATGCGGCGGAGCTTACGGCAGCTTATCCGCCGGGGCGCTTGTTGCCGCTCGATGAGGTCTTTGCGGCAAGCGAACAGTGTGAGCCGCTAAAAGACTTACATAAGGGGGAGCCGGACGACACAATACTCATGCTCCTTTCTTCGGGAACCAGCGGTCGTTCGAAGATTGTTGAGATTACCAATGCGAATCTCTCCGCTTATCCGAACGAAGTCTTTGAACAGCTTCGCCCCGCTCGAGAGAGCGGAAAGCTTCACCACTATGAAAATTTGATTGTGTTGCCGTTGTTCCACATCGGCGGCGTGATCCCGATTGTGGGCGAGCTGGCGCGCGGCAACAGTCTCTTCATCAGCAATGCACGGCAGTTCCTCCAGGATCTCGGTGCGCGTAAATTCGAAAAGCTCATTGTGGCGCCTGCCATGATGAAACGCATATTGGAACGCGCCGAGAAGAACGCAAAGGTTGCGGAAATCTTGGAATCCGTGCGAGAGGTGCTTTGCCTCGGTGCTGCCATGAGTCCGGTGCTCATTCAGGCGCTGCACGACAGGGATATTTTGCCGCGCACGTACTACGGACTCACCGAGACCACCGGAACCGTGACCTACCGAGGACTGTATCGCGACGGTGCTTGCTGCACGGTTGCGGACTTCTGCGAGATCAAAATCGAGGACGAGGAGATTTGTGTCCGCGGTAAGAATGTGATGAAGGGTTACTATAAGAATCCGGAGGCAACAGCGGAGGCCATTCGTGACGGCTGGTTCCACACCGGAGACCTGGGACGCATCGATGAGGACGGTTACCTCTATGTGACGGGACGTCGGAAAAATATCATCGTGCTCTCGAACGGCGAGAATGTGAGCCCTGAAGTTCTCGAGGACAAGCTTTACGCGTGCCCGCTGATTGACGAGTGCGTTGTCTGTGCGGACGGAGAGGAGATTGCGGCGAATATCTTCTCGGTTGCGGCGGCAGCGGATGAGACCAAGGCTGAGGAAATCAGAGCCTTTGTGAAACAGCTGAACCGGAGTCTCCCCCGTGTCGAACAGATTCGGAAACTGAATCTTTCGGCAGAGGAACTTCCGAAAAACAGCACCGGAAAATTACTGCGATAATATAAAAAGTGCAGCGCTTCTCGTAA
>ERZ773196.699-NODE-699-length-20810-cov-2.996435_pt1 | contig 20810 bp, 20 predicted proteins | sample MGYA00581009_ERZ773196 | MGnify/ENA primary metagenome ERZ773196 (study PRJEB29015, sample SAMEA2738162) | human oral metagenome | biome: human oral; feature: human-associated habitat; material: saliva | place: China | collected 2243 ... | reverse complement strand
AAAAGAAGCTTCTTGAAAAACAGAAAGAAGGAAAGAAGAGAATGCGTCAGTTCGGAAATGTAGAGATTCCGCAAAGCGCCTTCATGTCCGTATTGAAACTGGATGAGGACTAAAAAAAGAGATTGTAGAATAAAGACAGGACCAAGTCTATTTCTACAATCTCTTTTTTTTATTCTACTTGTACTTGTAGAAGCCCTCGCCGGCGCTGATTCCGGTCTTACCCTGATCGATTTTTTCTTTCAGTGTTGCCGCAATCTTTCCCTGTACGCTGTTCGGATCCTTTGCGGCAGGGTTTAAGATAACGATGTTGTAAGCGGTCGTTAAGCCTACGATATCCAGAATCTGGAAGGGACCGTAGGGAGAGCCTGTTCCAAGCTTCCAGGTTTTATCGATGGTCTCAAAGTCCGCAACGCCGAGTGCCAGTAAAGATTCCGCAGCAGTTAAGAAGGGAACCAGCATGGAATTTAAGATATAGCCCGGCTGTTCCTTTAAAACCTTGAGCGGAACCATGTTGATTTCATCCGCAAACTCCACGACCTGATCATAGTAAGTCTGCTCCGTTCCTGCATGTCCCATGACCTCCGCGGTATTACTCTTATAAATGTTGTTTGCAAAATGTAGTGCCAGGAACTTCTCCGGGCGTCCGGTGAAGCTTGCGAAGGTGCTCGGAAGAAGGGTGGAAGAGTTCGTCACCAGAACCGTCTTCTCGGGCAAATATTTTGCTAGCTCCGTATAAAATTCCTTCTTTTCTTCAATGCTTTCGGCAATAGCCTCAATCACAAGGTCAGTATCCTTTGCCGCTTCTTCATAAGAAGTAGTTAAGATAATATTCTTGTAGGCCTCTTCCACTTTCTTTTTGCATTCCTCTATTTCCTCTGCGGAAAGGGGATATTTTTTTGATAATCCGCGAGCATAAGCTGCCGGACTTCCGCTTTTCATTTCATCTAGGATACTGAGGTAAATGACTCTTAATCTATCGAGTTTCGGCTTACAACGTTCAATGGAAGCCTCAGTTCTTAACCAGATTTTTACATGGAAACCGCAGTAAGCAGTCTGAAAGGCAATCTGACTGCCCAAAACGCCGCCGCCGGCAACCGTAACATTTTTAAACATATTTTCCTCCTTTTTTGAACAAGAAGCATTCCTTTTTATCTGTTTCTTGTTAAGAATAAAGACGGCAGGAAAGAAAAACCTCCTGCAAGTGTAATTCTAATTTTTTCTGGCTGCTATAAGCAGAATATATAGTATCCAAATCGATAATCTTTATCGATATTTTCAGTATACATCTTTTTTAGAGGAATACAAGAAAAATAAATTTCACACAATCTTTTGGAAAAGGAAAGGATTCTTTATTTTAATCGATAAAGGAAAGGCAAGGAGGCCTGCGCTTTTCCCTTCTTTAAACGCTTCCCCACTGGAATTCTTATCATAAAGTGAGTATACTATTCCCAATTCTTTTCATGCATAACGACTGTCGGTCGCAAGAGAGTAAGGAGGAAAATATGGAGGAAAAATTGGATTATCAACATTTGGGCTTCGCCTATCATGTACCGGAGAAACGGTATGTAGCGAATTATCGTGATGGTTCTTGGGATGAAGGAGGACTCAGCAGTGACAGCAATGTTGTATTAAACGAGTCCGCAGGCATTTTACAATACTGTCAGCAGGTTTTCGAAGGATTGAAGGCGTACCGTTGGAAGGACGGTTCGATTGTCTGCTTTCGTCCGGACTTAAATGCCGAGAGGATGTATCGGTCTGCGGCATTTCTTGAGATGCCGAGTTTTCCGGTAGAGCGTTTTTTATCCGCTCTTGATGAAGTGGTCCGGGCAAATGCGTCTTCCGTGCCGCCTCACGGAACGGGAGCCAGTTTGTATATTCGTCCCTACCTTTTTGCCTCGGGAATTGTCATCGGGGTGCAGCCTGCGGAAGAATACCAGTTTCGTATTTTCACCACTCCGGTAGGACCCTATTTTAAGGGAGGCGCAACGCCGATTGCGCTCATGGTCTCCGATTTTGACCGCGCCGCACCGCATGGAACGGGCGCAGTGAAAGCGGGTTTAAACTATGCGATGAGTTTACATTCCCATGAGATTGCGAAGAAAAAAGGTTTTGCGGAAAACATTTATCTCGATGCGGCTAAGCGGGAATTCGTCGAAGAAACCGGCGGTGCGAATATTCTCTTTGTGGATCGGGAAGGCAGACTCGTTGTACCGAAGTCGGATTCAATTCTACCTTCCATTACCAGAAAATCATTAATTTATGTTGCGGAAGAAATCCTGCACATTCCGGTTATAGAAAGACCGGTTCGTTTCGATGAAGTTCCGAATTTCGTGGAATGCGGTTTGTGCGGTACGGCAGCGGTAATTTCTCCGGTGGGAAAGATTGCAGACCATGACAGGGAAATTCTTTTCCCGAGCGGAATGGAGAAACCGGGAAAGATTACGGCGAAGCTGTATGAAACGCTCTCCGGAATTCAGAATGGAGAGATTCCGGCGCCGGAAGGATGGATTAGAAAGATAGTATAAGATAAGTCTTTATGCGTTTTGCGGATATGGAAATAGGGCACGCTCTCGCTAACTTCGCCTGACTGAGCATGGGCTTGGATTGCTCCTTATTTCCATTTCTACAAAAGCAAATAATCAGTACATATATTTTTAACCCATATTTTCCTCTATAAAAACCGGACCAAAAGCTGATTCGAGAGATCCAAGCCCTCCGGGGTGAAGTAATACCTTGCATTCTTATGAATCAAGTATCCTTCTTCGACAAGCCGAGACAGGATTTCTCCGTAAAGTTTATGAATGTCAACGGAAAAGCGTGCGACAAAGTCCGTTTCACTGACCCCTTCGGTGCGCCGAAGTCCCAAAAAGAAAAATTCTTCCATTTGTTCTTCCTTACTTAGGCTGTGTTTCTCTTCAGTAAGGAGATTTTCTATACTCTGACTTTCTGTACAGAGGAATTTCGAAGCGCTCTGCGCATTTTCAGAAGAGGGAACTTCGACTTTGAAGATTGTATCTTCTTCTGCAAAAGGAATTTCCATATATTTCACTAAGGAGTTTACATTTTTCCAACGAGTCTTTTGAAAATAGGAGGACGCCCCGAGTCCGAATCCGAGGTAAGGAACATCGGACCAATAATTATAATTATGGATTGACGCAAAGCCTTCCTTTGCAAAATTACTGATTTCATAGCGCTCCATTCCCATTTTCCGAGTCCACAGAAGACTCAGGCGGTCCATTTCCAAAAGTGCTTCTTCTGTAGGAAGAGGGAGGACACCTTCCTTATGCATGCGAAAAAAGCGGGTTCCGTTTTCTACGATTAAGTTATAAATGGAGAGATGCTCCGGACGGAGCATGCTGATGCTTTTTAAGCTTCGCTGAAATGACTTTGCGCTTTGCAAGGGGATCCCATTCATTAAATCCACATTGATATTAGTAAAACCGGAAAGTCTTGCATCCTCATAGGCCTTTAAAAAGTCAAAATAGCGGTGCGTTCTGCCTAAAAACTTAAGCTCTTCATCATTTGCGGATTGGAGACCGAAGGAAATACGATTGAAACCTGCCCGCTTGTAGGCAAGAAGAGCAAGCTTCATGGTAGAGGAGGGATTACATTCGATTGTAATCTCCGCTTCCTTTGCTACGGGAAAATGCGCTTGAATAAGCTCCATGGTCTTTACTATTTCCGAAAAGGGAACGAAGCTCGGTGTTCCTCCACCAAAAAAAACGGAGACAATTTCATAGGGGGATTCAAGGAGAGGCTGACTTTCCGACTCTATACCCGAGGGCTTTACCGAGCGAAAAAGCAGCTCTTTTCTGAGTTGTTTCATATACGCACGCATTTTTTCCTCGTCGGAAGGGAAGGAGAGGAAATCGCAGTAGGCGCATTTCCTTGCGCAAAAAGGAATGTGTATATATAATGCAAGTGGTTTTTTCTCCCGTAAATCGAGAGAATGCAACAGTCTTTTATATTGGTCCATAGGGAAATCCTTTTCGTTTTTCCCACACTTTAGCACAGAGTGATTTTTTCGGCAAGGAGGAGTAATGGCGGCTAAACAGGAAGAAAGAGAAGCGTTTTCCAAGGCACAAAAGCTCCTTACAGAGGAAGTGAAAAAGGGAGAGTTTCGTCCGCTCTACCTTCTCTACGGAGAAGAGCAATATTTGCATTCCTACTATAAAAAGATGTTTGTCAAGGCATTTTCCGAAAATGAAGGGATAAATATTACGATGGTAGAGGATAGCTCCGATAGTAGAGATTTGAAAGAAATCTCCGAGACACTGCCTTTTTTTGCTTCTTATCGACTGCTGGTTTTTGATGAAAGACTATCCGGAAGAAAGAAAATGGATGAGAGTTTTGTGCAGTATCTGGAAAAGAGTCCGGAGTCTACGGTTATGCTTTTTTTGGAAGATAAAATCGATAAGCGCTCCGCATTTTATAAGGTCGTGAAAAAAAGGGGATTGGTTCTTCCCTGTGTGGAGCAGGACAGTGTTTTTTTACAAAAGTTTGCCCTCGGTATTTTAAAAAAGGAAAATAAGTTAATTTCCCCGTCTCTCATGCAGGAGCTTTTGCGACGCACGGGTACAAATATGTTTCGTATTGAGACGGAATGCCGTAAGATAGCGTCTTATCTCGGAGAGGAGAAGGAGGTCACAGCGGAAAGCATAGAAACTTGTCTTAAAAAACTTCCGGAGGACCGTGTTTTTGAGATGATTGAAGCTATAGGCAGAGGCGATAAGGAAAGGCTTTTTCACTATTACGGAGATTTACTGCAATTGGAAGAAAGTCCCACGAAGATCAGACTTTTGATTAAGTCCAATGTGGAGAAACTTCTCTTGGTTCGGGAGAAGCTGACGGAAGGTTATTCCGAAAGAGATATGGCTACAGCGCTTTCCATGGAACCATGGCGTGTGAAAAAATATACTGCGGAAGCAAGACAGTATACTTTATCTGCTTTACGCGATCTTTTTCACGCTTTACTTCGTTTGGAAGAAGAAATCAGACAGGGGAAGATTGAGGAAAGGCTGGCTTTGGAAATCCTTCTTTCCGGAGAGGAAAAGACTTTTTTTACTGTGAAAACCTAAGTTTTAGCGGAATTATATTTAGAGGAATGTAAGAGAAATGAAAGATATTTTCTTAAAAACTGTGCTAGAATCCAAAAAATAAGGAGGATGACTATGTTCAGAACAGGAAAAGAAAAGTTGAGCTTATTATTCGCTGTTTTTTTTGTACTCTTCTCATTTCCTTTTACAGCTATGGCGGAAGAAGCAGTACCGCAAGGTAAGGGAGAAATCATAGAATATGAGTTCAGCCCCGATGCTTTACAGGAAGATATACTCGGTACGGAGAATCAAGGATATACAAAAGGAGAGTCTTTGGGGGTTTTTCAGCTGGTAGGATACAGCGGAGACGGAATGACCTATTCCGGAGCGGCAACAAAGGCAAATCATACCATTGCCGCAGATTTAACGGTTCTGCCCTTGGGAACAAAGGTTTTTGTTGGGGACACGGTGTATACGGTAGAAGATATCGGTTCCGCGGTGAAAGGGAAGATGATTGATATTTATTTTTCCACTATGGCGGAAGCCAGAGCACTCACAAACGCGGGAAGAGTTTATAGTGAGGTTTTTGTGGCTTTGCCGAAGAAATAGGGATAGTGTAGAAATTACTCAGTCTTTTTGATTGAGAGAAAAAGAGGGTTTGATTTTGTACATTGAAAAAAGAAAAAGACTTTTGCTAAGTGCTATTGCGCTTTGTTTTTGTTGCTTGTTGGGAAGTAAGTTGGTTTATGCCGAGAGCGTTATCGGAAACTACAGAAGTGAGAGCTTAGGGGATGTTCTGTATTTTTCCACGGACGGAAAGGAAAAGACGGAAGTGGAGAAAGAGGCGGAGAAGGCGGTTATGGAATCGGAGGCTCGACATGACGTGGAAACGAATATAAGTGATACACTGACGCCCCTCGGTGTTTTTAAAATCACGGGGTATTGCCCTTGTTACAGTTGTTCGGAGGGATTCGGAAGAAGAACCGCCTCCGGAAGATTGGCTATCGAGGGAAGAACCGTAGCGGTGGATCCCCGAGTAATACCTCTTGGAACAAGGCTTTTGATTGACGGCAAAGAATATGTTGCGGAAGATATCGGCGGAGCGGTAAAGCAAAAGCACATCGATATCTATTTTGACAATCACAAAGTAGCGCATCAACTCCTTCGCTATACCGAAGTGTATCGAATAGGGTAGGATTGCCTTGTGATTAAAGCACAGTTTTGAAAGATTACCTTTGTTGTTTGACAAGAGTGTTTATGAAAAGTCCGGGATTAAGTCCCGGGCTTTTTTAGTTCATAACGGGTATCGTGCATAAAGCGTGCGATATCTTTTTGTTGACAAGTGGATGATCTGTAGCTGAGACATCTTGTTTCTTCACTAGTCGCTCACGCAGCGCGCGGCATCTCGTTGTTTAAGGTAAAATGCGTTATAATACTGAGATGGCATAGTCGAAACTGTATAATACTGAAATAGCATTGTTGAAACAGTATAATATGGAGATAGCATCGTTGATACAGAAAAAAGAGGTGGAAAATGGGATTTACCGAGGCTCAAAAAAGAGCAATAGAGTCGAAGGCGAGAGCCGTTCTTGTTGTAGCGGGTCCCGGCTCCGGAAAGACTACCGTGCTTACGGAACGCCTTGTTTATCTCCTGAAAAACGGGGCAGAAGCAAAGTCCTGCCTGCTTCTTTCCTTTACGAGGGCTTCCAGTAAAGAAATGGCATTACGTTTTGCAAAAAGGGGCATAGCGGGGAATAGCCCCCATTTTTCCACGATTCACGCTCTCTGTCTTTCTCTTCTTCGTGAGGTTAGAGGTATAGAAAGGGAAGGCCTTGTCAACCTTTATGAGAAAATGGATTGGCTCTCTGCCTATTTTCTGGAAAAAGGAATTGCAAGAGAGGAAGTGGAAGAGTTACTTCTGAACTATTGTAATCAGATTTCTTACTTTAAATCCATAACGGAAGAGGAAAGAATGCATTTCCTCCGTGAAGAGAAGAATGAAGATTTTCTTCCCCTGTTTCAATACTATGAGAAGATGAGAAAGCTAAGGGGAAAGCTTGACTTTGAGGACCTTTTAATTGAGGTACTTTTGGAATTACAGAAAAATACACGGATTGCGGACAGCTGGAAGAGTCGCTTTAGTTATATTTTGGTGGATGAGTTTCAGGACCTCTCCCTCATTCAATACGCTATTTTAAAGGCTCTTTCCGAAAAGGGGGCTTCCCTTTTTGTGGTGGGAGATGAAGACCAGAGCATTTACGGTTTTCGAGGAGCAAGCCCTGACATTCTTTTTCGTTTTGCCGGAGATTTTCCGGATTGCGAGAGGATTTTCCTCGCAGATAATTTCCGCTCCAAAGAAGAAATCGTTCTGCTTTCCAGGCGCCTCATCGGAAAGAATAAGAAGCGTTTTCAGAAGCCTCTTACGGGAAGAAGAGGCAGGGGCGGAAGAGCCAAATATTTTCTTGTGGAAACGGGAGTAGAGGAAGCGGTTCTCCTTGCAGAGCATGTGGAAAGTCTTTTACGGGAGGGGTGTCCTCCGGAAGAAATAGCGGTGCTTTGCCGAAGTAAAATGCAGATTACGCCTCTTCTTCCGGGATTTATGGAGAGAGGAATCCCTATAGTTGTTGTGGAAGAGCTCAGCAATGTTTTTCAGCATTTCATCGGAAAGGATATATTGGCCTACCTGAGACTCGCTAAAAATAAAGAGAGCAGTCAGGAACTTGTGCAGATTCTTTCCAAACCGTATAGGGGACTCCGAAGAGAGAAGATTTTACATAGAGATTCGGGACTAAGCGACTTAAAGCGTGCCGCAAAAACCCGGAAAGAGAGAGCAGAGACGGAAAAACTGGAAAAGCATTTGGAGGCGCTTTCCAAGCTTAATCCGAAGGAAGCCGTCCTTTTTATCCGAAAGGAAATCGGCTACGAAAAATATCTGGAGGATTTTGCAAAAAAGAAAAACAAGGACTTTACGGAATGGTGGGAGAGCTTGGAGGAAATAACAGCTATGAGTGAAGGTTATCCGGATCTTGATGCTTTTTTCCGTTTTGTTACGGAGTTTAACAGAAGAGCGCTGGAAAGACGAAAACCGGAGGAAGAAAAGGGAATTCGATTTATGACTTATCACAGTGCGAAGGGCTTGGAGTTCGATGAAGTTTTTTTACCGGATTGTATTGAAGGAATTATTCCTGACGGAAGAGCGAAGAAGCCGGAAGAGATTGAAGAAGAGCGGAGAAGTTTCTATGTTGCCCTTACCAGGGCAAGAAAAGGAATTCACATCTATGTCACAAAGACGAGGTACAGTAAAAAAGTGTACCCGTCAAGGTTTATTCCGGAACTGTTGGAAGGCAGTTAAACAAGCTACAAAAGGGAGAGGAAGATGGAAAAACTAAAGATTTTAGTGGTGGATGACGAGGAGCGGATGAGAAAGCTCTTGCAGGATTTTTTGAAAATGAAAGATTTTGAGGTACTCCTCGCGGCTGACGGAGAAGAGGCAATCGATATATTTTTTCAAAAGAAGGATATTGCGCTTGTCATCTTGGATGTCATGATGCCGAAGATGGACGGTTGGGAAGTGTTAAAAACGATTCGGGAACATTCCAAGGTCCCTGTGATTATGCTGACAGCACGCTCGGAAGAAAGTGATGAGTTGAAAGGCTTCGATTACGGCGCGGATGAGTATATTTCCAAACCTTTTTCTCCGAAGATTCTTGTCGCAAGGGTAGAAGCCCTGCTTCGTCGTACCGGTGTAAAGAAAGAAGAAGTTCTGGAGGTTGGCGGAATCCGTATGGATGAATCCGCACACCGTGTTACGGTGGACGGAAAGGAAATTGAGCTTAGCTTTAAGGAATATGAACTTTTACAGTATTTTATTGAAAATAAGGGAATAGCCCTTTCCCGAGAGAAAATACTGAACAATGTTTGGAACTACGACTATTTCGGTGATGCAAGAACGATTGATACCCATGTGAAAAAACTCAGGGCGAAACTCGAAAACAGAGGAGATTATATTAAAACCGTCTGGGGTATGGGATATAAGTTCGAGGTAGAGTAAAGATGAAAAAGCACTATTTAAGGAGGAAGTTTGCGCTGCTTTTTGCCGGGGTTTTCTTCGCTTTAATCGTGATTATGTTGATAGGAGATAATTTTTTCCTGGAGCGTTTCTATGAGAACAGGAAAGAGCATGTTTTACAGAACGCTTATCTGGAAATTGACCATGCTTTGCAAGAAGGAGGAGGATTCTCCTCCGTTTTTCCGGAAGAGGGAGAAGAGGATAAAACAGAAAATGCGGTTACGCGTTTCATCGCCAACCTTACGGAAAAAGAAAATATTTCCGTGATTATCATGGATAACACAAGTTCTCGCTCCTATACCTCTTCTGCGAATCCGAATGCCCTTTTACAACGTCTTTCTTCTTATATTCTGGGAAAAAGCGGAGATAAGCGTAAGTCTCTTTATAACGGAGAGAATTATACGATAGTGAAGACGGAAGGAAGAGGGAATGAAGGCGGATATATGGAGTCTTGGGGATATTTTTCGGATAACAGCAGCTCCTTTATTATGTCCATGCCGCTTTCCAGCTTAAGTGAAGCGGTTTCCGTTTTTAACAAATTTCTCCTTTTCCTCGGGCTTATGACCATGGGGCTTGGAGTTATTATCGTCTATATTGCAAGTTATGAAGTGACAAAGCCTATACAGCAGCTTGCAGAACTTTCTCTTAAGATGAGTAAGCTCGATTTTTCTGCCCGTTTTGAGGGAAATTCCACAGATGAAATCGCAACACTCGGGAATTCCATGAATATTTTGTCGGAAAGGCTGGAAGAAACTATTTGTGATTTGAAAAAGGCGAATAATGAGCTCTTAAGCGATATTGAAAATAAAAATTTGATTGATAAAAGAAGACAGGAGTTTGTTGCCAATGTTTCTCATGAGTTAAAGACCCCGATTGCCCTTATCATGGGATATGCCGAGGGGCTTTCCGAGGGACTTTGCGAAGATGAGGAAAGCCGAAATTATTATAGTCATGTCATCCTCGATGAAACCGAGCGAATGAATCATATGGTAAAGGATCTGATGAATCTTTCCGCCATAGAGCAGGGAAAGGACCTTCCGGATTTTACTTTATTGGATTTTCCGAAGCTTCTGGAGGGCGTCCTTATGAATATGGATATTCTCATAAAGCAAGAGGGGATTCAGTTGGAAGTGGACATTCCCAGAGAGCTTTATCTATATGGCGATGAGTTTAAGATTGAAGAAGTACTCATGAATTATTTGCAAAATGCAATACACCATGTGACAGAACCGAAGCAAATCGGCATTTATACCGAGTATCGCGGGAAAAATCTGGTAGAGGTACATGTCCGGAATACGGGGAATCCTATTCCGAAAGAAGATATTCCCCATGTTTTTGAAAAGTTTTACAAGGTGGATAAGGCACATACCAGATCTTATGGCGGATCCGGGCTCGGTTTAAGCATTGTGAAGGCAATTATGGATAGTCACCATCAGGAATGCGGTGTGAAAAATACGCTTACCGGTGTGGATTTCTGGTTTACGCTGGAAAAGAGAGAAAAAATAGTTTAGCTTTGTCAAATATTTATTGAAGCTTTGCAATACTTTGATACAAAAAAATTATTTTAATGAAAAAAAAGCAAATATATGATAGAATTGCTTGAATAATTCTTCATCAGGAAAGGAGCTATAGTATGGATGAGTGGAATGGAATGAATAATACAGAGAACAATGGCGGCATGTCCGGGCTTCTGGAGGGGACTCTTTCTAATGCTATGTATAATGTAGCTATCGGAGTGCATCTTTTAGTGGGGCTAATTGTTACTTATTTCTTGGCTCTAAGAATGCCTTATATTTTTCCTGAGATTTATCATGTACACCCGATTATTTTCTCTATCGGTTTTTTGGTTGTGGGACTTGTCGGTGGAAGTATTGCGGCAAAAGGGAATTATGTTTTATCCTTAATCGGTTACGGTATGAATATTTTGGCTTTCGGTACGTTACTTTCCTTAGTAACTATTCTGTATCCGGTGCAGTACATCGTTTTGGCGGCGGTTTTGACCACTGTTGTTGTTTTAACGATGACGATTGCCGGCGTGATTTTTCCGAATGCATTTCTCTCTATGGGAAGAACGATTTTTATCGCCTTAATCGGTCTTGTTGTTGCTGAATTTGTTACCATGTTGCTGGGAATATTTTATCCGAATATTTTTGCCATCATCGGCATTTTTATTTTCTCCCTTTATGTCGGCTATGACTGGGCGAGAGGACAACAGTATCCAAGTACAGCAAGCTATGCCTGCTTTACGGCACTGCAGCTTTATATGGATATTATCAACATTTTCATCAGAATCTTAAGACTTTTGGGAAAAAGAAGATAAGGAATGCAGACTCTGAGGCAGTTATGGATAAGGAATCCGTTAATGCTTCTTGTCCGGAACCGCCACATTGAATGATTTACGAAATATTGCAATTTTTATAGAAAAAGATGTGGGAAAAGTATTTTTTTCACATCTTTTTTTATGAGGGAATAAGATGGATGATTTAAGAGCGGAAATACGAAATCTTATGCAGGAAATGCTTTTTAAGAAGAACTTTTCTTCGGATGAGGAGTTTCAGCATTGGTGGATTTCTGAAGGGAACGAACAACGATATTTTGCCTTGCAGGGACGCTTGGAGAAGCTAGAGGAAGAAGAGCGAAGAAGGAAAATGTATGATTTGTAAACATTGTGGACGGGAAATAGAAAAAAGATGCACTGTCTGTCCTTATTGCAAAACCCCGATTATTCGCATAAAGGTGAAAAGAATATGCGCTTACTGCAAGACGGAGGTTAAAAAGGGAGATAAGATTTGCCCGGGATGCGGGAGAAATGTTCCGGAAAAGATAAGAGAATTACTGGAAAAGGAGGATACGGAGAGCTTTCCGGAGAATGTTGAAAAAAGAAGGTATAGAGAAGAAAATCTGCATTTTTCTCCTGATGTTTTTTCGGAAGATACGGATATGGAGCAGGAAAATGCCGATTTTCTCCTTCTTATGTTGAGTCTCTTACCGCCTATTTTTGCTATTTTTTCCAAGGTGTTTTTTACCGAAACGGGATTTTTACCTTGGTATATTACGGCTATCCTTGTTTACTTTGCTTCTTCCATGCTGCTTTCATACTTTTTGGATGCGAGTATGAAGAGACTTTGGGAAGCGGAATCGGGGAAAAAACTCGGAGAGCTTAGACATCTTCTATTCTATCTCTGCCCGCCTTATACTTTGTTTTTCTTCTTGAAGAAGAGGAAGGACCGGAGCAGCCTGCTTCTGTTCCTTATGACGATACATTTTGCGCTGGTAATCATTATCTTTTATGTTTAAAAAGGAAAAAATCATATGTGCCGTTCAAAAGAGAGCGAAAAAGATAAGAGTTCTTTCTTCTCTGCTATTTCTTCGAATTGGACAGATTTCTCTTTTCCGGAGGAAATTTCTCTCGATAAAATCGTGTCCAGCGGACAATGCTTTCGTCCGAAAGAAATTGCTCCTTCCTGTTTTCGTTTCATCACAAGGGATTCTGTTTTGTACCTAAAGCAAGTTTCTGCGAAAAAACTTGCTTTTTATATCAATGAAAGCCCTTCTTCTATTGAAAAGGGAAGAATAGATAGTGATTACTCTACGAAAAAGACGGGGGAAAAGCTCTTTACGGGAGTAAAAGAGGAGTGGAAGAGTATCTGGCTTCCCTACTTTGACGGAAGAAGAAAATATAAGAAAATCGAGCAGGATAATCGGGGGGATCTTCATTTACAAAAATGCATAGACTTCGGAAAAGGCTTAAGGAGCTTAAAACAGGATCCCTTTGAAACTTTGATTACCTTTATCCTTTCGCAAAGAAAATCCATTCCCGCTATTCGTTCTTCCGTAGAGAAGCTCTGTGAACAGTTTGGAGAAAGGCGCTATAGCAAAGTGGAGGAGAAGGAAGTATATTTGTTTCCCAGTGCGAAGGCGCTTTATCATGCCGATTTATCGAACTGCTCCCTAGGCTACAGAGCTCCCTTTGTGCAGGATGCGGTAGAGAGAGTTGTGGAAGGGAGACTCGACTTATCGGCTTTGGAAAAATTGCCTACGGAGGAACTTTTAGAAGCACTGATGGAAGTGCATGGCGTAGGAATCAAGGTGGCTTCCTGTGTGGCTCTTTTTGCCTATTCCCGAATGGATATAATCCCGGAGGATGTTTGGATGAAGCGCATTTGGGAGAAGCATTATCAGGGAGGGAATCCCTATAGGGAAGATCCTGACGGAGGAATCATCCAGCAGTATCTTTTTCACTATGCCATACATCATAAGGAGGAATACTAGTGTCCTATTCATACTTTGCCTTGTTATCCAGAATGAAATACATCAATCGTTGGGCGCTGATGCGAAATGCCAGGGAGGAAAATCTTTCCGAGCATTGCCTGGAGGTTGCGATTTTAACGCATGCGCTCTGCGTAATCGGGAATAAAAAATGGAATAAAAACTTATCCGTGGAGAAGGCGGTGCTTCGTGCACTGTATCATGATGCAGCGGAAATTCTGACCGGAGATATGCCGACTCCGGTAAAGTACCGAAAAGAAGAATTAAAAACTGCCTATAAAAAGGTGGAGAAGGAGGCGGAGGAACGCCTGCTTTCTACGCTTCCTCAGTATCTCACGGAAGACTTTGAAAAGGTATTTTTCCCTGAAGACTATGCAACTTTATCCTATGAAAATAAATTGATTAAAGCGGCGGATAAACTTTCTGCTTTAATTAAGTGTGAAGAAGAGCTTCGGGCGGGCAATCAGGAGTTTTCTACGGCGGCTATGTCCACCAGAAAGAAAGTGGAGGAAATGGCGGAGGAGCTTCCGGAATTGAAATGCTTTATAGCGGATTTTCTTCCGGAATACGGGAAAACATTGGATGAACTGACAGAAGAGTAGTTTATTGGCGGTTTTGCATGAAGAGGAAGGGATAGAAATAAATATAATGCAATCATTTTGTGATTGGGTAGAGAGACAAAGCGGAAGTGATAGAGAAGGGGGATTTCGGCAAGAAGAAGCTGAAGCAAGAAAATGTTTTTATTTGAAGAAGTAGAGAAGAAGGGAGAAAGAGGGCTGGCAATTACAGGGTACTCCGGAAAAACAAGAGTATTATCCGTTCCGGCGTATTTGGAAAAGGAAGGAGGAGAAAAGCTTCCGGTATTGGAAATTGCGGCACATGCCTTTGACGGGAGAGAGGACTTGGAAAAAGTGGAGCTTCCGAAAACCATTCGTGCTTTACGGGCATTTTCCTTCTTTAACTGCAAGGCACTTCGGGAATTTATGCTTTGGGACAGTGTGGAAGATTACTATGACGGCTCTCTACGGCAATGCCCTGCTCTTTCCCATATTGCGGTGTATTTTGAAAAGGAAGAAAACTATCAGATTGTGCGGGATATCTTGGGAGACAGTGACAGAAGGCTGCAGTTTCATTTGTATTTCTCGGAAAGCTCTCTGAACATGAATACGGATTCCGTTGTGACTTCCTCTGGAGCTGCGACTTCCTCTAGAGAAAAAGCTGATTCGTATGAGCGGAATAGTTCTGTACGCTCTTCAACTAAGGAGCTTTCGCTTCTCTTCCCCGGTTATGTGGACAAGGTTAGGGAAGATACCATGGCAAGGCAGATTCATGACACAATTGACGGCTGTGGCTATAGCTATCGGCAGACGGTCGGAAGAAGGAGAATAGATCTTCGGCTTTATGATAAGCTTTTTTCAAGAGCGATTCATGATACGAAAGGGGCTGCGGTCTATATTGCTCTCGGACGCCTGCGCTATCCTGCAGAACTCCTTGATAAAGCGAGGGAAGATTATCTTCGCTTTCTAAGGGAGGAGGAAAGCTTTTCTTTAGCTCTTCTTATTGCGGATAAAGAGTGGGAATGGATAGAGTTTTATATGGATTTACAGCTTTTTTCGGAAGATGCGATAAAACTTGCGCTTAAGCTATTGGCAAAACAGGGAAATATAGAGCTTGCGGCAAGATTTTTGGACTATCAGGAAAAACATTTTGCTAAGGAAAAAAAGAAGTTGCTTTTCGACTTGGATGAACTGTAGAGAATAGAAAAAATGTAGTGTATAGAAAAACTGTAAAGTATAGCAAAAAGTTGTAGAAATTTTTTTCGGGGATTAGGGGAATTGCTTCTTGTCAATGAACGAATTGGAGAAGAATGGGAGAAAGAAGAGAAACGGCACAGGGGGCATTAAATACCCTGGGACTTAGAATTTTAAATCAGGCGAAAATAGAGCTCAGCTTATCCATGCGATACCTCAGTCGTGCTTTGGATAAGCTCTCTTTTCGGATGGATTTTAATACGAGGCGAATCGGTACGGAGGGGGAGATTATTCATTTTCACCCGGAGTTTGTTTTTCAGCTGTATGTGGAAAGCCCGCAGAAGCTGTATCGCCTGTATATGCATAGTCTCCTGCACTGCCTTTTCCGCCATATGTTTAAGACAGAGGATAAAGATACGGAATTATGGAATCTGGCAACGGATATTCACGTGGAATATGTTCTGGATTCTATGGATATTCCACTCCTCTATCGTCCGGCCTACCCTTTCCGGGAAAATTATTTTCAAAAACTCGAAAAAGAAGTGAAAAGTCTTAGTGCAGAGCGTATCTATGCCTATCTTTTGGAACAGAATTTAAGTTATGAAGAAAAAGAGCGTTTGGAGCAGGAATTTGTAAAGGACGACCACTCTTTTTGGGAAAAGCTTAGTGAGGAAGAAAGACCCGTGAATCCGGAAGACGCGGGAGATACGGATGACGCGGAAAATCCGGAAGACGCGGGAGGTACGGATGACGCGGAAAATCCGGAAGACGCGGAAGACGCGGAAGACGCGGGAGATACGGAAAGCCCTAAAGTAGAGAATGAGTCAAACAGTTTAGACAAGCCGTCCAATCCAAAGAAGGAAGGAAATCAAGCGGAAAAAGAGGAAGAAAAAGAAGAAAGCAGTCCAAATGACCTGACAGAAGACCGGAACTCGCCATCTCAATCAGCAAAAGACGGAGACAGTCAGTCCGATACAGTAAAAGACGGAGAAGGGCGCGAAAAGGAGAAAAACGGAGCCCAAGGCTCCGGAGAATCCAAAGAACCGGAAAAGGAAGGGCAGTCGAGTAAGGGAAAGAAAAGTGCCGGGGAAGATGCGGAGAGTCGCGAGAGAAGACGAAAAGCACTGGATAAAGACTGGGAGGATATAGGAAAGCGTACGGAAGAGGAAATGAAGGACGAGAAAGAAGGGGAGAAGAGTGAAAAACTCTCCTGGTTCCTGCATTTGGAGCACAAGCGCTATACACCATTTCAAGATTTCCTTAGAAAGTTCTCCGTAGATCGGGAGGAGTTGAAGACCGATCCGGAGTCCTTTGACTACGGCTATTATTATTTTGGACTCTCTCAGTATGGCAATATGCCACTTATTGAGGAAAATGAATACCGAGAGAAACGAAAGATTCCAGAGCTTGTTATCGCGATAGATACTTCGTATTCCACCAAGGGGGAAATGGTAAAGCGCTTTTTGGAAGAAGCACTGGCAATTTTAGCGGATAAAGAAGCCTTCTTCACTAAATGTCGGGTGCACATCATAGAGTGTGATGATAGAATTCGGAAGGATCTTTTGGTGGAAGACGCGGAAGAGATGGAACGCTACCGGGAAAGATTCGAGGTGAGCGGCGGTTATGGCACAGATTTTCGACCGGTTTTTCATTATATTGAAGATTTGCAGAAAAAGGGGGAACTGAAGGAACTTAAGGCTCTTCTGTATTTTACGGATGGAAGAGGAAGGTACCCGAAATATGCGCCAAGCTATACCGCGGCATTTATTTTCCCGAGAGGAGAAGATATTGACGATGAAAATGCTCCGTTTTGGGCATTGAAATTGTATATTTAAGCGGTTAATCTTTATCTTAAGACTGAGCATTCTGAACGAAAAGATAAAAATTGCCATGCAATGAGTTTGGTTTATCTATTCCGAAATAAGAAAAGAAGAATCGGAATTACTGATAGACAAGGCGGTCAAAAGCCACTATATCAATTTTTATGGAGTAGAAAATGAACATACAAGAAGCAAAGGAAGAAATAAAAAGAACGGTGGAAGCCTATCATAAGCGAGACGAGAACGGGAGCTATAGGATTCCCGTGGAAAAGCAAAGGCCTCTTTTTCTGATGGGACCTCCCGGAATCGGAAAGACGGCAATCGTGGAGCAGGTGGCGGAGGAGCTCGGTATCAATCTGATTTCTTACACGATCACCCACCACACAAGGCAGTCTGCCATCGGTCTTCCCTTTATTTCCAAGAAAATCTATGGGGAAAAGGAGTATTCGGTTACGGAGTATACCATGTCCGAAATTGTGGCTTCGGTCTATGAGCAGATTGAGCGGACCGGTATTGAAGAGGGGATACTGTTCCTTGACGAAATCAATGCGGTTTCCGAAACACTTTCCCCGACCATGCTGCAGTTTTTGCAGTATAAAACCTTCGGTATGCATCGTGTGCCGGAAGGCTTTATTATTGTGACGGCAGGGAATCCTTCCGAATTTAATAAGTCTGTTCGGGACTTTGATATTGCAACCTTAGACAGACTTCGTAAAATCGATATTGAAGAGGATTTTCAAAGCTTTAAGAGCTATGCCTATCAGGCAGGGGTTCATGGTGCTATCACCTCTTATTTGGAGATTAAGAAAGACCGCTTTTATTTTGTGAAGCAGGACATCGAGGGGAAACGCTATGTGACTGCGCGTTCCTGGGAAGACCTTTCAAAGCTTTTGCAGGTCTATGAGGAATTGCAGTATCCCTTGGAAAAGGAGCTTTGTCAGGAATATCTTGCCGACCCGGAGGTGGCGGAGGACTTTGCGCTCTACTACAGTCTTTATCAGAAATACAGAGAGATTTATCATGTGCCGGATATTTTGGCAGGAGCGGAAATGAAAGAGACAAGGCTCTTCCTGGAAGCACCTTTTGATGAGAAATTAAGCCTCTTATCTCTTCTTACGGATGCCTTGCAAATTGCTTTTACGGATTATGTGAAAAAGAAGGAATTGCTGTCCCGTATTTTCCATTTCTTGAAAAAGATGAAGGAAAGCCTTTCGGAGATTTCGGTTTCACAGGCTTTGGAAGAGGAAATAAAGCGCCAGAGAAAGAGAATGGCGACCTTAAAGGAAGCAAGGATGCTTTCCAAAAAGGAGGAGAGTATTCGTTTGCAACTCATCCAAATGCTCGGAGACTTTTACTCTGCACTAAAGGAGAGAAATTCCACTGAGGATGTAGGAAGTAGAGAGGATAGGGAAGAAAATGAAGCGGATTTCAGCTTTATCAAAGATTGCTTTAGAGTAAAAGAGGAAGAATGGCAGCAGGAGGTGGAAAAGACCGGAAAAATGCTCAGTAATGCCTTGAATTTCCTCGGAAATACCTTCGGAGAGGGACAGGAGCTGCTCCTTTTCCTTTCGGAGCTTACGAAGAGTCCATATGCACTCAGTTTCCTTTCCGATGTGGGAAATGAGACTTACTCGCGCTACAATCAGTATTTGCTTCTTAAAGACAAGCAGAAGGCCCTGCAGGAAGAGGCGAAAGAGGCTTTGAGGAGCTAAGATGGAAAGCGGAATCAAGCCAATGGACAACCATGGAAAATAAGGGAAAGCCATGCATTGCAATAGAAGTATAGGGAAGAAGGATTAGGGATTAAGTATTGGGGATCAGGGATTAAGTATTGGGAATCAGGAATTAAGTATTGGGAATCAGGAATTAAGTATTGGAGCTTAGCGAAAGCGGAGAACAATAAGGGAATGAACAGCATAATTTTTATAATGGAAATGATTGGAACAGTGGCCTTTGCTATTTCCGGAGTTCTTGCGGCAAAGGAAAAGAAAATGGATCTTTTTGGCGCGGTGACGCTTGGGTGTACCACGGCAGTTGGTGGCGGGATGGTCCGGGATTTAATTCTGGGACAAACGCCGCCTATTATGTTTTTACAACCGATTTATACGGAAGTGGCTTTTGTGACAAGTATCCTCTACTTTGTGTTTGAAAAAAGAGCCCAAAGACAAAGCGGAGAACATGTTACGAACTTACTGTATATTGCGGACAGCGTAGGACTCGGTGTCTTTGTTGTTGTGGGAAGTCTTGCGGCCTTCCGTGCCGGATATGGAAGTAGTCTTTTTCTTTGTACTTTCGTAGGAGTTCTGACCGGAATCGGCGGCGGGCTGCTTCGGGATATGCTTTCTGCAGAGCTTCCTATCATCATGAGAAAACGAGTTTATGGACTTGCTGCTATTTTTGGAGCGCTGAGCTTTTCCCTCCTTATGGAGTGGCATTATGAAGAGGAAGTTGCCATATTCTCCGGGGTCAGCATTACCGCCCTTATCCGTTTTCTTGCGATTTACTATCATTGGAATCTGCCGTCGTTTAAAGAAACGTAGAGATTATGCCTAAGAACTTGAAAGAAGGTGTTTTTTTCCTTCGGGAGAGTAATAAAGAATGAACTCTTGATAAATAGGAGGAATGGGCGATGAGAGAAGAATATGACGAAGAGCATTTAATGAAAAAATTATGTTATACGGTTAAATTGCTGTGGGATAAGGAAACTGATGTTTGGGTGGCTTTAAGTGAAGATATAAAGGGCTTAACGATGGAAAGTGATTCAGTCGATATATTAATTGAGCGGGTGCGCGGGGCGGTTCCTGAACTTTTAAAATTAAATCATCAGCGAATAGATGCTACCGAGATCAGTTTTAAGACTGAACGAATAGATGATATTTGTAATAAAAAAATTCTGTCTAGAGACAGAGTGGCAAGTGACACTGAAGTAGTACAAATTAAAACGCAAAGAGGGAAGAATATGTTACAGCCGGAGTTAGTGAGTGTTTCCCCTGAAGAGGGATATAAACTTCTGCTTTCTTATAAAAATGGAGAAAAGAGAATTTTTGATGTTGCACCGTATATTTGCGGTTCATGGTTTGGAGAGCTGAAAGATCCTGAAATATTTAAAAGAGTAAGAGTTTCTCATCATACTGTTGAGTGGGAACACGGGCAGGATATTGCACCGCATGAGCTGTATAATTATTCTACGCTTGTTTCTTTTACTGCGCCTATATTATAATGGGCGCACATGTATATCAATAGTATAAGTGTTCAAATATTCAGAAAATATTTCATATACTTTGTATAGTTGTACAAATATAAAGATTGCGCCATAAGATTTGATGACCCGGAGCACTCCAAAGGAGAAGAAAGGTTTTTACTTATAGGAGCGACCGCAAAAGGATTACTGATGGTTTGCCATTGTTACAGGGAAGAGGGCGAAGTTATTAGGCTTATATCTGCAAGGAAGGCGACAAAGAGTGAAAGATTAATTTATATAAAGGAGAATGAATAATGAGAGAAGAATATAACATTGAAGAATTGAACCCGAAAAAAAATCCGTATGCAAAAAAGTTAAAAGAGCAATCGACTATACAAATAAGCCCTACAGTAATGAATTACTTTCAAAAACAAGCCGAAGTACTTGATGTTTCCTCACAGACATTAATTAATATGTGTTTACTTGATATAGTGAACAATAATAAAAAAATTGGGTGGAACTAAAAAGAGAGGGTTTTTTATTGCGGGGTATAATCCCCCTCTTTTGCTTTGGAAGAAGGGAGAAAGAGGTCGATTTTAAGCTTGTCGAATTCTGTGATTTTTGAAAATAAAAACAGAGGCACAGCCCCAGCTTCTCTAAGCCTGGTTTTACCCGCAACCTCTG
>ERZ773196.694-NODE-694-length-20920-cov-4.064558_pt1 | contig 20920 bp, 11 predicted proteins | sample MGYA00581009_ERZ773196 | MGnify/ENA primary metagenome ERZ773196 (study PRJEB29015, sample SAMEA2738162) | human oral metagenome | biome: human oral; feature: human-associated habitat; material: saliva | place: China | collected 2243 ... | reverse complement strand
TGCCCTGCGCGAGAGCATCGAACTGCTGGGAAATGAAGTGCTCTATGATATGGCGCATCGTTTGGGACGCAATCTGGAAGCAAATCCTGTGAATGCGGGTCAGCTGACTCTGGAATGCTTGCGTTATATGTACCGCATGCTCTTTGTGCTCTTCATTGAGGCGCGTCCGGAGCTTGGGTATGCCCCCATTAGGGCACAGAGCTATTATAGTGGATATTCTTTGGAATCTCTCCGCGACATCGCGGACAACATCCGCGAGGATGTGAATGAGGTCGGCGACGGCTACTATCTGCACGAAACTCTTGCCAAGCTCTATGAGCTGATCTACGGCGGCTATCCGAAAACTGAGAAAGAGATGAAGGAGCTTACTAATGCAGACAGTCTGCACGATGTATTTCTGATTGCACCGCTGAAAGCTCATATCTTTGATCCGGAATATACCAAGATGATTACGAATGCAAAGCTTCGCAACAGCTGTATGCTGCGCATTATCGACCTGATGAGTCTGACACGCTTCACCAGCAAGAAAAACAGCCGTCGCGGACGTATTTCCTATGCGAATCTTGGCATCAACCAGATGGGTGCGGTTTATGAGGCACTGCTTTCTTATCGCGGATTTATTGCAGAACATGACCTGTATGAAGTAAAGCGTAAGGGTGACAACTTCAATGAGCTGGACGTCGGATATTTTGTCTCGGAAGCAGAGCTTTCCCAGTACGATGAGGAAGAACGTGTGCGCTATGAGTCTGGCGAGAAAAAGGGAAAGCTGTGCATGTATGAAAAAGGTACCTTTATCTACCGACTTGCTGGTCGTGAGCGGGAGAAGTCTGCCTCTTACTATACGCCGGAGGTGTTGACAAAGTGCCTGGTGAAGTATGCCCTGAAGGAGCTGCTGAAAGACAAAACCGCCGATGAGATCCTCCATCTTACCGTCTGCGAGCCGGCTATGGGCAGTGCGGCCTTCTTAAACGAAGCTATCAACCAGCTTGCGGAAGCATATATCTCCAAAAAAGAGCAGGAAACCGGAGAAATCATCGGTTATGAAAACCGTTTTAATGAGCTGCAAAAGGTCAAAATGTACATCGCCGACCGCAATGTCTACGGCGTGGACTTGAACCCTATCGCTGTGGAGCTGGCTGAAGTATCTCTGTGGCTGAACACCATCTATGAGGGTGGATTTGTACCTTGGTTCAATACGCAGTTGGTAAACGGCAACTCTTTGATTGGTGCACGAAGACAGGTGTATGCCGAGTCTGCATTAACGACCACTTCCAAGGGACTGCACTGGTATGAGAATGCACCGGAGCACATATCGTTAGGAACAGAGCGAAAAAAGAAAACCGGATACAGCCAGATTTATCACTTCCTGTTGGGCGATCCCGGTATGTGCAGCTACAACGATAGGGTTATCATGGAGCTGGAGCGGGATCATATTAAGAAATTGAAGGAATGGAACAAGAAGTTTACAGCGCCTTATAGTACTGACGATCTCGTAACGCTTCGCCGACTTTCCAATATTGTAGATGATTTGTGGCAGTCTCAGATTGCGCTGCGCAAGGAAGTTGAAGAGAAAACGCAGGACGCACTTTCTGTCTTTGGCTATGCGGACGATGCAGAAGATTCCCATACCACAATTCGCCAGAAGGATAAGATTTATTCTGAGCTTTATAAATCTGAGCATATGAAGAATGCCGGTCCTTATGCAAGATTGAAGTTTGCTATGGACTACTGGTGTTCCCTGTGGTTCTGGCCGATTGACAAAGCGGACTTGCTGCCTTCACGTAGTGAGTTCCTGTTTGATTTGTCCTTGATTCTGGAAGGAACGATGGCATCAGTCAACGTGAGCAACGATGCCAAGTGTGGACAGCTCTCCTTGTTCCCTACAGAGATGGAACAGCTGGCCTTTGACATCACGGGAATCTATGGCACTAATACGGTAGTGGACATTCCGAAGCTGTGCAAGGAAAATCCGCGCCTTGATTTGGTTACAAAAATTGCTGAGCAGAATCACTTCATGCACTGGGAATTGGAATTTGCAGATCTTTTTGCTGAGAGAGGTGGATTTGATCTGATTATCGGAAATCCGCCTTGGATTAAAATTGAATGGAACGAGCAAAGTGTTCTTTCGGACGCAAATCCAATGTTTGCTGTGAAAAAGCTGACTGCCACCCAGACCACCCACGAACGGGAGGCGGCATTGGAATACATCGAGACCCGCAGAATGTACTTTGCTGAGTATGAAGCAATGTCTGGCGAGCAAAGTTTTTTGAATGCTGTGCAGAATTATCCAGACTTAAAAGGACAGCAGACAAACTTGTTTAAGTGTTTTTTGCCATTGGCGTGGGAGAAAAATAATGAACGCGGCGTTGCCGCGTTCATACACCCGGAGGGCGTCTACGACGACCCGAAGGGTGGTGCACTTCGGGAAAAGCTGTATCCTCGTTTGCGTTATCACTTTCAGTTTGCAAATGAGAGGAAGCTGTTTCCTGAAGTGCACCACCATACACAATTCAGTCTAAATGTGTATGGTGGTCCACTGATGGTGTCTTTCGACACCATCAGTAATCTCTACGATGCTAAAAGCATCGTAGAGTGCTATGAAGGCGATGCTTCTGCGCCTATCCCGGGCATCAAGGATGAAAACGATGAATGGAATATCAAAGGCCATCCCGACCGTATCATTCATGTTACGAAAAAAGAGCTGACTGTATTTGCGAAGTTGTTCGATGGTAACAATGAATGGGAATGTGCAAAGCTTCCAGTTTTACACGCAAAGCAATTAGTTCAAGTTCTTAGGGTTTTTGCTGAACAGCCAAGAACATTAACGACAGAGAACGGCAACATATTCACCGCTGAAATGTGGCATGAAACAAATAATCAGATTGATGGGACAATTGTACGTGATGTTGGATTCCCTGAAAATATTCAGTCTATGATTTACTCAGGTCCACATATTGGGGTTGGAACACCTTTGTTTAAGACGTCACGTCGGGTTTGTAAATTAAATAGTGATTTTGACCCAATTGATTTAACCAGTATTGGTGATAGTTATTTGCAACGGTGTAACTATTCTATCGCTTGTAGTTACGAGAAATATGTGAAGCGAACGCCTATGACTCAATGGGGAAAACGCTATGATGAGGACTATCGTCTTTGTATGCGTAAGATGTTAAATCAGGGTGGAGAACGTACATACATGGTTACAATTATTCCTCCGCTTTCAGAGCATATTCATGGAAATTTCGGCATGTACATGAAGGTAGGACTGATTTCTTTTGCTGCAAACTCATTTTCCATACCATTTGATTTTTATTTAAAGGCAACAGGGAAATCAAATATCAATTTTTCTGCGGCTTCAGGATTTCCTATTCTAGAAGACTGGAAACATCAAAAGAATACAATATGCAGAGCTCTGTTGTTGAATTGTATTACAAAGTATTATGCCTCTTTATGGGAAAGAGAATTTGACGAGAGTTTCACCGCCGACAGTTGGGCAAAATCCGACCCTCGCCTTGCAAACAGCCGCTTCAGCTCGCTGACCCCGGAGTGGACTTGGGACACTCCTCTGCGCACGGACTATGAGCGGCGGCAGGCATTAGTGGAGATCGATGTGCTCACCGCCATGGCACTGGGCATGACCTTGCAACAGCTCAAGACCATTTACCGCATCCAGTTCCCTGTGTTGCAAAGCTACGAGGCGGACACTTGGTACGATGCAAACGGCAGAATTGTATTCACGAATAACCGTTCTCTCACCGGCGTGGGCTACTCCCGTCCGGAATTTGAAAATGTCGGCGCGGTGCAGCCAATTGTTCGTGGTTCTGATTCTTGGGATGGCATCATGAAAAATGCTCCAGCAGGCTATGTGTTCGCTCGTACCATCACTGATGACACTCAGCCCGGTGGCCCGGTGAAGCGAACGATTGAATATATTGCACCGTTCGACCGCTGCGACCGAGAGCAAGATTATGAGACCGCGTGGAAGTTCTTCGAGGAGAAATACGAAGAGGAATTGCAATAATGGAAAACCTTGAAATACTGATAGATGAGCTTGTCAAATATCCAAACGAAACTCCGTGGTTGGAGTTCAAACATAACAACTATAATCCTGAAATCATTGGTGAAGATATTAGTGCGCTTGCGAATGGCGCAACGCTTGAAGAGAAAAGCTTCGCATACTTTTTGTGGGGCGTAGATAATAAAACACATGAGCTTGTTGGTACTGAGCATGATTTGCAGAACATCAAAAAAGGAAATGAGGAGCTGGAAAACTGGCTGCGCGGAAATCTTTCTCGAAATGTGGATTTTGAATATCAGAAGGTCCAGAAAGGGAATGTAACCATCGGCGTTCTAATTATAAAAAGCGCAATTGCTCAGCCGGTCACGTTCAGGAAAATCGAATATATTCGTGTGGGCAGCTATACGAAAAAGATGATGGAGTATCCGGCACTTCAATCGCGACTCTGGAATCGTCTGCACAATATTGACTTTGAGACGCAGTCTGCGTTGCAGAATCTTGATTTACAGGCAGCACTACAATTGTTGGAATATAACTCCTATTTTGACCTGACAGGCATTCCACTGCCTGTTTCGGCAGATGGGATTGTGCACTATATGCTGCAAGAAGGGATTTTAATCAAGCAAGATAATGGGCAATATGCGATCAGCAATTTGGGTGCAATTCTTTTTGCAAAACGTCTTTCTGATTTTCAAAAGGTATCGCGCAAAGCGATTCGTGTAATACAATATCAAGGAAAAGATCGAATGAGCATGTTAAAAGAGGAAGTTATCGAAAAAGGCTATGTTGTCGGCTTTGAAGGAATGATTAAGTTCATCGAGGCGTTGATTCCAACGCAGGAGATTATTGTCGAAGCGATTCGTGAAAAGAAAAGTGCATATCCCATGCTTGCAATCAGAGAGACAGTTGCGAATGCATTGATTCATCAGGATTTCTCCGTCTCTGGCACAGGACCAACGGTGGAAGTCTTTGCAAACCGCATTGAAATTACTAACTCCGGCATTCCATTGATTGATGTAAAACGCATTATAGATAATCCTCCAAAATCAAGGAATGAAAAACTGGCTTCCATTATGCGAAGACTGAGAATGTGTGAAGAGCTTGGCACTGGATGGGACAAGATTGTTATTTCCTGTGAGATGCTTCAGCTTCCTGCGCCGAAAATTGATTTGTTTGCGGAAAGCACAAAAGTCACGCTATTTTCAGAAATGCCGTTTAGCAGCATTTCACCAGAAGATAAGCTCTGGGCGTGTTATTTGCATGCGTGTATTCTCCATGTAAAAGGAGAACAGTTAACAAATAGTTCTCTACGAGAAAGATTTGGCTTAAAGCAATCATCTTCGGGAAGTGTTTCTCGGCTGATCAAAGAAGCTGTTGAGCAGAAGCTCATTAAACCTTTGGATCCGGATACGGCTCCAAGACATATGAAATACATTCCAGTTTGGGGCTGATTTAACTTGCCGGTAACTTGCTAAAGCATTAAATTTGCAGGAGCAAAAATAAAATGAAGCGCAATATATTGCGTGCTTACATGGGTAACTTTCTAAATATAGTTTTTGCTTAACTTGCCGGCAACTTGCCGCGAGGAACGAATTCACGCAAGGTTACGCAAGAATTCACTCAAGTTTTATTTTAATACAGGAGGGACATGAGTATGTTACCATCCATACTTGCAAAACAATTAGAGAAAGGTATAGGGGACTACATAGAAACAACATTCCCCATGACAAATGAGCCATTCAAGGGCTCTATTCAGAAGATGCTGGAGACGAAGGACTCTGTTTATCATGAGCCCTATGTTTCCGTGCGCCTTCCGTTTCGTGTGGCAGATAAGATGCCTACCTGTTTTGAAGCGATTCATCCCGCGTACCTCCCCTATCTGCATCAGCAGAAAGCGTTTGAAAGACTGACTGGAGATGATGGTAGATCCACGTTGGTTGCGACCGGCACAGGGTCCGGTAAAACCGAATGCTTTCTCTATCCGATTCTGGAATATTGCTATCAGCACCGTGGTGAGCGCGGTATCAAGGCTCTGATTATCTATCCGATGAATGCTCTTGCTACAGATCAGGCAAAACGTATTGCGGAATTGATTTATGAGAGTTCGAAACTTCGCGGCAATGTGACAGTTGGCATGTATGTCGGCGGCCGGGAACATACGCCTGCCCGCATGATGAGTGATCAAGGTGTAATCACCGATCATGAAACTATGATGAACAGTGCTCCGGACATTTTGATGACCAACTATAAGATGCTGGACTACCTTCTGGTTCGCCCGAAGGATGCCTTGCTGTGGCAGGATAATGATGCGGAAACGCTGAAATATATCGCTGTCGATGAGCTGCATACCTTTGATGGTGCGCAGGGAACAGATCTCGCTTGCCTGCTTCGCCGTTTGAAGCGTCGTCTCGGCATTTATGATGGTTATCTTTGCTGTATTGGCACTTCCGCAACTATGGGTTCCAAAGAAAATAACAACAGCATTGTGGAGTATGCCTCTGAGATTTTTGGTGAACCTTTTGAAAAGGACTCCGTGATTACAGAGGATCGCCTGTCTGCTCAGGAATTCTTTGACGGTTCTGATGTTACAGATTTTGCAATGCCGGATGTGGAGCAGACAGCAGTTCTGGAAAGGCTCTCTTCCGAAGATGAACCTTCCGAATATTTGCGTGCTGCCGTGAAAGACTGGTTTCCGGAATTCACCGGAGATGTGCTGAGTGATGAAGGAAGAATTACACTTGGTCAGCAGTTGATGCATCACAGCTTTATGCAATCAGTTATTACCCTAACCGGAGGTCACTATTATCAAGTCTCTAAAATTGCGGAAAAGCTGGGAGCGCATTATTCGGATTTGAAAAAGCTCCCCGACCCTTCTGTCCTCATCAACTCGTTCTTTGCACTCATTTCACATGCCCGCACCGGCAAGGTGGGGAAACTGCGCCCATTCTTAAATGTACAAGTGCAGCTATGGATGCGTGAGCTTCGGCGTCTGGTGGCGAAGGTAGATTCGGAAGAAATTACATATGAGATTGCATATGATCTGAATAAGCAGCAGGCAAAGCAGTATCTTCCGGTTGTGAATTGCCGTGATTGTGGCATTACTGGCTGGGTTTCCATCCTGAATGAACGTAGCAATGCAACTATGGTAAACCTTGAAGCATTTTACAATCAGTATTTTAAGGCGGACGAGAAGATTCTCATGATGTTCCCACATTCCCACGAGGAAAGAATGCAGGATCTAATGCCTGCTAGAATCTGCCCGGATTGCCTGCAGGTAAAGCTGGGGGACGAAGGAACGGATACCTGCCCGAAATGTAGCGCTGAAATGGTGGAGATTATGATTCCGAGAAAAATCAAAACCACCGGGACCAAAGAGCATAAACAATACGTTTGCCCTTGCTGCGGAAGTCGACGCGGTCTTTCGCTGATGGGCATTCGTTCTGCAACCGAAATCAGCGCAAGCATATCCCAGATGTTTGCTTCCAGATTCAACGATGATAAGAAAACACTGGCATTTTCGGATAATGTTCAGGATGCTGCGCATAGAGCCGGTTTCTTTAATTCGAGAACCTGGCGCTTTGGTTTGCGCACTGCCATGCAGCGATACTGTACAGAGTTTGGATCTGGTCTCTCTCTGAAAGATTTTCAGAATGGCTTTATCAAGTACTGGCACGAAAGAATGACGGATGAAGAGTTTGTTAGTTTCTTCATCGCACCCAATATGACCTGGAAGCACGCTTATGAAGACATGGTCGAAAAGCGTGAATTCGGCAAGGATAAGCAGGCACAAATCCTCATGTATGAGATTGAGCAGCGTGTTCGCTATGAAATCATGCTGGAGTATGGCCTGACCGGAAAGATTGGACGTACATTGGAGAAATCTGGTTGTTCTGTCATATCCTTCCGCACAGAGGATATTTATGCCATTGCAGACGAAGTACAGGAGCGAACCATCAATGAATTAGGTGTGCTGACTTCTGTAGCGCGTAAATCATTTGCGTTGATGGTTTTAGGATATCTCAACTTGATGCGTTCTAACGGTGCTTTTGAAGATCACGTATTTGACGAGTATACGTTGGCAAACGGCAATGGTTATCAGCTCTCGAATGATCGAAATCGCTGGCTGCCAGGGCGGCAGTCGGGGCGTAACACACCTCGTTTTGTGGCAGTTCATTTAGGAACTGGCAAGTGCACATCTGAATTTGATTCTCCGGTTGCGGATAAATACGTGGACTGGATTGCTTCCTGTTGTAATGAGGTGATAGTGGAGGAATGTAATTTCCGTGCAATCAGCCAATTTATCTTGGATGCCGGAGTGCGGCTGAACGTAATCTCGCTCGTTCCATCCTCACCGGATTACAAGATTTATGGTTTGAATAAGGAGCATGTCTATATCTCATCTGAGGTTGTACAGCTTCGTTGTAAAAAGTGCGGCTCTGTATATGCTGTTTCCGCCGAAAATGCAGAGCTTTGGTTCGGTGCGCCCTGCCAGAGGGCAACTTGCGGAGGCTCTCTGGAAACCGATGAAAATGTCGGACTTGGATATTATGGAAGACTCTATTCAACGGGTGACCTTGTCAGAACCAACGCCAGAGAACATACCGGTCTTCTCGAAAGACTGGATCGAGAGAAGCTGGAAATTGACTTTAAGAGGAAAAAGGATACGCAGGCAATCTGGGATCCGAATGTTCTGTCCTGCACTCCGACTCTTGAAATGGGTATCGATATCGGTGACCTGTCTACCGTCATCTTATGCAGCATGCCTCCTGCACAGAGCCAGTTCCTTCAGCGTGCAGGTCGTGCAGGTCGTAAAGACGGAAATGCACTGACTTTGGCTGTTGCAAATGCAAGACCGCATGATCTTTATTTCTATGTGGATCCGCTGGATATGATTGCAGGCAATGTTACGCCGCCTCGTTTTTTTCTTCGGGCTTCTGCTGTTCTGGAGCGACAGTTTGTCGCGTTCTGCATGGATTCCTGGGTAAAGAAGGGAATTCCGGATGGGGCGATTCCGGACAAGGTTGGTGTTGTTCTGAACAAACTGGATCAGAATCCGGACAATATGTTTCCGTTTAATTTTTTGAATTATGTCCAGAATACGCTGTCTCGACAGCTCAACTCCTTTATGCAGATGTTTGCTGCCTATCTTGATGATAGTGCCAGAGAAGAACTCCAGGTATTTGCTCGCGGTAAGGGCTACGAGAACAGCCCTATGCACGTTAAGATTTTGGACGCTTTCCTTGATCTCAGGAAGCAACAGGAAGCCTTGCGTCAAAGCGTGGAATCGCTCAAAGATATGATTAAGGAACTGGAATCGAAGCCAAAAGACTCTTCCTATGACGAGGAAATCAAGGACCTGAAGAGCGAAGAAGCTGCACTTTTGAATGTCCTTCAGGAACTTGGCAAAAAGAATATTTTCAACTTCCTCTCGGACGAAGGTTTGCTTCCGAACTACGCATTCCCTGAAGCCGGAATTATTCTTCGTGCCGTGTTGTACCGAAAGGAAGATGAGCAGGCTTTAGCAGCGACACCTGTAGGCAAAAAGAAATACGAGAAGATGGTCTATGAGTACAGCCGGTCTGCGTCCTCGGCTATCAATGAATTTGCGCCGAATAACAGCTTCTATGTTGACGGAAGAAAGCTGACGATCGATCAAGTCGATTTGACGACGGCTCAGACAGCAAAGTGGCGGCTGTGCCCGAATTGTTCTCATGCGCAGATCGAAGAAGCCAGTAAAAATGTTGCCGCTTGTCCTCAGTGCGGAAGTCCTGCATGGGCAGATCAGGGACAGGTGCGTACCATGCTGAAGGTGCAAATGGTATACTCCAATATGGATTACACCAAGAGTCTGATTAGCGATGAGAGCGACGATCGTTCCAATGTATTCTACTGCAAACAGCTGCTGGTTGATGTTGATGAAGATCATGATATCTCCAGTGCGTACCGTATGGACAATGAGGACTTTCCATTCGGATACGAATTTGTCCGCAAGGCAACGCTGCGGGAAATCAACTTTGGCGAAAGCGATATGACCGGAGAAAAGCTTTCAGTCTCCGGTGTAGAGGATGTTCGTAAGGGCTTCAAGATCTGCAAATATTGTGGAAAGATTCAGCCGGAACATGGTAAAGCAAATCACACCTTTGCCTGTAAGAGCAGAAAGATGACAGCTCTTATGCAGGCAGACGCATGTGAAGAATGTCTGTTTTTGTATCGCGAGTTCAATACCGAAGTGTTGCGGCTTCTCGTTCCCGCAACGACGATGGATTCCTCTTCTGTAAAGATGGAGTCCTTCGTTGCGGCATTTATGCTCGGCATGAAGGAGTATTTTGGTAACGTAGATCATCTGCGTGCTACGGTCAGTGAAGTGCCTGTGGCAGAAGCAGATTATCGGAAGCAGTATCTTGTTATTTACGATTCTGTTCCCGGTGGCACTGGTTACCTAAAACAGCTGATGCATGAAAAGAATGCCTTGATTGAAATCTTCGAAAAAGCGTTGCATGTAATGGAAAACTGCAGCTGTAAAGAAGATCCTCAAAAAGATGGCTGCTATCATTGCTTGTTTGCCTATCGACAGAGTCAACAGATCGGCAATATCTCCAGAACTGCCGCAATTCGGATGCTAAAATCGATTCTGTCCGGAAAAGATAATGTTGAAAAGATTAGCAAGCTGAATGACATTCCGGTCAATCCTTTATTTGACAGTGAGCTGGAGCAGCGGTTTATGGAAGCAGTACGCCAGAAGGTCGGAGCAGCCAATGTGAGTGATACCATACGCAACGGAAAGCACAGCTACTACATCAAATTGGATGACGCAACCTGGGAAATCGAACCACAGGTACTGCTTGATGCAGGCGATGGCGTAAAAGTGGCATCGAAGCCGGACTTTGTGTTTTGGCCAATCCATGCTGATGGGCATCTTCCGGTAGCTGTATTCACGGATGGTTTTTTATATCACAAGGATATCGTTGCAGACGATACGGTAAAACGTGAGGCAATTCGCAGAAGTGGCAAATTCAGAGTCTGGTCTCTGAGCTACAGGGATGTTCAGAGCGTCTTTGGTCCGCAGGGAGATTACTGTACCGCTACGCTGGAAGCAGAAAAAATGCCGTCCGGCAAAATGATGTATCAGAATACAGTCAAGATCGCAAATGCAGATTCTTTGAATCCGGCGAAGAGCGGCAGCTTTGATCTTCTGATGGAATATTTGAAGCATCCGGATGCAGAGTCGATTTTCCATGCGCATGCGTATGCCTATGCGTTATCGTTGTTGGATCCGAAGATTATGAATAACAACCTAGCATTTTCAGGATGGAAAACGATAACAGACGCTATAAAAAATCAGACCCATTACACGAATATGGATTTTACATTTCCGGGAACGATTTACGGAAGTTGGGTTCCGCGAACAAATAATGCACATTTAGCAATCTATGCGGGTATTCTGATGTCTACGTTGAAGGAAAAGAAGCCTGTAGCGGTATGTGCTGTACTGAAGGATGAAAAAGATCAGCGTACTGACAAATATGAACAAGAGTGGAATGGTCTCTGGCAATTTCACAATATAATGCAGTTCTCGGAAGAGTTTATTGCTGTTTCTTCTGTCGGCATGACACAAATGGATTATCTTGCTCTGCCGATTGAATCAGAAGAAATTCTTACCAAAGACGCAGGAGTACCTGTAGATGCTGCATGGGATAGTATTAAAGAGTTGCTGTTTGATGATGACGCGAAGGCCTTTGCAGAGTCAGCAAAAGGTGCAGGTCTTCCGGCACCGAATGAGGATAATATCGGCTATGAAGTCACCGGCGAAGACGGGGAAGTCGTTGCAACCATTGAAATTGCATGGCCAGAAGAAAAAATCGGTTTCATGACAGCAGAACAATTGGAAGACAAAGAAAAAATGGAAAGCATGGGATGGCGTATTCTTAATCTGACTACCGTTACCGATGCAATTCAGTGTTTTGGAGGTGAACAGTAATGGATGAAAATGTAAAAGTTGCAATATCATCGGATTTTCTGACAGCCTTTGCGAAGCTCCCTCGCTCAATCCAGGGTAAGGTTACTGAATTTGTAAACAAGTTCAGGAATGATCCGAATTCCCCCGGAATTAACTACGAAAAGCTGACGAATGGAGCAGATAACAAAATATGGTCTGTTCGTATTGATGACACCTATCGCGGAATCGTGGTTCGGCAGAAGGAGTCTGGTGTTTATCTTATGCTTTGGGTAGATCATCATGATGAAGCTTATCAGTGGGCAGCAAGAAAACGCTGTGATGTAAACCCTAAAACCGGAGCCATTCAGGTTTACGATATTCAAACGAATCCTGTTTCGCAACCCATTGCGGTGGCAGAACCAATTTTTGTAGGAGTAACAGATGATCAGCTCTTAAAACTTGGCGTCCCGGAAGCACAGCTTGGCTACATCAAGTCGTTTACCGACAAGGAAAGTTTTTATCAGGCTGAGGGAACCATTTCGGCGGATGTATACGAGTACCTTTCCTGGCTGACAGAAGGCATTGATATTGATGAGGTTCTCGAACTATGCATGGAGGAACAAGCTACTGCAGAAGACAAAGCAAATGATCTTGCAAAAGCACTTGACATGCCCGCAACACTTAAGTCCTTTGTAGTAGTGGATGGTGAAGATGAACTACGCCGCATCATGGCAGAGCCGCTTGAAAAATGGAGAGTATTTTTACATCCAACTCAGCGTAAGATTGTGCAAAAGAATTATTCCGGACCGGCAAGGGTATTGGGAGGTGCAGGAACCGGTAAAACCGTTGTTGCGATGCATAGAGCCAAACAACTGGCTTCCCAGCTTAGCAGCCAACAAAGGATTCTCTTTACAACCTTTACGGCAAACCTCGCAGCCGACATTCGTGAGAATCTGAGGAAAATTTGCTCTCTGGAGGAACTACGTAAAATCGAGGTTATCCATCTAGATGCCTGGGTGAATCAATTTCTGAAGGAGTGCGGTTTTTCAGCGGAAATCGGTTACGATGAAGTGATGGATCCCCTTTGGGAGCAGGCAGTACTTCTGGCCAACAATGGTTTGGAATTCGACGTCGACTTCTATGAGGAGGAATGGAATCGCGTCGTAATTGCACAGGAAGCACTTTCCTTAGAGAAATACATTAAGGCTATCAGAAATGGTCGAGGAACCAGATTAGATCGTAAGAAGAGAATGTTGATGTGGAAGGTATTTGACAATTACCAGAATCTGATGAAGGAAAAACAGGTTCGTGATATCAATACTGCCATGTATGAGAGTACGAAGCTCTTGTTGGCTGTCGGAGGCCGCCCGCGATATGCGCACGTGATTGTCGATGAAGGCCAGGATTTCAGCGATAATGCGTATCGTCTCTTGCGGGTACTTTCCGGAGAAGAACATGAAAATAACCTTTTCATTGTAGGTGATTCGCATCAGCGTATTTATCGGAATCATCCAACACTTTCCAAGTGCGGCATCAATTTACGCGGTCGCAGCAGCATTCTGAAAATCAACTATCGCACCACGGAAGAAATCAGACGGTATGCCTTTGCTCTCCTGAATGGAATCTCTTTTGATGATTTGGACGATGGTGCAGATATGGGTGACAGATGTCAGTCGCTGACACATGGCGAAAAGCCCATCATTAAGAATTTTGAGAACGCAAGCGGAGAGTTTGATTTCATTGCAAAGGAAATCAAAAATCTGCAAGCAAATGGAATTGCACTGACAGATATCTGCGTTGTGGCAAGGACCAAGAAGCTGGTAGATGATTATATTGCCCAGTTGACAAAAGTGGGAATTCGTTCTTATGCCATCAAACGCAATAAGAGCGATGACCGGTCATTCGACGGGATTCGTGTAGCAACGATGCACCGTGTAAAAGGCCTTGAGTTCAAGTATGTATTTGTTTCTGCAGTAAATAACCGCATTGTGCCGCTGCCGTCTGCAATCAACAAAACAGATGCTGTTTCCGAGGCAGAAAGCATGACTGCAGAAAAGTGCCTGCTCTATGTTGCAATGACAAGAGCACAGAAAGGCGCTTATATTACTAGCTATGGCAAGGCGTCGGAATTTATAGGGGGGGTAGTAGTACAGTGAATTTGTAACACTTATGCCTGATAGATTATGGTGTCAGCAGTGGATAAAAGCACATGACTCGAATATCAGACGAAAAGTTGTTCGTCCGCACATTCTGGACGACGACATAAAGAATAATGCCGAGCTATTCGAAAGAGCCTTATATAGCGGCAAGGAGATAGAAATCACAGAGGAAGTTTCCAAGGTACTGGCAGATGCGAAGGTGGCGAAGCCATGGGAAAGAGTCGGTGATGTGGATTCTGCTCTTCTGGGAAGAATTCTGTCAAATCTGGAACTGGCCACCCTACTGTCAACCTCGGCAAGAGGATTGGCTCAAAGTTAAAGCTGAAATTCCCGTCCAAAGTTTACACAGAGAGTGTTGCATAAACCGATTCATTTCGAAGCGGAAAGGCAATACTCTCTTTTGTTATCTTTTTCCCAACGAATGCATTTCGGAGATTTGTTGAGGGGGCTATTTTTTTCTGCTGATATAGGCGATAGCCGAAAAAAGTTCTATGGGTCTCCTAAGCACTGGTTGTGGGTTCGATTCCCGCTGAGAACATTTTTGGGCATTAGTGCTGGAAACGCTCGCCTCTTTACTTTCGGGCTTTAAAATATTTTACAGCACTGCTCTATAGCGTGTGGTAAGGCTACCCCCAGCTTAATAATCTGCACTCGATTTACCATGGTTTTTAAAATACGGCCGGCGGTGGACTGGCTGACTTTCAATAGCTCTTGTACTTCTTTTCTTGTGATTTCTTTCTGTATGGAAAGGACTTGTAGGATTTGCTCTTCAGCAGATGAAAGCGTAGCAGAGGGCGCTACGGAAGAGGAATCTACAGAATAGTAGACACTATCCTCTTTTACGATTTGTCCTGCATTGGTATTGGGAAGGACGATTTTAAAGGCATTATTGCTACAGATAATGGAGGGCTGTTTCCATTTTCCAAAGTAGCTGTCCATGATTTTTTTAATGCCGGTTCCATAGGCTTCTATTAATTGCAAACGATAGAATACATCGTCAAGATGGGGATTTCGACAAACGGAAATCCCTAACTTGATATCCGCAAGTTCCAATCCGGTGGGTAGACCACCGAGGGTAACAAACTCCATGCAATGCGGATAAATACTGATAAGGGTAGCGGCATGGAAGGAGTAATCCCGATGAACCAGAGAGTTGAGAAGTGCTTCCCGGACTGCTACTTCCGGATAGTCTCTATTATCAATGCGCAGTAGCTTATGAAAGCTTGCATGGACTTGATTATGGAAGTCGATATAGTCATATACATCATGAAGCTGTTGCATAAGTGAACCGGAAAATTCTCTTCGGTCTTTAAAGATATTTTGCGTATTCCCCTCGAAAACGGCAACTTTAATGGAATAGGGGCATTGATCGGATAGCAGCAATCCAAGATTTGTGTAAAGCTTGTCGGTGGACTGTATGTGGAGCGTTTGCATTTGTGCCTGTGCGAAAGGAATCTTACGAGTTTTAGATTCTTGCTTTAGCACATCGAAACTTAAGGCTTGATTTATGGAACGCATCTCTTCAAAACTATCACTTTCTGATTCTTGAAACTTCATTTCATCACCTTCCACTTTCTCAAGATGCTCTAATTTATATTTCAATTAGTTCTATTTAATTTACTTTGCTCTTTCTGCTCGCTTTAATTTCTGATTTCTCTGCTCTTGCTAATCATTCTAATCATTCTAATCACACTTATCAAGAAGAGTGATTAGAATGATTTAACAGACAATGTCTACCAAATCCGGAATAGGACTAACTGTATTTGTAAAGGTATAGATTATACCGTTTGCTATAAATATAGCCTATATACAGATAAAAAATTTTCAGATTATGCAAATACCTACCATTCCTGTATGCTAGAGGGGAATTAAGAACAAGGAAGTTTTATGAAGCTGAGTTGCAGGTTAGGAGGGTATAGAATGAAGGGAAATTTAGTTTTTACTGCCACTACATTACGAAAGATTGCATTATTGGGAATATTGTCATTAAGCCTTATTGCTTGCGGAAAGGCGAAGTCGGGAGAAGGCAGTTCTACCGGCAGTCAGGCGACAACGAAGCAGGAAAGTGACGGTACTGCAAAGCAGGAGGAGAATGGCTCTTCCGATCAGAAGGCGGAGAATAAGGATAATAAGAAGATTCCTTTAAGAGTGATTGCGAACAATAATAATGTGGCTCATATCGATTCCGTTATCGCACAGTATGCAGGACTTTATGATAAGAATGGATTAGACACTACAATTCAGTTCAATCCCTCTAATCCGGATAACATTCAGGCGCTTCTTGCTGACAAGGCGGATTTGGTTTCTGCCGGTTCCTCTGCGGTATTAAATTACATTGATAATGGTTCCGACATTGTCATCATCGGAGGACAGATGTCTTTGGGAGAAACGGTTTATGTGCGTCCGGAGAGAGCGGAGGAGTTTAAAGATTTGTATAACCCCAATACTTTATATGGAAAAAAGGTTGGTGTAACCAGATTAAATACGGGAGACGTGGCATTCCGCAAGATTTTAAAGGATAAGGGATTGGATTTATCCAAAATCGAGTTTGTGGAGCTGGATTCTCAGGCAACGGTTACCCAGGCAGTTCTTAAGGGAGATGTGGATTTAGGCATTAACTTTTTAACCTTCCGTGATGGTGCGGAGAAGCAGGGGCTTGTTCCGGTTAGCCAGTTGGATGCGGAGGATGAATGGCCTGACTACATTTGCTGCCGACTTTTCACTACAAGAGATAAGCTGAAGGAGAATAGAGAAGCCTATGTGGATGCGCTGAAGGCGAACATTGAAGCATACAGTCTTCTGGAAAATGACAAAGAGGCTGCGGAAAAAGCTGCTCGTCAGGGAATTGACTTAGACGACGATGCCTATCAAAAGCAGGTTTATCAATACGGTCACCTTGGTCTTAGTCCCAATCCGGACAGAAAGAACACCAAAGCTTTCTTCCAGGCCATGGTAGATATCGGATACTCTAAGGGAAATGTAAATATTGATGACTATATTGATACCACTGTCTTTGAAGATGCTTTAAATGAGCTTATAAAGGAAAATCCGGATAACAAGACCTATCAGGCTTTGAAGGCGGAAAGCGAAAGCACCAATCAATAAAAGCAGCAATAAAAATAGTTCCGACAAATAAAAGTATCAATAAATAGAAGTGCCAACAAAAAATAGTACTAATAAAAGGAGAGGGTTGTTTTGAGCAAAATAGAATTGAATCATGTATCCTTTGAATATATTGACAAAAAGAATCAGGTATTTGGCGCCCTGGAGGATGTTTCCTCAACGATAGAGGACGGACAGTTTGTCAGCATTATCGGAGCCAGCGGGTGTGGAAAAAGTACAATTCTAAGCATTTTGGCAGGCTTAAACCGCCCGAAGTCGGGAGAGGTACTCATTAACGGAGAAAAAATAAAGGGAACAGGCAAGGATCGTAGTGTTGTATTTCAACACTACTCCTTGTTTCCTTGGATGACCATTGAAAAGAACCTGATTTTCGGCATTAAACAGAATATCAAAAACCTTTCCAAGAAGGAGTTGCAGGAAAGAGCTTCTTTTTACTTGGAAAAGGTGGGCTTAAAGGGTGTGGAGCACAAGTATCCCTCCGAGCTTTCCGGCGGAATGCGACAAAGGGCGGCCATTGCCAGAACCCTTGCCATGGACACGGATATTTTGTTGATGGACGAGCCCTTCGGGGCCATCGATGCCAGAAATAGGGTACTTTTACAGGATTTGCTTTTGGATATCCTAAAAGATACCAAGAAAACCATCGTTTTTGTTACCCATGATGTGGATGAAGCGCTGTATTTGTCCGATAGAGTTTTGTTTATGAAGAACAAAAGAATCGAAAAAGATATCAAGCTTCTCTTTGAACGACCAAGATCAAGGGAAGAGCTTCTGGGAAGCTTGGAGTACAGAAGAATTCGGAAAGACATTGTTTCGTTATATTATGATTATGATAGAAAAGAGGAAAATGTAGTTTATGTGGAAGAAGATTCATACAGTAGTGCCTCACCTTCTGTTTCTGGTTCTGAGCCTTATTATTGTACAGCCCTCTCTTAGCGGGACGAAGGGATATTTTCCCTTCCTGTTTGTGGTATTTGCATCGGAAGCGATTTTGCTTCTTTTTCGCAAATCTCCCGTAGCTGTAAATATCGGTATCATACTCTACTGTATTCTGATTTTCTGGGAAATCATGACCGCTAAAATCGGGGTGAAAAACAGCATGCTCTATCCTGCTCCGGAAAATGTTTTTAGCGTTTTTCTGGGAGACTATCAAAAGATCTTGCAGGGTGTATTCAGTTCTTTGCAACTTCTGTTTATTGCTTTTATTATCGCTACCGTATTGGGGGTATCCCTAGGACTGTTTGTGGGCTTGTCCGACCATTTAAGCGGAATCGTTCTTCCTATCGTCCGGGTCATCAGCCCCATTCCGCCGATTATTTATTCTCCCTATGCTGTGGCATTACTGCCGACCTTTAGGGTAGCCGCCATTTTTGTGGTCACCTTAACCATTTTCTGGAGCTTGTTCATGAATATGGTATTAAGCGTTCGGGAGATTGATCCAAAAATCATGAACTCCGCAAAGACCTTAAATGTCAGCAAGTTCAGTATGATTATGGATGTATTAATCCCCTACAGCTTACCGGGGCTGATTAACAGCATCTCTGTTTCCATTTCCACTTCCTTTTTGGTACTTACTGCGGCGGAAATGATTGGGGGAACTTCCGGTCTTGGCTGGTACATCAAGTATCATTCGGATTTCGCAAATTTTGACAAGGTTGTCTTCGGAATTTTCATGATCGGCCTTGTGGTAACCATCTTGAATTTTGGCGTAAAATCCCTAAGAAGAGTTTTGGTGCCTTGGAAGTAAACAGGAAATTGAAGTGAGGAGTCTTATGAACGGATTTAATGAGCGTGTGCACGCATATATTCCGGCAAAATACTATCATTATCTTAAAGAGTATTTTGGAGAAAGAGGGAAAAGAGCATTTTTACATGCGGTGCAGTACTATGGAACCCAAAGAGGAAGAAGAATGGCACAAAGAGCCATCAGAGACGGGGTTGAGCTGACACAGGAAAATTACAATTATTATGGAGAATGGATTAATACGGAGGAAATCAAGAGGGAAGGCATTGAAAATCGTGCTGAGCTTACCCCGGATGGTGTGATGAAAATCAGTTCCTGCCCCTGGTATACCCAGTTTCGAGACATGAACAGCCGAGAGGCGGGAGCGCTTTATTGTAAAGATTTGGATGCCTCCATTTCCAGAGGCTTTAACCCGTTTTTAGGCTATGAAGTGGAGAAAACCTTGCATGAAGGAGAGTACTGCATTCATCACCTTCGTAGCGGAAACATTGGGGAAGGGGCAAAACGCGGAAAAAATCCGGAGAGTCTCCGACCTTTTGCATATCACTGTGCTCACATTTTTTATGCTTTTAAGGAAGTGACGGAAGCGATTTTCTTAAGGGAAGGCGTGAAGGTCTCCGAGAAGGTTTTGGAAGATTTTCAAAAAGACTATGGGGAAGAAATGACAGATGCTATAGTAAAGTATCGCAATATTAATTTTAACGTATGTGACTAAGCTTAATGCATGAGAGTAAGTTGAAAGAATGAAAGCGAAATGCAAGTGACTGAGCTTAAAAAACTAAGCGTTATGAAATTCACTAAGCTTAGAAGCGTTAAGAGAGAAATCGGAAAGGAGTTTCAAATGGCAAAAACAATCGGATTTTTAGGCGGCGGTAACATGGCAAGCGGGATTATCGGCGGATTAATTGACAGAAAAAGCTATGAGCCGAAGAATATCTTTGTTCGGGAAATCAATAAGGACAGAGCAGCTTGGCTTCAGAAACAGTTTGGACTGAGCATTGTGGAGAGCAACGAAGAGCTGGCCGGAAAAACGAATCTTATCGTTTTCGCGGTAAAACCCCAGGATGGAGAAAAGGCCGGAAAGGAACTGGCACCCTACATAAAAGGACAGAAAACCATCGTTTCCATCCTGGCAGGAAGCCAAATCGAAAAGCTTCATGCCTGGTTAGGAGAAAATGTTTCCATTGCCAGAATCATGCCCAACACCATGATTGAATCTCAACGCGGATATAGTGCTCTTACCTTTGATACTTCCTTTGATGCTGCAAAAAAGGAAGAAGTCAGAGGCATTACAGAGTCCATCGGAAAGACTCTTGAGATTCCGGAAAGTCAGTTTGATGCCTTTACGGCTAGCAGCTGCGCCGGTCCGGAGTGGTTGATTCTCTACGCAGGAGCTTTGGTGGATGCGGGAGTGAAAACCGGACTGAATCGTGACGACGTTCGAAAAATTGTTATTGAAAATCTCATCGCCACAGGGAAGGTTTTGGAAAACACCGATAGACACTTTTATCAAATTACAGACGAAATGAACACTCCGGGAGGAATCGGTATCGCCGGACTTCATACTTGGCAGAAGGCCGGACTTCACGGCATCATTATGGATGCGGTAGAAGCGGCTTATAAGAGAACAACGGGGCTTGGAAAGTAAAAGCTCCGTTTTTTCTATGCCCTTTTTTGAAAGATATTGATTCTATATCCTATGCCAAGGAAGAAAAAAACAGTTGACAAAGAGGAAAAGTAGCTATAAAGTAAATGTATCAGATACAAATACATTTAAAACAGGGTATAGAGGAGTAGGAAATGAACATCACAACGAATACAATTAGGAACAGAGTCAGCGTCAGAACTTATCAGAAGGAAGAGCTTTCCACAGCGGAAAATATAGAATATATCACAACGTACCAACTGGAGGACTAAGATGGATACAAAATTTTCTTCAG
>ERZ773196.692-NODE-692-length-20962-cov-5.204764_pt1 | contig 20962 bp, 19 predicted proteins | sample MGYA00581009_ERZ773196 | MGnify/ENA primary metagenome ERZ773196 (study PRJEB29015, sample SAMEA2738162) | human oral metagenome | biome: human oral; feature: human-associated habitat; material: saliva | place: China | collected 2243 ... | reverse complement strand
CCTATCCATGTGATAGGTTTTTTATATCGCCTCATCTACACTATTTTGTTGCAATTTTCACAAACTTTTCTTAAAATATAAGAGAATCATACTAATTGAAGAAAGGAAATGCGATCAATGACATTTGAGAAAAACATTCCAAACGCTACTGCTAAACGTCTCTCTCTCTATTATCGAATTTTCAAACGATTCCATCGTGAAAATATCGACAAAGCAAGTTCCAAACAAATTGCTGAAGCAATTGGAATTGATCCTGCTACAGTGCGTCGTGACTTCTCCTATTTTGGTGAGTTAGGTCGTCGTGGTTTTGGTTATGACGTTAGTAAGCTGATGACATTTTTCGCAGAACTCCTTAATGATAATGCGACAACTAAGGTAGTCCTTGTAGGAGTAGGAAATATCGGACGTGCTCTTCTTCACTACCGTTTTCAAGAACGTAACCGCATGCAGCTGGTTATGGCTTTTGATACAGACGATAACGAACTGGTAGGAAGCCAGACTGAAGACAATATTCCTATCTATGGTATCTCTCAAATCAAGGACAAGATTGCCCAGGAAGATATTAAAACAGCGATCCTGACAGTGCCATCAGTCAAGGCACAGGAGGTGGCTGAGCTTTTGGTTGATGCTGGAATCGAAGGCATCCTCTGCTTCTCCCCAGTCAACCTCAATCTTCCACGCCACGTGGTTCTCCAATACGTAGACCTGACTAGTGAGCTACAAACCCTACTCTATTTCATGAAAGAAGAAGAAAAAGCAAGGAGAAACAATGACTAAACCAATTATAGGTATCACAGCCAATGTAAGACCTAATCCAGCCCATGAAGATATCAACTGGTCTTATGCCCCATCTGGTTTTGTGGAAGGAGTTCAAAAAGCTGGTGGTCTAGCAATCCTTCTACCAGTATCTGATCCTTCGGAGGCTAAAACCTATATCTCCATGATTGACAAGCTTATCCTCATCGGCGGTCAAAACGTTGACCCTAAATTCTACAACGAAGAAAATCATGCCAGTGAAAATGACTTCTTCCTTGAGCGAGACCTCTTTGAGATGGCACTGATTGAAGAAGCTACCAAACAAAAGAAACCAATCTTTTCAATCTGTCGTGGTACCCAACTCATGAATGTTGCCCTTGGTGGCAGTCTCCATCAAGATATTGAAAGGCACTGGCAGGATAAGCCTTCCGATTACCTTTACCACGAAATGATTATCGACGAAAACAGTAAGTTAGCGGAGATCTACGGCCTAGAAACCTCTATCAACTCTTTCCACCATCAGAGTATTAAGCACTTGGCCTCTGACCTCCGTGTTATTGCGCGCGACCCAGAGGATAATACTGTCGAAGCTGTTGAATCAAACACCCCAGACCTTCGTTACCTTGGTGTTCAGTGGCATCCAGAACTTCTCCTACACAAGCGTGAAGAAGACCTCAAACTCTTTGAATACGTTGTAAACGAACTTTAAAAGCAACTGAGACTACACTCAGTTGCTTTTCTTGTGTCTTTAACTTATAGACTCTACTTAAAGCTCAAAATCCTCCCTCTCCTCACGAAAGGAATAATATGTTGATTTTCCAACAATAATATGATCAAGCAGACAAATTCCCAAATCATCGCAAGACCGCTTAATTTTTTGCGTAAAATCAATATCATTTCGGCTCGGATAGGCCTCACCCGAAGGATGATTGTGAACCACTATCAAGGACGTCGCCATCAGATGACAAGCATAATGTAAAATCTCACGTGGCTCGGCAATCGAACGGCGAACACCACCAATAAAGACTGTCTTCTGCTGAATAATACGATTCTGCGTATCCAAATAGATAGCCACCAGATGCTCCTGAGGCTTGTCCCCAATATCCAACATCATACGACGGGCCACCTGCTGACTGGACATAATCTGCTCGGAACGAGCCAACTCAGCCTTCTCAATCCGCTTAGCCAACTCCACCATAGCCTTCAGCTCAATAGACTTCACACGCCCAATACCAGGAATTTCCTGTAGCTCATTCAGGGACAAACGAGACAAATCCGCCAAACTCGTCATCCCTGTTAAAATACGATTGGCCATAGATAAGACCGACTCAGACTTGGTCCCTGTTCGCAGCACTATCGCCAACAACTCCTGGTCCGATAAAACCTCTGCTCCCTTCTGTAAGAGTCGCTCACGAGGCAAAAGCCCCGCCTCCTCAGATACAATACTATACATAAGAAAAAACCTCCTACTTACCTATTCGTAAGTGGGAGGGGGAAGTTACACAGCTGAGGATTTATTTAAACCCAACTTTTTTAACAAAGCTTTCCTGTATGCTGAAAACTTTTCCGTTAGAGAAATAGGTTCTTCTACCTGCGACATTTGAATAATATGGAGCTTATAACGTTCTGCAAAAGATATTTTTTCGGAAGAAATAATACGATAATCAATTCCTACATCCCAAGCTTTTCGATAGAAAAGATAAGGGAGACTATTTTCGTCAGAATTATAGAAAATGCGCTTATCCTTTAGAATAATTTTTTCCAGAAAATCTTTTGACAGCCACATAGATCCTTGAAAAACATGAAGCGAATTTTTGATTGTTTTTTGACACTCGTTATCTAGTTTAGCTGCCTGATTTTGATTTAAAGTACCAATTGCATCCGTCCAATAGAGCTCCTTCGACAAATCAGCAAACACAAGTCCAACATCTGGAAAATCTGCAAAGATTGATGATACCTTCTCTTCATCTAGTAACATATCTATTAGAGCAAGTCTTGTAGCTTCATCAACAAGCTTACCCTCATTTCCAAAGTCTGCTGTGTGAAAATGCCCAATAAAGTCGTACTCGCTAAGCTGAGATGCCAAAGAAACCAAGGCATGATAATGATTATCAAACTTTTGTGAGACTATCTGAAATCTATCTTTATCAAAACTATTTAATAGGTTATTCTCAACCTGATTTTTATCTAAATGGCCTGATAGGGTGAAATAATAGAAAGCAGATAACTTACTATCGAAGAATACTTTCAGTCTCTCAAGATCGCTAATGTGCACATGGATTGCCATACGATACTCATGCTTGCTAAAGCTTTTAAAAGAAGATTCGATGATTTTCTCATCTAAAATCACTAAGCTATCAGGGGAATGATAGCTGTTAAGATGAGACTTGATTAGAGCTACCGGATATGTTGATAGATTAGCAAGATAATCTAAAAGTAGTCTTCCTTTTTTTTCATTATCAGTAAATGCTTTTAGTTTAATGAACGGTACCTTATGCTCAAGAGTACTTATTGGCCTATAATAAGAAAAATCAGGGTGAATTAAATCTCCTGCCTCTTCAGCAATGGTATTAAAGACAGCATCATAACGGTAACCAGCTTCAAGAAGAACACTTGTAACCCTAGTTTCATAATTATCAATAACATCTTGAACATCGGTAAAAGTCTTTATAGAAGTCCAAAATTTCTGAAAGGCTTCTGAAGCAACAACATGCTTCTTGAAAAACATAAAATAACTTTGCAGATGCTCATCGAAATATTCAGTCTTTCTAAAATTCGTCATCCCCCAAAAGTCAACATTCGGGCGCTTTTCAAATTCTTCAACGATGTCAGTTATATCCCAAAGAGGACCAAAGCAAGTATCATTCATTAGTGTAACCGAATCGAAGTCTGTTAAATGTTCGAATCCAACATGAGCCATACCATCTCTCCAAGCTGCAAAATCAAAGCCCAGATTCTCTCTCTGGATAACTTCATCCATGCCAAGCTCTTTGAGAGTTAATGTTGCCGATTCCGTTAGTTGACTATTTGAAATCACAATAAGTTTAGAAAAAAGTGGTCGAAGTTGCTCCAATTGGTAGAGCACATGACCACTTAATTCGTCGTACTTATTATAATGAACATACAATAAGAGACGTTTCATTTATTCTTGAATCTCCCATTTTCCATTTCTCTGAACCATACCAGTTGCAGAATCTTTAGCAGACTTATCGTCATCTTCAATATCATTTCGATTAAAGAGAATAATTGGTGAGTTATCTGAATCAGCAAAAGCAATCATCTGGTCCTCCTTATCTCGAACAGAAACCTGAAGCTTGAGCTTGATATTATTAAGATGGGAAAGACTACATTTGTAAGTAAGTGTTTTTCTTCCAGAACCACTCGTCTTATTGTCCATAGAATTATCATTGTATATCCAGATACCACGGTCAATATCTGTCAATGAAAATGCAATATAGGTTTCAATATCCTCATTGACATCATATGAAATCTCAAATGAAATATCTTGATCAGGACTGATAATATTGTCATTCAAGAGTTTTACTTGTAAATCAGTGATTTTAGGATTTTCAACAACAACATCGTCGTTTGAAACCTTTTGACCAGCAGCATTATCAAAACTATATTGGTTAGCAACTTCGTCTGGATCACCAACCACTTTTACCAAACCATGTTCAATCAGAACCGCTTTATTACAGTATTTTTTAACTGCTGACATGTCATGGGTAACTAAGATAGTTGTCTTTCCAGATTGCTTACGTTCCATGAAATAGTCATTACACTTACGTTGGAAGGCCTCGTCACCTACGGCTAAGACTTCATCCAAGATAAGAATATCACCTTGAGCCTTGATAGCCACTGAAAAGGCTAGACGAACCTGCATACCACTTGAGTAGTTCTTCAACTTTTGATTCATGAAATCATGAAGTTCAGCAAAGTCTACAATGTCATCATACATGGCATCTACTTCTTCAGTTGAAAAACCAAGCATTGCACCATTCATATAGACATTCTCACGACCAGTTAGTTCTGGATTAAACCCAACACCGAGTTCAATGAAAGATACTAACTTACCATCAATAGTAACTTTACCTTTCTCCGGAACATAAATCTCAGAAATAATTTTTAGAAGTGTTGATTTACCTGAACCATTACGTCCAACAATTCCATAGAAATCACCCTTTTCAACTTCAAAAGAAATATCTTTCAAGACATGTTGTTCAGTATACCCTTTAATTCCTTTAAAGCGATTGACTAAAGTTGTTCTCAAACTCTGACTCGCCTCAGTTGGTAATTTAAAATACTTACTTACATGATCTACTTTTACAGCAATATTATTTGACATTATAGAATCTCCGCAAATCGTTTAGCATTTCGATTAAAGACAAGGAAACCAATGATAAAAATCACTACAGGAATCGCATAAGGAATAAAAGCAATCAGTTTATTATTAATAATATCCCATCCTCTAGGGTTAACTGGGTCGATAATAAAATGACGCATATCCTGTAAAATCTGAGCGATTGGATTCAACATCATAACCTTTGCAACAAACGTCTGGTTTCTTTGAAGAAGGTAAGTGATGGAATAGATAATTGGGCTCGCATACATACCAGCTTGAAGTACAACTTCCCAGATAGGACCAATGTCACGGTATTTAACAAAGAGTGCTGATAGAATAAAAGCAACTCCCATTGCCATCAATAGCACCTCAATAAAGAGAGGAATGATAACCAAAGTATTGAAACCAATCGGAACATGGTTAATCAAGGCAAATACGAAAACAACCACTAGGTTAATCAAAAAGTTAATCGCAGCTCCTAGTACAGATGAGATAACAATTGTTTGTTTTGGAAAGTTTAGTTTACGTAAGAGATCCCCTCGTGAAACAATGGAAAGCATCCCCATATTGGTGGCCTCTGTAAAGAAGCCCCAGAAAATCATGGCCAAAAGCAAGCCTACTGCATAATGTGGTGTCCCATCATCAAATCTTAAGAAACGAACAAAGACAAGGTACATGATTGTAAACATCATCAAAGGTTTCAAAATAGACCAAAGATAACCGATGAAAGAACCTTGATAACGCAATTTAAAATCCGTTTTAATTAGTTCCTTAAGTAAAATCCTATTTTTTTGACTAAAGAAATTCATTCAGTCCTCCTTATACATGAATTTTGTCAAAATCAAGCTCGTAAACACAAAGGTATGAAAAGCCCTGTTTTTACGGTAACCATATGTTTTCAAACGACGATAACGCTCTCTTAATCCTTGATCCATAATAGTCACAAAGTTTTCAACCAACTCCCTATCTTCAGCATTCAATGGCAAAGACAGGAGGTTTTCCGCCTGATTCTGACTAGCCTTTATCAACTTCCAATATTTGTTGAACAAAGTCTGAGGTCGAATCCAATTCTGCATACGTTTCCGAAGCGTTCTAGCACCCAAAACATTATCTGCGTGCTGACGGTAAAGCTCTGTTGGCTGATCAATATAGACCAGATGACCAAATGCTGAAGCAAGCAAACCTAAATACCAGTCATGCATCAGAAGCTCATTGGGTTCCTCGCCAGTCCATAATTCAGCTAGAGCATGATTAATTAGCGACACACCACCAGTAACAGTGTTTTCTGTCATTTCTTGAACCAACTTAGTATTAGCATGGTCAGATTGAGTACGAATCATACTCTCATGAAGCACCTCTAAATCTTGGTTCACAACCTTTAAATCCGTATATACCAAAAGTGGTTTATCAGATGGGTATCTACTCGCTTCCTCAAGCTGAAGAGATAGCTTCTCAGGTAACCAAGTATCATCCTGGTCCGAGAAAAGATAGTAGTCAGATTCTTGATACTTCAAAAGCGTGAAGAAACTCTTTATTACACCTAAATTTTCAGTTTGATCAGGATTGATGAAAGTAATACGATCATCTTCTAAAGCGAAACGTTTGATAATCTCTCTCGTTTTATCTTTAGAACCATCATCTCGAATTAACAAGGTCCAATCTGTATAAGTCTGTTGCTGAATACTCTCTATTTGCTCTGCTAAAAAATTCTCGCCATTATAAGTAGACATGAGAATAGTTACTTTCATGATAAAAATAGCTCCTCGTATTCACCCACGATTTTTTCCCAGGTGTAATTTTCTTTCATATTTGCTTTAGCATCATTTCCCAAGTCCTCAAATGACACTTGACCATCTACAGAATCGATAAGCTGAGACAAATTCCCATCCTCTTTATTCCAATACAAGGCAGTCTCTTGAGCAACCTGATGGTTAAAGTCTACATTATAAATAAGGTTGAGGTCCGTTTGAGCCAAGGCCTCTAATAAGCCCGGATTCGTTCCACCTACTTCGTGTCCATGAATATAAGCAAAGGCTTGGTTGCGAATATACTTAAGCAAATCCTGATCATAGACAGTACCCACAAACTTCACACGTTTATCTTTATCAAATCCTGTAATCTGTCGTAGTTCATCAAAGTAAGCATTTCCTTCATGATTACAGATGATAACAAGATCACGCTCTGTAGAGGACTTCATAAATTCACGAATCGCAGTTTCGTAATTGTTTTCAGGAACAAATCGACCCAATATTAAATAGTAATCTTTTTCTTGAGTCTGCCATTTCTGATACCAATCTCGAACAGGGTCATCCTCAGCAGTCAAAGTCGTCTTAGATAAATCAGTTCCATAAGCAATGAAAGTCGATCTAGCCCACGGATAGGTATTTTGAATATAGGTCTCAATACCTCGGTTATCAGAAATAATTAAGTTCGCATACTTTGTCATCTCTTTTTCAGAGTATTTGAGATAGCTTTGAACAGGCTTAGACCACTTAGCACGTTTCCATTCCAAACCATCAGGATTGACTAACAAAATGCCACCAATAGACTGAATTTTCTTGGCAAAATGAACAATGAAGGCACCAATGGTATTTCCTAAAATATAGAAAATTGGGGATTGAATTCCCTCTTTTTTAATAAGTTTCAAGCTATAATTGATAGCCATCATATCGTAAGCTATGACACGCGCGGGACCTAGCTTTGGAGGATTGACCATAAAACAATCCGCACCCTTATAGTCAAAATGGTTGCCAGTGCTTTCGTCAGATAAGCAAGCCACGTGATAACGTATAGCAGGTGAAACCTTATGAGAAATCAATTTTTCAACAAATGTCTCAAAACCACCATATTGAGCAGGTAAACCTCTACTACCTATGATAAAAATATCCTTCAAAGTTAACCTCCATTCGTCACATCTCTCAAATACACAGAATTATACATAGTAACTTTTATTATATCATTTTGGAAGGTATTTTGCATGATTAAGCAAAAAAGCAGTCCAGTATGACTGCTTTATCTTAATTTCTTCAACTTTAATAAAGTCTTTAATAGTTGCTTCAATCTATCTTTCATGGTTAATTTCACATTCAAAAAATATAAATACTTATCAGACTCCTTAGACTTACAAGGACCGTCCAAGTTTACCTGCTGAATAATTTCTCTATAAGCATAATCTAGCGAATATAGTTTCGAAATGTTTTCACTACTATGAATCATTTCCTGTTTTTTTTCATCAAAGTTAGTTAACAAATCTAAAATCATTTTTGATAAAGCATCTGTGTTTCCAAGCGGATACATCTCTCCTTCAGAAAAAATACCCTTAACAGACTCATATCCTTTATTATTTGAAACAATAGTTGGAATACCATTCAATAAAGACTCGATATATACCATACCGAACGTTTCAATTTTTGAAGTGAACACACAGATATCTTTATCACCAACCTCGAACCAAGGATTTTCTCGGTATCCTAAAAATTGAACATTATCTAATCCATGCGATTGTATATAATCCTTGCACTTTTTTAAATAAGACTCATCTTCTGCTCCTATAAACACTAAAGGAATATTTATATTTAATTTTCGATAAGCTTTAAGTAGTTCAATTTGGTTCTTGTTGTCAGTAATCCGACCAATCTGCACAATTCTACTATTTTCGGATGATTTAAGATTTATCTTTTTTACATATGAGAAGGGAATAAAATTTAGAATCTTTCTTTTAGGAAATAAATTCATTAAATCTTCATTTAAGGCTCCAGAAACAGAAAAAATTTGATCTGAGTAATAAGAAATAAAATCTAATTTTTCCCTATAATAAGCAAATTCTCCTTCTGGAAACTCGTGAATTAACCAAAAATGTCTTACTCCTAATTCTGCAGCAGCTACCGCCCCTTGGAAAACATTCACAGTATTGGATATCACTAGGTTTACATCTTCAGATATAATAATCTTCTTCAAGTCTCTAATATTTTTCTTGTAGCCTTGAATACGCTCAAAATGATTTCCTGGTGATCCACCCGGTGCTTCTTCCCACCACCATTTAACGGCTGAAAGACCATAGATTTCAATCCCTGCTTTCTGAAGTTCTGCTTGATACTCCTCTTGAGATGGCACCTTGTAATCAGGGAAAACGTTTAACACACGATAACCTTTTTCCACAAGAAATTTCATAAGATTGACTATCGAAATTTCGGCACCATTATCCAGGGTCCCTGTCGGAGAAATAAATAAAATTGTTTTAGTCATAAATTATGCAAATACCCCCAAGTAATGGAAAAGAATCAAATATATAGCGACCAAGAAATTAGCAATTAAAGTCAGAGTTGCTATCTTCAATTTTTTCTGTCGAGATAAATCAATCTTAGCTGTGTTGGCGACTAGTGGCAACAAAAGAATGATAAATGGCGTGAAGTAACGACCTTGAGCACCAACAGATATATTAGCTCCCTGACCAAGAACAACTGGTGTCCACTGCATATACATTACTGTAACAACAGCTAGAACCTCTAGTAGAAAGAGAATCCAGGATGCATTAGCAAAGTCTTTTGTAAAGAAATCCTTCTTACTTGATAGGAATAAAATAGTAAGAACAACGATATCAATAAATATTAACCAAAGTGGCATTTGCAAAGTAAGGTTACCAAGATAACCGAACATTCCAAGTGACAAGATACCATTCAAATTGTCATTCAACTCAGGATTAAAGAGCGTATTACGCAAAACTTCGCCATAATGACGTAGACCGCCCTGATTCTTCATTAAGAATTGTAGAACCACCACGACACCTACTACAAAGAGTAGGTAGAAGACTACTTTATATTTTGAAATAAAGGTCTTAATAGCTTGCACTGGACGATTTAGAAAAGCAAGAACACCTTCAAACTCAAAAGGCACAAACGGAATCAATCCCAACAATAAAACATTATTTGGCTTGGTTGCTAGAAGCAAAATCGCAAGACCTATCACTTGAATAAGATTACGAGTGGTAAAACGTTTAGAATAGGCAAGATTGGTGATAAAACCAAGAGCCAACATCACTTCCAAGTAGTTCATCACATCATAAGAAAGTGATGAAGCTTGCTGAACCATAATAGGTAGCAGCGAAATAAACATTAGGGATGTTTTCCCATACTTGAAATAACGTATTAAAAAGTAAATTCCTAGTATATAGGCCAGTGCATTAAAGATACGCCCCATATAGATAATCATTCCAACTGTGGGACTAATCCAACTTCCAATCGTCATCCCTATCAGCTGTGGAATAAAGGAGATTGTTTTTAAACTCACACCAAATTGAAAAGGTTCTTTACTCATATCAATCTTTTGAGCAAAAATCTGTTTATATTCCGCTAACTTAACCTTATCATTACTTGGAATCTCATCCATCCATTTAAACGATGTCTCGGTTGGTTTATGGAAGGTCTCCCAAGTCATACGCGCGTGGTTTGTTTCATCTGGCACACGATTAATTGGAAATACAAACATAAATGAGAAAATAAAAATCGTCGCTAAGATGAAAAATAAATTTTCAACTTTTATTTTTTTAATTCTGTTCAAAATAAGTCACCATATCATCTTTCTTGCTTAAGGTACAATTTTCAAGAACAGCCCGATAAGCAGCATCTGCAATTTTCTGTCTTAGTTCCGGATATAAAACCAAGTCTTCAAGCTTTTCGAACCACTGGTCATCAGTAGCTAACAATCCTGTTTCACCGTCAACAATGGCATCTGAGAAAGCTCCTATCTTGCTCGCAACTGTTGGTACTTTGACCAAGGCAGCTTCAATCCATTTAATTTCAGATTTCGCACGATTAAAGATAGAATCCACAAGCGGTGCCAGGTTAATATCAACCTCACTAATCAAGGAAGGCAATTTGTCCCAGTCCACATAATCGTGAGTGACAATTTGATTTTCAAAGGGCTTCATATCTTCTGGAATATCAAGAATCCCGACAATATGTAACTGTACATTGCTATATTTTGTAAGCAGTTGCTTAATAGCTGGTTTAATCAATTCGAAATTCTCATTATGACTGATTGAACCAGAGAAATAACCAATCTTAACAATGTCAGATGTTTGAGAGTAATCTTTGATATATCGACTACTAATAGCGATTAAATCATCAGAAGCTAAGTTGCGATTAAGTAAAACCTTACTTTGGTACTTATACAACTCCTCCTGCAACTGATTAGTCGAAGTAATGGCACCATCACAGTTTTCTAGCATATAGCCATAATTTCGAACACCTGCATCATAGTTTCCTTTTTCAACCGAATTCAACCCTTGCGTATAACTCAATTGATCTGTATAAACCGTATCAAAGACTAAATCATCAATATCAAAGAAGACAGGCTTTCCATATTCCTTAGCCAAATGACAGAGACACAAAAGTTCAGGTGAGATTGGTGAACGATAGATAATGATGTGACTAGCATTTTGAGCCAACGATAGTTGGAAATCAGATAGGTTAACAACTTTGACTGCAAAACCATGCTTACGTAATTGCTCTGCCTTATTCAAGACACGGTAACGGCTACATTGCGGAATAATATTTTCAACCCCATCAATCAATAGAATATATTGATCACGTGGAACCGCCTTAAATTTATTTACAATATCTTCCAAGATTGACACTGGGTAATCCGTTTCTTCTGCGACAAACTCTAACAATTCAGGGACTTCCGAATCACGGTCCAGACCTTGCCACAAGAACTGGTCTTCATCATAATTTTTCAGAGCCGTGTATTTCACCAAAGGACTACCTGCTTTGAGCATCTTAAGCGGGTGGATATACATGGCAGAATCTTCGTATTCTTGCACGACCGCATCGAAACGATAACCCAAATCAGCAAAATGCTTGGTAAAACGTGTCTCATGTCGACCAATAGCTTTATCACGAGAATCTGTATCCGTCAAGTGTGTCCAGTACTCATAAAAGTCATCATCGTTTAGCATGAGCTTTTCAATAACTAGGAAATAAGATTGAAGATGCTTAGGAATGTAGCCGTAAGGATTCTCTTTAGTAACATCCTCTTGTTCTTCTCCAAAGGAAATCCCCCAGAAATCTAGTTGCTTATCAGCCATTTCCTGGAATACTTGAGACAAATCTCTCATCGGACCAATGTTAGTATCATTCACCAAGAGGAGCTGGTCGTAATCTTTAAGCTTGTCTTTACCAAAGGCAAAAATCCCTTCTCTAAAGGCCGCAGTATCATATCCCTTGTTATCACGAGTCAAAACCTTACCGTAGGCCTCAAGGGTATTAATATCATCAGCATGAAGCTGTCCATTGACAACGACAATCACATCATCTACCAATGGAGCCAAGGCTTGTAAGAAACGTAATTTGTATTCTTGAAGACGAGCTTCAGACTCAAAAATAACATAAACCAACGCTTTCTTACTATTATTTGACAAGGCGGAGCGTTGACTATTTCTGAGACGTCGTAACTGGCGAACCTTAAGAGGTGTCATTCGACGACGTAACTGTATCACTTTGACTTTTAAAGCTCTCAAATAATTTTTAATAGCCTTTGGATTCTTCGCAATTACTCCTGCTGTCTTTATAGGTGTAATAAGGGCGTTACCTAAACGATATGACAGCGAACTTCGGATAAGCTCCATTTCTTTATGGGCATCCTTCAATTGCTTAGATTGTGTATACTTTCTTCGTTCAAGTCGATCACGTTCTTTTTTCAAGCGATTAACATAGTCTGTTACATCATCGTGATGATTTATCAAATCATCTATACGACTCTCCAAAATCATTAAGTTTTCGCAAACAGCTTGATAGATTTCATGTGGTAACTTATCGAAATACTTCTCAAGAATTTCGAGATAGATTTCATAATGGTAGCGAACAGAATCCCTTTTTGAAATCGAGTTTTTTTCAAAAACACGATAATTAAGCTTGGTGTTTGGCTGATATACTGCTTTAGCTCCATTATTAATAATGAGATTCAATATAAAGTCATAATCTTCAAGTTTTTTACGATTTAACTTCTCATCATAGCAAGCTTTTCCAATAATACTTCTACGAATCAAAGAACAATTATCAATAAAACTAGCATTTAGGAAAGCAGTTAAGTCAAATTCACGGCTTTTGAGGTAGATCTCTTCTTTTTCTGGGTTATAAAGATCACAGTACACGATGTCAGCATTTGTTTCCGTCAACTTACTGTACAACTGTTCCACATAATCCGCATCGAGGTAGTTATCACTATCTACAAATAGCAAATAATCACCTCTAATAAGCTCGAGTCCTAAATTTCGATTATTTACCACTCCAAGGTTTTCATGAGTTTCAAATCTTGTCTCAAAAGGTGAATCCTTCAAAACCTCTTGGATAATTTGAGTTGAACTATCCGTCGAACCATCATCCAAAACGATTAATTCGATATTAGTATAGGTCTGATTAAAAACACTTCGCAGACACTGCTCAATATACTTTTCATGATTGTAACAAGTCACAACCACTGAGATTAAATTATTCATTTTTCCATCCATTTTGTTTAACAAAACATCAATTAGTACCTAATAATTACTAAGCTTCAAAGATTGACTAAGGTAGTAATCTTTGAAAGTGCATACCACTTTAATTATACTATAGTTTATACAAAAAAGAAAAAGTCGTCTTGCTATTGAGAAACAAAAAAAGCAGAACGATTCTGCTTTATAAATTTTTTGTACACTACCCATTCGTTTTTTGGCTCTTCACATATTGTTTCATAAGGATATTTGCTATCCATTTTGGCCAAAAGAGTTGGTACATATACAAATCTTCTTGACTACGAGTATTATCAGCAATTGTCTTAGAAGTCTCAGATTCCTCATGAATTCGGTGACACATTAGCTTATCTGATACATAGACAAAACGTCCCTTGTATTCACTAATCTTATACCAAGCATACCAATCAAGACTAACCTTCATTCCTTCATCAAAACAAAAATTCTTCAATTTTTCAAGGTTATAGGTGACAGCTGGACAACAAATTGGATTTCCAAAAGCCATTACACGGTTACGCCAGAAATGACTACTAGGGAAAAGATTCATTGTTTTTAGCATTAAGGTTTTAATCTTAAGATTGGTATTGGCAGGAATCTTAAGACCGTTTTTTTCTTCAAAATAATCAGAATATCCAATTAGGACATCACTATACTTATCCATCTTGGCCAATACTTTTTCTGCATATCTTGGCTCATAGTAGTCGTCCTGATGGGCGATAGTAGCATATTTTGTTTCTACAAAAGAGATAGCATTATTCCAATCCTTGCCAATCCCCCCACCTTGTTTAGTATAAAATGGGATAGCATAACGCTGGCAAAGTTCCTTAATCGAATCAAGTGGCGTTGAACTATAACAGATAATTTGTGATTGAAGAGTTTGATTTTTCAAAGATTGAATGCAGGCTTCAAGATAATCACTTTCTCCATAAGCGCAAATCACCCAAGTATGACTATCCTTCATTCTTTTCCTCTTTCTCTTCTATATGACTTTTTAAAATAGATAATTCTTGAACTAAATGTTTTATCTGCTCCTTTTGCTTCGAGACAGTTAATGTTTGCAAAAAAGCGATTACCAACAAGAAAAAGATAGCAAGTGACAGCAAAAAATTCGATGTCAATTCAAATCCAAGTAATCTTGCAAAATAAACTGGAATAACATCAAAAATGGAAATAACAATCATAACCAGACTGATGACAATCCACATGAAGGCCTGTTCAAATAAAATATTATTCTTATTGATATTTCTAATGACTAAATAAAGGAAAAAGATAGAAGCTATCAACATCACAATAGATAAAACTGACATTATTCACTCTCCTTCATAAAGGCTGCAATAACAATCGACGAACATACTTCAAGCATATATCGAATCGATTTAATGGGCGTAATGGAAGAAACGCCACCAGTACGTTCAAACATATTCGCTGGTCGCTCAACAACTCGATATTTACGTTTCAAAATATGAACAATAGTCTCTGGTTCTGGATACTTGATTGGATAACGCTTAGCAAACTGTTTAATAACAGCTTTATCAGTCAAACGATAGCCCGATGTCGTATCTAAAACTCTTTGGCCTGTCGTCCATTTGATGAGATTAGAAATCACACTAATCCCAAAACGTCGCATAAACGTCGTTTGAAATTCCGACTTAACATCACCAACAAAACGAGAACCAATAACTAAATCTGCTTCATTTTTTCGAATTGGCTCTAGCAAATCTGACAAGGATTCAATATCATGCTGACCATCGCCATCAAATTGAACTGCTACATCATAGTCATGCTCTAGTGAATATTTGTATCCTGTTTGAACCGCGCCACCAATCCCAAGATTCATCACAAGGTTAACAGCATTAAAATGATTCTCTTCCAGAATTTGTTTTGTCTTATCTGTTGATCCATCATTAATAACAACATAGTCCAAATCAAAATCAACTTTCTTGCGGTAATTCAAGATACTTGTTACCGTATCGAAAATACTTTCCTCCTCATTGTAGGCAGGAATTATCATTAAAACTCTCATCTATTATTTTCTTTCTTTATTCATTACAACTATTTCTTATTCTTTTGAAGTTGTTTTTTTCGATATTTCATGAATGTTGGTATAAGTGAGTTAATTATCTTATAACGTAACATTGGAAAAGGTTTCATAAAGATATTAAAGATTTTAAAACAAATAAAGTACAATTCCCAACCTGTTTCCATAGGAGTTTTAGACCATGGCGTTTTTTCAAGGTAATATAGGTAGTCTTTTCTAAGTTTATGTGTGTTTCCTTTTCTCCATGGACGCTCTTCTCCCAAATAATGAACAATGACTGGATCTTTAATAGATTCTTGCAACTCTTGTTTACTAATGAACTCCGCAGGAAAAGAAAGTTTTTTTAACACCTTATAAGGGTAAAAGAAGTAAATATTGAAGAAATTATATTTTGGAGAAATAACATAAATATCATCTTTTAAAGATCCATTAATTGCATCTTGATCATTAGCAAAAAGATTTCCATCATGTTTTTTATAATACTCTAGAACTTTCTCTCCAAGTTTACGCTTTCTCCATCTCTGTAAATCAATAAGTAGAACTCCAGCATTACAATACATTTGTTTGTCCAGACCTAGAAATCCTCTTCGCTCTGCATCAACAGTAGATTCCGGTCCCATTCCGATTGAACGGTTACCCATATCTAATTTCCATAGAGATTCAAGACTCCCCAATACCAAGGTATCACCATCTAAATACAAAATTCTATCGATATCATCTGGTAAAAGCTTATCAACTAAGAGACGCGCCAACACAATTGGTGACCAACCATTTGTATCAAAATCAAAATCTATCAGACTCGTCAGATTAGGTAGGGTAATAAAATGAACTGAACGACCATAAAGTTTGGTGAATTCTTTTAGTTTAGCTTTATTAGCCTCAGAGATATCGGTGTTTAGTAAATAGATATCAATCTCATCCATTGATTTATTATTCTCAAAGATTGAACACATACAAGTTGCAACTTGAGGAACAAAAGCATTGTTTAACGTAAATAAAATGTTCATTAACTTCTCTTTCTTTTATCCTTATTATTTACCCAAATATAAATTAACAAGCTAGCACTAAAAAAGATAATCATTAAAATTAAGAATGACAATGATGCACCCATAATACCCTCCCCCTTTATAAATGGCATTGTGATAAATTCGGCTACAATAAAAATAGAAATGTATACAATGACAAGATAGGTTTGCTTTCTAAATATTGTAATAACGATGTCAATAACAGCACAAACACATTCTGAATACCTGCCACAAGGAGGGTGCAAAAGGAACTTTATATCCTAATAATAGTGAACTCTAGATTAAACCTAAAACCTTCTGTATCAATTAGATAACCTAGACATATTATGATTACGCCTATGATAGTCATAGTTAAAAACAAAAGATGTACTTGCTTGTAGAATAGCTCATGTTTTTTCAGACCAATAAATTGATAGCTGAGTAGTCAAAGTTCTCAATACAAAATAAAAGCGATAGGACAAAGACTAGCATAAACAATATATTAAAATCTCGCTGCATACCATTTGAAAAATAACCTTGGACTAAAAGCAAATCAATGTCTATTTTAGTTTCATTATAGACATAAGTAATTAGGAAACCATTTAAGGATAAGGAAATACTTCTCTCAATATATAAATTAAATTGCTAAAATATTTTGGTATGACAGAGAAAAACTTTTCTAAAATTTCTAATAGTGATTCTATAATCCAATATAGTAGTTAGTAATAAGTTTATTAAACAAGATAGTTAAACTTAAAAATAACAAAGATTTCGTTGTTGAAAAACATCTAAGTAAACGTCAATTGCACGATATAACACCAACATCAAAATATTAAAAAGTTTGGCTAGTAATTGAATCTATACATTTATCTATAGAATCTCGAGCATTATATACTAGAATAATTATCGAACCTTCTGGATTCGTCATTGATACCCCTCAATTAATTTATTTCCTTTTCAACACATTGTAGTGCTGCAGCAATTACCTGGTGCATATCATAATATCGATATTGTCCAAGGCGACCGCCAAAAATTATATTACCATACTTCTCAGCTAATTTTTTATAAGACTTATAGAGATGGTTATTCTTCTCATCATTTACTGGGTAGTACGGTTCATCACCAGATTCCCATTTTTTTGAATATTCTTTGGTAATAATAGTTTTTTCCTGATCACCAAACTCAAAATGTTTATGTTCAATAATACGGGTATAAGGAGTTACAGAATCTGTATAGTTAACAACAGCATTTCCTTGATAATTCGAAACATTAATTACTTCAGTTTCAAAACGTAAACTACGGTATTCAAGTTTACCAAGTTTATAATCAAAGAATTGATCAATCATACCAGTAAAAACAATCTTTGGAAATTCTCTTAAATAACTTTCTTTTCTTTCAAAAAAGTCTGTATTCAATTCCACAACAATATTCGGATGATTTAACATTTTCTCAATAATCTGCGTATATCCTCCAATGGGGATACCCTGATATACATCATTAAAATAATTATTATCATAAGTAAAACGTACTGGGAGACGTCTTATGATAAAAGCTGGTAACTCCGTACATTTTTTCCCCCATTGTTTTTCAGTATAATGTTTTATAAGCTTTTCATATATATCTGTACCAACTAATGAAATAGCCTGTTCTTCAAGATTCTCCGGAACTTTTCCTTTTAATACAGAACGTTGCTCATTAATCTTCGCTTCAGCTTCATCAGGTGTTATTACCCCCCAAAGCTTATTAAAAGTATTCATATTAAACGGAAGATTATAGATTTCTCCTTTAAAATTAGCAATCGGAGAATTTGTATAACGATTAAAATCAGCAAACTGATTTACATAATCCCAAATTTTCTTATCTGACGTATGAAAGATATGAGCACCGTATTCGTGAACCTGTATACCTTCTTGTTCTTTCGTATAAACATTACCAGCTATATGGTTTCGCTTTTCTATAACTTTAACTCGTTTCCCCTTATTCGCAGCCTCACATGCAAATATTGCGCCAAACAAACCTGAACCAACAACTAAATAGTCAAACTTCGACATTCTTAATTCCTCTTAAAACTTTCAATAATAGATAAAAACGTTTTCTCTCTGAATACAATTAACGTAATAAAATACATTAAACCAAACACAATAAATGAAATAACTAATTCAAAAAAATTATTGTTAATTGATATAAGAAAAGATATTAATGAACTTACTCCTCCAGCGATTATTGCAGATAATAATATTTTTATATAATCTACTGGATAAATTATCTTGCTCAAAAAATTTCTTAAATAAAAAGCTTGGTAAATTGTAACAAGAAATTCAGCAATTAGCGTCCCTAATGCCGCTCCAGAAACTCCATAAATTGGTATTAAGATAGAATTTAAAACTAAATTAGTAACCGCTCCTAATGACACTGAATGAACAACTACCAATTCTCTATCCATAGGAACTAATATTTGAATCCCAAACAAATTTGACAATCCAATTAATAGTAAGGTTGGCATGACAATTTGCATTGGAATGACTGAATTATCAAAAGCAGATCCAGATAAAAAATAAATTCCTTGTTTCGCATAAATAAAGAAATAAACAGATAACGGAATACTTATAAAAACGACAAAATATAATGCTTTTGAAGTGAGAACTCTAAATTCTGTTTCTCGTTTTTCCTTTATAAAAACTGACAATCTTGGTAAAAGAACTGCTCCAACTGATGTTACCAAACTCACTAAGATATTTTTTATATTTATTGCCGCATTATAGTAACCAACAGCCTCATCACCTTTCATAAATCCTAACATTACAGAATCTAGACTTGTATAGATTGTAGTCGCAACAGTCATGACAAAAAAGGTAAGAATGGGTCTAAAATGTTGTTTTAGATTAAGTTTTTTATCAAATTTTAATTCAACAATATTTCTTAAATTAATAAAATTGAAAAAGTAGGATCCTAAACTTGCTAATATAGTAATTGCCCCATAAGCAGGAAAATCGCTAGTTGAATTAACAAAAACAAACATCAATATAACAGCCACAAACTTCATTATTACAGATCGAATTGTTATAAACTGATATTGCTCCAATCCCTTGTATAGCCAATCACAACCAATAAAATTTAACAATAGGACTGAGATGTTTATTATGAATAGTATTCTATTAGCTACCAATTTGGGAATAAATAATATTGCTAATATATAGAAAAATAACGAAATCAGCATAGCAATTCCGTTAATAGTCATAATTTCCTGAACGAGTTTAGATAACTTATTCTTATCATGTCTTACTTTTGCAGTAGCTCGGATACCATAGGTTGGAATTCCAAGCATCCCGAACATAGTAAAATAAGATACGACTGAGGTCGCAAAAGCAACTTTTCCTGTTCCTACTGGAAGTAAAATACGAGAAACGTATGGGAATGTTATCAAAGGAAAAATAAAACTAGAGATTGTTAAAATAAAATTCATTATGATATTCATTTTAACCGAGTTCCTACCTTGGCTATTTTTAGTCATCTCGAAAACTTCCTATCCAAAAATAATTTTAAATTTTTAAAATACGAAATCGGTTCTGAGAAATTGATTGGCAACTCTTTAACATTTAGTTTATGATAAGTAACCCAAACATTCATTAGACGCTCTGATAAGAAACCAAACATTCTTTGGTTATACTTACTATACTTTGTAACATCGATCATTTTTTCAACTTCAAATAGTGTATCAAATAACCATTTATGATAGCTATCAAACCTATCTTTCCTCATGATACACATATTGTAAAAATAACCCTCTGATGAGTTTTCCACTTTATCAAATGAATCTGCAAAATCTGGATTGTTTTTTAATATTACTTTCTTACACGCTTCCCAGGCTTCCAGTCCTTCTTTTCCATGTCCATTTTTAAAATGCTTTTTCAAAGAACAAGGGAGACCAAGAAAGGTTGTTGTTACTTTCTCAGGAAGAATTATATCAAAGTTTGATAACATATTTTCAACTTCCGCTAAGCTAATTGGATCACCGTTAGAATTAACAAAATATCTTCGATAATGAACTAAACCAAGAATTTCTTCATTAGACTGTTTCCACATCCAATACGCTCCAGTTAATTCACAAAATGAAGCATTTTTATTTGAAATATTTCCAATAAAGCTGTTATCTTTAATATATTTTCTGTCAGCCTTATTGAAATCGGCTCCAACAAGCATGGTTTTATAATCAGTACTATTTGTAAATGGTTCAAATTTTTTATGAGTCATAATATAAATTGACATAACTCTTTCAAAAACTCCTTTTCACTAGTTCAAACTATCAAGTTAGATGT
>ERZ773196.674-NODE-674-length-21220-cov-9.785920_pt1 | contig 21220 bp, 14 predicted proteins | sample MGYA00581009_ERZ773196 | MGnify/ENA primary metagenome ERZ773196 (study PRJEB29015, sample SAMEA2738162) | human oral metagenome | biome: human oral; feature: human-associated habitat; material: saliva | place: China | collected 2243 ... | reverse complement strand
CGCAATTCTTCATCAACACCGCCGACAACGCCTTCCTGAACTTCCGTTCTAAAGAACTATACGGCAAAACCGTCGTCCAGGACTGGGGCTACGCCGTATTCGGCAAAGTCGTCGATGGTTTTGACGTGGTCGATGCCATCGAAGGCGTCGCCACCAAACGCCACGGCTACCACGACGACGTACCGACCGAACCTGTCGTCATCACCAAAGCCGAAGTGGTATAAGATTGACGCGTTACATCCCATGACGCAAAAGCAGCCTGAAACGGGCTGCTTTTTTTGCGGATAAGGCATATCGCCGGTTTCTTTGGGTTTTGACGAATCAGTTGCCATCAACCGTCAGCAATCAATCAAACAAATCTGTTGTATTGGCAGCGTAGCGTGGGCTTGACGCAAGGAAAAATATGTAGGACGAAACTGGGCAGGGCGGTATGCCTGACTGTTTTTTGTAATCCGCAACGAAACAGCAGAAAACCTGTGTTTGGGTTTCGGCTGTTGGGGATGAAAAGGGCTATTTGCAAAGTTCTCGAAAACAACAAAAGGTCGTCTGAAAACAGGTTTTCAGACGACCTTTTCGTTTTTTACTTCTCAACAACGGTTTAGGTTGGAATGGGGGAATAGTTAAGTAGGATGAGTGAGGAGATTTTGCAAAGGGCTCCTCATGTTAATTCTAGGAGGCAGCTCATTTTAAATAGCACTTTTTATCATTTATAAAAACAAAAGGCATCAATCCAATGCCTTTTTAATTCATTAACTTGAAAAATTAACGTTCACTTCAACGTTTATTCGATTCACGAATCACTTCTTTGGCTTACTTCAAAAATGCCGCATGATATGCAATATGATCACCAATAAAACTGGCGATGAAGTAATAGCTATGATCATAGCCTTTATGGAAGCGCACGTTGATCGGCTGATTTGCCGCACGACAGGTTTCGATAAAATCTTCGGTACGCAATTGTGTTGGTAAAAACTCATCTTCCAAGCCCTGATCAATGCGCATACCTTGCACTTTATAGCCTTGTTGAATGAGCGAGCCGGCATCATATTGTTGCCATTTTTCACGATCTTTTCCTAAATAGGCAGAAAAGGCTTTTTCTCCCCAAGGCACAAGGCTTGGCGACAAAATGGGCGAAAAGGCAGAGACACTTTGATAACGTTCTCGGTTTCGCAGTGCCAATACCAATGCGCCGTGTCCGCCCATTGAATGCCCCATAATGGAACGTTTGCCGTTGGTAGGAAATTTTTCCTCAATCAGACGGGGCAACTCGTTCAAAATATAATCATACATTTGATAATTCGTCGCCCAAGGCTGTTCGGTCGCATTCAGATAGAAGCCTGCACCTTGCCCTAAATCATAAGCCGCATCGTTCGGCACTTGCTCTCCGCGAGGGCTGGTATCGGGGGCAACCACAATCACTTGATGTTCTGCCGCATAGCGCTGAAAGCCTGATTTGGTAATGAAATTTTGTTCAGTACAGGTTAAGCCGGAAAGCCAATAAATCACACCAAGTGGTCGATTCTCCTGATTATCCGGCAAATAGACGGCAAATTTCATTTCGCATTGAAGCGTTTGGGCATGATGTGCCCAAACTTGTTGCAAACCGCCAAAAATTTGATGTTGTTCAATCAGTTTCATCACGGGCCTTAGTAATGAATAACAGAGCGGATCGATTTACCTTCGTGCATTAACTCAAAGGCTTCATTGATTTGATCAAGTGTCATTGTGTGAGTCACAAACGGTTCTAACTGGATATCACCTTTCATTGAATCTTCCACCATTTTCGGAAGTTCAGAGCGGCCTTTCACACCACCAAATGCCGTGCCTTTCCAAACACGACCGGTTACCAACTGGAACGGACGCGTTGAAATTTCTTGTCCTGCACCTGCTACGCCGATGATAATGGATTGTCCCCAACCACGGTGTGCACTTTCTAATGCTTGACGCATTACGTTTACATTGCCGATACATTCAAAGGTATGGTCAATGCCCCATTTATTGATGTCTAACAACACATCTTTGATTGGTTTATCGTAATCGTTCGGGTTTAAGCAGTCAGTCGCACCAAACTGTTTTGCCAACTCGAATTTTGCGGAATTGGTATCAATGGCGATAATGCGCCCCGCTTTGGCTTGACGCGCACCTTGCACCACAGCCAAACCAATCGCCCCCAAGCCAAACACGGCCACAGAGTCGCCTTCTTGCACTTTTGCCGTGTTATGTACCGCACCAATACCTGTGGTAACACCGCAGCCGAGCAAACATACTTGTTCGTGGTTGGCTTCCGGGTTGATTTTCGCCAGTGAAACTTCGGCAACAACAGAATATTCACTGAAAGTCGAACAGCCCATATAGTGATAGATCAGCTGACCTTGATAAGAAAAACGCGTCGTGCCGTCCGGCATTAAGCCTTTACCTTGCGTATCACGCACTGAGACGCATAAGTTGGTTTTACCTGAACGACAAAACTCACATTCTCCACATTCAGCGGTGTAAAGAGGAATGACGTGATCACCTGGTTTTACGCTTAACACACCTTCGCCCACAGCAACGACTACACCTGCACCTTCGTGTCCAAGCACCACAGGGAATACGCCTTCAGGATCGTTCCCTGATAATGTAAATGCATCAGTATGGCACACGCCAGTGTGGGTATTGCGGATTAACACCTCGCCTTTACGCGGCATTTCTACATCGATTTCCACAATTTGTAAGGGTTGATTTGGCGCGAATGCTACCGCCGCACGCGATTTGATGGTTGAATTGGTTTGTTTAATTTCCATTATTTTTGCCTTTTAATTCATTAATAAAGTTACTAAATGACACCAGTTTATACTTTGGACTCCAGTCTGAAGCAAGCGTTTTTTGCAATTTTGCTTCGGCAGTAGCATGATTGACTGAAGATGTAAAATGCAATTGGCATTTTATTGAAGTGCTATCAAATATCATTTTTATTTTAAATTAATAAACAAAACAATAATATAAATTATTATATCTTTCTCATCATTTCATTCGCCGATCAAATCCTCGTTGAGATGTGCAAGAAAAAAATCCTTTAATTTTATATAGATAGAATTATTTATATTCCTGGCAACTTGATCTCAAGGAGAGCCATCATGGCCAATACATTGTACTCTTTATCCCGTAGTGCAGCAAACAATAAATCAGACGTCCTTAAAGGAACGCCCCATGATGACGTTTTACATGGCAGTCTCGGACATACCACATTCTACGGCGGCTTGGGCGACGATATTTATTACAGTAAGAACGCGGACGACACCATTGTTGAATATGCAAATGAAGGCAACGACACGGTTTACGCCGATACAACCTTTACCTTACCGACCCACGTCGAAAACCTGACACTGGAAGGCAACGGCAACACCTTCGGATTTGGCAACAACTCTAACAATATTCTGATAGGCAACAGCGGCAACAACCGCTTGAGTGGTGAAGAAGGCAATGATTTCCTGTACGGCATGGGCGGCAACGACACCCTGTCAGGTGGCAATGGAAATGATCACCTCAACGGAGGAGACGGAGATGACTATCTTGCAGGCGGCTTGGGTAGCGACACCATCATAACAGGTGCAGGCAGAGACACTGTCGCCTTTACTGCAGCAGATATTCGTGAAGGCAGCATAGATCGCGTGGTCGAATTTGACCCTAATACGGACAAACTCGACCTATCTGGTATGCGTTCATTGCTGACTGGCAGCAACGCCAATTTGAGCTGGTCAAAGATGTTCGTTGACAAAGACCCTGAGGTCATTCTCCAAAAGACCGTCCTTATCTCATCTTTGATACAGAGCAGCAGACTCTTGCTTATCGTGCAGCAGGTTCAAGCAGTAGCACCGTTTTTGCCAAATTCGATTTTGGCTGGTTGGAAGCATCCAATATCATCGGCTAAAGACCCGTGAAAAAGAACCGACAGTTTGAAATGAATCTGCTTTTTAAACTCCAAAGCAAAGATTTAAAATAAACATTATTTGAAATAAATCGTCAGTTCATTCTAAGCTGATTCAATAAAAACGTCGTCTAAAAACGTAGTTACAGGTTTCAGACGACGTTTCTGTTTCTAAGATTGCGCTTTCTGAAAAATCTGGCAAAGGTCTCAAACTGCTTAAACTTTATACGTCATACGTTCCCATTACGCTTGCGCTGTCCAAGATATGTCCCTGCATGGCGAAATGCAGGTCGTTGAAGCGGAAGCCGCGCGGTAGGTTTAATACGGTGTCGAGTGCGTAAACGATGAGTTCGTAGCGGTGGCGGCAGTTAGGCGGATACATGCCGCCGTAGCCTGTGGCTTCTTCGATGTCCAACTTGCCCAACAGGCTCGCCCAACTGTTTGCGCCTTGCGTGTAGTCGGTGGCGGTCAGACTTTCGTTTTCGGCGATGGAGGTGCGTTTGAGGTCGGCAATCAGCCAGTGTGTCCACACAAATCCGCTGGCGGTGATGGCGTCTTTGTCTTCCAGAACGACGGCGAAGGATTTCGTGCCTTCGGGCGCGCCGCTGATTTCAAAAGGGATGGAGTAAGTCGGCATATCGTTCGGACTGAACTGACTGCCGCGTTTGCCGTATTTATCTTCAAATTCGCCGTTGACAATGGCTGAAGTCGTTACCTGCATAGTGTTCTCCTGTGGGGTTGGGAAAGGGGTCGTCTGAAAAAGGAAGGCTTGTTCAGACGGTGGGTGGATTGTCCGGTTTGCTATGGCTGCCGTTTTCAGACGACCTGTTTTTATACCTGCCAGTCTATCGGCGTTATGCCTTTTTCCTGCAAATAAGCATTGGCTCGGGAAAAGTGTTTGCAGCCGAAGAAACCGCGATAGGCGGACAGCGGCGAGGGGTGCGGCGCGCTGAGGACGAGATGGCGGCTGCGGTCGATAAACGCGCCTTTTTTCTGCGCGTGGCTGCCCCAAAGCATGAAGACGACGTGTTCGCGGTTTTGGTTGATTTGGTTGACCACTTCGTCGGTAAAGCGTTCCCAGCCTAATGTCGCATGGGAATGCGCCTGTCCCGCGCGGACGGTCAGTACGGTATTGAGCAGTAAAACGCCCTGCTCCGCCCAATGTTGCAGATAGCCGTGTTGCGGGATACGGAAGCCTTCGATGTCGTCCGCCAGCTCTTTGTAAATATTGACCAGCGAGGGCGGGACGGCGACGCCTTCGCGGACGGAAAACGCCAGCCCGTGCGCCTGTCCTGCACCGTGATACGGGTCTTGCCCCAAAATCACGACTTTGACGTTACCGAATTCGGTTGCTTTAAAGGCGTTGAACACGTCTTCGGCAGGCGGATAGATAATCCGCCCCATGCCGCGCTCTTTCTTGACGGTTTCGATGATGTGTTGGAAATAGGATTCGGACTTTTCCGAGCCGATTGCTTCGTGCCAAGTTTGCATGGGGCTGCCTTTGTGAAGGGAGATAGTTGGGATTATAGTGCGGTTGTTTGTAAAAAGGTCGTCTGAAAACCCTGTTTCAGGTTTTCAGACGACCTTTCGTCTTTATTTTTCGTTTTGTTTGTACCAGTTGATGAATTCGTCTGGTTTGACGAAGCCGAGCAAGGGGTCGCTGCGTCTGCCGTCGGCGTGGATGGCGAAAATGCCCGGCGGGCCGTAGATTCCGTATTCTTTGTAGAGTGCCTGATGTTCGGGCGTGTTGGCGGTTACGTCGATTTGGAAGAAGCGTTCCATATCGACGGCTTCATGCACTTGCGGCTGGTTGAGCGTGTAGTTTGCCATTTCTTTGCAGGAAATACACCAGTCGGCATAGAAATCCAAAACGACGGGTTTGTCGGGGTTGGCTTTCAATGCGGCGTCCATGGCGGCTTTGAGTTCGGCGACGTCGGTGAACATTTTGCCGTGGTCAGTGGTTTTGCCTGCTTCGGACGGGGGAGACAGCGTCAGGAAGTGGTGCAGGGCGGTGGTTTGTTTGTTTGCGCTTTGCCAGCCGAACCATACGCCGCCGATAATGAGCAGGAAGCCTAAAACGGAGGCTGCGGTTTTCAGACGACCTTTTTGTTTGCCAGATTTAACCAGCAACATGACGGCAGGGACGATCATGAGCAGGGTGTAAAGCGCGACAACGAGGTAGTAGGGCAGGTGCGGCGTGGCGAGATAGACGGCTACGGCAAGCAGGATGAAGCCGAAGGCGTATTTGATGCCGTTCATCCAGTCGCCTGCTTTGGGCAGGACGTGGCCGCCGAATGTGCCGATGAGGATCAGCGGAACGCCGGTGCCGAGTGCCAAGACATACAGCGCCAGCCCGCCCAAAACGGCATCACCGGTTTGTCCGATATAGCCCAAGGCGAATCCGAGCGGCGGGGCGACGCAGGGGCCGACGATCAGCGCGGAGAGTATGCCCATGACGAAAACGGAGAAGATTTTGCCGCCGGAGAGCTTGCTGCTTTGGTTTTGGAAATAGGATTGGACGGCGTTGGGCAGTTGGATGTTGAAGAGTCCGAACATGGAGAGCGCAAGGACGACCATCAGGCCTGCGGCGGCAAGGACGACCCATGCCTGTTGCAGCCATACGGTCAGCAGCGCCCCCGTCAGACCTGCGATGACGCCGACCAGCGTGTAGGTCAGTGCCAAACCTTGCACATACGCTACGGACAGCGCGAAGGCGCGGCCTTTGCCGGCGGTTTTATCGCCGACGATGATGCTGGAAACTATCGGTAAAAGCGGATACATACAGGCGGTAAAGCTCAAGAATACCCCTGCGGTAAAAAACGCCAACAGGTTGGCGTTTAATGTGTCCCACGATAATTTGAAGCGGCTGCTGTCGTCGTTTTGCGAGGCTTTAGGTGCGGCGGCGGGGGATGGTTTGGCGGAATCGGGTTGCAGGAAGCGGTCTTTGGCGGATATGGGTTCGTCGCTTTGCGGCTGGTACAGGCCGTTGCCATTAATCTCGAAAGACGTGTCCACGGGCGGGTAACATACGCCGGCTTCGGCACAGCCTTGATAAGTCAGCGTCAGCTTGTAGGTCGGCGCGGCTTTTTTGTAAGGCCAGTTGACCTGCGCGGCGCGGTGGAACACGGTTTGTTTGCCGAAAAACTCATCTTCTTTGAGTTCGCCTTTGCTGAAAACCGGTTCGGCCAATACGCCTTCAGGCGCGGTGGCGGCGACGATTTTCGATTGGTACATATAGTAGCCGTCGGCGATTTTGAATTCGACGTTGATGCCTTTGTCGGTAACGTTCACTTGCGGCACGAACGCTTTTTCAGGCGGCAGCAAATCATCGGCGTTCACGGCAAACGCGCTGGAACACAGGGCAAAAAAGGCGGTAAAGAAGTAAAGGAGTTTTTTCATGGCGTCGTCTCAGTGGAAGGGTTAAACAGGCGCATTATAAACGCAGCAGTCGTTTATAGGTCTTAATTTATATTAAAAGCTGCGATGGTTTTTATCGCGACGAGGGTGGATTATCGGGTTGCTTGATAGATGATGCCCGTCGGATTGTCTCTTTTTCATAGCCGATTGGAACGGGAAAGGTCGTCTGAAAACGGATAGGGTAAATTCTGCTAAACCATTTTCAGACGACCTTTCATGTTTTACCGCTTGAGTACCGGTATCTTGAGCCGTTTAATTGATTTCAGGCTGCGGGACTTTGTGCTGAACGGCGTAAACGGCGGCTTGGACGCGGCTACTGAGGTCAAGTTTTCGCAGCAGGTTTTGAACGTGAACCTTGACGGTGGATTCTGCCAATTCCAAATGACGGGCGATGACTTTGTTACTGTGTCCGGCGGCGAGGTAGCCTAAGATTTCGAGTTCGCGCGGGGTGAGGGTAGAGAGTGCCTGATCGGTACGCGGTGCGGACGGGGAAATCAGGGATTGGACGAGGCGGGTGGTCATTTCGGGCGAGAAGACGTTGTCGCCGTCCACGGCTTTGCGGATGCTGTCGAGCAGGAAGTCGGCGTTGATGTTTTTCAGCAAAAAGCCGCGCGCGCCGATGCGCATGCATTCGGTTAGGTCGTCGCTGTCTTCGGAAACGGTCAGCATGATGACGGTTTGGTTCGGGTTGATGCCCAAGATTTGTGCCAGTGCTTCGCGGCCGTTCATGACGGGCATGTCAAGGTCGAGTAAGACGACGTCGGGTTTGAGCTGTTCCGTCATTTTGACGCCGGACAAACCGTCGGCGGCTTCTCCGATGACTTCGAAGTCGCTTTGACGGGAGAGCAGGGCTTTGATGCCGCTGCGGAAGAGTGTGTGGTCGTCGATCAGGATAATTTTAATGGTCATGAGAATGTTCTCTTGTGTTTGGGTAGGGTTAGGGTAACGGTTGTGCCTTCATCCGGTTTGGAGCTGACTTCTAATTCTGCGTGGATACGTTGGGCGCGTTCGCGCATGATGCCCATGCCGACATGTTCGCCGGAAAGCGTGTCCAGGTGAGCGGGATCGAAACCTACGCCGTCATCGCGGATGATCAGCGTGAAGTCCTGACGGTTGTCAATGCTGACGGTAACGTTGCGTGCCAAGGCGTGTTTGCGGATGTTGGACAGGCTCTCTTGGAGGATGAAGATAATCTGTAACTGCTCATCGTTGTTCAATGCCGCGCCTTCATCCCTCCATTCGGTACTGACGTTGATTTTGGTCTGCCTTTCAAATCGGGTAAGCAGGGCAGAAACGGCTTCAGGGAAGTCTTTGTTACTGATTTTGGTGCGGAAGTTCAGCAGTAGTTCGCGTACGTCTTCATAACATTCCTGCACGCCGTCTTTGATGAAGCGGATATTCTCTTCGGCTTGTTCTTTTTGGTTTGAATAGAATGCGCTTTCCAGCATTTGGACTTGGAGGTTTAGGAAAGTCAATGCTTGTGCGATGCTGTCGTGCAGGCCTTGGGCAATCAGGTTGCGCTCCTGTAAAACGGCAAGCAGGCGGCGTTCTTGCTCGAGGCGGCTGTTGACGATGGAAACGCCTAATTGTCCGCTTAATGTACGCAGCAGTTCGTTGTCGTTGTTATCTGGTTTAAGGTCGTCTGAAAAATACAGGTTTAAAACACCCAGTTCTTCTTCTTGATAGCTGATGGGGAAAACGGCGTGTTTGAGTGCCGTTTTATCCGGGGCAGTATCTGGCTCATCCGAATCATCAGGCAGCCCGATGGACGCCACTATGTCCGTGCGTTTGCGTTCGTTATCCCAAAGGCGGATGCTGCCCGCTTCTGCGGAGACGGCAGGCAGGGTGCGCTTGAGAAATTCTTCCGCCGCCTGTTGGGGGGTAAAAGTTTGATGCAAATCGCGGGTGGTTTGATAGAGCAGCGTCAGATCACGGTTTTGTCGCGCCAGGTCTTGAGTTTGACGTGCCACTTGCCCCTCTAAATCGGTATAAAGCGTCTTTAGCCGGCTGCTCATTTGGTTGAAGCCTTTGTTGACTTGGGCAAACTCGCTTATCTGGTCTGTGTCGATCTGAACGCCGAACCTGCCTTGGCTGATGGTCTTTACACCGTCCCTCAGTGTTTCCAAAGGCCGGATAATCCATGCATAGTGCCAGATAATCATTAGTCCCGCCGCCGCAAAAATCATCCCCATCATAATCATTTGAAAGCGGCGCAACCATAGTGTGTTTTTCTCATTGGCGTGTTCCATCGCCTGTAAAAACAGTTCGATATTGGCTGCAAAACGGTAGAGCTTGATTTGGTCGGGGCGTTCGTAACGGCGCAGGACGGGTTGTATGTTGGCTTTCCAGTCTTCAATCAGCGCGGTCTGTATCAGGTCGTAGGCGGGCGGTGTTTCAGAGGGCATCAGCGGGTGTATGGCGTTACTCTGGCTGATGCGGTTGAGGTTTTGTTCGAATTCGCGGATTTGATTGTTGATTTGCGCCTTGGGTGCGCGTTCGCCGACCATGTAGGCAAGGCGGTAAACCTGCGTCCGCAAGTTGCCTGCATCTTCGATAACGGTGGCGGCATTTTGCAGCCTCCAAGAGAGTACCAAAGTCAGGATGACGGACAAAAGGGCGGAGCCGACCCATAATATGGTCAGCAGCTTCAAGCGCGAAGACAGGCTCAGGCGGTTTAAAAAACGGAATGTGAAAGACATAGAAGGTATATGCCGTTGGAAGTTTTCGGTCGGTTACTGTGTAAACATATCATTCATTCGGCTTAGAGGCAATCGGACCGACGAGATGGTTGCCATGAAATAGAGATGACACTGTTTCAATGTAAAATCATGTTATGATAAAATTCAAATTATATGAATTTTATCATAAGCCCGCTCACTCGGATGAAGACTTTCAGACGACATCGGGTAACCAAACCGCTTCACAAAGGATAAATATGAAAATATTTGCGTTGATATCGGCAGGGGGACAGTCAGACGGCGTAGATAAAGGCCTGTTGCTCTGGCAAGGAAAAACGTTGATTGATTGTGTTATCGAAAGGATTAGGCCGCAAGTTGACCATATTGCCATCAGTGCCAACCGTAATTTGGAAAGTTATGCCGTCAGAAGCCCGCACCTGCTGCCGGATGCAAGGCAATGGCGGTATTTGGGCGGATTGGCTGCATTGTGTACCGCTGCCAATGATTTGCAGATTGCCTCTGCCGACTGGCTTTTGGTTGTGCCGTGCGATATGCCTAATTTGCCGGATGATTTGGTAGAAAGGTTTCAGGCAGTTTCTAAAAAAACACCTTTGTGCAATGCCTTTTATATCGAAACACCTGTAACGCCGCATTACAACGTGATGTTCATCCGCCCGCAAATTTTACAAAGTACCGTACCTTATTTGAATTCAGGATTAAGGACGGTGAGGGGGTGGTTGCAGCAACAGCGTGCCCGTGTCTTACAATTTGACCATGATGATTGTTTTATCCGTTACGGAAAATCAAACATTGCCTGAGCCGAAAAATTAAATATATTCAAACTACTGGCATTTATTTGTTGCGAAATGAATGTCATTACACAAAAGGTCGTCTGAAAATTTCAGACGACCTTTTGTGATTGAAGGAGGCTTGGGGTTGCAATATCAGCCGTTAGCCTTGCTTCTGCCTTTGCGCTTGGTTGGCGCGGTATCCGGATTTTTCACCTTGATTTTCACGCTTTTGCTTGGCTTTTTGTCTTTGCGTTTGGCTTTTTCCGTTGCGGTTTTGGCTTTGGCGGTTTTCTTTTTGCCATTTTCAGACGACGTTGCTGCGTTGGACGGTTGGGCTTTGCTGCGGCGTTTGGCGGCGGGTTTTTCCTGTTTTACAGGCGTTTTCATCGCGTCGTCGATTTCTTTCGCCGTCAGTTTGCGCTTGGTTTTCGAGCCGGTTTGGGCGGTGGTTTTGGTGCGGCGTTTTTTGTCGCTGCTTCCGCCGCTGATCAAGGTCAGGTCGATTTTGCTGGTGTCCAAATCGGCGCGCGCCACTCGGACGCTGACTTTGTCGCCCATGTTGAAACGGATGCCGCTGCGTTCGCCTTCTATCGCCATGATTTCGGGGCGGAAGTTGAAATAGTCTTCGCCCAAATCGCTGATGTGTACCAAGCCGTCGATGTGGATGCCGTCCAAGGTAACGAAGAGGCCGAAGTTGGTCATGCCGGAGATTTTGCCTTCGAATATTTCGCCGACTTTATCGCGCATGTAATAGGTTTTCAGCCAGTTTTCCACGTCGCGGCTGGCATCGTCGGCGCGGCGTTCGCAGAACGAGGTGTGGACGCCCAAAGCCTGCCAGCTTTTGCTTGGCGTGTAGGTTTGCTGGTTCAACATGGCTTTGATGGCGCGGTGGACGGTCAGGTCGGGATAGCGGCGGATGGGGGAGGTGAAGTGGGCGTATGCTTCGTAGGCAAGGCCGAAGTGTCCGTCGCAATGCGGTTCGTAAACTGCCTGCTGCATGGAGCGCAACATCATGACTTGCAGCAATTCGGCATCGGGTCTGCCTTTGAATTGTTCGGCAAGCGCGGCATAGTCTTTCGGCGTCGGGTTGTCGCCGCCGCCCAGTTGCAAACCCAGTAAGCCGAGCTGCTCGCGCAGGGTGGCGAGTTTTTCAGGTGTCGGGCCTAAGTGGTTGCGGAAGAGGGCGGTGTGCTTGTTTTTTATCAGGAACTCTGCCGCGCAGACGTTCGCCGCCAACATACATTCTTCAATCAGTTTGTGGGCGTCGTTGCGGACAACGGGCACGATTTTTTCGATTTTGCCGTTGTCGTCGAAAAGCATTTGGGTTTCGACGCTTTCAAACTCCACCGCACCGCGTTCGAAGCGTTTTTTCTGAAGGATTTTGAAGAGTTTGTAGAGAGTGTCGATTTGGGCTTTGTGCGGATGGTCAAGGTCGTCTGAAATCCAATCCCAGACTTGGTTGTACGTCAGGCGGGCATGGGAACGCATAACCGCAGGGTAGAAGCGGTATTCTTTAATATTGCCCGCGTAAGTGATGACCATGTCGCACACCATGCACAAACGCTCGACATCGGGATTGAGCGAGCAGATGCCGTTGGACAGGTTTTCCGGCAGCATGGGAATCACGCGGCGCGGGAAGTAAACGCTGGTGCTGCGTTCCTGCGCGTCCGTGTCGATAGCGTCATCGGGGCGGACATAATGGCTAACATCGGCAATCGCCACGACCAAACGGTAATTGCGCCCGATTTTTTCGGCAAACACGGCATCGTCGAAATCGCGCGCCGTTTCGCCGTCTATGGTTACCAAAGGCAAATCGCGCAAATCGACGCGGCCTTTCAAATCGCTTTTACGAACACGGTCGGGGATTTTTTTTGCGGCTTTGGCACACGCTTCGCTGAATTGGTGCGGCAAATGGTGTTTGCGCACGGCGATTTCGATTTCCATGCCGCTGTCGGCATAATCGCCCAATACTTCGATGATTTTCGCCACAGCAGGGCGGTTTTGCTCAGGATAAGTCTCGATTTCGCCGACGATGACCTGACCGGATTCGGGTTTGAAATGCGCGACGCTGTCAGGTTCCAAAACAATGCTTTGGTTCAGGCGTTTGTCTTCCGCTTCCAAAATCGCTACGCCGCGATCCATATAGAAACGTCCGACCACTTTGCTTTGCGCGCGTTCGACAATATCTAAAACCGTTCCTTCGCGGCGGCCTTTGCGGTCGATGCCGGCAGGGCGGACGGTCACGATGTCGCCGTGCATGATGCCGCGCATTTGGCGTTCGTATAAAACAAAATCTCCGTCTTTGGTGGGCGTGAGCGGTACGGCGAAGCCGAAGCCGTCTTTGTGCGTCTCGACACGGCATTTGACCAAATCCAATTTGTCCGCCGCGCAAACCGCACCGCGACGGTTGATTAAAACCTGACCGTCCCGCGCCATCGCTTTCAGACGACGTTCAAAAAATTCGTACTCTTCTTCCGTAATCGACAACTCGCGTGCCAAGACTTCGATTTTCGACGGCACGCCTTTTTGTTCCAATAATTCAATGATCCACTCCCTGCTTGGCAGCGGATGTTCGTAACGTTGTTTCTCCCGTTTCAAAAACGGGTCTTTTTCTCGTAAATTTAAAGATTTAATATTTTTGTTCATTTTATTGGTTGACATTCTTTTTCTAAAATATATAATGACCGCTTCTTTGCGAAATAGTCAATCACTGTAACGCAAAACAGGAAATAAAGCAAAGCCCAGGTGGCGGAATTGGTAGACGCGCTAGCTTCAGGTGCTAGTGTCCTCACGGGCGTGGAAGTTCGAGTCTTCTCCTGGGCACCAAACTTTTTGGTCGCCGCTTTGCTTATCTCCATCCTGATTGCCCAGGTGGCGGAATTGGTAGACGCGCTAGCTTCAGGTGCTAGTATCCTCACGGGTGTGGAAGTTCGAGTCTTCTCCTGGGCACCAAATCAATTATCCGGCTTATCCGGATTTTTTATTGAATAGATTTATTTGTCTGATTAAGCTACAATATCAGACGACAAAATATGTTTGATTCCACAGAGAGGTGGATGAGTGGTTTAAGTCGCACGCCTGGAAAGCGTGTATACGTGAATAGCGTATCGAGGGTTCGAATCCCTTCCTCTCTGCCAGATTTTAAAGGCACTGTTTAAAGCAGTGCCTTTTGTTTGACTAATAAAAATTGGGGCTGAAGCAGATTGGCCTTAAATATCATACCCATTTCTCAGGGTTTTTAATTACCGTTTCGGTACGCCAAAGTTAAAAAACTTCACATTTCCTCTCCTCAAGGCTATGGAAAAAATTTCCAGTCATTTCTGTTGTATTTTAGTAAACCTCCTTAGTCCCAAATTTGCAGAAAAAGATTAGGTCGTCTGAAAACAAAAAACTCGGTTTCAGACGACCTGTTGATTTTATTTGCCTACGGGCGGTAATCCAGCCAACATGCGTTCAGCGTTAGTACGGCTGAGGTTGTAGTTGTAATATTTTTTATAGAATGCCTGGGTTTTGGACACCATATCGAGGTCTTTGAATTGTTCGGGATGGAACAGTTTTGCCGCCCACAAAATTTGCAGTGCTTCTTCGGTGCTGTATCTGTCCCATGGGAATGTGCCTGACGGATTGGCATACAGACGGCCGTTTTTGACGGCGCGTATGCTTTGCCATGCAGGGTTTTTCTTAATTGCATCAATTCCTTTTTTGCCGCTGGAGCGTCCGCTGCCGACAATGATGATTTCGGGATCGGCTTTGATGATTTCTTCCAGGCTGACAACGGCTTTATTTCCTGTCCCTGCCAGGACGCTGCGTCCGCCTGCCAGGCGAATCCATTCGCCAATCATGGATTTTCCGCCGTCTATCTCAGTCAGGTTGGTACTGCCGGTAATGTGCAATACGGTAGGACGACGGTTTTCAGGTATGTTTTTAAGTCGGCTGTTGACAAAATTGATATTGCCGTCCAATTCGCTGATGTAAGTTTCGGCAATTTTGGGGGCGTTACCACCAATGACGGAGGCGGTAATGCGGACGGTTTTCTTCAAGCCGTTAAAGTCCTGAAAATTGACTAATACCGCTTTCATGCCGGCTTTTTCTACCTGTTGCTGCATAGTGGGATTGGACATCAGCACGGCATCGGGACGTGTAGCCAAAAGAGCCTCCATTTGAATGCTTTGGCCGTTAGTCAGGGCGGGGACAGTTTTAATTTTTGGGAGGACTTCGGCAAACCAGGGATTGTTGCGGATAACGTCGGTGGTGGCGACCAATTTGTTACCGCCTCCTAAAAGCAGTACGACCTGATTGTTTGCATGCCATAAATCGGCAATGCGGTTTACCTGCTCAGCCAGTTCGACTTTTTTGCCGTTGATGTCTTGAACCGGGCGTGCGTATAGTGGGGCAGGGGTTAGGATAAAGGCGGAAAGCAGTGCGCCTGCCAGTATTTTTTTCAGATTCCGATACATTGGGATTTTCCTATAAGGTTGGGAAAAGGGGGGAGAGGTCGTCTGAAAGCACGGATATTGTGTTTTCAGACGACCTTTTTGACATTATTGATTATTTAAAACGAGTAGCGTGCGCTCAGGTAATAAGAACGACCGCGTTCGTTATAGGTTCGTGCCGTGCCGGCGGTACGCAGGATTTTCTTATTGAACAGGTTGTTTACGCCGGCGCGTACTGTGATTTTGTCTTGCCAGTTATAGCCGGCATTCAGTCCGAATATACCATAACTGCCTAATTCATATTGTTTTACGATGCTCTCGCCACTGTTGTAGATAACGTCCATAAAACGGTTGGGGTGTTTTCGGGTAACCTGGCGACCGTATCGTGTGTATGAGGCATTCACATCCCATGAGTCATTGATTCTCCAGTTTAAAGTACTGTTAATCGTATATTTGGGTACGATGGAAACAGGGTTTTTCGTGGCACGATCCTCATTTTTGTGCATATAAGTGAAATTGGTGGTCATTGTCAGGCGTTTGTCTAGCAAAGGAAGGGTTAAGTTGCCTTCCAAGCCGGAAATAATGGCACGGGTGCCATTGCCCCAACGATAGACGTTGGTCCCCTTGTAATTCCGATAAATGGGTGTGCCGTCAGGCGTGTTGTCGGTACGAATTTCGCGGTCGTAATTGCCGTTGACGGTTTCGATAAATTGGCCGTTGTCTACAATGCGGTTGCGGTAATCATTGTGGAAGTACGCCAGTGAGGCCAAATAACCGTTTTGAGAAAATTCAAAGCCGATTTCCTTATTCAAGCTGGTTTCGGGCTTGATGTTTTTATTGCCGAGGAAATAGCAGGCGCGTCCCCAATCAAAACCTTGTGCGCTGTTGTTGGTGTAAGGGTTGGTTCGGGAGCCGTTGCCACTGTCATAGGTTAAGGCATTGGGGTTGTTCCAGTGGTTTTGGGCGTCTATCGGACAGCCGTTACTGGCGTTGATCAGCAGGTAGTTTGGCTGGCTTTGATAAAGGTTGGGTGCTTTGTAGGCACGCGCGATGCCGCCTTTGATTTTCCATACCGGATTGAAGGCGTGGGAGAAGTTGAGCGATGGCGTCCATGCGGAACCGGAAACGCTGTGTCTGTCCCAGCGCAAGGCAGGCGTTAGGAACGTTTTCCTGCCGTTTAAGGCGATATTATCTTCCACATACAGGGCATATTCGGTTTGCGCGCCTTTTCCGCTGCGGCCTGAATTGGCCAGCCATGGGATAACGCCGTAAGTACGCATATTTGCAGTCATGGAGGCCGTATCGTCCAATTTGGCTCGGTTGGCTTCTGTGCCGACGGTTACGGTATGGTTGTTGACGGAAAAGTCCGCGCGGCTGCCAAAGCGATAGTTTTTCAATATGCTGTCGGTAAAACCTTCGGTGGCGTTGTACGCGCCTTCGGTGCTGCCTAAAAGACCTTCGGGTAGGCGGCTGTTGACAGTTTTGTCATAACTTAAATAAGTTTCAGTATTGCCCCAATTCCATTTTCCTTTATGGGTTAGGGTATAGCTTTGGCGGTACAGTCTGGCTGTTTCTCTGCCTATCAGTTGTTGTGCAATTGGCTGTATGGCTGCAACCAACACATTGCTGCTTTGGGTATCGCCGTTATAGATGTTGCCCTGGCGGCTGTATGAAGTATCAAAAATCAGTTTTTGATCCGGGGTAATATTCCATTGCAAACGTCCTGCAATGTCTTTGTTACGCACACCTTCCCGTCCCGCGCTCAATGCAGTACGCGAACTTTTCACGCTGTCATTGATATCGAATGCATCGGCTTGGGTTTTGTTTAGATTGCCATAAACGCGGAGACCTAAAGTGTCTTTAACCAAAGGGGCGGAAAGCACGAAATTTGCACGGCGGGTTGCTCCTTCTTTGTCGCTTTGTGGATGGTCTGCATAAATGCCCACGCTTCCGGAAACTTCGTCACTGATGCCTTTGGTAACAATATTGACCACGCCGCCCATCGCGCCGGAACCATAACGGGCAGCAGCCGGACCGCGCAATACTTCGATTTTTTCTACCATTTCAGCAGGCACCCAGTTACTGTCGCCACGGGTGTTACGCACACCGCTTCTGCCGTATCGCTCGGCATTGCGTGAAGTTACCGGTTTGCCGTCTATAAGGATCAGCGTGTTTTCCGGCCCCATGGAGCGGATGTCGATTTGGCGTTTGTTGCCGCGTTCTCCACCGGGCGAGTTGGAACTCATATTCACGCCGGGCATTTTGCTGACGATTTCGGATAAATCGTTGGTAACGGGGTTTCTTTGGATGTCTTGGGCGGTAATGACAGAAGCCCCCAACTGTTGTTTGACTTGGCGTTCTGCTGTTACATAAACAGTCGGCAGCTCGCCTTTGCTGACTTCGGCGGCGGTTTCGCTATCTTGTGCATACGTGGTAAATGCAGTAAGCAATAAAGTATTTAAAACACTTAATTTGAAAATGGTGGAAGTCATCAGGTTGTGGTCCTTAAAATGGTTTTAGATGATAAACGTAGTGTGTTTATGCGGTTTAATACTGAATCTATATTTTGATCCGTCATAGGGTTATGCCCATTTGACATTAAAAAAACATTGTATTTCCTGCTTTATTTCAATTTTGGTTTTTTTGAACATAAAAGGTAGATTCAAGCGTATCAAAATAGGCATGATATTATTCAATTAAGTAAATGGAAGTAAAAGGTTTCTTGAGAATTAGTCTAGAAGAATTAATTTTTAAAATTGATTTTTTATTTCATTGTTTATATTGGGATTTATTTATATTTTAATGGCATTTTGGGAATATTTATTGAATCAAAAGGAGTATATGTTTTTTTACTCCTTTTGATGGATGACGGTATCACCATACCCCCAATAGAATGTATGCCCTTTGGTAGAAATTAGTTTTGTTTTCAGTATCTTTAGGGAAAATACTGGAGCGGAACATTACCAAAACACGCATCTCACTTCTATTTTTTCTAAGCAATTTCCTGCCTAGTGCAAAAAATTAAGGAACATTGCCTCTCCAAGTCTTGTCCTGCGCGGCTGCTAATCTGGCAATCCGTTGTTTTGGGAGGTAGATTTAGTTTCAAGCTGCTAAATAGCACGATTGTTTTCTATACGTTTATTTTTATTGAATATTGGTTCCAATTACGAATGCCGGATTTAACATGGTAAATGAAACGAAACTTGTACGTCGTTATCTGCCGTATAAATGGATGTTGATCTTATTGATCGTGGCTTTGACTGCTGTTGCGGCGGTATCTTTATCGTGGGGGCGGTTTCCCGTACCTATGGAAGGGGTATGGCTGAGCCTGTTGCAACAGAATCCTGATGATGTACAACAGAATGTTGTGCTGAATTTGCGGCTGCCGCGCGTATTGGCTGCAGTTTTGGTCGGTGCTGCGCTGTCGGCGGCGGGAACAGCCTATCAGGGTATTTTCCGCAATCCCTTGGTGTCTCCCGATTTGCTGGGGGTTTCAGCCGGCGCGTGTATTGGTGCGGCTGTGGCGATTTTGGCAGGTTTTGGGATTTGGGGAATTCAGACGGCTGCCTTTATCGGAGGATTGGCGGCGGTAGGCGCAACCTTGACATTGCCCAAACTGGTCGGTCGTGATTCGGCCATCGTGCTGGTGTTGGCCGGTATAGTGGTATCGGGGTTTATGTCTTCAGTTTTGGGGTTGGTAAAATATTTGGCCGACCCCGAAACGGAGTTGGCGGAAATTGTCTATTGGCAGTTGGGTAGTTTGGCCAAGTCGGATTACGGCAATCTGATCATGTTGGCGCCGTTGATTCTAGCTGCCATATCCGTTTTGTTTGCCATGCGTTGGCGGATTAACGTGTTGTCGTTGGGCGACCGAGAAGCGCGGCTGGCGGGGGCAGATATTACATACGAGCGGACAGTGGTGGTGATATGCGCTACTTTGTTGACGGCTTCGGCAGTTTGCCTGAGCGGTACCATAGGCTGGCTCGGTTTGGTGGTGCCGCATTTGGCAAGGATGTTGGGTGGGGATAATAATTTGCGGGCCTTGCCTTTGGCATCTTTAATAGGATCGGTATTCCTTCTTCTGACCGATATGTTGTCACGCAACCTTTACGAACAGGAAATTCCATTAGGGATTATGACCGGCTTTATCGGCGCGCCGTTTTTTGCGTGGATTTTGGTGCGGCAGAAAGTGGCGGATTGAATGATGTTGGATATTAGTAATCTGTATTATGCATACCGGAATCGTTTGGTTTTAAACGGGATTAATTTGACACTGGACAAAGGAGGACTGCTGACGCTGCTTGGTCGAAATGGGGTGGGAAAATCTACTTTGTTAAACTGCATTGCCGGTTTGTTAAAGCCGCAACGTGGCCGGATTATGTTGGATGGCAAGTCGGTGCAGTCCATGAGTGCGCGCCAAATGGCAAAGATAACCGCTTATGTGCCTCAGTATTCACCGCAAACCTACCGTTATACGATGTTGGAGTATGCAGTCCTTGGTTGTGCAGCGCGATTGGGAATAATGCAGAAGCCTGAAGCTGCGGATTATGAACGGGCAGTGCAGGCGTTGGAAGTTTTGGGCATCGCCCACCTCGCCGACCACATTTATATGGATGCTAGCGGCGGAGAAAAGCAGTTGGCAAATATTGCCAAAGTGTTGGTACAGGAACCGCAGCTGATTTTATTTGACGAACCTACATCAGCTTTGGACTACGGTAATGCCGCTAAAACCTTACGCCTGATTGCGGACTTGTCGGAACGAGGTTATACCGTAGTAATGACGACACATAATCCGGAACATCCATTGTTGCTGTATGGCCGCTGCCCGAACAGTCAGACGGCCATTTTGGACGGGTCGGGCCATTTGAAGGCGGGGGATACGGCAGAGATTGTTAATGAAGAGAACCTGTGCCGTTTGTATCAGGTTGATTTGACCTTGGTGGATGTCCCTGGCAGCCAACACAAAGCCTGCACTTTAACCGGCTTGTAAATGCGAGTCGGGCAGTTTATATCCAATTCAAAATTTCTTTATGCAAAATCCGGCCGCCGCAATGCAATCGCAAATCTGTCGGCTGAGAGGTTCCCGATTCAGTTCAAAATCTCCGTGCAAGCAGCGCGGAGATTTTTTATCCCTCAGTACCTTGCTGCAATATTTTGCCCTCAGTAGAGTCAGATATAAGAGGAATCGAATGGATGGAGACCTTCGCGGGACTATCCGGCACACACAATACCGCCTTTCAGACTACCTGTGCCATACAGCATCTACTTTTGGAACGCTAACCTTATCTCAAAGACCACAAACTAAAAATATCCAATGCCGATTGACAACCCATAGACTTAAAACCGCTGACCCATCAACGTTAACACCTGCCATTCGTCACGGTGGCGCAAAGGAAATCAAATTGTAGAAGAACGATACCGAAGCCAGAAAATACACAGCAGGAGCTTGAGCTTGGTTCAAAAGGTCGGCGGATTCGCATTTGAAGTGCAACTTTCCATAACAGAAAAAGGCCAGTATGCGGTAGCATACGGCCTTTCCTGCAAGAAAGATTGCCATGAGCTACACACAACTGACCCAAGACGAACGATACCATATCCAATACCTGTCCCGCCACTGCACCATCGCCGAAATCGCCAAACAACTTAACCGCCACAAAAGCACCATCAGCCGAGAAATCAAGCGGCACTGCATCCAAGGACAGCAATACAGCGCCGAAAAAGCACAGAAGCAAAGCCGGCTGACCAAACAGCACCGGCGAAAACCCTATAAGCTCGATTCGCAGCTGGTTCAACACATCGACACCCTTATCCGCCGCAAACTCAGTCCCGAACAAGTATGTGCCTACCTGCATAAACACCACGGGATCACACTCCATCACAGCACCGTTTACCGCTACCTTCGCCAAGACAAAAGCAACGGCGGCACTTTGTGGCAACACCTCAGAATATGCAGCAAACCCTACCGCAAACGCTACGGCAGCACATGGACCAGAG
>ERZ773196.671-NODE-671-length-21288-cov-11.106674_pt1 | contig 21288 bp, 8 predicted proteins | sample MGYA00581009_ERZ773196 | MGnify/ENA primary metagenome ERZ773196 (study PRJEB29015, sample SAMEA2738162) | human oral metagenome | biome: human oral; feature: human-associated habitat; material: saliva | place: China | collected 2243 ... | reverse complement strand
CCACCTGCGGGTGGTGCGCTTCCGGATATTCACCAACCACACGAAACGAGAACCCGTTATGCGTACTTTCCTGATTATCTTTTGGGGTGTCCTCGCTGTATTCACTACAGTTGCAACGTTTTACGTCATCATTAATTACGAGGTGCAACGTTGGAAAGATAAAAAGCGATGGCGTGAGGGTATTTATATTCGACGAGTTACTCGGATTGAAGCTCTCATTACGATATTGACCCCAGTTTTTCCAGGTCTTGCGTATATAACCGAAATATATGACACTGGGCCGGTAAATGTATGGGTTGAAATAGCAGCCCTGTTGCTATCAGCGCTAATGGTCGGTTGTCTACGCTATGTGCATGTTGCCTACGTGAAAACCTCCGCCGACGGCATCGAGCAGCGCATCTGGTTCTCCAACCCAACCCGTTACCCTTTCAATGCTATTAACCGCGTCGTGTTCTACAAAGCAACGAATTATGAAGACGACGATATGGTGGGTTTCTACGCCAAGTCAGGCACCCAGATTGCCCTGTTTAGCCCATTGCCTCATAAAAATTACCGGCTTCTGGCGATTGTGCGGTTCAGGATTGAGAACGAGCGTTGGCCTGATATGGATAATCCGGATGATGTGGCGCAGGTGGACCGTTTGGATTGTGCTGGGAAGACGATGCGCTACTTTGAGAACATGGGGAAGGTCACTGGCCTTGCCGACGTCGACATGTAACCAACCACCGCACTAGGACATTTCATGCTCAGAAAATTTCTTGCCGAAACCGTCACCAACGGTTCTATCGGACTCAACCGCCCCAAAGGGTATATTCCTCTGGGTCAGCGGCAGAAAAAACCGCTGCTGGCTGTTGTATGTCTGGACCTGATGACAATATTTACGTGTGTTCTGTTCCCTCTTACTTTTCCTGCAGAAACACTTATTGATTACATTCCGGCGTTTCTATTTATGAATTTATTAGGATGCTGGCTATGGCTTATGGCTATCCACACCCATTCCTTCTATATCCAGCAAAACGAAACCACTGTCAAATGGCGGAACTGGCGATTCAAGACCCGCGAGTTCGACTACAGCAGCATCACCAAAATACATATGCAGGTCAACGGCAAGGGCGGGCACCTACTCATCAGCAGTAGCCAGATGGGCCGCTACCGACTGGGCTTCAGCCCCGTCTTCTTTGACGCTACCTACATCTACCACATGATTCTTTTCCGCGAGCGCTACGGTGTTTGGCCACCCAAGTACATCCCCGAACTCTTCATAGAGTTCGGTGATTACGAGGACATGGACGCCCTCATCAAGGTCATCTGCTACGCCCGCACGTACGAGATTGGTTCCCCCGAGGCCGGGGAGTACCGACAGATCCCGGAGCACCTGCAGCGCATCCTTGATGCCTCATCTAAATAACGTTATTCAGATGTAGCACCGTATAGAGAAAGCCCCTGGGCTGAGAGATGATCTCAGCCGCGGGGTTTTTCTATGTTGCACAGAGTTCGGTAAGTGCACTAGGTTGAAACGAAATGAAAAATACTTTTAACTATCACCTCAAGGTTGAATTGAATATCCTGATGAGGTACCGACTAGGAGGAAAAAATATCAACCTTCTCATATCGGACTGATAAAGTGGTACGGGGCTTTTTCTCATTCCGGCTTTGCCCCTGACCCTTTCCACTCAGGTGGGCACTATACAGTGGCGTTTCAGACTTGCCGCTGCTATGTGTCTGCACGGTATATAACTCAACGAAAAGATCATCATGACCAACCACACCACGGCGCGTCAGCGTCTACTCCGCTTCCCTTTGATTTTGGGTGTCACGACGGCACTCATTTTCTCGTCATGCTCCACGGGCACGAACAATAACAGCACCCCTTCCGATAAGGGCACTGTTACTTCTCAGAGCCCCCGCCAGGTGGAGAACGCTACTAATGTTCTGCAGAACGTGAATGTTCAGATGGGCCGTGACGGCGAGGTTTCGTCGATTGAGTCGACCAACATTTACGTTAATGACAAGGATCGTACGAGTTCCACGAGCAATGTGCAGTTCAAGCCGAAGGACGTCGTCAATGACCTTCCTGTACGTGTGAGCCTGCAGTATTCTACTGAGCGCGGTAGCGGCACTAACCTGAATGATTTGAACGGTTACAGTGGCGAAATCACGATTAAGGTTACGGTTGAGAACCTGACGGTGAAGACCGAGGACGTCACCTATGATGCATCCGGTGCTAGCCGTACTAGCCCTGCACCGGTTGGTACTCCGTTCTCTATTGCTGCTTCTACTGTTCTTTCTGGTTCTCCTACTCAGGTTATTACGACCCCCGATGCGGCTGATTCGTCGACGAATGGTGTGGTGAGCACCAATGATGAAGGTAAGGCTGTTGTTCAGTGGGGTGCTATTTCGGCGCCTCCGGTGACTGGTAGTTCTTCTTCTTTTGTGTTGAAGGTTAAGGCGAAGGATTTTAGTGCGCCTACCTTCAATATTTCGGTGCAGCCCGGTTTTGCTTCTGATTTGTCTGGTGCGGGAATCATTACTAATGGTTTCACCTCTCAGGATGCGTCTCAGGTGGCGCTTCTGCAGCGCACTATTGATACGGTCAACGAGGTTAATACGACGTTGACTAGCGCTAGTTCGCAGGTTGCTCAGGTGCGTCAGAGCCTGGATGATACGTCTGCGACTTTGGGTAAGGACACTGCCGAGCATCTGAAGACTCAGAATGAATCGTTGACGAAGACCATGCAGGGTCTGCAGGCGAATATTGAGAGCCTGCAGAAGGATCTTTCTGAGGCTTCGCGTACTAACAATTCTCAGCTGATTTCTCAGTTGGAGCGTACTGTTGCTGCTCTTCACTCGATGTTGGGTGATACGACGGCGCGCCCCAATGTGTCTGTTTCCCATAGCGGCGGTCGTTGTGTTGTGCATCGTGAAGAGGGTGCGAATAGCCGCAGTGTGTACGGTAATTTGGTTCAGCTGTCTGCTGTTCTGAATGCGTATGCGGAGGCAAGCTCGGATTGTCAGCAGGATCTTACGGCTTCGATTCGTGAGATTGTTGGCCCGGAACACCCGACCGCTGAGACTTGCTCTTCTAACGGTTCGGTGACCTGTGCCCTGTTTGGTGCGTCGGTGACGGTGCAGAGCTCCCTGATTGCACTGGTTGCTACCGGTGAGAAGATTGTGGATCACCTGCAGCCGGAATATTTGAAGGGTGCGAACAACAACTATTCGGCGTTGAAGCGTCAGATGGATGAGCTTGTTGAGCAGGTGGAGAAGGACCCGTCTTCTCTTGATGGTGATGCTGTGCGTTCTTTGAGTGAGAAGGTTAGTGCGGCTCGTCAGAGCGTGAATCAGATGAAGGAAACGTCGAGTCGTCTGATTGAGAGCATCAAGAACGTTCATTCTCGTGCGGCTTCTGCTCGTGCGGAGCTGGTGGACGGTTCTGGTTCTATGAGCGCTCAGAATAAGGAACTGGCGGAGCAGCTTTGTGCTCTGTCTACTGAGCGTGGCGGTTCTCTGTCTGCTGAGCAGGTTGAACATCTGCGTGGCTACTTGACGGCTTCTTCTTGTGGTGGCGCGGCTTCGCCGTCTGCTGCCCCGTCTTCTGAGGCGCCGTCTGAGGCTCCTAGCCCTGCGCCGTCTGAGTCTGCTTCTGTGGCTCCTTCTGAGGAGCCGTCGAAGAAGGTTGAGGCTCCTTCCGCGGCTCCCTCTTCTGAGGCGCCTTCCGCTGAGCCTACTGCTACGGAAGGTAATACTCGCGTCATTACGGTGGAGAACGCGAACGAGCGTACCTACACTTCGAACACCCCGGCAGCACGTACTCCGATGGAGCAGCGTATTGCTGCCGCGGTAGCTGCGTGGGATGAGGTTCTTGCCGCTACTTCGATGGATGACCCCAAGGAGGGTCTGGCTCGCGACGCTAAGGACCTTAACGATGCTGTGAACGCGGTAGATGGTGCCCTGGGCGAGGTTGAGAAGACCCTGAACGATGCCGCAAACGCGCAGAACCAGGACGCGGAGAAGAGGGAAGAACCTACTGATCAGGCTAAGGTTTCTCTGCGTGATCGTATCCATTCGGCTTCGGATGCCGTCAATGCTTTGGGTAAGAACCTTGAGGATATGACGAACATGCAGTCTGACCTCTCCACCGCTATTAAGGAAGCGTTCAAGGAGTCTGCCGATGAGACTCGTGAGAGCCTGACGAGCATGATTAGCGAGGAGATTCGTAAGGTTTCGAGCGATGGTTCTTCTAGCGCTTCGGCTGCTAAGGCGGCGTTCTCTGCTTCGATTGCTGGCATTACTGATACCGCGAATACTGTGGTTCAGGTGGCTGGTGAATCCATCGAGGTTCAGCACAAGGATATGAATGATCGTATTGAGGGTCTGCGTCAGTCTCTGGATTCGGTGACTGAGCGTTCTCTGGTTGCTCTGAGCACCCGCGCTGAGAACGCTACCCGAGATTTGGCTGGTGCGTCCGTTCAGCTGAATAACGACCTGTCGAAGCTCATGCTCGATTTGGGCGATAGCAACGCTGAGGGTGCTGGCCTCTTGGGCGCGCTCAAGAGCAATAGCGCAAAGGCTGGTGCGGCTGATTACCAGCTTGCTTTGGCGATGCAGAATGCTCAGGGTTACACGAACCTCCGTTCTGAGGATATTGCTGCTCTGCAGAAGCGTCAGGCGCAGTTCAAGGCGTCGCTGCAGCGTCTGCGTTCGTTGCCGACCTTCCATCTGTCGAATGCTGGCAGTGCAGAGGTGAAGACGGTGTACACCTTCCAGATTGGTGATTAGCCGTGGGGTTTTCCCCTCATTTGGGTTCTGATTCAGGTCCTCACCGCCGCGAGGGCAGGCGGCTCACTCAGCGCACCGTGGTGTGGTGTGTCAGTCTGTGTGTGCTGTTTAGCCTTGCGGTGGTGGGGATCTGGTATGGCGTGCGCGCTGTGACTCCTCAGCCTTTGCCGCTTGGTACGGGTACGAACCCTGCGTCTGCGGTGACGGTTCAGCAGGCTATTTCTCTTCCTGCGTCTGGTCGTGAGCCTGTTATTGGTGTTGTCGCTACTTTTGGTGATGATGCTGAGGGGTCTGCGTGGCGTCTGAATGCTCAGGGTGCTCGTGTTGCCCAGTACCGTCTGGCTCTGGGTAATTCTTCTGTGAAGGTTCTTTATGTGAACGATAAGGGAACGGAGCAGGGTGCCCGTGAGGCGGTAGAGAAGCTCTCGTCTGAGGGCGCTTTGGGTATTGTGCTTGCTTCTCGGGGTGAGCATCTTCGGGGTGCTACGGCTGCCGCTAAGGAACGCAATGTTGCGGTGATTGAGGCGTATGACCGGGTAGATGCTGGCGGTGGGGTGTGGAGTTTTGCTCTGGACCCTGAGCAGGAGAAGCAGGCCTATACGGCTGCTATTCGTTCGCTTGCCGGTGTGTCTAGTACGGGTTCTTCGCAGCAGCTTGATGGTGTGCGCACCATTCTGTTGGATGCGGGCGAGGGCTCTGCGCCGGATCTTCCCTATACGAGTCGCGTTCATGTTTCTGCTGATGAAGACGGCATGAAGGACGCTCTCAAGGAGCTGACGCGTCTTCTGGGTGATAAGTCTTCGGGCTCTTCTCCTGTTCTGGTTTTGACGGGTTCAGCGTCGACTCAGGCGAAGGTGATTCGTTCTCTTCAGAGGGCGGGTATTACTTCTCCGGTGATTGCGGGTGAGGAAGCGTTGACGGAGCCTTTTATTCGTCTTCTTCTGGAGAACGGTGGTTCCTTGACTGACAATATTCGCGTTGTGGGGCGTGTGCAGGCACGTGCTGCGGCGTTGAGTGCTGATGATGCCGGTCGTGCTTCTTCGGCATTTGTATCAACGGTTGAGCGTATGAAGAACGATTCTTCGCTAAAGGACTTGTCGGGCGAACAGGCGTTCTCGAAATCGGCAGCGTGGGCGGATGCTCCCTCCCATAACGCGCTCTTAGCTTTTGCGTATGCCACGAGCCAAGTTCGTGAATACACTCCTGAGGCAGTTCGACGGGTTCTAGGAACTCTCCGGCTGGACGCTAAAGATTCTACGGTCGCGTATCCGTTGGATTTTTCGTCTTCTTACGCCGCTGGCGGGCAGGTGGGTCTTCTTTACCCGACTGCGGAAGCTTCGATGATTCAGGGTGGATCTTCCTCAACGGATGCGGTGAACCCGCCGGTGTGGATGCTTCGCACGTTCACCTCAGAATCTCGCGACTAGCTGTTCCGAGCAAAGCCTCATCCATACAGAGCCAGCCCATCACGCCCCGGCTTTCGGGGGTTCCCTCCTAGTCCGTTCACCAGTAGGGCTCACGATTTATCTATTTTGGAGAACACCTTATGCGCTTTTTCCTTGATCTTGAAGAGCATAACGGGAGCTATGAACTAGACTCCTGGCAGCCTGAGACGACCATCGCTGATCTCATTCAGGCAACCGGTGGTCCCTCCCTGCCTGCAGACGAGCCGCTGTATTGCGATAACCGCCCGGTGACGGCATCCTCCACCCTGGCGGAGGTCAAGCCGATGGAAGGTATGCGAATCTCTAGGGCACCGCTCTCCTACCCTTCCCTGGTGCAGGGCTGGAGCGTCTGTTTGAGCGGCGGTTCGACGGTTACCCTGCCGCACCCTATCCCTTCTTCGCGTCCTCTGGTGGCGGGTCGTTCCCCGTACGCCGACATTGTGCTGCCCACGGCGAGCGCGTCGTGGGAGCATCTGCACCTGCAGGTGGTTCATGATGAGTCGACGAATACTCAGAAGGTTCGTATCACTGATCCGGGTTCTACGAACGGTAGTTTTGTGGACGGTCAGAAAATCCCTGAGGAGGGTCTGACTGTTTCTGAGAGCACCACTATCCATGTTGGCGATTGTGTTCTGACTCTGCAGCCTGCTCCTCAGGAGAAGGCTGCGCCTCGCCCCGGTAGCGCCCCGAATGTGAGCACGTCGGGTACTGCGCCGTTTAACCGTCCGCCGCGTCAGGGTGCGTTGAGCGCCCCGGATAAGGTGGAGGCGCCTACCCGCAAGAACGTTTCTGACCCGCCAAAGTTCAATCTTGCGATGGCGGTGGGCCCGATTATCATGGCGGCGGCAATGGTCGCCATTATGCAGGAGATTCGTTACGCCCTTTTCGCGATGCTCAGCCCCATTCTGAGTATTGGCATGTGGGTGGAGCAGAAACGTCGTCACGCTAAGGATAAGGTGAAGGAGCGTGTGCGTTTTGAGCAGGAAATGGAGAAGTTCAAGGAACGTATCGCTCTGAGTAACCGTGAGGAAATTGAGCGTCTTCACGACCTTGCCCCGGCACCGGATGCCGTTCAGCTGCGGGCGCTTCTTCCTGCAATGACGCTGTGGCGTCGCCGGAGCACCAGCCCTGACCTGTTGACTTTCCATGTGGGTACTGGGCATATTCATTGGGCTCCTGAGCTGACGAAGCCGAGCAATCCTGAGCCTGAGGTTCAGCATATTCTTGAGCACAATACCCTGTGGGATGCCCCGCTGGTTGCTGACCTGCGTGAGGGTGGCGCTATCGGTATTGTGGGTCCGCGTGAGCAGTCTCTTGCCCTGGCGCGTAGCCTGGTGCTGCAGGCGGCGACCCACACGGGTCCTGCTGATATGACGATTGCGGTCTGCGCTGATTCGGCGCGCTCGCAGGACTGGGTGTGGACGTCGTGGCTTCCGCACATGCATATGGCGCAGAACCAGCAGATGCGTTGGTTTGCTTCTGGTAAGGAGCAGTCGGATCAGATGCTGCGCTCTCTTTACAACGACATTGAGTCTCTTCCGACCCGCGGCCTGTGCGTGGTCGTTGATTCGGATACCCTCACCGAGGGCCGTGAGTCGCCGGCACGCGACCTTTTGGCGTACGGCGATGAAGTGCGTCTGATGGCGAATAAGACTGCTGCTGCGGGTGCTCGCCGTGTTGCCGGTATTGTGTTGGCTTCTTCTGTTGATCGTCTTCCTGCGTCGTGTACTTCGGTCGTGGAGATTGGTGAGGAGGCTTCTATGACCTATTCGGAGCCTCGCCGCCGTTACACGGTTACCGATGGCGTGCTCGCCGGTGTGAGCGCTGAGGATGCTCTTCATGTGGCGCGTACTCTGGCGCATCATGAGGATCCTGAGCGCCTGCTTCTGGGCGGCGGTTTGCCGCAGCTAGTGAAGCTGCCTGAGCTGGTTGGTTTGCCGACCCCTCCGGGTGCTGAGGATATTGAGGCGTTTTGGTCGCAGGCTAATGGTTTCAGTACTGAGATTGGTGTGGGCGACTCTGGCGCGTTCACGCTGGACTTGGTGAAGGACGGTCCTCACGGCCTGGTGGGTGGTACCACCGGTTCGGGTAAGAGTGAGTTTTTGCGTTCGTTGGTGGCGGGTTTGGCTGCTCACCATGATCCGAGCCGTTTGAACTTTATCCTGGTTGACTTTAAGGGTGGTGCGGCGTTTAAGACGTGTGAGCGTCTGCCGCATACGATTGGTACTTTGAGCAACTTGGATGCTCAGTTGGCTCACCGCGCTATTGAGTCGTTGGAGGCGGAGATGGACCGTCGTCAGCGCCTGTTTGCGGCTGCTGGCGAGGGCGTGGACAACATTAAGGATTATTTGGCGACGAACCCGCCGGATCCGATGCCTCGCCTGCTGCTGGTGATTGACGAGTTTGCGATGTTGGCGAAGGACTTCCCGGATGTCCTGTCGTCGCTGGTGAGCATTGGTGCGGTGGGTCGTACCCTGGGTGTGCACATGATTTTGGCGACTCAGCGTCCTGCCGGCGTGGTGAATGATGACATTCTGGCGAATACGAACTTGCGTGTGGCGTTGCGTGTGCAGAGCCGTGAGGATTCTTCGAACGTGATTGGTGTTCCGGATGCTTCGGAGATTTCGCGTTCGCAGATGGGTCGCGCCTATGTGAAGCTGGGCCAGAATGATATTTCGCCGGTGCAGACTGCCCTGGTGACGGGTCAGAGTGGCACTGAGGTGGTGACTTCTCTGGAGGTTCGTGCGACCGATAGTATCGGTATTCCTCGTTCGGAGCGTGCGCGCCCGAAGGTGTCGTCTAGTGATGCGAATGACCTGGATTTGCTGATTGACGCTGTTGTGGCGGCTCATGCGGCTCGTGGTGCGGTTGCTCCTCGTAAGGTGTGGCCTGAGCCGTTGGGTTCGTATGTTGATTTGGTTGATTTTGGTGTGCGTGGCTTCCCTGACCCGGATCTTCCCACTGTGGGTGGTGTCCGGGACGGTGTTCTGATGTGTACTTTGGGTGATGAGCCTGAGCTGCAGCGTCAGGTGCCTATGGGCTGGAATATTGAGATGAGCAACCTGCTGTTGGTGGGTGTTGCCGGTAGTGGTACGACTACGACGATTCAGTCGGTGGTGCTGGGTTTGGCTCAGCATTATTCGCCGGAGGACATCGATATTGTTCTGGTGGATATGGGCGCTGATGGCTTGTTGCCATTAGGTTCTTTGCCGCATGTTGTTTCTGCTGTGGGTACCGGTCAGGGCGCTAGGGAACGTCAGGCTCGCTTCTTGCGTTTTGTGAAGTCGGAGCTTGATGCTCGCCGTGCTGACGCGGCACGCCGTAAGCCTCTTTTCATTGTTTTGGATGGTTTTGCGACGCTGCGTGATGAGTTCTCTGATGCTGTGAGCATGGATTTGTTGGCGAATTTCTACCGAGTGTATGCGGATGGTCCTGCTGTTGGTATTCACTGCGTGGTGTCAACGAGTCGCGCGAAGAATATTCCCTCGCAGATTCTTGATGCTTCGTTGCAGACGTGGTTCTTCCAGCTGAGCGATATTCACGATTATTCCTCGCATGGTATTCGCGGCACGAATGTTCCGGCTGCAGTTCCTGGGCGTTGTGTTGACCCGAAACGTCTGCGTCAGATGCAGGTGGCTACTCCCGCTGTTGGTGTGGAGGAGGCGGTCTCTATGGTTCGTGAGCGCTTCCCGCAGGATCCTGCTAAGCGTGATGTGATTGGTCAGCTGCCGACGTGGGTTTCGTGGGAGAGCATGCCTGCTGCCGAGTTTTCTCCGAGCCTGTGGCGTATCCCTGTGGGTATTGCGGAGGCTACGTTGGAGGCGTGCGCTTTCGAGCTGTACGAGGGTGAGCACGCCATGGTTGCGGGTAATCCGCGTTCGGGTAAGTCTTCTCTGCTGGTTGCGTTTGCTCGTTTGGTTTCTCGGGCGAGGGCTGCGGCGGAGCAGTCGGTATCTGCTGCGTTGGCATCTGGTGACGCTATCGCGGCAGAGAACGCACGCATGGATGCCGCTGAGGTTCCGGAGGTTTGGGCTGTATTTGATCAGCGTTCCGGTCTGGTGAATGCGCCGGAGGGTGTTTTTGACCGGGTGTTTGAGAGCAAGAATGCTTCTGCTCAGGTGCAGGCGGCTTTGCAGGATGCCGCGGGCCCGGTGCTGTTGCTGATTGATGACGGTGACCGTGTGGATGACCCGATGAACGTTTTTGATGCGATTGTGAAGGGTGACTTCCCGGACGTTCACATTATTGCCACGGGTAAGCCGACTGATTTGCGTCCTTTGTATAGCCATTGGACGAAGGCTATTCGCAAGTTCCGCACTGGTGCTGTGGTTCAGCCGAATGTTGATACGGATATGGACATGTTCGGTTCTATTCCGAGGCGCGCCCCGGTTCAGCTGAGCGTTGGTCGTGGCTACGCGTTCCTTGCCGGGTCGCCGGTTCTGGTGCAGCTGATGAGCCCTGAGGATTCTCAGCACCGTGGCGGGCTGTAGGGCTTGTCTGGCGTGTGGTGAGGTATGGTGTAACTTTACCGACTGTTTTGCTGTAGGGGTCGCCCCGTCTGGGGCGTCTTCCTGCTTGTTGTGAAGTTGATGTTAAGGAGTTAGCCCGTGACTGTACCTGCTGGTTCGCCGCAGTACTCCGGCTCGGAGCGTCGTGATGCTCATCCTACCCCGCAGGTTGCTGGTCAGCCTGCGGGGGGTCTGGTTGCGGGCGCTCCCCTTGGCTCTTCGTATCGTTTGGTGCGCCGGGTGGGTTCTGGCGCGGTCGGTGAGGTGTGGGCTACTACGATGAGCGGCTCGTGGGCTCTGTATGCGGCGAAGGTTTTGCGTCCGGAGCTTGCGGAGAATCCTGTGGTTCTTGAGTCTTTTGTGCGTGAGCGTTCGGTGTTGTTGGCGCTGTCGCATCCTCATATTGTGCCGTTGACGGACATGGTGGTTGAGGGTGGCGTGCTGGCTCTGGTGATGGAGTTTCAGCATGGCGGTTCGTTGCGTCAGAAGCTGGATTCTGAGGGTCCGCTGCCTATTCGTTTGGCGTTGAGTCTGATGGTGCAGGTTCTGAATGCGGTGGAGTTTGCTCACCGTCAGGGCGTGATGCATCTGGATATTAAGCCGGAGAATGTTCTGCTGAGCGGTGTTTTGGGGGAGTCTCTGGATCAGCAGGTTCGTGTGGCTGATTTCGGTATTGCTTCTTTTACTGGCTCTGCGGGTTCGGGGTCTTCTCGTTCGTTTTCTGGTACTCCGGGGTATATGGCTCCGGAGCGTTCTGCGCATGGTGTGGCTACTCCGGCGGTTGATGTTTATGCGTGCGCTGTGACTCTTCATGAGTTGTTGGTGGCGGCGCGTCCTCTTCCGGCGCGTGGTGGTGCGGTGCAGGTGTCGCCGCAGATTCCGGCTGAGGTTGCTGAGGTGCTTCACGGGATGTTGGCGGAGAACCCGGTTCAGCGTCCTGGGGCGGCTGAGGCTGCCGCTAAGTTGCGTCTTTTGGCTGAGGGTTTCTCGGCTGATACGGTGCTTCCTCGGTGGGTTGAGGTGTCTTCGGGTGCTGTGGGGTACACGCCTACGGTGGTTCACGGTGCTGAGCCTGCGGTTTCTGCGGTGCCTGGGCAGAATGTTACGGAGCTGTATGGTGCGGGTATGCCGTCACTGGGTCAGGCGCAGAATGAGACGGTTATCCGCGCCCCTTTTGTGGTGGAGCAGCCGGTATATGTGCCTGATGAGGTTGTTGAGGATGAGGAGCCTGCCCGTTCGCCGTTGCGCCGCCCGCTGGTGTGGGGCGCCATCCTGGGTTCTTTGATTCTTGTGGGTGTGCTCGCTTTTGTGGGTTTGAGCGGCGGTAAGGGTTCGTCTAAGACGGCTGAGTCGTGGTCTGCTTCGAGCCGTAGTTCGGCGTCTTTGCCGAGTGGTTTGGGTACCCGTATTGAGGGTACGTATAACCCGCGGGATAAGAGTGCCCGCCTGACGTTTGAGTTTTCCTCGCAGAAGTCGGCTCTTCGGGGCGATATTTTGCAGGTGCTTCCCGGTGTTGAGGGTGGTTCGTGTGCTTCGGTGACGTGGGATGCGGGTCAGGCGTCTTCTGGTGTGTCGAAGAATCAGTCGAGTGTGACTGCGGTGGATGTTCCGTGTTCGTGGAATCTGTCTGGGGTGAGTATCCCGGCTAATGGTGTGGTGCAGGTTCGGGCGAATGTGTCTGCTGAGTTTAAGGATTCGCGTGCTTTTGAGGAGTGGGTGAACCGTATTGATTCTGAGACGTCGAAGGCTATTTCTGATCGGGAGGTTCGTTCGACGGCGTACCCGATTCAGCGTTTGCGTTCGATTGAGTTGCGGGTTCCTTCTCGTGTGGTGAATCAGAGTGTTTTGCCGGTGACGGTGGTTCCGGTGTGGCCGAGTGGTGCGGATGAGTTGAATCCGTTGATGGTTTTGCCGCGTACGGGTGAGTTTTCAACGCTGGTTCAGGCGATTTCTCCGGATGCTCAGTTGATTAGTTTTTCGGATGGTTGTTCGGGGCATGTGCTGGTGTCTGAGGATCAGCGGGTGGTCACGGCGCTATCGGTGACTTCTAAGTGCCGGCTGAACGCGCAGATTGGTAATTTCACGAACCTGTCCAGTAGCGACTTCGCGATTATCACCCGATAATGGTGGCGCTTAAATGAGCCGCCGCTGGCATGCAGAAGGCCCCTGTGCTGAGAGTTAATCTCTCAGCCCAAGGGCTTTCTCTATACGGTGCTACATGTCAACGTCGGCAAGACCAGTAACCTTCTCCCGGCCCCTGAAATAAGGAATGGTCATATAGCGATTGTCCAGCTTATCTACCTGAGCTACATCAGTGGGATTATTCATGTCAGGCCAACGCTCGTGCTCAATCCTGAACCGCACAATCGCCATCAGACGATAATTATTGTGAATAATCGGGCAGAAGGCGGCAATTAGTTTTCCGGATTTACTGTAGAAAGACACAAGATCCTGGTTGTCTGTAGAGGTTGCCTCATAGTATTCAATGCCGTCAATGGCGTTGAAGGGATAGACGGTCGTGCGTGCCGACCACATACGTTGCTCGATACCTTCGGGAGAAAGCTTCACATAAGCGACATGCACATAACGCAAAAAGGACATGAACATAGCCGATAGCAAAAAGCCCACTATGTCAACCCATATATCTATTGAATCCGGGCCGCCGTATATGTGGGCTACAAACGAAAGGCTGGGGAAGGCGGGGGTAAATATCATAATGAGAGCTTCGCCCTGATTAACTCGTCGAATATAAATACCCTCGCGCTGCCGCTTTTTATCTTTCCAGCGCTGCACTTCGTAATTGATGATGACGTAGAATGTCGCAACTGTCGCGACTAGAGCGAAGATACCCCAGAAGATAATGAGGAAAGTGCGCATGGTGGGTTCTCGTTTCGTGTGGTTGGTGAATATCCGGAAGTGCACCACCGGCAGGTGGAGTACTCTTCCCAAGGATACTCTATGTGTTTGAAAGCTCTGACACGTTGAAATGTTGAGCACTTTGATAGTGCTATGGGTTAGGCGGCCAAAAAGTTAACTCGGTGCAAGGCTCGGGTGAAGGCTGGGCGACCATTCACCAGCAGGTGGTGCTCAGGTGAGCTGCCACTGGTACGCAGAAAGCCCCTGAGCTGAGATGTCATCTCTCAGCCCAGGGGCTTTTCTATGCGGTGCTACATGTCCACATCAGCGAGACCAGTAACCTTCTCCCGGCCCCTGAAATAAGGAATGGTCATATAGCGATTGTCCAGCTTATCTACCTGAGCTACATCAGTGGGATTATTCATGTCAGGCCAACGCTCGTGCTCAATCCTGAACCGCACAATCGCCATCAGACGATGATTAAATCTCATACCTGATAATAGTGTAGGGAATAGAGGCAATAGATAGCACTAGGATAATTCACCAGAAAGTACTAAAGATTGTTTCCAACATCAATTATTCACTCGATTCTGAATCAGAGTCACTAGTATCAGAAACTTGCGTTACTGCACTCGTAGATTGTGGGTTCGCACCATCTCGTCGAGCTTTATAACCGCTAGCCAAGGACTTGAAATTACTCTTCGAATTACCCATAACAGCGTCTTGGAAGTCCTTTGCCAGCAAGCGTTCAGCTTGACGATCAGAGACAGGCTTCGGGTTCCGAGCAGAGTCATTCAACAACCTGCGCTGAACCCCCTTATCTATCCAATCAACGGAAGCATTCGCCGCACGTGATGCCATATCATTAGCAACAGTCCGCTTCACGGGACCGTACAGGTATTGGCCACCCTCACTCTTTGCTGAATACTTACCCTTCACAGGAGCAGTTATAAGGCTCTTATAGAACCCGGTTGTTGCACCAGACAGAAAACTTGCTGCAGCATCCTCAGCCTTAAAATTCTCGGCCTTCTTCGTGTAATCCCATACAGCACCAACACCGGCAGACAATGACTCACCCGCAACCTCTGGGGCATACTTACCCATCGTATTCTGCATCCTCATCCAAGGTGCAGGGTCCTTAGTCTTCCAGCTGATCTTACTCACGGAATCTCTACGGGCACTAATAAATGAAGCAGCCTTCTGAGCAGGCTTCTGCATAATAGAAGGTACAAGCTTATCAAAGCCCTTCTTGGAGGCAGCCTTGGAAGCCACCTTAGAAGCCATATTTTCCGTAAAACGGTTTACCGGAATTTTGGCAAAGACTTGAGCATGGGTAAACACCTTCGCGACAACACCCGTAACAGCACCTTTAGCTCCACCCTGGATTGTTTCTACCACAACGTTCCAGCCGTCAATCTGACCATTCTTTGTCTTCTCCAGAGCGCCAGCAGCACCTTCCAAAGCACCAGCGACCGCGCCAAACACAAGACCAGCAATAAGAGGACCACCCCAAAATACAGATGCAACCACTACCGCAACAGCAGCCACCTGCAACCAACGCGCCGCCATAATCGCACCCTTATTCTTAATGCGCTCCTGACGATACTCCTCGTACTCCTCAAACGAAATCGGCGACAAACCCCACGGATCCACCAAAGAAACCGGGTTACCACCCACCAGCGAGAACGGGTCAGCACCCCAACCAGCACCCACCGGCGCAGCCAAAGGATCAGGTGCAGTAAAGCGAGCCACACGCGAATCCACCACGCGGGCACCCAACACCTCAAAACCAGTAGAACCCAGCACCACACCCGAAGCCGCAGAAACACCAACCAGCGAATCCGGCAACACCGGCGTAGCACCAGCACTCTGAGCAGACGGCACAGCAGGCGCAGCAACACCCAAAGAAGCCCAACCATACGGATCCAACAGACCGGCGCCAGAACCGGCACCAGGCACCAGCGAACCCACAGAAGGCATCGACGAGCCGCCCACACCCAGCACACGCGGAACAAACGAATTCTCATCCCACACCAGCGGGTGCATCACCGAAGCATCAAAACCAGCTGCAGAACCCCCACCGGCGCGAGTACCGGTTGAGGGTACGCCAAGCTCAGGTACCCCAGCAGGCGCACCACCGGCAGCAAGCACACGACCATCAGTAGAAGCACACAACAGGGAGAAGGACACAGCCGAATCCTCAGCAGAACCCCATGACACCACAGAGTTCACAAACCCAGCCGCACCATAGGTTAGGGACGAGCCGGAACCATCCGAAGAAACCTGCAGAAGACGCGAATCATTACCGTCATACGAGAACACGCTCGTCGAAACCGGCACCAGGGTAACGCCCTCAAATTCCACAGACTCCGGGCACTGCGGCAGCCACGCCTGAGCATCCTCAACAGCAGAGGCAAACTCAGCCGACTGGGAGCCAGCCTTCGCCTCATCCTGCACGCCGTAGACGCATACTGCGCGAACGCGGGCACCCTCATCAGTGACCAGCACCTTCACCCAAGCATTCTCAGGCTGAGCGCTATCAAAGTACTCAACACGCACCAGCGCACCAGCGGCATCATAGGTCCAACGCAGAGTCTCGGTACCGCGAACAGCAGAAGAGAGCATCTGCGCGTCAGTGTAGGTGTACATGACCAGACCAGCAGGCGAATCCACACCGCTAATACGGCCCAAATCATCACGGATAATCTCAGTGTGCAGAGCCTCAGAAGAGTCTGCCACAGCCGAGTCTGCCACAGCGGGCTGCTCGGTCACAGAGGTCATGTGCGCGCCGCGGTAACCGAACTCGCGAACCCAGGTGCCCGCCAGGTCAGACACCTGTGCACGCACCAGTGCGTCTACCGCGTTGTACTCGAAGGAAGACTCCACACGAGACTCAGAGGTAACGGCGGTTCCATCCAGACGGTACGCGGTAATGTCAGTCTGCTTAACCATGCGGCCAGCAGCATCATACGCATAAGCGCTCGAACCCAGAGGGTGCACAAACTCAGTGCGCAGACCATCAGCATCGTAAGCGTAGGACAGCTCATAGCCGCCAGTCTCATCCATGTACGCGGTACGGAAAGACTCCGGAATCTGAGCGCCAAACTCACGGCGCTGACGAACCAGACGACCCAAACGGTCATAAGACTCGACGGTCACCACGGGAGCACCAAACACATCAACGCCCGCATGGTCATAAGTCGTCATAGTACGGCGCGCAGAATCACGCTCCATACGGTACAGCAAAGAGCCGTTCATTGAATGGGAGCAGGGAACACCGTCACGGTCATAGCCGAAGGAATGTACGGCACCATTACCGTCAGTGCTGGTCAGCAGACGACCGGCAGCATCATAGGTAGAGGTAGTACGCACACCCAGCGGATTGGTTACCGCCAGAACATTGCCCATCAGGTCATACTCGTAGCTGGTAACGCGACCGGCAGGATCCATCACGGAGGTAACGTTACCCGCCTCGTCATAACGGTAATGCGTCACGCCACCGGCACCATTAGTCACCGCAACCACCTGGGAAGCGGCATCATAAGTGAACGAACGAGTACCCCACTTGTTATCGCGGATGCTCTTCACGCGGCCACAAGAATCCCAGATGTGGAACACTGGAGAAGCCACACCAGAACCGGTAATGGACAGCACACGACCGCACGCGTCATAGCGAATGCGTGCCTCAGAGCCGTCACCGTACACCTGGCGAATCAGACGGGAATCAGCGTCGTACTCGTAACGAGTCACAGACTGCTCAGCAGTACCGGCAGCCTCATAGGTTGCAGCCAGTCGACCGCACACATCGTAGCTGTACTCGGTCACACGACCCGCAGGGGAAATCATGCGTACCATCTGGTTCGAGCCGTTGTACTCGTAGCGGCTCAGACCGCCCTCAGCGTCCAGAACCTGCACGGGGTTACCCGCGCCGTCATAAACCATCGTGGAGACAGTCGGGTCGTCAGCATCGGCACTAACCTGCGGACCAGAATCCTCAGAGAGAACCTCGGTACGCACCGGGCGGCCCAGGTGGTCGCACGAGATACGCACGCGATCAACACCATCATTGGTGGTGATGGTCTTGCGCGAGGAATCGACGGAGGTACGTACACTCACACCGGTCGGGTCAATCAGTGCGGTCAGAGTGCTTGCGGCATCATACTCGCGAGTCCACACGCCACCGGCGGGGTCAATGGTGCGGACCAGGCGCATCAAGCCATCGTAGGCGTAGCTGAACTGCGCACCACCAGGCAGGGTAATGCGATCAATATTGCCGTTCGTATCAAAGGAACGCTCCATGCGGCGACCCAGCGGGTCAACCACGGCAACAATATCGCCGCTCGGACCGTACTCATACTCGGTGCGGGCACCTGCAGGATCCACCGAAGCCACCAGGCGACCACCAGCAGCGTACTCAAAACGCCAGCGGGAACCATCCGGGTCCTGACGGCACACCATGTGACCGGCAGAATCATAGGTGAACTCAGTCTCCAGCCCAAGAGCAGAAACAATCTTCACCAGGTGGCCCGCAGCAGAGTACTCGCAACGGGTTAGCTGCTGCTCAGCATTACGAATACCGGTCAGCAGACCAAAATCGTCATACTCCAAGGAGACAGTAACACCCTCAGGGCTCACCACACGCTGCAGCAGGCCGTCAGCCCACTCAAAACGGGTCACATGACCGTTACCATCGGTCATAGAAGAGGGGTTACGCTCAAAATCGTTGGCGTACTCGTAAGTCACCGTAGTCATCGGGCTTACGGCAGGGCTCTGGGCAGACTCCTGCCCTGAAGCAGTCTCATCGAGGGTGTTGCCCTGAGCCTCAGCCTCCAGGCGGGCACGGCGAGCCAGACGGGCGGCACGGCGAGCGCGCGGATCCGTCTCAATAGCACTCACCGTCATAGAAACTACGCGGTCATGCTCGTCATACGCGAAGAGGGTTTCAGCACCCTCATCGGTGACCTCACGAATAATATGGCCGCGCTCATCGCTATAGCGAGTGATGCGGGAACCATCGCGGTCCACCACGCTCACACGGTTGCCAAAGTCATCGTAGGCATAGCTAGCACGCCCGCCTTCCGCGTCAACAATAGCGGTCAGGCGTGCGTACTGGTCACTAACCCACAGATTCGTGTAGGAGGCATCTTCGTTCGAAACGTCAGTAATGCCGTTAGGCAGGTAGCGGTAGCGAACACGACGACCATATTCGGTGTCCTGCTCGGTAATACGACCGGCAGGGTCGTAGTAGTTCGTCACCTCAATGGTGCCGGTACTAGCCACCACACGGTAAATCAGGCCGGCAGCGTCATGTTCATAACGGCGGGTACCGGCGTCACCGTGCACAGCGCACAGGTGAGTACGACCATCAAGGGTGACGTACTCGTAACGCACCGACTGGCCACGTGAAGAATGGATAGCGCCGACAAGGCCGCCTTCGGTGTACTCCACGTCGATACGTGCACCGCGCTGATGCACGATAGCGCCAACGCGGCCCTCTTCATCGCGCAGGTACGCGACAGCAGTACCTGCTCCAGCGCTCATGCCCAGGTAAACACCGGTGAGGCTAAAAATGTGCTGGGTTCCAGCGTTGTCGGAGATACGCAGCAGGGACGAGGCATCGTAGCCCGTCGCGTGCAAAATATAGCGCAGGGAGGGGTCTGCAATAGAGCCCTCTTCACCCATCAGCTGGGTAAGGGGCAGCTCTTCAAGCCACCATGCTTCACGCGGAGCACGAGCATAGCCGTGGGTGCCGTCCTCACGAACCATTCGGTCGAAGGTAACCTCACGGCCGTCAGCCATCGTCCAGACAGCATTCTCAGTGTTCAGCTGCACACGGCTCTCAATATTTGAGGACCAGCCAGCACCGAATACACCGGATACAGCGTGCTGACCGAACACAGCCACACTGTTGTACATGCGGGATACAGCGCAAGCAGAAACCACGCCGGAGAACGCCATGTCGGTCTCTTCTTCAATGAAGTTACCGGTTGCAACGTTCACGGGGTCATTCACATAACCGCTGGTCGTAGACTTACCCACAATAGCCGGAGTCGGAACTTCCAAATCGTGACGCTCGGTGCTAACTCCAGCTGCACTAATGGCGCCATCCAGAACAGAATCAGCGACGGCAACAATCTGACCCGAGCTACCGTACTTTTCAAAGGTATTGGCTACGATGCCCAGCCAGGTCTTATCATTAGCGTTCGACTTATTCCACGCTTCAAACGTGCTAATGAGATTTTCAGCGTCAATGGTTCCCCACTGGCACTTAGCCGCAAATTCAGAAGCAAGGCTACGGAGCTTACCGGGCTCAGCGTCAAAGCTAGTACCAAGGTTTGCCAAAGTACCAGAAAGAGCACGCACGGTCGAAGGGCGCGCTGAAGAAACAGGCATGCCCGATGAGCGAGTCTCAGTGCTCTCACGATGACCTAACGACGCAGTATCAATCTTGGTGTCAGGTACGTAATGCTCAGCCTTCGGAGGATCACCTCCGAACGTTTCATTCCACCATTTAGTGAAACCGCCCCAGTCAGTCTCATAGTGGTACATAAGGTCGCGGTTCGCGTTTTCCTTATGAGCAGCTTCCTTAAGGCGATCCACCACGACTGCCAGCTGGCGCAGAATATTCGCAATATCACGACCATCACTGACTGCAGTGTCAATATTGGCTGCCGTAATCTCTGCGTAGTGACCTTCAAAATCTTCAAGAGCCTTCATCAAAGAAGACTTGAGACCGGGAAGAGTATTATCAATGTTCTGCGCTACGCCACGGCAGGCATTCGCAAAAGCATCAGATGTTGCATCATCAAACTTAACTCTTTCAGTGCTCACATTAGTTGAATCGGGCGCATCCATGCTCTGCCACCTTTCAGGTGTGATTGGTTCGGAAGTGTGGTGATTAAACAGATGTAGACAGACATGCACACCATGTCTGGAAAACTACGTGGGTATAACCGAATAACAGAAAACGCCGCTTACCGCTCACCGCCCCGTAGCCGGGGAGCGGGGGCGGTAAACGGCGTTTACCAGGGAAGGCTTAGGAGCCGCCACCTGCCTGGAAGATATCGGTAGAAATCTGGTTGAGCTGCTCGCGCAGGTCAGTCAGTTCCTGAGTCAGGTTACGCAGGGTGTTTTCTACACCGGGCCAGGTGTCATTGCGGAAACGCTCAGCCAGGGGGCCGTCCCAGTTGTTGGGGTCCTTCAGCTGGTTACCCTGCTGGTTGAGGTTGTTAATTTCGTTCTGCAGACCGCCATTGATGATGTTCTGGAGAGCAGTAATGGCATCCTTGGCTGCCTGCGATGAGAGTACGCGATCGGACACGATGTTCCTCTTTCGTCGTTGAGTTGCCGGAAGATGTGCATTAGATACGCGAATATCAAATACGCACCGTTAGTGCTTTGCACCACTTCGAACATTACACTATTTCGCGGCAAAGCGCACCCTCTGCGCCCTGTTGTGAGAAAAATTTCTCATAGTAAACATTGCACAACAGTGCGTGCATATACATTTATCTACTCTCATCAAGGGATTTCTCCCGCTACGGTATCCTTAGGAAATGCCAGCCCACTCGGGGTGGCACCCTATCAATAGAATCACCAACCACATACGAAATGAGGACTTTCATGTCTGAAAACACCCCGCAGTCGGCTGCACCGCAGCAGCCGCAGTTCACCCAGCAGGCACCCGCCGCACAGCCCGC
>ERZ773196.667-NODE-667-length-21325-cov-3.838599_pt1 | contig 21325 bp, 18 predicted proteins | sample MGYA00581009_ERZ773196 | MGnify/ENA primary metagenome ERZ773196 (study PRJEB29015, sample SAMEA2738162) | human oral metagenome | biome: human oral; feature: human-associated habitat; material: saliva | place: China | collected 2243 ... | reverse complement strand
TTTTTCAAACGCAATTTTCGGAAAATAAAAAAGCACCTGCAAAAATGCAAGTGCCCGCCTATTTACAGCGGAAAGTCCATACGCACATCCTAATACCTGATTCTTACGCCATCATTTGCCTTTCTCACGTTGCCTATTGTTCTGCATTCTCGCGCATACTGTCCCAAGCCTTCGGAAGCCGCATATTTCTTGCCTTTTCTTCCGTATCCTCCCGTTCATCATAGCCGTCATAAGGGGCAGTCGGATCATGCGGTTTTTGTTTTTTCCCGGAGATACAGAGCTTATCCTTGTGTCGAAATGCAAATTCCCGGTCATCCGTCCACCCCGTGTGTCCGCTCACAATAAGCGGATTGCATTTTCTTTCCAGCAGAAGTTCTTCCAGCTTCACGAGAGAACGCTTTGCCAATGCATTGTCTTCGGCAAGAGAATTCAAAAAACTGTATCCCCCATCCGCGCCGAACCAAATCGTATCTCCCGTAAACAAATAGGCATCGTCAATAAGATAAACAAGATGCCCGTAAGTATGCCCGGGAACAAGAATAGCTTCAACCTTGATATCTTGAATATAAATGACTTCCCTGTCATGAAGCAGCGTCTTCGGATTGTCCAGCTTTACAATGGGAAGTTTGCAAAGCTTGTAGAGGACTCTACGGCGAAGTTCTCCCGTTAGATATTTATTTTCCTCTTCTCCCAGATAAATCTCCGCTTCTTTAAAAAGGCCCTCACTATCCGCTTCCAGCGCACCGATATGATCCGTATCCAGATGGGTAAGGAAAATGTTTCGAATATCCGAAGCCTTGATATCCAACCACGCCATTTTCTCTGCCAAGCGCTCGTAATTATAGCCTGCATCAATCATAATGGTCGTCCCATTTTTCCTGTAGAAGAAAACGTTGGCAACCCACTCTCTTACCACACAGACCCTATCATCTATCCATCCGGTATTCAACGGTTTGAAAATCTCTTTTCCACGATACATAAAAGACATGAAAACTTTCTGAAACGAAGAGTCTTTTTTCGACATAGGAATATCCCTCCCATCTATCAAACGAATTTTGTTTATGTACAAACTTCCGATATCGATAGAATACGCACAATACGGAAAAAAAGATACCAGAAAGTAAAAAGCGAGAGGGGACAAGCCTACACTCCGGCGTCCCTTCTCGCTTTTCTTGTCAACCTATTCCTCTTAAAGCACTCCTCGGTTTCCCGAGGCTCAAAGAAACGCTTTTCCTTTTCCGCTAAACATTTCTTAATCCTCAGATAATCCTCGAAAGAAGACAACTCTCCTGTAAACAGTAAATAGTCCCCTCTATAAACTGAGTCCAGAATATTGGAGGTGCTGTTTTTCTTATAGAAAGTAAAATGGGGATAAAAATGAATTCTGCTCCCGGTTCCGTCGTGTAGCTGAAAATCTATGAAGCCGATTCCCGTATAGGGAATACTCCGGCTTTCTCCTTTTCGATAGTGTAGCACTATTTCCTCTTCATAAAAAACGGCTTCCACAATATAGGATTGGAAGAAAAACTGATAAAACTCCCGAAGAGCAACAAAACCGCAAAGGAGAAGTAGTACAAAGATAAACCAAATGCTACTGTCCCATCCCACGTGTGCGTAGAAGAAGAGAAAAAGCCCGGCGAAAAGCAGCAGAACAAACAAAGCCGAAATAGGATTGGGAGAATAATGCGTGATTTCCCAATGGCAATTTCCATTTTCATCCGGGTAGGTATTTCTTTTCATCTTACTATATTCTTTCGAAGACTCTTTTTAGTCTTCCTTATAGACAAGGATATATGCCTTTATATAATCGCTGCCTTCTACGATAGTGAGCGGAACTTCCAAAACAACTTTCCCCGTCTGTCCCTTATAATAGCTCTCTCTCTCCTCGGCAGAGTAGAAATACATTCCGGCGGAATAGCTGTGTCCGGCCTCTACGGAAAGATCAAAGCTCACCTTCTCCGTTTTGACATTTCTTGTCTTCGTGCCTACCGTTTCCGTGGACTGATAAACTCCTTCGATGGTATGCTGGCCGGGAGTCAAAGCTACGACAGTTTCCAAGTCCTTTCCTGTAGTAAAGGGCACGTTGACAAGGTCACTTCCGTCTACCTTAATCTGCTTCCCGTAAATGTGAAGAACTCCCTTATCCCTGTTGTCCTCATTAAACTTCTTCTCACTGTTCTCTCTCTTTTTTCCCATGGAAAGCATTACGGTGAAGGCTACCGCCCACACTACGGCTACTACTGCAATGATCATAATGGTTTGTGTTGTCATTTCTACTCCTCCTAAAATCTTCTCCTTTTCATAAGCAATGCTTTGTAACGAGGTTCACAAGCTTTACGGGTAACATTCGGTATGAAAAAAAGAAATCTGTAAAATATCCACAAATCATTATAAATTTACTATAGTAAATGTCAATCCGCTTATTCCTGTAAACGAAATTTTGCTACCAAATCATCTAAAATCACAGCCTGACCGGACAACTCTTCTGAAGCCGCTGCACTTTCCTCCGCTGTTGCGGAATTGGTCTGTACCACGGAGGAAATCTGTTCCATCCCGGCAGTCAGCTGACCCATACCCTGTGATTCCCGCTCCGATTCTTTGGATATCTCGAAAACCATATTGTTAATTCTATCCGCATGTTCTGCCACTGTAGAAAGTGCCTCTTCTGTTTCCTTCGTAATCTTTGCGCCTCGTTCCACCGCTTCTTTGGTTTCTTCAATCAAAATGCCCGTGTTCTGCGCCGCTTTAGCGGATTTCTGTGCCAGATTCCCCACTTCATCCGCCACAACCGCAAAGCCCTTTCCTGCTGCCCCTGCTCTTGCCGCCTCAATAGCCGCATTAAGAGAAAGGATATTGGTCTGAAAAGCAATATCATCAATAGTTTTGATAATCTTCCCTATTTCATTGGACTTCTCCGTGATTTCCTCCATTGCCCGGGACATCTCTTCCATCTTCTCCATACTCAGAGTAACCGCTTGTCCGGCATCTCTACTTAAGCGCTTTGCCTCTTCCGCTTTCTTGGTCGTCAGCTTTATAGAGTCGGAAATTTCATTCATGCCGGCGGAAAGCTCTTCTACCGAGGATGCCTGCTCTGTTGCCCCCTGAGAAAGAGACTGCGCCCCATTCGAAACCAAAGAGGAAGTGGCGCTAACCTCGGAAGCGGACTTTTGTATCTCCAAAATTGTGCTATTCAGCTCATTTCGTATGTTTCTTAGCGATTCGATAAGCGGGTAATATTCTCCCTGATAAAGTTTATCTTCTTCCAAATTCACCCGGAAATTTCCTTCCGACAGTTCGCCGAGCTTTTCCTTAAGGTCCTCTGAAATGCCCTTTATAGTATCCATAACTTGCTGGAAGCCCTGCCCGATATACCCGATTTCATCATTTTTAAGATAGGCTACCTTTTCGCTGAAGTCTCCATTGGACACCTTTCTTCCGACTCTCGCAATAGCTTCAAGCGGTGCCAAACTCTTCTTTGTCAGAAGATAGATTCCTAAGATAATAACGGCGATTCCCACCGTTGCAAGGCCAAAACAAAGGAAGACGATTCGGAAAATCGGTGCCATAAAATCCTGCTCGTCTACGGAAAGCATAATCCACCAAGTATTTCCCATGATATCTGTCGGTACATAGTAAACTCTTCTTTCTACACCGTCCTTCTCTCTTTCCAAAAGGCGAAATGCATTTCCCTTCCCCATTTCTGCTGAAATCTTCTGATAATCTTTCTCTGCCTTATCTTCAGAAAGAGGGGTACCGATCAGTTCCGTATCTTTACTAAAGGCAAAATTTCCTCTCTCATCTACAATATCGGTTTCCAAGCTGGGATAATGACTATCTTTCTGCTCTGCAGCGGAAAAAAGATTCATGTCAATGTCCAGTAAGATAGCCCCCACAAACTGGTCCCGGAAAAGTACCGGACGGGATATCGTAATCACTTTTTTCTTATCAAGAACCGTCTCATAAACATCGGTTATTATCGTTTTCTTCTTTTCTTTGGCCTCAGTATAATAAGGCTTATCCTGAAACTGACTATAGGGATAATTGGTGATGCTCCGATTCTGAAAGCCTTCTCTTCCGATATAGGGAGCATAATCCTCCACTCCCTCAAAAAAAGCATTCGGTTCAAAAAAGACTCCTGCTCCAACCAGATTCTCATTGGAAGCCATAACTCCGTAAAGTGAGCCTATGAGTACGGACTCCGCATTGTATTGCGATGAACTTATGGCATGGTTTACAACACGAGAGCGGAAGCTGGATTCCTTCATGGGAATAATGGCCTGTTTTTCTTGTTCCAAGTCAAGAATGGTCCAGGACGGTGCGAGCTTGTTTCCCGTTTCCTGAATACCGCTCTCCATGATGGAAGAGACTCCCTCCATTTTGGATATAATTGCAGCCAACTCCTCTCCTGACGCCTTTCCTTTATCCTCCATGTACCGATCCATAGCTTTTGTAAAAGATAGTCTTGTTAAACGAAGCGTACCGAAATTCACAATGCTCATTCCGAATAAAGCAAGTAATCCCAAAAGAATCGACATTCTTACGGAAAGCTTCATCGTCTTTCCGCTTTTCTTTCTTTTTGTCTTTTTAAGCTTGGCATCCGGAAGCTCTGCTCCACTTTCCCCCGACTTTTTCATTTCTTCTTCTCCTTTTAGACAATACGCAGGTATTCCTTTTTCCTTATCGACTAAATTAAAGAGAAAATAATAAATTGTCTCAATTATATTTCAAAAACTATAATCATATGAAAATCCCTTTCCCTTGAACTTACAGACATTCCTATTGTAAAATTAGAATGCTGTTTTAATTCCGCACTTTCCTGCGCTTCTTTAAAACTTTAGTCAGGAATAGGAGTAAATCTTTAGTCAGAAATGGGAGACGGCTTAAACTCTATACAGAAAAAGCGGAAGTATATAAAAAGAGATAAAGAGGAAAGACTATGACTGTCACAAAAATGGAATGCCCAAATTGCCATGGCCAACTTGATATTCCGGAGGGAATGAAAGAAGGCTTTGTCAGCTGTAAGTATTGTAAGACCAAGGTATATATCGAGCCGAATAAGCCGAACATTACCCAGAATATTCATATCAAGGAAGTAAACTACAATAAGCCGGGTGCTACCGTGCGTAATGATTCGAAGGAACCGAATGTGGTCGCCATTGTAGCCTGTTTGGGTATGCTTTTTGCTATTCTTATCTTTACGATTTTTCTTCCCCTTCACCGCTATCATTCTTATTCGCCGATAATCAGCAGTGCAAGTTATCGCAGTGCACCGGAAGAGGAAGTGATGAAGAGCTTCTCCGAAGTAGCCTTTTCCAAACCGTTTTCAGAGATTACGGCAGAGGACTATGCTTCCTTACAGTACCTCGCGCTGCAAAGGAGTAAGGATCCTTCTGACGGACAGGATAAATGGCGCTTTGACTATTCCGATTCTGTAGATGAAACGGGAAATGCCGTTTCCAAAAAGACAGTCTACCTAAGTGGAGACGACTATCTTAATAAAGAAGATTTACAGCCCTTTACCGGTCTTGTACGTCTTTCCTTTGACTATAATCTCCGCTTTTCCTATAACGACGGCTATAGCGATGACTTAAAATCTCTTACGAATTTACAATATTTTACTGTGAGTTCCGAAAGCTTTAAGAGCATAAAAAACACGGTTGCCAATCCCGAGCAAATCCTCGGGCTCTACGGTGTCTATCTTACTGAGGATTCCTCCTCCAGCTATGGGGAAGAAGAGGAGGATAGTGCCGATATCTACAAGGCCTTTTCTTCTCTTAGGGAACTGTCTGTCTCTGTAGACAACGATTTTGAGCCGGGAATCAGTCCACTTAGCTTTTTTCCGCAGCTCGATTTACTGGCTGTGCAGATTATGGGGAATAGAAATAGCCCGCTTGACCTCTCCCCGCTTTCTTCTTTAAGTCAGTGTAAAACACTGGAAATTGATGGCGACTATCAGCAGGGCGTGGAAAATGTCAGTGTCCTGTCCGGTATGCCGCAGATGGAAACACTGATTCTTCACCAGATTATCAACTTAAAGGATTTGCAATTTGCACAGAATATGCCGAAGTTAAAGTCTCTCTATCTTGCGAATCTCCCGATTCTTTCCTTGGAGGGCTTACGAGATCTGCAGTCTCTTAACAGCCTGTATCTGGATTGTAGTGATCTGACAAATACCGATGCTTTAGCCAGCCTTTCTTCCTTACAGAAATTAGGCTTCGGATACCATAATTATACTATCCCCGATTTACACTGCTTATCCGCTTTGGAAGAAGCTGAAATTTACACCGTTGATTTAAAGAGCATTTCCAATATGCCCTCCATTAAGTCCTTGATTGTCCATAATCAGTCCGGCGAATATGAAGCAGACTCCCTTCGCGGCATGAATGCCTTAAGCGATTTAACGATTATCGGAAATGGCATTATTGGAGAGGTCGGTCCCTCTCTGGGTCCTGTTTTACGGGAACTTCCCGCCTTGGAAAAGCTTATTTTCCGTGATACCCCCATGGACGGCTATCAGGACTACAGCTTAGCTCTCTCCAATACCGGTGCGAGGGAAATGTATTTTCTTCCTAAGGACTTAAGCAGCACCAGTACTTCCGATAATCCCGAGCTGCCTCTCTCCTTATCCAAGGTGGAAGATGACCATACCGTAGAAGTATTGCAACTTTCTCGAACAGATTTTCATAATCTGGACGATGATTCCCGAAACTTCTCCCCGAACGCCAAGGCCTATCTTTCCCACTTTAAGGCATTGAAAAAGCTCTACATTAACGGGAACAATCTGGAAAATCTGGATTGTATTGAGGGGCTTTCCACTTTGGAAGAGCTGGATATTTCGGACAATTACCTTTCCGATGTCTCCGCCCTTCGGAATTTCCCGAACTTAAAGAAAGTAAAACTGTCCGGAAATCCCATAGTGAATGCGGAGATTTTACCGGACAGCGTAGAAGTGGTTACCAGTTTAGACTAAGTCTTTTAGGAGGAGGGAAATTAATATATTTTTTTCACTTTGTACATTTTATGGTCTTTATCCATTTCCTTCCTCGTACAGAGAAAGTATTTACGACGAATCGTGCCTTTAGGACCGCCTATGGAGTCATCCCAAGTACAGTCCACATAGAGCCAGTTTCCATCGAGGAGCACTCGATTCCAAGCATGTAGTCCGCCTCCGGCTCTTCCTATTACATACTCATGCTCTATGCCTAGAATATACATAAAGAAATCGAAGGTTTCCGCGTAGCCTGCGCATACCGCTTTATGTTCCAGCATCGCTCCTCTAAGAAATCCACTATTGTCACTCCGCTTACTATATTTTACATTTTTGATTATCCAGTCATGGACCGCCTTTATTTTTTCTCTATCCGTCATAGAATCCTTTGTGATTCGTTTTGCAATGTCATATGCCATGCGCTGCGCCCTGGTCTGATCGGAGTCATTGTCTGTTGCATAGACTCTGCGCCCTTCCAGGCGCCCAATAGCCCAATAATGCTCCCATACTCTCCCGTCTCCCCATCCATAAGGGGTTAGTTTCGGATTGGCTTGCATCACATCCGGATTCTCTCTACGATATCGTTCAAGATCTATATTTTCTCCATTATAGCCGATAAATGTCATGTCTTGCCTTTCCGGCTGAAAGAAAAGAGTGTGTGCTATGCGCCCTTCCTTTTCTCCATAATCGGTATAGTGTTGAAACAGTTTTTCTTTGTCATAGCCATACAATGCATAAAGCTCGGGATAATCCTCCGCATAGCGAACATAATCGAAGCTCGTTTTATTCACTCTTTTTAGCCAACCGTATTCATAGCCTGTGTCAGGCGAAGTCACTTCGCAGGGTCCCCCACATTCCTCGTCCGTGTCCTCATCACTCGTATACTCATCCTCTGTATACTCATACTCTCTATCCTCTTCGTCCGCGTCCTCTTCATCAGATTCATTGCTACGTTTGGCCCACTCTCCGTTCACAAGATATCCAGCGTCGTCAATTCTTCCGCTTTTACATGCCGACCTTCTTGTTTCCTGTTTTCTACATATGCCGTCCGCACTCAAAAAGTAGCCGTCTATACTTTGGTTTCTCGCCATAGCACCGGTTTTCCCAAGGTAATACCACTTCCCTTTAATTTCTATCCATTGGCTCTGTGCCATGGCTCCATCCTCCATCATGTAATAAAACATGCCGGATTGTGTAATCCATTCGGATTTCGCCATTGTCCCGTCTTCTTTAAAGTAAAACCACTGCCCGTTGTCTTCTATCCAGCGGTTTGTAACTTTTACTCCATCCTCCCGGTATTCCCAGCTGTGCCCCGTCTGAACCCATTCTCCCGCTATAGACTTCTTTGAGAAAAGAAAGAGAAAAAGGCAAAGAAATAGAATTGTTTTTGTCCGTTGTACTCTCATCACATCCTCCATTTTCCGCAATACACTGCTTTTTAATGCAAGTAGTAAGGTATTTTTCTAATACAAAAGTGTATTCAAATATTTCTCTAATACCGTATTAAGCTATTTTTCTAACACAGTATTAAGGCATTTTTCTAACACAAGTATTAAGCTATTTTTCTAATGTAGATTTATTAAATTATCCCAAAAATTTGATAACCCATACTGTTTATTAATGTCTCGCCATGTATTTCGACAGATTTAAAAAATTTATTGGCTTTTTTCTATTCTTTTGCTTGATAAGCGAAAATTGTGAACAAGATGTCTCAGGCTTCACCTGCACCACTTATTAAGAATAAAAAAGAGATATTGCACGCTTTACGCACAATATCTCTGCATCCCTTTTTCCTAAAGGACTTTCTTTTTATTCTCTCCAAGTCGAGATTACTCATCGGGGAAATGGTCTGCTCCTATCTCCCCTTCCGTACATAAGAAATACTTGTATCGAAGGATATCTCTGTCCGATACCGGATCATCCCAAGTACAATCTACATACAACCAGGTATCGTCTATTAATACCCGATTCCATCCATGACGCCCCTCCGATCCGCTTGAGTTTATTGCATTTCCGCTAATCACTTCACTTTGTATGCCTAAAACATACATAAAATAATCGAAGGTATTGGCATAACCGGAGCATACTGCAGTCTTATTTAACATAACCCCTCTAATATCATAGGATTCTTCAGGTATGGTATTATTTTGATAATTATCTTCGTCATATACCGTATTGTTGATAATCCAATCATGCACAGCTTTGATTTTCTCTCTGTCCGTCATGGAGTCCTTTGTGATTTGTTTTGCAACAGAGAATATCCTCTTCTTCGCTTCCACTTCAGGGCTGTCATAGGGAAGTCCATAGGCTTTTCTTCCCTCGGCATATCCTATTTCGCTATAATGATTCCACAAAGCCTGAGGGTCTGTTCCAAGGGCTGCCGCAACATCCGGATTATCCCTTGCATAGCGCTCGGTATCCAGATTGTTGTAGTCATACGGATTATCTTCCTTCTTACGGAATACACTATAGATATCCTCTTCTTTAGGTTTAACAGGCAGAATATGTCCCAGTCGTCCCTCTTTTTTTCCGGAAAAAATATAATGTTCATAAAGTTTATTCTTATCGTAACCGAAAATTGCATATAAATCCGGGTTATCGTCGGCATAGCGAATATAGTCAAAATTCTTTTCCTCTAAGGAATAGGCAAAGCTGCTCATGCTGTACAGCATCGGAAAAGATAAGCCTAGAAACAGAGCCAAAGCCCTCTTAAAAAATGTATTCATATCCACATCCTTTTCCTGCGCATTTATGCATCTGCATCATCCACGTCATTTACTTCATCGTCGAAATAGTCATCGTATTGTTTCTTCTTTTTTTGTCTTCTTCCCCTTCCCTGCACTTCATCCTCTATTCTTCCGCTGGCCTTCACTTCTTTCTCATTTTCATGCTTCCAAACGCCGTCATAGCTAAGGTAATAGCCATCCACGCATTGATTATGAGCCATAGCACCGGATTTTCCGAGATAGTAGCTCTTTCCGTTCCATTGTATCCATTGTTTCTGTGCCATTGCACCGTCCTGCATCATGTAATAGAAAACGCCGGATTCATTAATCCATTCCGATTGAGCCGGCCTGCCATCCGGCTTAAGGTAAAACCACTGCCCGTTTTCTTCAATCCAGCGATTTGTGACTTTTACACCATTCTCCAGGTATGCCCAAGCACCGTCTGCTTGTACCCATTCTCCCGCAAAAGCACGATTCGGGAGAAAAAAGAGAAGCAGACCGAAGAAGAGCAGTAATTTCGTCCATTGCTTTTTCATACTTTCCTCCATTCCCTGTTCCATAGCTTTTCATTGTTCTTTTTTCATATCTTTTTTCATCTCACCATCTTTTTTAAGCTTACTATATATTTCGACTTTTTTCTCCATAATATTCTTGATTTTGGGGATTTTTTTAAGCTAGGTAGAATTTACTTCTGCACTGGAATTTACTTTTTCAATTTAGCCTTTTTTCTTTTCCTTTTCTATTTAAAAAAGAGGAATAAAAATACCGGCCTCCCAAACGTTAGATTTTGAGTCTAACTTTTGGAGGGTCGGTACATACAGAATAGCTCTTTTTATCTATTCTAAACAAGTATCTCTCTCGAATCGTACAGTATCTCGTTTAGTTTCCTTTTTCTTTTCCCGCATCCATCTGTGTTTCTACAGGAGGCTCTTCTTCCTTAACGGTAATCTGAGACTCGATGTATTCCATAACCTTATTCCGGATAGCCGCTTCTTCTACAAGCTCCTTACCGTACTGCTCAATCAGCTTAATGCGATTGGTCTCTTCTCCCGTAAGGGAAGACTCCGCCTTGGCAAGCTCGTCGAGAAGCTCATCGGTTGCACGAATATTTTGCTCATCGGCAATTTTTCTCATAATGAAAAGCTGCTTTGCGTAAGCATCCGCATTGGCATAGGCATCTTCCTTAAACTGTTCGACCGTCTTTCCGGACATATTAATTACATCGGCAGCTCCCATCCCATACTGCTTGTACTGATTTAACTGGGCATTTAAAATGTACGCCTTGGCATAATCTTGGATAGTCTTGGAAAGTTCTACCTCGGTCTTATCAGAAATCTGCTGTATAGCCTGATCCTGAATTTCCGAGTGATATGCAAATTCTTTTCTATTCTGCAACTGTTCTCTTATTTGGTCACGATAGCTCTCCACCGTTTCCGCAGTAGTGCCGTCATACTTCTTTACCCACTCATCCGTAAGCTCCGGCTGACGTTTTACTTCATTCACTTTTACTTCGAACTCTGCTGCCTTACCTGCAAGATCCGCATTCTGATACTTCTCCGGGAAAGTCACCTTTACCGTTACGGTATCGCCGGCTTTCTTTCCAATCAATTGATCCTCAAATCCCGGAATAAACTGTCCGGAACCGAGCTTCAGATCCTGCTTCTCCGCTGTGCCGCCGTCAAACTTTTCTCCGTTGATGGTACCGCTGTAGTCAATATTTACGGTATCCCCTTCCTTCGCTGCGTCCTGGACGCTTGTCAGATTCTCTTCCAGTGCCTGATTAATGGCACTATCCACTTCCTCTTGTGTTACATTCTCCATAGGAGAAACTGTAACGGTAATGCTCTTTAAATCCGGCAGTGTAATCTTCCCCATTTCGGAAACCTTCGGCTCCTCAGGAACTTTCATATTTTCCAGTTCCTTAATCTCCGGACTGTCCTCTGTTAAGGTAGAGGGGCTCGCCGCTGCAGATCCCTTAACATCCGATGCGGAAGCCTTGCTTTCCGCCCCCTTCTTTCCACAAGCTGCTGCAAATACCGCCATAGCTAAAATGGTCGCTACGGCAAAAATCTTCTTTTTTCTCATAATACTCCTTAGTTAACTTTTTTTGAAAAAGGAGAGAGAAAAACGCTTATTTTTCTCTCGTCACTTCTCCTGCTCTCTTTTGACGTAATGCATTTTTACCTATCTGTTAAAAGCCAAAAATGCTTTATAAGTATAGTAAACATCCAGCTTCGCTGTCAATTCAAAAGGTGCATGCATGGAAAGCACTGCAACGCCGAGGTCTACGGTATCCACATCCATATTTCCCATAAACATGGCAATGGTTCCTCCACCGCCTTCATCTACTTTTCCAAGCTCTCCAATCTGCCAAGCTACCCCGGCATCTTCCATATAGCCGATAACTTTCTGCATAGTTTCCGCGGAAGCATCATTGGAACCGCCTTTTCCTCTTACCCCGGTGTACTTGGTAAGTACCGGCCCATGGTTAAAGAAAGACGAATTCTGCTTCTCATATACATCCGGGAAGGTTGGATCATAGGCTGCATTGACATCGGAGGAAAGACAAAGAGAATTTCTCAGAATATCTCGTACTCTCTCTCCTTCGCACTCTGCAAGATCCTCTACAAAATGCAGTAAAGCATCGGACTCCATTCCGGTATTACCGGTAGAACCGATTTCTTCCTTATCCACTAAAGCGGTTAAAGAGGTATATTCCGGCTTCGTGCACTCTATCTCTGCCATAAGAGCTGTGTAAGCACAAACCTTGTCATCCTGTCCGTATGCACCGACCATGGAGCTGTCCAGACCTACATCGACCGCTTTCTGCGCCGGAACCAAGGTTAATTCGGAGCGCATAAAATCTTTCTCGGTAATGCCGTACTTCTCATGTAAAATAGACAAAACCTTCAGCTTAAAGGCTTCCTTTACTTCCTTGTCTTCTACCGGAAGAGAGCCTAAAAGAATATTCAGCTCTTCGCCCTTAATTCCTTCGTTCAGCTTTCTCTCGCCCTGTACCCTCCCGAGATGCGGTAAGAGGTCGGTAATGACGAGTACAGGATCACCCGGCTTCTCTCCGAAATCCACATCGATTGCCTTTCCGTCAGAAAGCATAATTCTTCCGTGAAGAGCAAGCGGAATAGTCGTCCACTGGTACTTCTTGATTCCGCCGTAATAATGGGTCTTAAAGTATGCCAGTTCCTCCGTCTCATAAAGCGGATTCGGCTTTAAGTCGATTCTCGGAGAATCGATATGAGCAATATTGAAGTGAATTCCTTCATTCAAAGGTTTTTTTCCGATGGTCACAAGATAAAGGTTCTTTCCTCTGTTAATATAGTAGAACTTATCCCCTGCCTTTGTCTTTACTCCGCGGCTAAACGGCTTGTACCCCGCTTTTTCCGCTAAAGAGACGCTATAGGAAACACATTCTCTCTCTATCTTGGAATGGTCCAAAAAGGTCTTATACCCCTCCGCAAAGTCCATCGCCTTTTCTATGTCCTCCGCATGATCCTTTGCAATATGCTTAGGCTTAAAAAATAATTTTTCTTCCAACTTTTGTCCTTCTGTCTTACTCACAGATTACCCCTCCTTTAAATATCGCTAAATTTTTATCTATAAACAAAAATCGTGCACTCACGCACAGAGCCTAACTCTTCCTTGTGTTGAAAATGTGAAACGCATCCATTTTTTTCCGAAAAGCGGCGAAGAAGCTCTTTCGGAAAACTTAGTTTTTTACTTAGGCTTTTATTTTACCGGGCCGAATCTTTCCAGTGGCCAATAGCAAATATACACCTTTGCCAGCATCTTTTCTCTCTTTACAAATTGATTGTTTCCCCAAAAACGCGCATCTGCAGAATTATTTCTATTATCTCCCATCATAAAATAACAATTCTCCGGCACGGTTACATCTATCTCGGGGAACTGATTTCCGTCTACAATCATCGGCTCCGGAAGGTATTTTTCCTCTATTGCTTCTCCGTTTACATAAACTGTTCCCACCGGAATTTTTCCGGTAGCGGATCGCACATTAATCTTCGTGATATAGTTCGCATCCACCTCGCCGGTTTTTTTAACCTCTACATGATCTCCAGGCATGCCGATAACCCGTTTTACATAGTAAATCGGCTGGTTCCGCTTATCTTCCCGACCGCAAACAGGACAAACGCCCTCTTCTGTTTCTCTGTAAGTCTGCCCGTCATTCCTACATTTATAGCCGTAGAGGAAAATGGCAATATCGTTCCGTTTTACTTCACCAAAACGATACTTAAGACGAGAGCCGAAAACCCTGCTTCCCGCCATAATTGTATTTTCCATGGAGCCCGTAGGGATCGTAGAATTGGCAATGACAAAGTTATTCAGTAAAAACGCGGCAATCCCTGCTACAAGGAAGATTTTGATCCATTCAAAAAGCTCCCTTACAAAGCTTTGCGGTTTCTTTCTGCTTCCCCGCTTTCTTTCCTTTTCTTCCATAGTCTTTCCTCTCCAACGAGATATCGTGTGCACACAGTACTCGTTTTGAAACTTAAGTAAACCTTCCCCTATGCTATACTCAGATTTCTGCTTCTCCTGCTCTCTTTTCATAAAAGCAGTTTTTTTACTTCTCCTGCTCTCTTTTTATAAAAGCAGTTTTTTTACTTCTCCTGCTCTCCGTTCATAAAGGCATGTTCTTCCATCAGCTCTTTATGAAGTACCTTAAGGCTCCAGTCTTTATTGTGCTCCGTTTCCATGCACTTTAGGTCAACTCTGAGTCCCAGCTTTCTCATATCCTGCAGAAACTGCCCCACTTCATTACTGCTGAAGCCGATAAATTTTAAAAGCTCCGCATCCTCGGGAAGCTCCCTAAGCTCTTCCGGGGGCGCCGAAAGAATCTTTACTTTGCGAAGCAATGCCAGCGTATGCATTCCCTTTACTTTATCGACATCTTTCTTATTAATATAGAGTATTTTTTTCTCCATTTTCCCCTCCTTTTCTTCTCCTTCTGCACTTTATACCGAAAATGTTTCCGGATAAATGCAAGAGCTGCCTCTTTATCCCAGAAAAATCTGCGCAATCAGGTTATTTTCCTTAATAAAATAAGGAATCGTCCCCTCTATAGAAAAGCCGTTTAAAACCCAAAGGCTGAACTTCGTCTCCGGAAGAAAACTGAAGAAAATCAGTATGAGCCAGACAAAAAAAAGCCATTCTATTCCCCCTAGAAGAAGCCCGAGAACTCTGTTTCCAAAATGCAGAACCGGCAAGCGGAAAAGATATTCCAAAACCTGCTGAACAATTTTAAGAAGCAATCTAAAAATAATATAAAGCAAAATAAAAAAAAGAATTCCGTTAATGAAGCTGATGATTTGTTGGGCAAAATAATCCTGCCATTTCCCCATTGTTTCATATATTCCGCTAAAGACAGGCGGCTCCTCCGGTTTGGGCTGAGAAGGCAGGAAATCCGCTATTCCTTTGGGAATTAAAACGATATTGTTCTTAACCGGTAAAAAGAACGACCAAATTTTCGAAAATATTCCTTTTAGAAACTCGTTTTCTACAACAGCCCTTATAGCAAAGGGATAGAGGAGCTTTGCCAATATGATAGACATAAATAAGGAAAGAACGGAAAAAATCTTTTTTATCACGCCCTTTTTATATCCGATTCCTGCAAAAATAATAAAGGAAAGGAGTAGGATAAGTCCTACCCCTATTTCACTGCTTATCATCATTTACCCCATAAAATGTTCTTCTCTTAAGATAAGTTTGTCGTCCTTATCATACTTCGGACGGAATAAGGATCCGATTTTCTTTCCAAGACCGGGCTTTTCCGCCTGATCCGCAGTTTCTTCGATTAAATCTCTTGCACTTTCTTCATTTAAAACAATACCGTCTTCTTCCATAAGCTGAATACGCTCATAAAGAGCGGTAATCCCTTTTTCCGTAATACTGCAGTCAATGCTCGACGCATAATCAATCGCATAACGGGCAAAATCCTCTATATCCATGGACTTGGAAGATGCCTTTTTATCTCTCCTAATCTGTTCTTCCTTTTCCGGAAATGCCGAAGCTTCCTGCTGTTTCGTTACAGGCTCTGAAAGCGCTTCCTTTCGCGGTTGTTCCTTCTCCGCTTCTTCTTCAAGAACCTCTTTATACGGTCTTGCCGGGCGCTCAAAGATAGAAGGCTTATGAGGAACATACTCTTCTTCCGGCTCTTCCTCCTCGTCAAGGTACTCCTCATCAGGGGAAACCGCCTCCTCTTCCTTTTCCTTGGGCTTCTCTTCCTCCTGTTTTACCGCTGCATCAAGGTCAACATCCTCTAAGAGGTCATCCTCCTCTTCTCCTCCGGAGACAATATCAAAGTACTCCAAGAATTTAGGCCTGTCTTCCGCCAAGCGATCAAAATGATCGACTTCATCAATTAAAACAATAGAAGAGCTCTCCTTTACTTCTTTAATATACTGCTCAATTTCATCCAATACGGAATATTTCAGCTTCCCGGCACTTTCTATAATCAAATCACGCTCTTCGAGTTTATCCTTAAAAGAGGCAAAACCTTTCTCATTTAACTTATCGGCGTTAATCTTTGCAACCTTAAAATCAACTCCGTATTTCTTATGAAAATACTTAATCTCCTCTACGGCAATATGAAAGGCTTTTTCCAAAGTCTCCGCTTCAATAATCATATTGTAGCGGGGAGCTTCATCGTCGTCGGCACGATTCTCTACGGAAGAGCTTTCCTCCTCCACGGTATTCTCGTTTACCACTTCCTGAGAATCACTCTCCCCTTTTACTTCTCCGGAAGTGTTTTCCTGTTCCACTTCTTTGGAAGAGTTCTCATTTACTTCTTCTTTGGAAGTGTTCTCGTTGTTTTCCTCCGTTTCCGGATCTTCCTCATCGTAAAATTCGTCTTCTTCTCCGTCCGGAGACAAAGCTTCTGTCTCTACCGTGTCCTCTGTCTCTTCCGGCTTTTCGGAAATCGTGTTGTACTCTTTTTCCTCCTTTACGGGACGGTAGTGGAGCTTTAAATCCATCGCCTTATCCACATATTTTCCCATTCCGAAAAGAAGAATCATCTTATCGCAGATTCGAACGCAGTCATCCTCTCTTCCGGCTTCTCCATATAGCTTCGCAAGCTCATAAAGCCACTGCTCTTCCAGCTCTGTTTCCGTATAATTTTCCAAAGGTCCTAAAAGCTGAGATGCCCTTGCCCCTTTTGCCTTTAAAATCATATATTGTAAAAGATATTTTCTGGGATCCTCAGGACTCACATCCAAAAATTCATGGTAAAACTCTACAGCATCGTCAATAGATCCGGAGCTTAAGGATAACTCGGAAAGCTTATACAAAAAGCGCTTTCCTACCGGAGCTCTTTCAAAAGCAAGCAGTAAAATATCCTTTGCTTCCTCGTATTCTCCGTTTTTTTCATAAATTTCCGCAATAGAGGAAAGCAAATTCACACTGCGTACTCGATTCCAATCGATAGTGTCCGCAATTTGCATAGCCGTCTTATAATCTTCCTGGCCAATCAATTTTTTAATCTGCTCCGCCTTAATGCTAAACTCGTACTTATCCATATTTCCCCTTTATCCTTTTATAAGCTGACTCTACCGTCCAATGCTCTAAGGAGTGTGATTTCATCTATATTCTCAATATCACCGCCAACCGGAACCCCCGAAGCAATACGACTCAATCGAATTCCCAGCGGCTTGCACAGTTTCACAATATAACTTGCGGTAGTTTCCCCTTCCAAGGATGAATTCGTGGCAATGATTATTTCCTCCACTTCTTCCCCCTGCAAGCGCTGCATCAGCTCTTTTAAGCGAATATCATCCGGTCCTATGCCGAGAAGCGGAGAAATCGCCCCATGAAGTACATGATACACTCCTTTGTACTTTCCTACTCTTTCATACGCTCCCATATCCCGCGGATTTTCCACAACCATAATCTGTTTGTGATCTCTTCCGCTATCGGAGCATACCGGACAGTACTCTTCATCTGTTAGCGTACAGCAAAGCTTACAATACCTTATGCTGTCCCTTGCTCTTTTTATACTGTCGGAAAGTGCATAAGCACTCTCCTTATCTCCGGTAATAATCTGATACGCCAGCCTCTGTGCCGACTTCTGCCCAATTCCGGGAAGACGCGAAAGCTCTTGCACCAGCTTATCCATGTCCTTGGAAAAATATTCCATTAAAATCCTAAGCCCATTCCACCGGTCAGCTTACCCATTTCCTGACTGGAGTCCTTTTCTATCTCTTGTAATGCCTGATTCGTTGCCAAAGCAATCATTTCCTCTAAGGTCTCTACATCCTCGGGATCCACGGCATCTTTATCCAATTTTACACTGAGAACTTTTTTCTCTCCATTGATAACAATCTGTACCGCACCGCCTCCGGCCTGTCCCGTATATTCCTTCTTCGCGAGCTCTTCCTGAGCTTCTTCCATCTTGCGCTGCATTTTCTGGTACTGCTTCATCAGATTATTCATATTCATACCGGGCATACCGCCGGCAAAACCACCATGCTTAGCCATTTTTCCTCCCTAGAAAAATAATTTTTTTCCCAAAATCTTAGCTATTTTATCATGAATCCGCTGAATAAATCTATTACATTTCTTATTTTTACCTTACGGCAGGTCCTTTTTATACGCTTTATCACCGGACTTGTCCTTTTTTCTACTTCAATTATCCGTAATTTCTATAGGCATGTCTACCTTTGCGAGCTCTTCATCCGACACATATTGGGTCCTTCGTTCTCTTTCTTCCGCATGTCCTATGTGAAAATGATATTTCTTATGCAGTCTTTCTTGTAAAATTTCCTCTATTTCTTTTTTATCCAATAATAGATTTCTTACGGTATCATCAACAGGAATAATCAGCATGGAATTTCTATCCTTTCCGGGATAAATTCTTGACTTTGTAAGAGCTCCTTTTAAAGGTTGATCAAAATAACTTAAAACCATGCCCCAATTCTTCTTTAATTCCTGATAATCCTCAAACTGCGCCTTCGGAAGCTTTTCTATTTTAGGCCTTAACTCTTCCAGCGGGCCCTGATCAGTTTCTTTTCCTTCTATCTCTCCTACTATCTTAACTCCCCTTGCAATCTGTCTTTCCAACTCTCCTATTCTTTGTTGCAAAGCATCCGCAGTTCCTTCCGTCTCCGGGTAGGCAAGCTTAATAAGACAGCTCTCCAGAAGTACCCTTTTTTGATTCGCATACCTAAATTGCTGAAGTAAATCCGAAAGCATACGAATTCCCCTCAAGAGTTCCTCCATAGGCATTTCCGCGGCATCCTCCAGAAGAAGCTTTTTATTTTCCTCGGATAAATCCACCAAGCCCTGCAAATTCTCTACAGATTTGGCTATCATGATATTTCGGAAATAGCTTAAAAGATCGGAAACATACTGACTTAGCTCCTTCCCTTGCTCCAGTACCGATGCGATGTTTTTCATAACTCCTTTGATATTTTTCGCACGCAAAGCCCTAATTAAATCGGAAAAAACGGAAGTGTCCACCGCAGCTAAAACCTTTAGCGCATCCTCATAAGAAATTTCTTCTTCAAAGTCATAGCTGGCACATTGATCCAAGAGACTAACCGCGTCTCGCATGGAACCGTCTCCCATTCTGGCGATATATTCTAAAGCATCATCGGAAATACGTATATTTTCTTCCCTGCAAATCATAGCAAGACGTTCTTTTATCGTTTTTACGGTGATTCTTTTAAAGTCATAGCGCTGACAACGAGATAAAATCGTAATAGGCAATGCATTCGGTTCCGTTGTCGCTAAAATAAAGATAACATACTCGGGCGGTTCCTCCAGCGTCTTTAAAAAGGCATTACTGGCCTGCTCCGTAAACATATGAACCTCGTCAATAATATAAACCTTATACTTCATATCCACAGGCGGATACTCTATCTGCTCCCGAATCAATCGAACGTCATCAATATTACGATTACTGGCTGCATCCATTTCATAAACGTTAATACTGGTATTGGATAAAATGGCGCGACAATTTGCACAGGTATTGCAGGGGTTTCCATTAACAGGATTTGTACAATTGACTGCTCTTGCAAGAATTTTCGCTAAGGATGTTTTTCCGGTCCCTCTTGTACCGCAAAAAAGGTAGGCATGACCTACCCTTCCGCTACTAACCTGATTCTTAAACGATCTTGTGATGGCATCCTGCCCCACAATGTCGTCGAAGTCTTTAGACCTCCATTTTCTGTATAACGCCGTGTATCCCAAAGGCAATCCTACTTTCCAATATTTATTCTTTTATGGCACTCCTTCGTTTGCTATTTGGCAAAATTCCTACTCTTCATCTCCGAAGGAAATGCCAAGCATTCTTGCTTCTTTTATAATTCCGGAATCCGGCTCCACCATTTTTAACTTGCCTGCAATTTCAGAAAGAGGAACCGGAACAATTTCCGTATTTTTAAGAGCAAGCATATAACCGAATTTCTCCTTTTTAATGAGTCTCGCTGCCTCAGCTCCGATTCTTGTTGCAAAAACTCTATCGTAAGGAACAGGGCGTCCTCCTCTTTGTGTATGGCCGGGAACAGTCACTCTGACCTCTGAACCGGTTCTTTCCTCTATCTCTTTAGCCAGCTTATATGCCACGGAAGGATGCATCTTTCTCTCTTCCGCAAGTTTCTTCTTTAATTCCTTCTTCGTCAGCTTCGCATCTTCCCTGGAAATCGCTCCCTCTGCAATAGCCACAATAGAAAAACGGGATCCGCTTGCATGACGCTCGGCAAGTTTCTTACACACAGCATCTACCGTATAAGGAATTTCAGGAAGTAATATAATATCAGCTCCTCCTGCAAGTCCTGCATATAGGGTAAGAAGTCCTACCTTATGCCCCATGATTTCTACAATAAACACTCTTCCATGGCTGGCTGCTGTTGTATGAATGCAGTCAATGGCATTGGTTGCAACCTCCACGGCGGAATAAAATCCAAATGTCATATCCGTTCCATAGAGGTCGTTATCTATCGTTTTCGGGCAGGCAACGATGTTTAAGCCTTCCTCGCTGAGAAGATTTGCTGTTTTTAAGGATCCGTTTCCCCCAAGAACAACAAGACAATCCAAACGAAGCTTACGGTAAGTGTGCTTCATTGCTTCCACCTTATCCAGTCCGTTTGCATCCGGCTCATGAATCAATTTAAATGGCGTTCTGCTGGTGCCGAGAATCGTTCCCCCTTCCGTTAAGATACCGGAAAAGTCAGATTTCTCCATTTTCTTATACTCGTCATACATTAGGCCTCTGTATCCATCCAAAAAGCCGAAAATTTCTATATTGTCAAATAAATTAAATAAAGACTTGCCAACGCCCCTCATTGTGGCATTTAAAGCCTGACAATCGCCGCCACTGGTTAAGATTCCAACACGCATAGCTTCTCCTCTCCGACATGAATACTACTGTTTCATTACAAAGACTGCGCTCTTTTACAGCTTCATTTTACAGAAAAACAATTTCCTCTATACAATAGAGTATTGCTGATTGGATTTCAAGTATATCAATAGAGTATTACTGTCTAAGTTGCAAATATATAGAAAAAAAAGGAACCCTAAGGGTTCCTGCGTTGCGGGAGATGGATTTGAACCAACGACCTTCGGGTTATGAGCCCGACGAGCT
>ERZ773196.659-NODE-659-length-21457-cov-6.516260_pt1 | contig 21457 bp, 17 predicted proteins | sample MGYA00581009_ERZ773196 | MGnify/ENA primary metagenome ERZ773196 (study PRJEB29015, sample SAMEA2738162) | human oral metagenome | biome: human oral; feature: human-associated habitat; material: saliva | place: China | collected 2243 ... | reverse complement strand
AGCGGGTCGAAGAATTCGAACCCGTCTTTGACCGAGTATTCGTGGCAAGCCCAGATGGTCAGATTCGCCCCATGCGCCGTGCGCATGCACGTCGTGCTGAAGAATCTCGACGCGGCGGCATGGTACCCGTCAGGGACCGAGGCCTCGTAGCGTGGAGGCCCGCTGGTAACCAGCGAGTCCGCGCGCTCATTGAAGCGTCACCCGAAGGAGTTCGGGTCATCGAAGGAACCGTTGTGGTTTCACGATAGCTCGTCCCTCAGGTGATGGTCCTCGAGGCGACGAGTAAGGGGAGGTATCTTGCGATACCTCCCCGTTTTTCGTTATGGTCCTAGGCGGCTAAAACCAGCTTGCGTCCGCGCAGGTGAGCAACAATTCCGCGGATCGCAGACGCACAAGCAGTTGCTGCGCGGGAAGCGAAAAGGCTCACGGAAGCGGCGGCCTCGGTAATGAACACGCGGAAGTCAGCCAAGGTGCCAAAGACGAAGAAGTTCTGCCCCAGGTAGTTCACGATGAACAAGGAACTGCTCGCAGTCAGCGAGGCCATCCACAGTGCCATTCCGGCGGAGACCAAAGCCTGAATCATCAGGTAGGACATGGTCATCACGCTCGCCGCCATGATCGCGTAACGGATCGCGGTTGCCACAACTCCGCCTCGTGCGTTAAAGACCTTGCGGTTCATTGTGTAATTCATCGTGCACGAGGAGACGCGTGCCAGGGCGACCGGCAAGAAGACGCCGCCGATCGTCGCGTTAAGGACTAGGAGTAGCGTGTAGTCCACAGCGGTGGAAGAGAGCGACGAGGCCAGGTAACGCAGGACTCGTGCATTGGCGCGGATAGCCTGGGTAGCCTTGCGCATCGCCGAGGTGGCGAATGCGCTCATAGCCGAGGCCTGTGTGCGTGTTGCGCTGCGAGCGGTGAGTTCTGCGTTCGTGTTCATGGCATTAACTGTGCCCACCACAAATCTGTGTGGTTTATGTCCAAGCTGTGGAGAAGCTATGAGGCATGGAGGCATGTAGTGTTGTTTCCATGACTTCATTGACTTTGCGTTCGCGTGTGGCAATTGCTGCTGGGACAAGCGCCAGTTGGGCATCGCGCAGGCTGGGCCGCGGATCGGGAGGAATGATCGGCGGCAAAGTCGCGCTGAAACTTGCCCCGAATTTGCTCGCCGATCTTGCTGCTCATCGCCGCAGCGCCGTTGTTTCTGGAACGAACGGAAAGTCGACCACGACTCGACTGCTGCGCGCGGCTCTCTTTGCAATCGGTGAGGTTGCCTCCAATACCAACGGTGACAATATGACGCCGGGAATCACGACCGCTCTGATGCGTTCTCACGCGCCGCTGGCTGCCCTCGAGGTCGATGAAATGCACATGCCGGTGGTGAGTCGCTTCGTCAACCCTCAAGCGATCGTCTTACTGAATCTCTCGCGTGACCAACTGGATCGCGTGGGTGAGATTGGAGCGGTAGAGCGTCGCCTGCGCAAGGCCGTTAATGAGCATCCGGACAGCATTGTCATCGCGAACTGCGACGATCCGCTGATTGCCTCTGCTGCCTGGGATAGCCCCAATGTTCAATGGGTTGCAGCGGGACATGCGTGGATGGGGGACTCGACTGCATTTCCTCGGGGTGGACGCGTGATCCACTCCGATGATTCGTGGCGAGTGGTTCCCTTGACCTCCGTTTCGGGTGAAGAAGGCTTGGAGAAATACCAGCGTCCCGAACCCATGTGGTGGCTTGAAGATGAAGATCTCTCCGATGCTGCTCACCCTGCCGCTGTTGCGTGCCGAAAGGACGGGTTGCGCATTCCTCTTCGCTTGTCCCTTCCTGGGCGTGCGAATCTGTCGAATGCTCTCGAGGCTTTGGCTGCAGCGGTTGCGATGGGCGTAGACCCGCAGGCAGCGTGCCGCGCGATGTCACAGGTTGAAGAAGTTGCGGGACGCTACTCGACGTACGAAATTCACGGGCGTCTGGCGCGACTCATGCTGGCGAAGAACCCCGCAGGCTGGCAAGAAGCCATGTACATGATCGATCCGGCTGTCGATCAGGTGATCGTTGCCGTGAACGGCCAGGTTGCTGACGGTCAGGATCTCTCGTGGCTGTGGGACGTTGATTTCTCAGTCTTGGGTGCGCCGGCGCGCAAGGTTTACGCCTGTGGTGAGCGCGGCGCTGATCTCGCGGTGCGCTTGGAATATGCGGGTGTGCATTGTGAACTCTTCCCCTTGCCTATGGAAGCGCTTCGAGCATGTACCCCTGGCCGCGTTGAAATCTTGCTGAACTACACGGCTCTGCGCGATTTCAAGCGGGTTTTGGACTCTCATCGTGAAGCGGAGGAAGCAGAATGAGCGCGTTGAGAATTGGTGTTCTTCTTCCCGAGGTCTTGGGGACTTACGCTGACGGTGGCAATGCTCTGGTCTTGGCGGAGCGTGCGCGCCGCCGCGGAATCGATGCCCGGATCGAGTACGTCGGTGTGGGGGATGCAATCCCCGATGACCTCGATATCTACACCCTCGGTGGGGGAGAGGACGCCGCTCAGGAGCTAGCAGTTGAGACCTTCACCGCCGATTCTGGCCTGAAGCGTGCGGTCGAGGCCGGTCGCCCTCTCCTCGCAATCTGTGCTTCCTTGCAGATCCTTGGTCACTGGTACACGGATGCGCGTAATCGCAAGGTTTCTGGCCTGGGGCTTTTGGATCTCACGACCTTGCCGCAGGGTAAGCGCTCCATTGGCGAACTCGTTGTTCAACCCGAAATTGAGGGGCTGACCGAGCCCTTGACAGGTTTTGAGAACCACGGTGGCGGCAGTCGCCTAGGGCCGCTGGCACGTCCCTTGGGCAGGGTTCTTTTCGGTAACGGCAATTCGATCTTGCCCGCTGATCGTCAAGGCGGCGAGGGCGAAGCTGAACAGTCTCGAGCGGTCGATGGCGCTGTCCAGGGGCCGATTATCGCCACCTACCTGCACGGGCCAGTTCTTGCCCGCAATCCGCAGTTGGCTGATTTGCTCCTTGAACGCGCTTGTGGACACGAGCTTGAGCCCCTTGAAATTCCGGGCGTGGATGAGCTTCGTCGGGAACGCCTGGGTGCGACGATCTCGCGATTGGATCGCGATGGCCGCTGAGGATCAGCCGCGTTTCGGTGCGCGCTCGCCGCAGTGGCAGGATGAATCGCAGGAGAGTGCAGCCCCTTCCTCTCCGTCCTCGGTTCCCTGGGAGCAGTATGGCGAGGTCGTTGCCCCCGCGCGTACCCCGCGCTTTGCTCGCTTCGATCCCTCTGTCGAGGCCTCGTCGTCTTCTTCCGACGAGGCTGCAGTGCCTGCTGCACAGGAAAGTGACGGTCCTAGCCGGCGACTGCCTCGTGAAGGGGAATCGGGAAGAATTCGTTTGCGTACGTCAGGTGGGCCGCTGGGCTACGCGCCACCCGCGCAGGCGCCTGTTGATCCCTCTTCGGTCGCAGCAGTGCCACGCGCGCGTAAGCGTGGAGGTTGGGTCATTCTCCTTGGCATTGTCATGTCCGTTGTATGTGCCCCTGTGCTCTTCTTTGCTATTGCCTTTTCTGGCACTGATTTCTCGGCGATGCAGTCGAGCCTTCGCGAGGTGTCCAATAGTCAAAGCGTGACGGTTGATTCCAGTGGCGGTTACGTCGTGCAGATCACCGCTGGGAGTGCGCAGACGTGTAGCTTGCGGGGCGCTGATGGTGGTGAGCACCCGATGCAGGTCACTCTTAATCAGTGGACTGTCTCTGGGCTTACTCCCGGTGAATACACTCTGAGTTGTTCTCCCGACGGCGTGAAAATGGTTGGAATGACTGGCTTTAGTGAGTCTGCGGCCCTGTCGAAGGCTCCCGACGCGATGACGTGGTCAAGTGTCGTTGGAATGTTGGGTTTGAGCGTGATAGGTCTGGGAATCTACCTGCGTCGTTCGCGCTAAAACTGCTCTCATATGGGGAACGCTGAGCTGGCGTGTGAGGCGTCAGACTCAGCGTTCTTTTCTTTTTTGTGAAATGTGCCTTCGAATGCTGATTCGTGCAGAAAAATAAAGTTGAGTGGAATAGACTCAAGTTTGTTGACGTTGTGTTAGTCAGAACGAATAAAGCCGCCCATTACGGGCGGCAGGAGGAATGATGACTGAACAATTTACAAGCAAAGCCCAAGAGGCAGTGAGCAGCGCGGTCCAGTCGGCACAGGCCGCTGGGAACCCGCAGGTGGATTCCCTGCATCTCTTGGAAGCACTTCTTGAACAGGGTGAGGGCATTGCCTACTCTCTGCTTCAAGCAATTGGGGCAAACCCGCAGCAAATCGGTGCTCGTACGCGCAATGCGCTGGTGGCTCTGCCCTCAACCAGCGGTTCGAGTGTTGCCCAACCGCAGACTTCGCGCGGCCTGATCCAGGTGATTAACGATGCCCGCAAGCGCGCCGATGCCAAGGGAGACGCCTATGTCTCCACCGAGCACCTGCTTATTGCGCTGGCTGCAAATGACGATAGCGCAGGCGAAATCCTGCTCGAAAACGGCGCAACCGCAGATCGCTTGCAGAAGGCTCTGGATGAGCTTCGCCCCGATCCTATTACCAGCGCCGACCCCGAAGGCTCCTTCGAGGCCCTGAAGAAGTACGGTCGCGACCTCACTGAGGTGGCACGCCAAGGCAAGCTGGACCCGGTGATTGGTCGTGATAGCGAGATTCGCCGCGTGATCCAAGTGCTCTCGCGTCGTACCAAGAACAATCCTGTTCTCATCGGTGAACCTGGCGTTGGTAAGACCGCAGTCGTGGAAGGCTTGGCCCAGCGAATCGTCGCGGGCGATGTGCCCGAATCCCTGAAGAACAAGAAGCTTATCGCTCTTGACCTGACCGGGATGGTTGCGGGTGCGAAGTACCGCGGTGAATTCGAGGAACGCCTCAAGGCTGTTCTCAATGAGATCGAACGCTCCGATGGTGAAATCATTACCTTCATCGACGAGCTTCATACGGTCGTCGGTGCCGGTGGCGGCTCAGAAGGGGCAATGGACGCGGGCAATATGCTCAAGCCCATGCTCGCCCGTGGCGAGCTCCGCATGGTCGGCGCAACCACTCTGGATGAGTACCGCGAGAACATCGAAAAGGACCCCGCGCTTGAGCGTCGTTTCCAGCAGGTTTTCGTTGGTGAGCCGTCGGTCGAGGATACCGTCGCAATCTTGCGTGGTATTGCCCCCAAGTACGAGGCACACCACAAGATCACCATCTCTGATGGTGCTCTGGTTGCAGCCGCACAGCTGTCCGACCGCTACATCACCGGCCGTCAGCTTCCCGATAAGGCCATTGACCTGATCGACGAGGCCGCCTCCCGCCTGCGCATGGAACTGGATTCCTCCCCGGAGGAGATCGACGTTCTGCGCCGCCAGGTGGACCGCCTGCGCATGGAAGAGTCCTACCTGACCGAGTCTGACCCCGATGGTCTGGACGAGGCCACGGCGGAGCGCCTCGAGAAGCTGCGTGAGGACCTAGCGAACAAGAACGAAGAGCTTGCTGCTCTCACCAGTCGCTGGGAAGCCGAAAAGGCTGGCCACAACCGAGTGGGTGAGCTTCGCGTGCAATTGGATGAATTGCGCACCCAGCTTGAACTTGCAATCCGCGCGGGTCGTTTCGATGAGGCTGGACGCCTCCAAAACGGCGATATTCCCCAGATCGAACGCCAGATTCGCGAAGAGGAAGAAAAGGTTGAAGCCGAGGAGAAGAACTCCGATTCGGCAGAACCCATGATCGCCGAAAAGGTTGGTCCCACCGAAATCGCAGAGGTCGTCGAATCCTGGACCGGGATCCCTGTGGGCAAACTGCTTCAAACCGAAAGTGAGAAGCTCGTCCACATGGAAGACGTCATTGCCCACCGCTTGATCGGGCAAAAGGACGCTGTTCGCGCTGTCTCGGACGCGGTTCGTCGTTCACGCGCCGGGCTGTCCGATCCGAATAGGCCGACCGGATCCTTCCTCTTCCTTGGTCCCACGGGCGTCGGTAAGACGGAGCTTGCCAAGTCTTTGGCCGAGTTCCTCTTCGACGATGAACGTGCGATGGTTCGAATCGACATGTCGGAGTACTCCGAGAAACACTCGGTTGCGCGCCTCGTCGGTGCCCCTCCGGGATACGTTGGTTACGAACAGGGCGGTCAACTGACCGAGGCCGTGCGTCGTCGCCCCTACAGCGTCGTCCTCTTGGACGAAGTTGAGAAGGCTGACCCTGAGATCTTCAATATTCTCTTGCAGGTCTTGGACGACGGTCGTCTCACCGACGGCCAGGGACGCACTGTCGACTTCAGGAACACCATCTTGATCCTGACCTCGAATCTGGGATCGATGTTCCTCACCGATCCGGACCTCAGTGACGAAGAAAAGCGTGAGGGCGTGATGAACGCCGTGCGCGCCTCCTTCAAGCCTGAGTTCCTCAATCGTCTGGATGAAACGGTTATTTTCGACCCGCTCAGCCCCGATGATCTGTCTGGAATTGTCGACCTCTTGGTTGATTCCATGGCCGAGCGACTCAAGGATCGCCGCATTAGCCTGAGCGTCACTGAAGGCGCCCGTGGCTGGCTGACTAGGCGCGGATACGATCCGGCTTACGGTGCTCGCCCCTTGCGCCGTCTCATTCAGCGCGAGATTGGTGACCGTTTGGCAAAGCTCCTCCTCAGTGGTGAACTCACTGACGGAGAGCAAGTCCTCATCGACGTCAGCGATGACCTTGAAGAGCTGAAAATCGAGATCATAGGTCGTTGATCACGAAAATACCTTTGGGTGGCGCGATAATTTCGCGCCACCCATTTTTTCGCATAGACTCTAATAGTTATCCCAAGTAACAGAGCAGAACTGAAGAATGAAGGAGGTAGCCGTGAGCGACGACGAAGGTGTGCAAAGCGGAGCAACTCGCAAGAAGCGAGGCAGCTACTCCGTTGGGCGTTCCACCCGGACAACAATCATCCGCGGTGCGGCGCAGCTATTGTCAACTCGCGGCTATTACGGTTTCTCGCTGCGAGACCTCGCCGACGAAATCGGCGTTTCACATCCGACCGTGATGTACCACTTCCCAACGAAAGACGCGCTCGTTCTTCACGTTATCCATGCTTTTGAAGATGCTTTCGGAATTTTCGACGTCGATGTCGTTACCCGCGAAGGCGCTGAGGGTGAAGCTGACCAGCTAGTTCTGGAAGAGCGCGGTGCCAAAGTCGACACGATGAATGAGTGGATTGCTGCTCACCTTCGTCTTGCTGCAGCAAGTGACAATCAGATCATGACCGACTTGGATCGCGTGTTCACCGTCGAATCGGTCAATGAAAGCCACCCCGCACACGATCACTTCTCCTATCGAGTCGAAGCAATGCTGCAACTGCTCGAACGCCTCGCGGAGAAAATGCCCGATCGCGACCCGGAGAACCCCGTTGATACTCGCAGGCTCGTTGAGCGCTGGTATGGCATGGTGATCCTTGGTGGTTGGGATGGCGAGCGTTTCGATAGCCGCGAACTCATCGTCAAGTACCTCGCCTTTGCCGTTCGCGAGCTCCACTACAGCGCTGAGCAACTTCTTGCCCTGGGATCGATGATTCCGCGCAAGGCCGCTGCACCCTTCCAGCAGCTCCTCGTGGAGTACTCCAGCTCCTCGAAGTAGTCGATGACCCCGCAGTTGCTCTCTGTTCCCTTCCGCGCCTCGATTCTCGCGGAAAACGACGCGGGGGCTTCCCTCGCTTCAGGGGACGCACGCGAAGTCTTCCCCCTCGCCTCGGTGACGAAACTATTCACCGCCTACTCAGCATTGATTGCGATCTCCCGAGGCCTCGTTACTTTGAGTGCGCCCGCTCCCTATCCGGGGGTGACGCTTGAGCACCTGCTTTCCCACGCCTCGGGAATGGCAATGGGGGAGCGCGCCATTACGCGCCCGCCGGGCACCCGCAGGATCTACTCCAATGCGGGAATTGAAGCGGCCGCAGACATGCTTGAAGAAGCCACGGGCACAGAGATTGGTCGCTGGATCGAAGAAACGATCGCTGAGCCACTGGGACTGACAAGCCTCACAGTTGAAGGCTCTCCGGCCTATTCGGGCTACGCCCACGCAGAAGACCTCATGCTTTTTGCTCGCGAACTTTCTCACCCGACGCTGATCAGTGCTGAACTTCTTGACCTGGCAACCAGTGTTCATTTCCCCCATCTAGATGGGATCGTTCCCGGATACGGAAATTTCCGTCCCTGTCCTTGGGGAATCGGTGCGGAAATTAAAGGCGAAAAGCAGGCGCATTGGACTGCGCCCTCGTCTTCGGGAAAGACCTTCGGTCACTTTGGACAGTCGGGATCTTTCCTGTGGGTCGATCCTCTTTCAGGCGAACGTGCGGTTTTCTTGGGCGAAGAGCCTTTTGGTCCGTGGCACCGCGACAATTGGAGCGCCCTGAACGAGGAAATCTTGCACGCTATGCGAGGTCAATGATCACGGGAACGTGATCGGAAGCGCCCTTACCCTTGCGTTCATCACGATCGATCGAAGCAGAGACCATGCGCGCGGCCAATTGCGGCGAGGTGTAGATGAAGTCGATGCGCATTCCCTCGTTCTTCGGGAAGCGGAGCTTTTGGTAATCCCAGTAGGTGTATTGGGAGACGCGCTCGCGGGTAACTTCATCCCATCCGTGCTGCGCAAAGGCAAAGAACGCCTCGCGTTCGGGCTGTGAGACGTGGGTTTGTCCCTTAAACGCCTTGATATCCCAGACATCGTGGTCGTAGGGTGCAATATTCCAGTCCCCAACAAGCGCGATCTGGCGGCCCTGCTCAAGCCAGGTATCTCCGACCTCAAGAAGAGCGCGAAGCCATCGCAGTTTGTAGGTGTAATGCGGATGATCAAGCTCGCGACCGTTGGGCACGTACAGGCTCCAGGTTGTAACTTCCTGGTCTCCATCGAGGACGGTGACTCCCAGTGCGCGAGCCTCAACGACTTCAGGATCACCGAAGCCGGGCTGGCCGGGGAAGTTGACCTCGGTTGAAACGATTGGGAGGCGGGAAGCGACGGCAACACCGTTCCACTGGTTGAGGCCGTGCATGCGGACTTCATAGCCGGCCTCGTGAAAGGCTTCAATGGGGAACTGCTCGGGCTTGCACTTAATTTCCTGCATTGCCAAGACGTCGATATCGGCGCGCTCAAGGAAAGCGATGACGCGTTCGACGCGGGTACGAATTGAGTTAACGTTCCATGTTGCAAGCCTCATGGCACCCCAGCATACGCGGCAGGACCTAAAATAATCGCCATGGGTACAGCACTTGTGACCGGGGCAACCTCTGGTATCGGCGAGGAATTTTGTTGGCAACTGGCTGCGGCGCACCACGATGTGGTTGTGGTCGCGCGACGCAAGGACAAACTTGAGGAGCTGGCTGAGCAACTCCGCCAGATCGCGGGTGTAGCCGTGGAGGTACTCGTTGCGGATCTTAGCGTCACAGAAGATGTTGAACGCGTAGCCGCGCGTCTTCGCCAAGATGAAGCGCCCATCGGTTTGCTGGTCAATAATGCGGGGTTCGCATTGGGGAAAGCCTTCGTTGATAACTCCCTTGAGGCTGAGGAGAATGCGCTGGACGTCATGGTTCGCGCTCCCATGGTTTTGAGCTATGCGGCAGCTCGGGCAATGCGCGCTCGCGGGCGCGGGGCGATTTGCAATCTCTCTTCAGTTGCTTCGGAGACGGGTGCAGGGACCTACAGTGCGCACAAGGCGTGGATCAGAGCCTTTAGTGAGGGGCTTTCAGAGGAACTACGGGGGAGTGGTGTGACGGTGACTGCGGTGTGTCCAGGACCCGTGCATACGAACTTCTTCGAGGCCGCAGGAGTCGATATGTCCGCAGCGCCGCAGTGGCTGTGGGCAAGCCCTGAGCAAGTTGTTTCCGAGGCCTTGGATGCGGTTCGCCGGGGACAGGTGCTGGTTACGCCGCGTCCCGTTTACAAACTTGCGATGGGCGCCATGCGGGTTTCTCCGCGTTGGCTCACGCGGAGGGTGATGCGCAGCATTCCGCATATGTGAAGCGCCGTGCTTTTAGGGTGCGAGGCTCGGCAAAGGAGGCATGTGGCATTGTCGCGAAATTGACGGCGCCCCTTTTATAGAGTGATAATGATTCTCATTATGAGAACAAAGAGACTGATTTCTGCGGGGGCCCTTGCCCTTTCCCTCGTGTTCGCCCCCCAAATGGCATGGGCCGGACCCGACCGTGATACCGAATGGGTCGTCACGGGACAACACGTCGATGCTCCCATTCCCATCTGGCATGCTGACACGCGTAGTTTCACCATGAACACCATCAATATGCCCGTTGAGAAGACTGTCCTATGGCTGCCAAAAGCGTGGGCGGGAAGCGGTGCACAGGATGCGAAGTATCAACTAGAAGTCCCCGAGAAGCGCCCCGATCTTGCTTTCTTGGGTCCCGAGCACTCGGTGCTCAACGCGGCCCCGCAAAACCCCGGTCCTAATAACACTCCAATCTGGGCAGGTCTTGGAGCTGACTCCTCGGTTGAGTGGGCGGCTCCTGATGAATTCGACGGAAGCACCTACACGCTCGACCTCATCAATGTCGATGGCCCCGGCCGGATGGAAATGTTTATCGACCACGGAGACTCAGTCTCTCGTTTCCTCTCCAGTCACGATGTTGCATATCGTTCGGTTTACAACCCGCGCCACACGCACCTCTTCACGACCTTTACACAGCCCGGCCGCTACCAGGCGCGCTTCCGCGTCAATGCCCGTTCGATTGATGGCAAGACAATTTACACCTCTCCCATCCAGTCACTGACGTGGCAGGTAGGCGGCTCGAATCCTGCTTCTGGAAGCATCAAGGACATTCACGAGGCCTTCGCGGCGGCACCCGTCGAGCGCAGTGACGGCGCGCAGGCACGTCCTTCCCTCACGCTTGCTCCCAATGCGCAGCGTGAACATCCTGGCGACCAGCACCTCAGCGAGATCACCTTCAACAGTGGAAATCCGGGGGATCAAGGACGTCTATGGCTCACCGTCAATGGATACTTTCTCACCGAAGAACCTGTCGTCGATGGGCGTGCGCAGGTACGCGAACTCCTCGGCGATGATGATGCGCTGATTCAGGCGGTCTTCATTCCCGAGGCCGGAAGCGGGGCCGCGCGCTGGGCCTCAACACCTCAGGCATTTTCTCAGCGAGATCGAGCGGAAGTGCGCGTCACCCGATCGAGCTCGGTCATCATTGAGCCCTCAAATCCGGACCCAAGCCCCGTCTGGGACCCCGCGCAGATTTCCGTGTCGCGTCCAGGGGTTCATGTCTCCTATGTCCGTAAGGAAGGAAGCGAAGACCAATACACAGTTCAGGTCCAAGCCGATGATCCCGAATTGCGCGCAGCCTACAAGGTCGAGTTCTTTGAAAGTGAATACGATTTCTCGCCGTGGTGTGCCATCGAAGGCACGCTCGGAAAGGGCGGAATCGATGTTCAGCAGCAAGACTTGGGGGCCTGCGTGGGCCAGCCCATGTATATGAAATTCACTGTTCGCCCGCACCCGAAGTCCTTAGCCTCGATGACCACGAAGGCACAAGAAGATGTCGAATTGTCTTCATCATTCGGGCTTGATCTGAAGTTGAAGATGTGGCCGGGTGGAAACACGGTTGAGCCCACTCCCACACCAACGACACAGCCGCTCATTCCTACGCCGCAGCCGTCTGCATCTGCATCGCCCGCCCCGAATATTCCGGACACGAGCAACGACCACGCAGCTGACGAGCTGAAGACGAATCCGGTTGAGCTCACGCACGGACACATGGACCTGCGTCTTCGCGCAGATTCTTCTAGTCCCACGAAGTACTCGCTGGTGCTCAAGGACGATTCACTCACGGGTGAGAAGACCTCAGTCATGCGCTCAATCGATTCAGTGACCTGGAAGGTCGGTGTCAACGCCCGCTTTACACGCCCTCAGAGCCTGACAGACCCAAGCTATGACGTCCTCGGTGCGATTGGTGAATCCAGCTATGTGCTGCCTGAAACCCAGAACCCCGACATCGTCTGGCCGGGAGTGAGCACGGAAGGGATTGACTATTCTGTATTCCCCAAGGGGATCGATTATGAAGTCCGCGTACTTGAATCTCCGAAGGACTCGCGAGTCGCGTTCTTCCAAACGGGCACCTTCGGTGGCCCAGCACAGGTCATGATCGATTCTGCGAACCCCGCGCTCTCGCGAATTCACACGGATTCGCCGACTCACATGCACGCGAATTGGGTCTTCTCGCGTCCAGGTCGCTATCGCCTGCAGATCCGCGCCCTCGATGGTGACAAGGAAATTGCTGCACCGGTAAGTTGGATTGCTTCCATTCACGAGGCCGCAGCTAAGCCGGAGCCCTCTAGCCCCTCGACCGCGCTTCCTTCCGAGCAGCCGACTTTGGCTCCCGCCCCTTCGGTGAGCGCATCGGCTGCGCCGACCGTGCCTACCCCTGCTGTTTCCTCAAAGCCAGCGCCTGAAGCGCCGACTGCGACGCCCGCCCCCGAGACCTCTCAAGCTCCGGTGGATTCTCCCGCGAGCTCACCCGCGACGCAGAACCCTCCTGCTCCCGGGGCTCCCGCGCTCGCGTCTTCCAACGCTGCATCCTCTCGATCAGCCAGCCCGCTGGGACGAGTCAGCGCCGTTGAACGCTTGACGGGAGGACAAGTCTTCGGATCGAGCGGAAGCGCACAAAGCGCAACGAGCGCGGATACAAACCCAGCTGGTGAGCATAAGGAGGAAGCATCCACCTCACCGAGCGATGACGCGCAAGAAACGCCAGAGGCTAATCCCATTGCTTTGGCAGCAGACTCTCCAGCTGCACCATCGCGATCACCATTGTCTCGCTGGTGGTGGATCCCCGTGGCGGCCGGAGCGATCGCACTCGGCGCAGGCACCGCTGTCGTCATCAGAAGAATGCGATAAAGCGAAGGACTCCGTGTCGGAACCGGCCCGACCTCGTGAGGAGGCGGGCCGGTTCCTTGTTTTGATGCGATGAATGTTCTAGCGAATCGACTCCATGATCCGCACGCCGTCCAAGACAGGCATGTAGGGCAGGGGGTCGACCCCCGCTTCAAGGACGTAATCCGTCAGCTGAGTGCGCACGACCTCGCGCAAAAGCTCCGGGTCCCACGGCTTGGCAATGTAGTAGTCCAATCCCGCCTGATTGAGCGCGCGAATCGTGTCGCTCTGATCGGCCTGACCGGTCACCAGCACTGTTCGCGTGGAAGCAAAGCGCGGATTTGCAGTGAGCTCAACCAAAAAATCGACACCGGATTTGCCCGGAAGGCGGTGGTCAGAAAGAACTAGGGCAAGTTCATCCCCGTCATCGGTAATTTCTTCGATGACGCTCCACGCATCTTCAACATCTTCCGCGAGCTCCAAACGGACGCGGCCCTCGAAATCTTCAAGGTCACGTTCCAGTGCCTGGCGAACATCGGCCTCGTCTTCGAGGGACAAAATGGTCAGGGTCATGATTCCTCCTCGTGAACATGATGTAGTGGAAGCAGGATCCGCATAATTGTGGACCCCGGGTGAGAGTCAATAGTGAGCTGACCATCCAGATCAGCGATGATCGAATGAACAATGGACATGCCCATTCCTAAACCGAAACGCACGCGACCAGCCTTCGTCGTGAAATGCGGTTCCATGATGCGTTCAAGGACCTGTGGAGAAATTCCCGGTCCGTTATCGCACACGCACACTTCGACGCCGTCGTCGGAATTTGCGACGGTAATGGTGATGCGTGCTTCCGCGTGGCCTCGTGCGGGAAGTTTCTTTTCCGAGGCCGCGCCTTCTTGCCCCTGCGCCTTGAGGTCCGCCTCTTCGTCCTCAATTGCTTCGGCAGCGTTGACAATGAGATTTGTCCACACCTGCTGGAGCTTGGCAGGGTGAGCGAGGATGGGAGGGACATCCTCGTATTCACACACGACCTCAATACCGTGGACACGGTGAGAGGTCAGTCGCAAGACATCATCGATTCCCCGCCGAACATCAACTTCCTTGAGATCGTCGGCATCGGGGCGCGCGTATCCCTTCAGGGACTGGGTAAGGGAAATAATGCGTTCTCCCGAGGCCAACACTGACCGCAATGAGCCTCCTAGGCGTGCTCCTGCTTGGAAAGCTTCTAGTTGATCGGGGTTGTTTGCTAAAGCGTGCGCGTGGGCGGTGTCAGTCAAACCAGCGCGAATGAGCTGACGGATGACACTGCGGTCGTGAAGGATGGGAAGGAGTTCTTTTTGGAGTTCCCTCTCGCGTGCGGTAGACAGCGGCGGAGAGTCCATCGCGCAATCAAGTGCACTGCGGCAGGCCTCGGGCGCGCGCGAAGCCATCACCGCCTCGGCGTCCTCGCGCAGGTGCCCAGCCGCGCGCAGGAGAGCTGTCACGGGATTGTTGAGCTCGTGAGCGATTCCTGCACTGAGCTCACCGAGCATAGCAAAGCGTGCGCGCTCAACAAGCTCGGCGCGGGTTGCGCGAAGATCTTCAAGGGTTGCAGCTAACTCTTCTTTTTGAAGTTCGAGGTCTTCGGCAAGCATTGCGTTTTCCAAGTGCAGGTCCTCGGCACGCATGAGTCGGCGCGTCAGTGAACGAATCGCCAGCGCGGTCAGGACTGTCGAAATTGAGGGATCTTCGGTTAGCGCAATCTGAAGCTGCTCGGTCGTCAAGCGCACGACGGTCGCTTCGCTTGTCGTCAGTGCGGTGAAAAAGGCGTTTTCTCCTCGAGCGAGCGAAATCAGACCAATGAGTGGACCCGAGGTTGCAAGGTGGGCAAGGACCTCACCGTGGCGAGAATCGCGGTGCAGGGAAACTGTCCCCTCAAGAACCAAATGAACAGCCTCGACCCGGTGTCCTTGGGTGAGAAGGTGCGTGCCGCGGGGGAGACGAATTCGAGGCCTCGGCCCCAAAACGCGCTCGACACCTTCGAGGAGCTCGTGTACGACCTGGTCCTCGTTTAGATCTAGTCCCTCAAGGATGGGACCTTGAACAGCAAAAGAGGGAGGTTCTTGAATGAGGTCGAGAATCTCGTACGTGCAGTACCCGCACTCTTCGAGGTAACGACGCATCGTCGAGTAGGCTTGCCCGGACAAAAGGGGAACCGTCCAGGGGAAACGCACGACCGCAGCCAGATGCCCGGATTCGGTGCATGCAGCAAGGTCCGTATGGAGTTCTTGATCGGTGACAAGCATCCATTGAGTTGACGCCATCAGTGAGGATGCTCGGGCTGCATCAATGAGTGCATCGACATCCTTGACTTCGCTGGTGGCAACGCCGAGAAGAACGTGGTCTTCTTCATCCAGTCCTTCGAAGAAAAGCGCGAGATCCTTGGCGCTCTCGATCCTGTCAAAACACAGATTGGGGAAAGACTGCGTGAGATCGCGGGTCAGGGGGCCGGCGAGTTGGCGTGAATTATCGCCGACAACCAGAACATGGACGTGATAACCGCTCCGATGTCCACTACGAACACTCGTTTTCTCCAGAATTGAGGCATCGAGCGAAGAAGGGCCGTGCGTCCAGCCGCGCGCAAGACCCGGTGTACTCGCGGAAGGGGAGTCGGCCTCGGGAAAAGACACCTACATCACCCCAATCGCACCCCAGGTCAGAGGCGCGACGAAGGAAAGCAAAACAATTCCGATCACTCCAACGACGATACCGACGATGGCCATTTCCTTCGTGGGAGTGGTTCCCGTCGAGTAGGCGATCGCGTTTGGCGGAGTGGAAATGGGCAGACACATGCCGAGCGAGCAGCCCAGTGCGATGACAATTGCAATTTCCGCGGCGCTTGTGGAAACCGTGGCCGCAAGGCCCATACCCATTGGGACCAGGAGGTTCGCCGAGGCCGAGTGGGAGATGACATTGGAGGTCACCCAGCCGACCAGTGCAAGGACCAAGATGAGCAGTGCGCCGGGGATCGAGGCCCACTGGATCGATCCGAGCATCCACTTGTCGAGGCCGGTGGCGGCCACGCCTGAGCCGAGCGCGATGCCGCCTGCGACCAGCCACAGAACCGGCCAGTCCAAGGCTCGCAGGTCGTCCCCGCTCATCACCTTCGTCATTAAGAGGACCACGACCGGTAGGAAGCCGACGACGTTGGAGGAGATGTGGTGGAGGGATTCTGTCATCCACAGGAGAATCGTTACTCCCGCAACCACGTAGAAAATAATGGCATTCTTTGACTTCTCAAAACGCGCCGAGGTGTCGATGTTGAACTGCGCATCAGAGGGGATGTAGCGCCAGGCGATGAACACCCACGAAAGCGCAAGAAGAACGAGCATAAGCGGGACTGCTGCCAACATCCATTGGAAGAAGGTGACCTTGACGCCCGCGTTTTCAAGTGCGCCCAAAGCGATGGCGTTGGGGGGAGTGCCGACGGGGGTGCCCATGCCGCCGACGTTCGCAGCAACCGGAATCGAAAGCGCGATACCCGTGCGTGCTTTGCCCTCTGGGAGTGCCATGATGACGGGCATCATGACGGCGAACATCGTTGCGGTCGTTGCCGTGTTCGACATGAACATGCTCATGATTGCGGTGATGAGCATGACGCCCATGACGGTCAGGCGAGGCTTCCCAATGAATGGTTTCAGCAGGACCGCGGAGAGGGCGCGATCGACCTTGTACTTCGCAGCCCCATCGGCCACCATAAAACCGCCCAAGAAGAGGATGATCACGGGGTTTGCCAGCGCACCAAAGAACTTCGTGTAGGCGGGAGCTTTCTCGGGGATTGAGAGAAGCGCGTGATCCGAAATGAAGAGAACCTCAAGGAAAATCACCAGCACAGCAGTGCCAGCGAGGGGAACAGCTTCGGTCACCCATAGGAGGATTGCCGCCAAGAAGATTCCGAACATGCGCGTTCCCGAGGCATCGAGTCCGGGAAGCTGAATGAGTAAACAGGTGACAATTGAGGCCAATGCACCGACAGCGCCGAACACCTTGAAAGGGCTAACCTGCGTCTTGTTCTTCGTAAAATCGGCCGGTCGAGTCGACATATTTTGCGCGGAGCGCGGGTTAATCGAAACGGCGGCAGTAGTGCGCGTGCGACGTACCATTGTGCAGACCTCGTTGTCTTTGCGGAAATAGTACGCATAATTATATGTCATACATCACGTGATGATGACCATTTGATGATTAGTCACCAAGCGCTGGCGAGCAATACGCAATGCCCGCAGAAGCGGCGAAAGTGCGCGCGGCCTCGTCTGGGAGAAGCGAGGCGCAACCCACGATTTCCGTCCCGTACTCCGATGCAGCGGCGAGGATTTCTTCCCCATCAGCCAGAGCAGAATTCGCTAAAAGAACCGCCTTGCGCCCCGAGAGCGGGGAACCCGAGAAGCGGCGTTCCCCCTCTGCGTTGTTGATTGCCGAGGCCGGGCCTTGGGCTGGGAGGAAAAGCGTGGCGTCGAGGTCTAGCCCGCGCCCTCCTGCAGCGTGAATCATCGCCGCTGCAAGAGCCGCATCGCCTTCAGGGGCAATCACCAGGTCATAATCCCCAATGGCAAGGTCATGTTCTTCCAAAAGATCGATAAGGATATGCCCGCAAACGGCCGCTCCCTGAGCACTCAAAGTGAGCTCGTTGAGACGAGCTAAAGGATTGGGAGACTCAAGAAGGGGAGCGGCAAGGCCGCGGAGGGTCAGAAGATGCGGGTCGTGTGTCGTCATATCAGCACTATCAGTTGGACGAAGGATTGACGTAGCGGATCAGATCGCCGATGCCGTTGTAAATCCGATAGGGGCGGAAGGGGAAATTAGAAACCTGCTCAGCACTGGTCGAACCAGAAAGAACGAGGAAGGTCCTCATGCCTGCCTCAACACCTGCGCGGACATCCGTATCCATGCGATCGCCGACCATTGCGGCATTCTCAGAGTGAACACCGATCTTGTTCAGGCCCGCACGAATCATCACAGGATTTGGCTTTCCGACGAAGTAGGGGGCCTTGCCGGTCGCGGCTTGGATCATCGCGGCGACTGATCCCGCTGCCGGAAGAGTGCCCTCATCTGAAGGACCAGAAACATCCGGGTTCGTTGCGATGAACTTCGCACCGCGCTCGATCAGTCGGATTGCAGTCGTCAGAGCGTAGAAGTCATAGACGCGGGTTTCGCCGAGGACCACGAATTCAGGATCCTGATCGGTCATGATGTATCCGGCTGAGTGGATCGCCGTCGTCAGGCCAGCTTCGCCAATCACGTAGGCGGAAGAATTGGGGGACTGCTGGGATAAGAATGCGGCGGTCGCATTCGCCGACGTCCAGATGTGCTCTTCTGGAACATTGAGGCCCGAATTCGCCAAGCGCGCAGATAGGTCGCGGTTTGTGAAGATCGAGTTATTCGTCAGGACCAGGAAAGGAATGCCATTCTCTTCCAAAGCGGAGATGAAATCCTGGGCTCCGGGAAGGGCGCGGTTTTCCTTAACCAGAACGCCATCCATATCCGAAAGCCAGGCGCTAATTGGGGGCATATCCGACAGTGCAGTGGAAAGAGAATTCGTCATGCCTCTAATCTATCTGTTTGCGAGCTCGTTCGGTAGGAAGAAGGCGACCATGGAAGAAAACTCTCAGCAAGAAGTTGGCGTTGGGCCCTGGCCGGGAGGACCAGAAAACTGGCCATCGGAAGAGGTCTACGATCCGCAGCTCTTGGCTGAGGGGGATCGACGCAATGTTGAGGACCGCTACCGTTATTGGAAGATGGAAGCAATCATCGCTGACATCGCCTCTCACGCACTTCCTTTCGAGATAGCCATCGAAAACCTCGGTCACGACTTCAATATCGGCTCAATCGTTCGTAGCGCGAATGCTCTGGGAGTAAGCCGCGTCCACATCGTCGGTCGGCGTCGGTGGAACCGGCGCGGTGCCATGGTGACCGACCGCTACTTGGAGGTTATTCACCATCCCGAGGTCGGTGAATTTATTTCCTCGCTGCGCGAGCGAGGAATCATCCCAGTTGGAATCGACAATGTTCCCGGCTCTATTCCCCTTGAAGGGCATGGTCTTCCCAATCGGGCGTGCTTGGTCTTCGGTGAAGAATCCAGCGGACTCAGCGAAGAGATGCGCCGGGAATGCAGCGAAATTCTCCACATTACGCAGCGCGGTTCAACGCGCTCAATGAATGTCGGCCACGCCGCAGCAATCGCAATGTGGGCGTGGGTGATTCAACACTCCTAGGCCCGCGCCAAGGCCTCGGCGGGGAAGTCTTGCACGCGGTCGGTAAAGATCCCCGTAACGCCCCATTGCGCAGCTTTCCGCGCATCCTCGAGGGTATTCACGGTCCAGACGTTGACGTCGAAGCCAGCGTCGAGCATCTCATGGACCTCGGCCTCGGTCAGGTCTTGCCCGCAGGGATGGATCGCAGTGCACTCAATCTGCGAGGCCTCGCGCCAGCTTCCTGCGCGCACTTCCGCTGGGGTGCACAGCCAGGCGAGCGAAACTTCGGGCATAGCCTCGCGCACCGCGCGAAGCAGGTCGTGGTCGAATGAAGAAATAAGGATTTTGTCCTTGTTAGCAAAAGAGCGCAGGGCTACTTCGACATTCTCGATGAGAGTATCGCGGCGCCGGCCTGCTGCTCGAGGCTTGAGCTCGAAATTGAAGCCAGTCTGGGTTGAGTTGGCAAAGGAGACAACATCGGCCAGCTCGGGGATGCGCTCAAAACGGTAGGTTGGCGAGAACCATGCGCCCGCGTCGAGCCTGCGCAGCTCACCGTATCCCCACGAATCCCAGGAACCCGAGGAATTTGTCGTGCGGTCAACAGTGTCGTCATGGATGATGAGCAGCGTCCCATCCGCCATGACGCCCACATCGCACTCACACCAGCGGGCCCCAATTTCCGAGGCCTTCGCGAAGGAGGCGATCGTGTTTTCGGGCGCGAGCGTGGGGGCCCCGCGGTGGGCGAAAATCTTTGGGAATTCAGTCATTATTTCTCCTTCGCTGCGCAATTCTAGAAATAGTCATCGACGGGGATCAGTCCGACTCCGGGTACGAATTGCATCTTCGGGCGGTCCGTGGGGGTTTCCGTTTCATCGGCTTTCCCGTGCATTCCGTCGATTCCCGCGCGCTCTTCTTGGCGGCTGAAACCCTCTTCTTCAGTGAGCGTTTCCATCTCCGAGGCCGCGCCTTCGTCAGGTTGGGTCATCAGCGCCGGATCCAGCAGCATCGCCTCGTCGCGCTTGGTGGGAAGGACGCTCTCCACATAGGACTGGATGGCTTCATCCTGGGGAACGTCATGCCCAGCATCTTGGGCAAGGTACCAGCGGTGTTCCAGGAATTCGTGGAAGATCTGGGCAGGTTCTAGCTTGGCTGCGAGCTCGGCGGGAACGGCAGTGATGACGGGTTCGAAAACTTCGTTCATCCATTCATGTGCAACGATCTCGAGAGGCATTCGGGTTTTACCCGTCATGGCACGGTAGGTCTCAATATCGTTGAGCATACGTTGGGCCTGATTCTCGCCGACGTCCATGCCCGTCAGCCGCATGAGTTTGCGGTGATGGTGGCCGGCATCAACGACCTTTGGAGTGATGATCAGGTGTGTTCCATCAAGGTCGGAGGACATCTGGAGTTCACCGACTTCGAAGCCAAGATCATTCAGGCGGCGGATGCGCTGAGCGACTCTCCACTTCTGGTTGGATTCAATAACTTCAGGTCCGGTGAGTTCATTCCACAGTTCCAAGTAGCGTGAGCGAATCCGGTCACCGACCTCGATGGGATCTTCATCGCCGGGGAAGAACGCTCCCGCTTGAAGGTCCATTAATTCGCCGATGATATTTGTTCGTGCCAGATCAACGTCGTAGAGGCGCTGGCCTTCGGTGAGAGAAGGGTGAATTTCGCCAGTTTCTGCGTCAACGAGGTAAGCGGAGAAGGCGCCGGCGTCGCGACGAAAAAGAGTGTTTGAAAGAGAAACATCGCCCCAATAGAAGCCCAGAAGATGAAGACGTACCAGGAGAACTGCGAGGGCGTCGATTAAGCGCCCTGCTGTCTCGGGGGTCATGTGCTGGCTGAAAACTGCGCGGTAGGGCAAAGAGAACTGAAGGTGTTCGGTGACCAGTACGGCTGCGAGTTCTTCGCCAAAGGCATCGCGTCGCCCGGTGATGACCGCAGTGGGAAGGACCGAAGGAGCCCCAAGGCGCGAGAGGTTACGAAGGAGCTCATATTCGCGGTATGCGACGCTTTCACCGATTTCCTTGACCGCGATGACCCTGTCGGAGAGGTTGACGAAACGGACGACGTGGCGAGAGATGCCGCGAGGAAGAGCGGCGAGGATCTCTGTTGGCCACTCTTCAAGGGGAATATCCCAAGGTAAATCCAACAGTGCGGGGTCAACCGTCGCTGCTGTGATCTCAAGCGTTGAGGGAATGGGCATAGCTCTATTCTCTCATTCATTGAGCAAAGTGGCACGGGGCCCGCAACCGTGTATGGTTGCGGGCCCCGTGGCTTAGCCCTGAGTGGCGTCTAGACGCCGAGTAGGTCACTCGGGCAGGCGCTCACCGGTGGACGCAGAGAAGTTGTGCTGCTGTCCTTCC